>Ga0315286_10005078_pt1 | contig 12677 bp, 10 predicted proteins | sample YL17G10_0_MG_FD_205038 | JGI IMG/M metagenome (GOLD analysis project Ga0315286, IMG submission 205038) | Sediment microbial communities from Yellowstone Lake, YNP, Wyoming, USA - YL17G10_0 | ecosystem: Environmental > Aquatic > Freshwater > Lake > Sediment | place: USA: Wyoming | collected... | reverse complement strand
TCGTCGGCCTCGTAGTGCTCCAGCTCGTATATCGGGATGTCGAAGGCCTCGATGAGCTCGCGGCAGCGGTCGATCTGGACGCGGAGGTCGTCGGGCATCTCCGGCCGGTGGGCCTTGTAGGTGGCGTCCTTGTCGATGCGACGAGTGGGCCTGCCTTTGTCCAAAGCCACCGCTATGTGGGTTGGCTTGAGCTCCTGGAGGACGGAGAGGAGGGTGTTGGCGAAGCCGTAGGCAGCCGTCACCACCTCGCCCGTCCTGCGCACGGTGAGGGGCTCCTTCACGGCGTGATAGGCGCGATGGATGATACCGTGGCCGTCGAGGAGAACCAGAAGGGGCTTTGTCCGCTTCCCGCCCACGAGGCGATTATAGCACCGGCCTCTCTGGCCCGCAGCGTGCTGGCGCCGCAGGGGCGCCCCTCGCGGGCGCCTTACGGCCGCTCATGGTGAGCGGCCTCTTCCCCGCTCATGGTGAGCTTGTCGAACCATGAACCCCGCACCTCCTTTGACCCTTGACCACAACCCCTGCCCCCTAACCCTTGACCCTTCGTAAAACTTGACATTGTTGAGTGACTTTATTTTATACTGGTAGTACTAAACTATTAGGAGGTGACGCATGGCCAACAACTACGCTCATCCCGAAGTGCTGGTGGACACCGATTGGGCCGCCCAACACCTCAACGACCCCAACGTCCGCTTCGTGGAGGTGAACGTTGACGTCGCCGCCTACGAAAACGGCCACATCCCCGGCGCCGTTGGCTGGCACTGGAAGAACGACCTGGAGACCCAGATCCGCCGTAACGTCGCCAGCCGCGACGAGATCCAGAACCTGCTTAGCCGCTCAGGCATCAGCCCCGACACCACCGTCGTGCTCTACGGCGACAGCAGCAACTGGTTCGCCGCCTACGCCTTCTGGCTCCTGAAGTACCACGGCCACCGCGATGTCCGGCTCCTGAACGGCGGCCGCCAGAAGTGGCAGGCCGAGGGTCGCCCCGCGTCCACCGAGCACCCCGGCTACCCGCGTGTCTCCTATGGCGCCAACGGCCCGGATTCCAGCATCCGCGCCCTGCGCGACTTCATCCTGCCACGCGTAGGCCAGCCCGGCCTGGCGCTGGTGGACGTACGCTCGCCCAAGGAGTACAAGGGCGAGCTATTGGCCCCGGAGCACCTGCCCCAGGAGGGCGCCCAGCGCGGCGGCCACATCCCCGGCGCCAAGAACATCGTCTGGTCGGAGGCCGTGCGCGAGGACGGCACCTTCAAGTCCGCCGACGAGCTTAAGGCGATCTACGGCGGCCAGGACGTCACGCCTGACAAGGAGGTCGTCGCCTACTGCCGCATCGGCGAGCGAGCGGCCCACACCTGGTTCGTCCTGAAGTACCTGCTGGGCTATCCCAAGGTGCGCAACTACGACGGCTCCTGGACGGAGTGGGGCAGCCTCATCGACGCCCCGGTCGAAAGATAGGCATAGCTGGCATCAGCCAGAGGCTGATCCGCCTCCGGCGGAGACAGCACCGCCAACCCAGCTATACATGCGAAGGGGGCGCCGTCTGCCAAAGGCGCCCCCTTTCCACATGTTTCTCCTTTAAGTACCCGCTCTCTTTGCCCTATAATGTTTGCGGCCTCGCCCCGAGAACGAGCGAACCGAGGAGGGACCCTGTGGCCGACCCCATCCAGACGCCCCTCGCCCTCAGCGACATCCGCGTGCTCGATCTGTCTGGCGAGCCGGGCTGGTACTGCGGCAAGCTCCTGGCCGAGCTAGGCGCCGACGTCATCAAGGTCGAGCCGCCCGGCGGCGACCCCGGCCGCCGTATCGGCCCCTTCTACCACAATGAGGTCGACCCTGAGAGAAGCCTCTACTTCTTCGCTCACAACACCAGCAAGCGCAGCGTCACCCTGAACATCGCCGCCGCTGGCCGGGCCCTCTTCCGGCGCCTGGTCGCCACTGCCGATGTGGTCATCGAGACCTTCCCGCCGGGCTTCTTGGAGAGCCTGGGCCTGGGCTACGAGGCCCTGGCCCAGGTCAAGCCGGGCATCATAGTCGCCTCCATCACCGGCTTCGGCCAGTGGGGGCCCCACAGCCACTACAAGGGGCCGGACATCGTGGCGGTGGCCATGAGCGGCATGATGTATCTGGCGGGCTTCCCGGAGGACCCGCCCAATCGCCCCTATGGCAACCAGTCCCACTACTGCGCCTCTATCCAAGCGGCCACCGGCATCCTCACCGCCCTCCTCCATCGCGACCGCACCGGCGAGGGCCAGCAGGTAGAGGTGTCCATGCAGGAGGCTCTCTCCATGAACCAGGAGACGGCCATGCAGACCTGGGACATCCGCGGCGAGCTGCGCGGGCGAACGGGCAACGAGCGCCGGCTTCCCGGCATCGGCACATATGAGTGCAGGGACGGGTACATGGCGTTCTACGTGGGCGTGCCCGGCTTCGGCGCCCCCTGGACGGCCCTCCTCCAGTGGATGGTCGACGAAGGCCTGGCCGAGGACCTCGTCAGTGAGGAGTGGCGGGAAGTGTTCCAGAGCATGGACATGCGCCTCATCGCCCAGCTCTACTTCGGCCACGACCCCGAGCTGAGCGCCCAGTGGAAGCCCCGCCTCGCCCACGTCGACGAGGTGCTGGTCCGGTTCGTCCGCGCCCACTCGATGCAGGAGATGTACGAGGAGGGCCAGCGGCGGGGCCTGCTGGTGGCGCCCTGCAACACGCCCAAGGACATTGTGGAGAACTCGCAGCTCAACCACCGCCGCTGGTTCACCAGCGTGAGCCACCCCGAGCTGGAGGCGACCCTGATGTACGCCGGCCCGCCCTACCACCTGAGTGGGACGACCTGGCACCTGCGCCGCCGCCCACCCCTCATCGGCGAGCACAACCACGAGGTCTACTGCCAGGAGCTGGGCCTGCCGGCGGAAGAGCTGGCCGCCCTCAGCAGCGCCGGGGCCGTGTAGGGAGGGCCTGGCTCATGAGCAAGGATGACCTCCCGCTGGCCGGCGTCCGCGTCGCCGATTTCACCTGGTTCGGCGCCGGGCCGATCTACACCCAGATCCTGGCCAACCACGGCGCCCAGGTCGTTCGCGTCGAGTCCCAGGCGCACATCGATGGCCTGCGTCTGGCCCACCCCATGCCCGAGGGCAAGTACACCTGGAACGTCAGCGGCTATTACAACAACTTCAACGCCAGCAAGCTCTCCTTCACCCTCAACATGAAGCACCCCAAGGCCCTCGACGTTGCCCTGCGCCTCATCTCCATCAGCGACATCGTGGCCGAGAACTACACCCCCGGCACCCTGGAGAAGTGGGGCCTGACCTACGAGGCGATGCTGGCCGTGAAGCCGGACATCATCCTGGTGCGCGAGCCCGTGCAGGGCGCGGGCGGCCCCCACGGCGATTTCGGCGGCTTCGGTTTCGTCATCGCCCCTCTGGCCGGACTGAGCCACCTCTCAGGATTCCCCCACCGCGAACCCGTGGGCCTGGGCACGAACTACACCGACTACGTCATCAACCCCGGCCACGCCGTCATCGCCACCCTGGCGGCGCTTCACTACCGCAACCGCACCGGCAAGGGCCAGCTCATCGAGGCGGCCCAGGTCGAGTCGTCGGTGTGCGCGGTGAGCACCGCCATCCTCGACTACACCGCCAACGGCCGCGTGGGCATGCGCGAGGGCAACCGCCTCGGTCACGCCGCCCCTCACGGGGCCTATCGCTGCGCCGACGATCCGCCAGAGGCGGACTGGTGCGCCATCGCCGTCTTCACGGACGAGGAGTGGCGCGCCCTCTGCCGCGCCCTGGGCGACCCCCAGTGGACGCGCGAGGAGCGCTTCGCCACCCTCCAGGGCCGCAAGGAGAACGAGGACGAGCTAGACCAGCTCATCGAGGGCTGGACGGCCGAGCGCTCCGCCGAGGAGGTCATGGAGACGCTCCAGGCGGCGGGCGTGCCCGCGGGCGTCGTCCAGAACGCCCAGGACGTGCTGGAGAACGACCCCCACCTCAAGGCCCGCGGCTACTACGTCTACCAGGACCACCCCGAGGCCGGCCGCACCGCCTACGACGGCCCCGGCTTCCGCCTGTCCAAGACGCCCGGGCGTCTGCTGTCGCCGGCCCCCATGCTCGGCGAGCACACTGCGTTCGTCTGCACGGAGGTGCTGGGCATGGACGACGAGGAGATGGCCCAGCTAGTCATGGAAAGCGTGCTGTTCTAAGGAGGGATCGCCATGGCCCAGGTTGACGGTGGCGACCTGGTGGCCCGCTGCCTCAAACAGGAGGGCGTCGACGCCATCTTCACCCTCTGCGGCGGCCACGTCCAGGCCATCTACGACGGCTGCATCGACGAGAACATCAAGGTCATCGACGTCCGCCACGAGCAGGTCGCGGGCCACGCCGCCGAGGGCTGGTCGCGGGCCACCCGCAGATGCGGCGTCGCCGTGGTCACCGCCGGGCCCGGCGTCACCGACGCCGTCACCGCCGTCGCCAACGCCTTCCAGAACCGCAGCCCCATGCTCCTCATCGGCGGCCGCAGCCCCCTGACCGACTTCGAGAAGGGCGCCCTCCAGGAGATGGACCAGGTGGAGCTCCTGAAGCCCATCACCAAGTTGGCCCGCTGCGTCCACGACACCCGCCGCATCCCCGAGTACATGGCCATCGCCTTCCGCCACGCCCTCACCGGCCGCTACGGCCCCGTCTTCCTGGAGATACCGGCCGATGTCCTCTTCCGCCGCGTGGAAGAGAGCGACGTGCCCTTCCCCCACAGCTACCGGCCCGAGGGGCGGGTGCAGGCCGACCCGCGCGTCGTGCGCCAGGCAGTCCAGGTGCTGACCCGGGCCCAGCAGCCGCTGATCATGGGCGGCAGCGCGGTCTACTGGTCCACCGCCCACGACCGCCTGCGGGAGCTGGCGGAGCGGCTTCAGGCCCCCGTCTACCTCAACGCCATGGGGCGCGGCTCCCTGCCCCAGGACCATCCTCTCTTCTTCTCGCGTACCCGCCGCGGCGCCCTGGCCAACGCCGACGCCATCTTCATCATCGGCACGCCGCTGGACTTCCGCCTCGCCTACGGCAAGCGGTTCAACGCCGAGGCGAAGCTCATCCAGCTGGACATCGACCCCACCGAGCTGGGGCGCAATCGCGACATCGACGTGCTCATCGAAGGCGACGCCGGCGCCGTCCTGGACCAGATCCTGGCCGAGCTGGGCGACGGTCGGGTGGAACACGACCAGTGGTTGAAAATGCTGCGCGAAGAAGAGGACAAAACCTTGGCCGAACGCCAGGAGTTCCTCAACTCCGATGCCGTCCCCATCCACCCCCTGCGCCTGTGCAAAGAGATGGCCGCATTCGTGGACGAAGACACCATCGTCATCGGCGATGGCGGCGACATCGTGAACCTGGCCGCCCAGGTGCTTCCGATCAACCTACCGGGACAGTGGTACGATCCGGGCCCCATGGGCACCCTGGGCGTGGGCACCGGCTTCGCGATGGCGGTGAAGACCGCCTTCCCCGGGAAGAAGGTGCTCATGGTCAACGGCGACGGCGCCTTCGGACTCAACGGCTTCGAGTTCGACACCTTCGTGCGCTTCAACCTGCCTATCGTCTCGGTGGTGGGCAACGACCGCCAGTGGGGGCAGATCATCGTCGGCCAGCGGGCGATGTACGGCCGCGAGCGGGTGGTGGCCAGCCTCCTGGGCGACAACGCCCGCTACGACAAGGTGGTGGAGGCCCTGGGCGGCCACGGCGAGTATGTGGAGCGGCCCCAGGACATCCGGCCGGCGCTGGAACGGGCCTTCGCGTCGGGCAAGCCGGCCTGCGTCAACGTCATCACCGACCCCGAGCCGCCGGGCGTGCGCGGCGGCTATCAGTTCATGTAGAGGGCGCAGCCAGCCTGGAGCTGGTCTCTGCCTCCCCGCGCCTGACTCTGCTGAGAGAGGAGCCCAGGCGCAAACATTTCGCTGTTGCATTCGTTCAGCCATTGAAATCCTGTTGCGGAATCGGTTATACTAGTGAGAACGTAAAAAGCTGGTGAAAACAGGTTAAAAATCTGTAACGATCTGTAAGGCGGGCGGGTCTATATCCATAGTCGGACCCCTCTTGGACCCGCCTCATGGTGGGGCATCCTCTATTCGCCCTGTTGATTGGCCCGCCTTGGGCGGACTCTAGGTGGAGCGGTGGTTGGATGAAGATCTTGCAGATCGCGCCTTTGTGGGAGACTGTGCCCCCACCTGCCTATGGCGGCACCGAGGCGGTGGTCTCTGTCCTGACAGAGGAGTTGGTGCGCCGCGGCCATGAGGTCACCCTCTACGCCTCCGGCGATTCTCGTACCCGGGCGGAGCTGCTTTCCGTCTTTCCGCACAGTCTGCGCACAGCTCGCGATCTTCAAGATCCCTGGCCCTACGCCTGGCTCCACTCCGCCCTCGCCCTCAAGGAGGCCAGCGAGTTCGACATCATCCATAACCACGCCGGCGACCTGACCATGGCCATGGCCCACCTGGTCCCCGATATCCCCATGCTCACCACGATGCACTGCCTCATCACCCCGGATACTAAGTTCATCTGGGACCGCTACCCCGGCTACTACAACACCATCAGCATGTCCCAGCGCCGGAACATGCCACCCCTGGCCGGCGGCCACTTCGTGGGCGTCGTCTACAACGCCATCGATGTGCGATCATTCCCCTACGACGAGCGGAAGGAGGACTACCTGCTCTTCCTCAGCCGCATATCGGTGGACAAGATGCCCCACCTGGCGGTGGAGGCGGCCCGCCGCACCGGCCATCGCCTGGTCATCGCCGGCAAGGTGGACCGCGTGGACGAGCACTACTTCAACACCGTGCTCGCCCCCCTCATCGACGGTAAGCAAGTCCAGTTCATGGGCGAAGCCGACGCTTGCCTGAAGCGCGAGCTCTACCGGAAGGCCTACTGCCTCGTCCTGCCCCTCACCTGGGAGGAGCCTTTCGGTCTGGTGATGATCGAGGCCATGGCTTGTGGCACACCCGTCGTCGCCTTCGGGCGCGGCTCCGTACCCGAGGTGGTCGTGGACGGCGAGACAGGCTACATCGTGAACGACGTGGACGAGATGGTGGATGCGGTGCGACGGGTGGAGCGCATTAGCCCCCGCCGCTGCCGCCAGCACGTGGAGGGCAACTTCGATGCGCCCCTCATGGCCAACCGCTACCTCCAGGCCTACCAGCGCATCATCGTTCGGGAGCGGGCCCACGCCCAACTCCTGCCCACCGCAGATTCAGCGGGAGTGGCCTGAAGTCCACATGTCTTATGAAGGAGGTCGCTCGTCATGGTGTCAGAATATGACGACCGACGACTAGAAGAGGCCATCGTCGACTGTTGCCTCCAGCACAGGCTGGCCGAGCGCGGCAATCTCAAGGTGCTGGTCTCGGGCGGCGTAGTCCATATCGATGGCGAAGTAGGGAGCTACCAGCAGAAGAAAGCCATCGATCGCCTGGTGGCCGCTTCCCCCGGCGTGCGCAGGGTAGTGAACCGCCTGCGGGTTGTGCCCGCCGCCCCCGTAGGCGACTCGGCCCTGGCCCAACGCGTGCTTCAGACCATGGAAGCGGAGGCCAGCCTGGCCGACCAGGCCATCTCTATCAGCTCCCGCGGCGGCCACGTCGAGCTGAAGGGAACGGTGGACAGCGCCACCGCTCGCCTGGACGCCGAATACGCTGCCTGGCACGTGCCGGGCGTGCGTCAGGTCACCAACAAGCTCCACATCGGCGCGGGTCGCATACTCGAAGAGCGGGAGCTAGGCCACCGCCTGGAGGAGGCCCTCCACTGGTGTCTGGAAGTGGAGCCCTGGCGCATCAGCATCGAGGTCGACAAAGGGGTAGCGTACCTTTCCGGCCGTGTACCATCCCGCGAGCACGCCCGCGAGGCCGAGGACCTAGTCCGCTGGCACCCCGACATCGCCGACGTTGTGAACCGCCTGACCATAGAAACATCGGCCGCTCGTGCCCAGGGCCTCACCGCCTGAGTAGATTTCACCCACCGTTCGCCGGCCACTTTCGCAGAAGGCCCAGGACTCTAGCCTCTCAGCCATGACCCCTCCCCAGCATCGTCGGAAGCGCGGAGGCAAGAAGGCTCTCCTCCCCGAGACGGAGCCGATGCTCATCCGCGACATCCGCGATGCGCTGGTCATCCGCGAGGGTGACCTCTTCCTCCTCACCGACACCATAGGAAACGTCCCGCCCAACAACCCCAACGGCTTCGGCCTCTATCACGCCGACACCCGCTATCTCTCGGTCTACGACTTCTCCTTCGCCGATGCCCGGCCGGTAATGCTCCTTTCGACAGCCGAACTGGGGTTCAGCGAAGAGCAGGTGCTCACCAACCCTACCATGCTCTCTGACGACGGACGTATCCTGCCTCGCGGCAGCCTGGAGCTACGACGGCAGCGGATGGTGGATGGCTCGCTGGAGGAGACGCTGCACGTCACCAACTACAACGTCTTCCCGGTGAGCTTCGACGTGGTCTACCGGCTCGGCGCCGACTTCGCTGACATCTTCGAAGTGCGGGGCAGCGAGCGCAGGCAGCGGGGCGAGCTGCTGCCCACGCGCATTGAGAACGGACACGTCGTCTTCTCCTACAAGGGGCTGGACGGACGCGACCGCCAGACCACGGTCACCTTCTCGCCCGAACCGGCCGCCGTCGAAGGAGGGCAGGTCACCTTTCACCTGACACTCAGCCACCGCCAGAGCGCCACGGTGCGCCTGCTCTTCGCCATCGATGGCCATCTCGAGGCGCCCAGGGAGCCGGAGCCCTTCCTGAGCCTGATGAATCAGTACCGCCACTGGATGGAGAACGCCACTCGCATGCCCACGGACAACGAGTTCTTCAACGCGGTGCTCACGCGCTCCCTACTTGACCTGCGCATGCTCTGGCACCAGGATGGCGATCGCTGCTACCTGGCCGCCGGCACCCCCTGGTTCGACACCATCTTCGGCCGTGATACGGCCATCGCCTCCATGCAGACGCTGGCCTTCAACCCGGATATCGCGCGCCAGTGCCTGAAGACGCTGGCCCGCTTTCAAGGCACCACGTTCGACGATTGGCGCGACGAAGAGCCCGGCAAGATCCTCCATGAGCTGCGAGAGGACGAGATGACGGCCACCGGCGAACTGCCCTTCTCTCCTTACTACGGCTCCATCGATTCCACTCCCCTCTTCCTACTGCTGGCCGCCGAATACTATGCCTGGACAGCCGACCTGGAGCTCCTGCGAGAGCTGGAGCCCAACCTGCGCGCTGCTCTCCAGTGGGTGGACACCTACGGTGACCCGGACCATTGCGGCTACCTGGAGTACGAGAAGCGATCGCCCACGGGGCTGGTGAACCAGGGCTGGAAGGACTCCCGCGATGCCGTCATCTACTCCGATGGCACCCTGGCCAAGCCGCCAATCGCCCTGGTAGAGGTGCAGGGATACGTCTACGCCGCCAAGAAGAAGCTGGCCGCCCTCTTCGCTGCCCTGGGCGACCGCCCCCTGGCCTCGCGCCTTCGCCAGGAAGCGGCCAGCCTCAAGCACCGCTTCAACCGCGACTTCTGGCTGGAGAACGAGAACTTCTTCGCCCTGGCCCTAGACGCCGACAAACACCCGGCCGACGCCATTACCTCCAACCCCGGTCACGCCCTCTGGGCAGGCATCGCCCAGCGCCGCCTGGCGGAGCCGATGGTGGAAGTGCTCATGCGCAACGACATGTTCAGCGGCTGGGGCATTCGCACCCTCAGCGCCACCTCCAGCCGCTTCAATCCCCTCGGCTACCACCTGGGCACCGTCTGGCCCCACGACAACTCCCTCATCGCCATGGGGTTCAAGAAGTACGGCTTCGAGGAGGAGCTGAACGAAGTAGCCACCGCCCTCTTCGACGCGGCCCGCGCCATGGCCTACTATCGCCTGCCGGAGCTTTTCGCCGGCAGCGCCCGCACCACCTATTCCACGCCCGTGCCCTACCCGGTGGCCTGCCGGCCCCAGGCGTGGGCGGCCGGCTCTTTCCCCCTCATCCTTCAGGCCATCCTCGGCCTCCGCCCCAACGCCCCCGCCGGCGAGCTGCTCATCGTGCGGCCGCGCCTGCCCCACTGGCTGGAGACGGTGCAGGTGCGCGGCCTCCGCGTGGGCAAGGGCGAGGTTGACCTGAGCTATCGACGCCGTGGCCGCCGCACGATGGTGGATGTGCTCCACGCCCGTCGCGTCAAGGTGCGCCACGTCGCCCGCTGGCCGCTGTAGACCTGGCGAAGATCATGCTGTGCGTTCGCCGTTGACATTCCCCCTGGTGGCGCGCCACTGTCCGATGCAGTAACATCCTCTTGCCCATCTACGATATAAGGAGTTTCACCATGGAAATCGCAGGCAAGGTGGCCGTCGTGACCGGCGCCAGCCGCGGCATCGGGCGGGCCATCGCCGTCGCCCTGGCCCAGGCCGGCGTCGACGTGGTCTGCACCGCCCGCTCCACCGAGGCCCACCCCCACAAGGTGCTCGCCGGCACCATCGAGGAGACGACCCGCCGGGTGCAGGCCCTGGGTCGCCGCGCCGTGGCCATCCCGGTGGACGTGAGCAAGGAGGAAGAGGTCGAAGCCATGGCCCGCCGCGTCCTGGCGGAGTTTGGGCGGGTCGACATCCTGGTGAACAACGCCGCTGTCGCCGCCCCCGGCTCCTTTCTAGAAGTACCCGTCCGCCGCTGGGACCTGGTGCTGAACGTGAACCTGCGCGGCGCTTTCCTCTGTGCCCGCGCCTTCCTGCCCAGCATGATGGAGAGGGGCAGCGGCCGCATCGTCAACGTATCCTCTTATGCCGCCCACACCGAAGGCTTCTGGGGGCTGGCCTACGGAGTGTCCAAGGCGGCCATGGAGCGCCTCTCCACCGGCCTGGCCGCCGAGCTGGCCTCTTCAGGCATCGCCGTGAATGCCCTCCAGATCGAGCGATATGTGGGCACCGAGGGCTTCGTCTATCTTACGCCCGACGACGACCACTCGGCCTGGGAGAAGCCGGAGACAGTGGGAGAGGCGCTGGTCTGGCTAGCGAGCCGAGAGCCGTCCTTCACCGGCCAGGTGCTCAACCTGGCCGCTATCGAGGAGGCGCGGGCCGCCACCTAGCCTAGCGGCGGCCCAGGAAAACCTCGCGGAGGCCGATGCTACTCATGTCGCCCCGTCGTTGGGCCACATGTCGCGGAAAACGTACCACTGGTCTGGGTAGCGCCGCACGAAGCTTTCGAAGATGTCCACCACGCGCTGAGTCGTATTGCGGATGTCCTCTTCGGCGTCCTTCGTGCGTTCGGCCAGGATCGGCGGGCTGGCGAAGGCGGCGAAGCGGTTGCCGGGCAGGCGCACCGCCGTCCCGAAGATGATGGGCGCGCCGCTGAGACGAGCCAGACGGGCCAGGCCGGCGGGGAAGTAGGTGGGATGCCCCAGGAAAGTCACCGGCACGCCGCCGTTATTGTTGCGATAGCCAATGTCCACCACCAGAGCCACCATCTCGCCCCGACGCAGCGCTCGCAGGAGCTGGCGGCCCGTGCCCGCCGTCTGGAGGAGCGTCACGCCCATGTTCGCCCGGCAGAGGACGATCCAGTCCATCAGCAGCTTGGGGCGAAGGCGCTCCATGACCGACGTGATGCGGAAGCCCTCCAGCATGACCATGGCGCTGGCCACCTCGATGCTGCCCATGTGGGCGCTGGCGAAGATGATGCCGCGGCCGTAGGCGCGCGCCTCGTCGAAGTGCTCCTCGCCGTAGCGGGCCACCAGTCGGTCAAGGCGACGCTCGCTCCAACCCTGCACGTGGAACAGCTCGACGATGTACTTGCCGAAGTTGCGGAAACAGCTGCGGGCCAGGCGCTCCGCCCGCTCGTCATCGGGCGAGGTGCCCAGTATGCGGGCGTAGTTTCGGCGGGCGGCCTCGCGCTTGCTCGTCCAGAGCCAGTGGAAGATATCAGCAATGGGCCGCGAAACGTGATAGGCGAGGCTTAGCGGGACTGCCTTTGCCAGACCCACGTTCGCGCGGTAGATCCACGCCTCGAGGCTCTGGCGTTTGCCTTTCGGCTTCGCCTCTGCCTTCGTTGGGGCGGTCCTTTCTTCGGTCGTCGTCACCATCGCTAGTCTAGCGTCCTCCTGCGTTAGCGGCCAGTCCGCGTCTTATTCTGCCTCCAAGTACACCCGCTCCATCTCGGCCACTCTCTCCTGCGGCAGCCGCATGAACAACCCGTGCGATTCGGCGATGAGCTTGCCCCCAGCGCTGCGCACCTCACCCCGCACCTCCAGCCAGCGACCGCGATTGCGGATGACTTCGCCGGAGACCGTGGCCTTGGCGTCCAGCGGCAGCGGCTGGCGATACTTGACCTCCATCTTGCCGGTCACCGCCCAGACCCCCAGCGTATACATCGCCCAGCCCATGGCCTCGTCCAGGGCGGTCGCGATGAGGCCGCCGTGCACCAGGCCTGGGTAGCCCTGGTGCTCCGCCCGCGGCTGGAACTCGGCCACCGCCCGCTGGCCCTCGATGCGGAAGTCCAGCTTGAGGCCGTGCGGGTTGCGGGCGCCGCAGCCGAAGCAGTAGTGACGGGTGCCGGCGCCCTCAGGCATCGAAATGCACCTCGGCGTCGCCGGCCACCAGCACCTGGCCCTCCTGGTTCACACACTCCACCGCCGCGACCAGGCGCCGGCCCTCGTCCGGCGCCCTCTCGATCCGACCGCGCACCGTCAGCGTA
>Ga0315286_10005075_pt1 | contig 12680 bp, 3 predicted proteins | sample YL17G10_0_MG_FD_205038 | JGI IMG/M metagenome (GOLD analysis project Ga0315286, IMG submission 205038) | Sediment microbial communities from Yellowstone Lake, YNP, Wyoming, USA - YL17G10_0 | ecosystem: Environmental > Aquatic > Freshwater > Lake > Sediment | place: USA: Wyoming | collected... | reverse complement strand
CCATCGCGCGAAACGGCGTGACCGGCAAGGTCTACGTCGCCAACTACGGCGCGGGCCTGACGGGCGGGCTGCCGTTCCCGGGGTTCGTGAGCGTGATCGACGGCTCGACGCGTGCGGTCATCAAGTCCATCACCGTCGGCGACCAGCCGCTCGGCATCGGGATCAACGAGGTCACCAACCGGATCTACGTGGCGAACAACGGCGCGACACCCGGGACGGTGAGCGTCATCGACGGCGGCACGGATGCCGTCGTCGCCACGGCGACGGCGCCGCACACCACCATCCGGTTCCAGCGGGACATCGCGGCGAACACCGCGACCAACCGGATGTACCTGCGCACGGGGACGAGCGTGAGCCCGTTGTGGGTGATCGACGGCGCCAGCAACGCCCTCTCGCCGGTGAACCTGCCCCCCGGGACGGCGACGGCCGTGGTCGTGCGCGTCAACAGCGAGAAGAACCGCGTCTACGTCGGCATGTCGGACGGCACGTTCCACGTCCTGAATGGCGCGAACGACTCGGTTGTCAGGACGCTCAACGTGGGCTACCCCAGCACGACGGTGGGCGGCCAGAGCTATGTCGCCGTCAACGAGGCCACCGACGAGGTGTTCGTGGCCGACTTCCTCGACGACGAGGTGACCGTACTCGATAAGGACGGCGTGGTGCTCGCGACGGTAGGCGTCGGCAGCGGACCGACGGCGGTGGCCGTCAACGAGATCACGAACCGGATCTACGTGAGCAGCACCAACGACAAGGTGCTGGTGGTTATCGACGGAGCCACCCGCAGCCTGTCGGGCGCTCTCCAGCTCCCGTGGCAGGCGAACTTCCTCGCGGTCGATGCGGGCGACTCCAGGATCTACGCGTCGACCGGCGGCGCCCCCGCGGATATCGGCCTGATGGTGATCGTGGACGAACCGGCGGGGCCGAACGGCACGCTCAGCGTGGCAGGTGTCACGCCCGGTGCGCAGGGAACCACGGAGGTTGCTGTCAACCGTTTTGTGGTGTATAGGCCGACCGCCGGGGCGAGCGGCATAGACACTTTCACCTACACGGCGAGCGACGGCAAGGCGGTGAGCAACCCGGCGACGGTCACCGTCGCGATCAGCCCGATGCTGGCGATTGCGACAACGTCGCTCCCGAACGGCCGCCGGGGCGAGCCGTACAGCCAGGCCATCCTCGCGACAGGCGGCATCGGACCGCGCACCTGGCTCGTGGCAAGCGGCGGGATTCCCGGCGGCACGACGCTCGACGGCGCGACCGGCTCGATCACCGGCACGCCGACGACGCCCGGGCTCTACACGTTCATGGTGCGCGTGCGGGATTCGGCCGCGAGGCCCCAAGTCATGCAGTACCTCACGATCGGCGTGGGACCGATCGTCATCACGACCGGCAGTCTGACAAGCGGGTGGGTGGGCCAGCCAGTCAGCCGGACGCTTACAGCCGCCCCGATCACGGGCACCGCCGTGTGGAGCCTGGTGAGCGGCACCCTCCCGCCGGGCCTCTCGCTCGGCGCGGACGGCGTCATCAGCGGCACGTCGGCGGTCTATGGCTCCTCGTCATTCACCGTGGGCGTCACCGACGACTCGGGCGAGTCCGCGACGCGTGCGCTGTCGATCCTCATCAATGCGCCGCTCGCGATTGTCGAGCCGCTGCGCGACGCCGTGCTCTTCTCGTCTTACTCGATGGGCTATGTCGGCGGGAACGGCCAGCGGCAGTGGACGGTGACCGGGACGCTCCCGCGCGGCATGTCCGTCAGCGCGACGAGCGGCATCACCGGCACGCCGCTCGAGACGGGCTCGTTCCCACTCAGCGTGACGCTGGCCGACTGCGCGAACAACTCGTGCACTTATGGGACTCCGGTGCAGACGGTCGGTCCCAGGAACGTCACGCTGCGCGTGGTGGCACGCGACCAGCAGGTCGGCGGCGGCGGCAGTTCGATGGTCCAGTTCGGCACGGCCGGCTATGAAAGGGTCGCGCAGATCGTGACAACGGGGGCGACCGGTACACTGGCGGCCGTACAACCGTATTCGCCGACTTGCCCGCTTGGGACCGTGGTGACGGCCGAGATCCGTCGCCTGACGAGCACGCCGCCGTTCCTGCCCGACGACTCGCCGGGCGGGCTCCTGGCATCGGGGACGGTGGTGACGCCATCCACGATGGTCTCGTTTGCCGCACCGCCGTTCCTCCCGGTCGGCACGCGGTTCGCCGTGATCCTCACCGCAGCCGGCGCCTGCCAGACACGGACCTACACCACGGGCGATTCATACATCGGCGGCGAGCCATTTGCCTTCGCCGGCACGTGGCAGACCCCCGCCGATTTCGTCGAGTTGGGCCTCGACACGTACGTGCTGCCGCAGGGTCTTGCGTACACCACTGCAAGCCGTAGCAACACCCCGGTCGCCACGCCGCTGCTGGATGGGCGGATCCTCGTCTCGTCGGACGGATCGGCCGAGGTGTACGACCCGGCGACCGGCCTCTTCACCGCGACGGCGAACAACCTGCAAGTATTCCGATCCACGCACGCGGCCGTTCGGCTCGAGTGTCCGAGCGGCACGGGCTGCGGCTATCACGGCAAGGTGCTGGTGGCCGGCGGCGACCGATACGACTCGGTACTTCTTCGTAGAGTCGTGTCCAACACCGCGGACCTGTACGACCCGGCCACCAACCAGTTCACACCGCTGGCGGGCACGCTCTCGGTGGGGCGGTACGACTTCACGATGACCCGGCTCCCCGATGGCAGGGTGCTGGTGGCGGGTGGCCAGACATATGACCCGGAGACCGGGAACGGCCAGGCCATCAAGTCGGCGGAGATCTTCGACCCGGCGACGATGTCCTTCGCGCCGACCGGCAGCATGCTCGTGTCGCGGTACCGGCATACGGCGACGCTGCTCGGCGACGGCCGCGTACTGATCGTCGGCGGTTACGTCGGTTCCTGGAGCGGGCCGGGCCCGACGCCCACCGCCGAGATCTTCAATCCCGCCAGCGGGACGTTCCGCGCGACGGCCGGCGGCACGCTGGGCGGCCTCATGCGATCCGAGCACACGGCCACACCGCTTGCGAACGGCAACGTCGTCATCGCGGGAGGCATCGGGTCGTGGCCGGACCTGAACCCCGCGATCGAGGTCTACAATACCGCCGCTGACAGCTTCACGTCGGCCGGGGGCATTCTCGTGCCGCGCCGGCGCCATGCCGCGCTGCCGCTGGCCGACGGGCGAGTGCTGATCGCAGGCGGGTCGGACCGGTGGGTGGGTTCCGCGCTGCCGGTCACGGTGATCGAGATCTGGGATCCCGCCTCCGGCACGTCGACCCCGGCGGGGAACCTCCTCGTCTCGCGCGTGCAGCCCCGGGGAATCCTGCTGGCCTGCGCACCCGGTTCTCCCAACTGTTCCTACCAGAACGACGTGCTCATCGTGGGTGGCAACATCGGCGGCAGCAACAGCGCCTTGGGCGCGCGCAGCGCGGAGGTCCGCGACCTTGACGCACCGGCCGGTGCGCTGGCGATCACCACCATGTCGCTGCCCGACGGCCAGACGGGCCAGCCGTATCCGGGCGGGACGCTTGCCGCCGCCGGCGGCACGGCCCCGTACACCTTCGCGATCGCCTCGGGCAGCCTGCCGCCACGGGTGGTCCTCGAGCCGGCGACCGGACAGATCCACTCGGCGCCCGGCACCAGCCTGGACACGCCAGGCGCTTTCCGGTTCGTGGCGCAGGTCACCGACGCGCTGGGAGTCCAGGCGTTCCAGAGCCTGACGATCCGGGTAGACGCGCTCACCGTTACCACCGCCTTGCTGCCCTCGGGCATTCTGAATCAGGCCTACGACGCCACACTCGACGCGGCCGGTACCGCGCCGTACGCATGGTCGCACGACACGTCGGTCGGCGGCCCGCCGGGTCTGACGGTGCTGGCAAATGGCCACGTCAGCGGAACGCCCACCTCGCTTGGGTGCTGGTGGTTCGGCGCCCGCGTGCGCGACGCCTCGTTCCAGACGGCCCTGAAGGCCTTCACCGTCTGCATCAATCAGCCGCTCACCATCACGGGCGCCAGCGTGTTCGCCTACCCCTGGGTCCTCCAGTGGTACGACCAGTGGATCGGCGCGACGGGCGGAGGCCAGCGCACGTGGGCGCTAGCGCTGCGGCCCGGCGAGCACGTCCCGGACGGCCTGGCCCTCATCAGCAGCGGCCGGCTCCAGGGCTCCCCGCGCGAGGCCGGCACGTTCACGTTCACGGTCCAGGCCACCGACGCGAGCAGCCCACCGCAGTCGGCCACGGCGCCGGTGACGTTGCACATTGGCGCCCGCGACCAGGGCCAGTGGCAGATCGACCCGAGCCTCATGCTGCCGATCGACAGCGGCCACCAGGTGGCCCAGGTCGTGCGAGTCGGCGTGACGGGGCGCCTGCTCTTCATGCACCTGCCGGTGGCGTGCACGAGCGGTGATCTGACGCTCGAGATCCAGGGCGTCACCGGTGCGGGCACACCGGACGGGCTTGTCCGCGCGTCGGCCACCGTCCCCGGGACGCAACTGCCGCCCTTCTCCGGCGGCCCCTACCTGCGCCTCATCCCGCTGCCGGCGCCGCCGTCCTTTGCCGTGGACGAGTACTTCGCGATCGTGCTGGCGTCGTCCGGCAATTGCGCGGTCGCTCAGACGATCGAGATTCAATACAGGTCGTGGGCGTACCAGCACGGCGACGGCTTCACCGGGGACGGCTCCACGTGGACGTCGCTCGGATCGACGTCGAGGCCGGTGCTGCCGTTCACGACGACCATGGATCCCGAGGGCCGCCTGACGTTCGCGTACAACTGGCGCGACCGGCACACAGCGACGGTGCTGAACAACGGGACGGTGCTCCTGACGGGCGGCACGGGCGGTGCCCAACCGCGGGCCGTCATCTACGATCCGGCCGCGAACACCTACACGCAGACGGCCGGCGACATGCTGATGCCGCGGCATCGCCACACCGCAACGAAGCTGCCGGACGGCCGGGTGCTGATCGTCGGGGGCCAGGACTGGAGTTCGCCCGTCGAGCAGACCCTCGCGACGACCGAGATCTACGACCCCGGCACCGGCCGGTTCATGGCGGGCCCTTCTCTCGTGACGGCGCGCGGCGACCACACGGCAACGTTGCTCGCGGACGACCGCGTTCTCGTCGCGGGAGGGCACAACGGGTGGAACCAGACGTACCAGCGGCTCGCGACGACCGAGATCTACGACGGCGCGTCGTTCTTGGCCGGGCCTCTGATGGCGGCGTCACGCGACATCCACACGGCCACGCGCCTTGCCGGTCCCGACAATCGCGTACTGATTATCGGCGGGGCCGGCGGGGCCGAGCCGCACGCGGAGATCTATGATCCAGGCACCGATAGCCTGACGCCCACGGGCCGGATGACCGTTCCGCGCAGCGAGCACACGGCGACGTTGCTGACCGACGGCCGGGTGCTCGTCGTGGGCGGCTGGGCGGGTAACCAGCCTGGCGCGGCGCCCTTCGCCGAGCTGTACGATCCGGCGACCAACACGTTCGCCATCGCGAGCGGGTTCATGCAAACCCGGCAACGGCACACGGCCACGGCCCTCCCGAACGGCAAGGTCCTCATTGCCGGCGGGCGCGCCGTCACGGGCGATTCCCTCGCGCCGCTGGAGCTGTACGACCCGGCGACTGGACAATTCGCGCCGGCCGGCGTGCTGGCCACGAGCCGCTACGAACACACCGCCACGCTGCTGCCCGACGGACGCGTGCTCCTGGCCTTCGGCAACGGCAACAGCAGCGCGATCGGCATCAGTTCGGAGATCTACGACCCCGCGAATCCTCCGCCCGACGCGCCCGTCGCCATTCAGATGAGCGACCCTCCGCATGCGTACGTGGGCCGGTCATACGACGTCCAGCTCACGGCGATCGGCGTCGGCCCGTTTACGTGGGGCCTCACGCCGGGGTCCCAGCCGCTGCCAGCGGGCCTGACCCTGAGCCCCGCCGGCCGCCTGACCGGCACGCCTGCGGCACCGAGCGGGTGGCCGGTCTACCCGTTCACCGTGCGGGCCGTCGACGCCGAGGGGCGTTCCACGACGCGGTCCTTTAGCGTGGTCGTGGACGTGCCGCTCGAGATCACGACGACGAGTGTGCCGGACGGCTGGGCGACCTCCGGGTACGGCGGCTGCGTGCGGACGACCGGCGGGACAGGCCCCGTCGCCTTCGCCGTGGTCAGCGGCGCGCCGCCGCCAGACCTCGCGCTCCGCCCGTTCGGCTGCTGGGGCGGCCAGATCCTCGACGGCGGCCAGATCCTCGATGTCGGGACTTACACCTTCACTATCCAGGCGATTGACTCGGCCGTCCCGCCGCAGGTGGCAACCAGAGAGTTCACGATGCACACGTGGGCCTCCGAACAGCAAGGCCCGGGCGGCGACTGGCAGAACAAGCTCCCGATCGGTGGACCCCAACGCGTCGCACAGATTGTCACGGCAGGGGCGATGGGCAACCTCGCCGCTGTGCAACTGCCTGTCAGTTGCTCGGAAGGCGCATACACGGTCGAGATACAGGGTGTCACCCCGGCCCCGCCGTATCAACCGGATGGCATCGTGCACATGAGCGCGAACGGCACGCCGGCCGACCCGTGGGCGCCGATCGTCTTCGGAGCGACAAAGTTCTTCGGCCCCGGCGAGCGGTTCGCCATCGTGATCAGCAGCGCGGGCTCCTGCCAGATCAGCGGCCTGCATCCGACCTCCACCTACAACGAGGGTGAGGCGTGGACCACGGCCGGTGGCGCCTGGCTGCCGCTGAGCGATTCCGGCTACCAGGACCTCAACTTCACCACGCTCATCGTGCCTGCGCGCGATCTGGACTTCCTGCGTTTCGGGCAGGGGGGCGACACGTCGGTCGTGCTCAACGATGGCCATGTCTTCATCGGCCCAGGCGCCCGGACGGAGATCTACGATCCGGCGGCGCACCTGACGACTCCGGGCCCCGTTCTCAGCGAGTCGCGGGGAGGCCACACGGTCACGAAGCTCGCCGACGGACGCGTGGCGACCATCGGCGGCGAGTCGTGGGACTCCGGCACCAACACGACCGTGCTGCGCGCCACGGCAGAGATCTACGACCCGGCCACCGGGCTGATCTCAACGGCGCCCGGTCGCCTCACCTTCCCGCGTGGTCAGCACACGGCAACACTTCTCACGTGTCCGTCCGCCAACCCGTCGTGCGGCTATGGCGGCCAGGTGCTCATCGCCGGCGGGCTCGGCATACCCGACCCGGCCAGGGGCGGCTTCCGCCCGCCCTTCAGGGAAGCCGAACTCTTCGACCCGGAGTCAGGCCAGTTTACCGTGCTCACGGGTCCGGCCAGCCTGATGGTCGACTCGCGGTGGGGCGACCGGGCCACGGCGCTCGACGACGGCACGGTGCTCTTCACGGGCGGGTGGAGCGACACCTGGCCGGCGGCAACGGCCGAGATCTTCGATCCGGCGACCAATACCTTCGCCGCCACGGCCCACGACATGCTGGCGCACCGGGCCAACCACACGGCGACGCGCCTTGCCGATGGAAAAGTCCTCATCGCCGGCGGCTTCGGCGTGAATTTCGGAGGCGTTGCGGCCACGGCCGAGGTCTACGATCCGCTGGCGGGGACATTCACGGCGGTGGGCTCGATGGCCACCTCCCGGGTAAACCACGCGGCCGTCCTCCTGGACGACGGCTCGGTCCTCGTGGCGGGCGGCAGCAACTCGTGCTGCGGACAGCCCTGGCACGGTCTCGCCTCGCTCGAACGGTACGACCCGATTTCGCAGGCGTTCCTCCCGGCCGGGTCGATGGTCGCGATCCGTGACGGCGCCAGCGCCGTACGCCTGGACGACGGCCGCGTCGCGATCGTGGGTGGGAGCGGAGGATCCCGCCTCGCGTGGGGCGCCATCGAGTTCTACGAGCCTGGCGCCGCCCCGGCGATCACCACCACCTCGCTGCCCGACATGCTGCTGGGTCAGGCGTACCCGGCGTCGACGCTCACGGCGACCGGTGGCATCCCGCCCTACGTGTTCAGCATCGTCGGCAGCAGCCTGCCGCCAGGGCTGAACTTGGCTGGCAATGTGATCTCCGGCACCTCCACGGCGGCGGGCACGTATCAGTTCACCGTCATGGTGACCGACCACTCGAGCCCGGCGCATTCGAACTATCAGTCGCTGAGCATCTTCGTGGCGGCGCCCCTGGCGATCCAGGCCGCCAGTCTGCCCAACGCGGTGGCCGGACAGGCCTACGCTCAGCCGATCACCGCGACGGGCGGCCTCGGCACGAGAGTCTGGTCCATCGTCAACGGCGCGCCGCCGCCCGGCATGACCGTCGCGCCCGACGGCACGGTGGCCGGCATCGCATCGGTCACGGGCGTGTTCACATTCACGGTGCGCGTCCAGACCCCGTCCGGTCTGGACGAGGAGCCATTCAGCCTCGCGGTCGTCGCCCCTGCCCCGGGCGACGAGTCGGCATGGACGACGACGTTTCCGTACGGCGGCAACGTGTTCGGCCTCGTCATCGACCCGATGTCAGCAGGCGGCGACCTTTACGCGGCGCCGCAGTGGCGCGGGCTGTACAAGAGCACCGATGCGGGAACGAGCTGGGCCAGCATCGTGGACCACGTCCAGAGCCTGCCGTTCGACCGCACGGGAATCAACAGCATGGCGTTCGGCCCGTCGGGCACGTTGTACGTCGTCGTGCACGGCGCCATCCACAAGAGCCTCGATCGCGGCGGGACATGGACGGCTGGCAGCGTGGGGATCCCGAAAAATGTCCGGCTTGTCCTGCCGGTCACTTCGAGCCTGCTCTACGCCGGCACCGACGCTGGCGGCGTGTTCCGCAGCGTGGACGGCGGGTCATCGTGGGAAGCCGTGAACGGGGGTCTGCCGGCGGGCGCGTGGGTTCGGGCCCTGGCGGCCGCGTCCGGGCTACCCGGCGTGATCTACGCCGGGACCGACTCCAGCGGTCTGTTCAAGACGATCGACGGCGGCAACACGTGGACCGCCCTTGCCAGCTTGCCGCTGACGAGGGTTGACGCCATTGCCGTCGATCCGCTGCTTTCGAGCCGGGTGTATGCACTCGGGTTTGCGCCCAGTGTAGGGGACTTCGCCTTCAAGAGCGACGATGGCGGCAGCACGTGGAGCCAGCTGTCTCCACGGGTTGCCAACGGCGCCCGGACTGGTGACCTCATCGCCGTCCATCCGCATGTAGGAGGCACGATCTATCTCCTGTCGGGCAACCAGGTATTCAAGTCCATCGATGCCGGCGGCACATGGTCGTCGCCGGTGCCGTTCCCGGGCCTGTCCTGCTGCGCCTCCGCTATCAGGGTCCACCCGGCAGACGACAACTGGGTGTTCGCCGGAACCGACGGCGGCATGTATCGCTCGCTCGATGCCGGAGCGTCGTGGACACCGGTGAACGCGGGCATTCGGGCAGTCTTCCTTCCTCACGCGGCCGCTCACAGCGTGCACGTCGACGTGTCCGATGCGAGCTACGTGTATGCCGGCACCAGCGGTGGAGGCTCCCGCAGCGCCGATGGCGGCCAAACGTGGGCGACGATGGGGTTGCCGGAAGGCTGGGCGCGGTCAATCCTCACGGATCCGAACGTGCCTGGTCGGGTCTACGCGCTCAGCGGCAACCTGTGGCGCAGCGACAGCTATGGCGCATCCGGAACCGGTCTCTGGGTCCAGCCGGACAACGGCACGTACTGCTGCAGCGGCGATGGCGACCTTGCCATGCACCCGACCGACCCGGACACGCTCTACCGCGCGATGACCGGAGCCCGCGGCGGGCTCGACACCGGTGTGTTCAAGAGCAGAGATGGCGGCGAGACGTGGGCGGCAGCGGGAATGGCCGGCTTGAGTGTGCATACGCTGGCTGTTCATCCGACCGACGGCAACACGCTGTATGCCGGCGTCCCGACGTATACCGGTCCGAACGGCGGGATCTACAAGACGATCAACGGCGGCACGGATTGGGTCAAGCTGGGCGGCGGGCTTCCAACCGAGATCAACCCGAATCAGATCATCGTGCACCCGCTCTATCCGTCGATCGTTTACGTGGGGTCGGAGGGGTTCACCGGCGGCGTGTACAAGAGCCTGGATGGGGGAGCGACGTGGGCGCATGTGCTCAGCGAGAATGTGAACAGCGTTGCCGTTGATCCGGACAACGTGGACATCGCGTACGCGGCGACGTGGAATGCGGGCGGCTTCTATCGGAGCCTCGATGGCGGATCGACGTGGGTGCCCTTCAACGAGGGGCTGCCGCGGCAGTTGGGTCTCGAAGCGATCGCGTACGGGCCGACCGACCCGACGCGGCTGTTTCTCGGCACGACCGGCGGGGTCTACGTCAGACGGTTTTAGGCCCCGCTTCGTTGACAGCGTCACCGCTGTCTTGTGTCAACGCTGTGTTGAAAGACGATTCGGCCACCCGGATTGGGGACTACACTCGCCCCACGCGTACCCACGAATGGGTTGACCGCCGAAGTCTCGCGCTCCATGAAGCCGTGGCGGCCAAGCTGGGAGCCCAGCCGCAACTGCTGGAGGTCGCGCGGGCCAACCTGCAACGTTGGCTCAGCGCGAACCCCGCCGCAGCGCTTCGCGAGTGGTGGCACCTGTTGGAGACGACCCCGTTGCCGGAGTTGCTCGTGCTGTTGCGTTCCACTGGCGACCCGGCTGCGCGCTTGCGACAGTCCAGCCCCTTCGCGGGTCTTCTCACGCCGCAGGAGCGCCAGTCCATCCTGGACGACTATGAATCGCGCCTCGCTTGAACACATTCTGCGGGCCGCGGCAGCCGTGGCGAACGAACACGACATTGTCGTGATCGGGAGCCAGGCCGTGTTGGGCCAGTTCCCCGACGCGCCAGAGGCGCTTCTGGTGTCCATTGAGGCGGATGTGTTCCCGCGCCACGCGCCGGACAAGTCTGTCCTGATCGATGGCGCGATCGGCGAACTGTCGAGGTTCCATCAGGAGTTCGGGTACTACGCGCATGGCGTTGATGACACCACAGCGACGCTGCCAACGGGCTGGACCGATCGGCTCATTCCGATTCACAACGAGAACACGGCCGGCGCCACCGGTTGGTGTCTCGAGGTCCATGACCTGGCCATCTCGAATCCGCGTTGAGGTGGCCTCCCGGTCGGCGAGTCCCCCGCCCTGCCCGGCACCTGGCTCCGAGTGCCAATCGATCGTTCCTACCTGGGTTCGCAGCTGGAGACCAGACGAGCCACAATCGTCCGCCCACCCAGTCCCGTGTGGTCGGCTGACGGCGGCGAACTCTACTACTTCAGCGACCGCGACGGACACACCTGCGTGTGGGCCCAGCGGCTGGATGCGAGGACGAGGCAGCCTCGGGGTGCCCCATACCCTCTCTATCACCTGCATCGGATCGAACCCTCAACGGCGTTGTTTGGGAAGTGGATGTTCCTGGCGGCATCCTGCGACAGGCTCATCGTGCCCGAGTGGACGGTGAAGGGAAATCTCTGGACGGCGACGCTGGAGGCACCAACGTAGTCGGCCAGGGCCTGTTCGCCAGACTCCGGATCGACTCCGTCCGGTTGGGAATCTCCTCCCGACGACCGCGCCTCGCCATCCGGTTCCCTAGACATCTTCCAAAGCCAAGATCGTGACGAATGAGGCAAGTTCCTGCCGTACGCTTTGGAATCTGTCTTAAGCGCGGCCACCCTGTGGCCGCGCGCTGATAGCGAAGGTCCGCTGCAATCCGCGGACGGATCCTCGGCGGGTTGAGGCGGGGCGCATCGTCGCGGGCAGAGGATCACCCTCGGCTTGCAGGGAGGTGATCAACGCCCCGGCCACGGATGGGGCCAGGCTCAAGACTTCCTCGGCCGTGTCGCCGGCTATGCGCCCGGGCGTCACGCTGGTGACACCGAGCCGGTGACACCGAGTTGCCTCCACCGTCGTCGGCAGCCGGCCGGATCTATCCATCGACCTCATTCTCAGCAACGACTACGAGATCGACCGCAAGGCCGAGGAGGACGTGCGCGCGGTGCTCGACCACCTCAGCGCACAGGACGGAGCGCTGACAAAGACTGCTGAGGCGCTGGCGGCCAGGATGAACGGGGGCTCGCAGGACTGAAGTTCGCAGGACTAAAGTCCTGCGCCACGTACGAGGGAGGTCCTGCGCCACGCCGGCTACTGCTTGATGAGGACGATGCCGGACCAGAACTCGGTTTCGATCCACTTGCCATCGATGCGAACCACGAGCCGGCCCACGGCCTTCTCGCCCTTGCGGGCTTCCATGCGGAACCCGATCTCGTTCCCGGAGATCACGACCGGCGTCACGGGCTGCGGCATCACCGCCTGCGCGTAACCCCACGCGCCCGCTCCGAGCAGCACACCGGCGAGAAAGATGGCCGGAATCACGAATCGCATGCGAGCCTCCCTGTCACAACTGTTAGGACGACGGGAAGCGCCGGACGGACGTGGCATGGGTGGAGGCCAGGGGTGGTGGAGCCGTGGTGGTGCTCGAGGCGTGGCCTGTGGCGTGGCCTGCGGTGGCAGGTTGGACGGACGGCGCGTATACTCAGCCCGGTACTTTCCTGTCCAACCCGACAGGTACGTCAGAGCCAGGAGGCGAGACCCGTGCTGACGTTCGTGCTGACCGTGGTGACGATGTTCTGGTGGGTGGTGGCTGGCTGCGTGGCGGTGGATGCCGCGCGCCGCGGGCGATCCTGGTTCGGCTGG
>Ga0315286_10005074_pt1 | contig 12681 bp, 11 predicted proteins | sample YL17G10_0_MG_FD_205038 | JGI IMG/M metagenome (GOLD analysis project Ga0315286, IMG submission 205038) | Sediment microbial communities from Yellowstone Lake, YNP, Wyoming, USA - YL17G10_0 | ecosystem: Environmental > Aquatic > Freshwater > Lake > Sediment | place: USA: Wyoming | collected... | reverse complement strand
AAAACTTGTCGGCAAAATACAAATAGCACTTTATGCCTCCCTCTACTTAATTCTTCCCCTGGTTGTTTACCTCTTCGGCTTTCACTTGAAATGGTGGCAGGCGGGTCTGGCTGCCATCGGTTCAGGGATCTTCTCATTGATCATCATTGGCGTCGTGGATAAACAGGTGGCAAAATATAAAATGAAGCCAGCCCAGGGCGCATCCCCAGATCGAGCTTGCCAAAAATGCGGCAGAGAGATCTTCCCGCAAGATACCATCCTCCAGGCTCAAGCCTTGTATGTTCAAACAGGCGACTCATCGAAAGCCCGCGAAATCGAAAAGCAAGCTGGATACCGCTGTATCCAATGCGGAGCAGAATATTGCAAGGGCTGCCTCGAGAAACACGCCACCGTCAACAGCGCAGGAGGCCGCTCTTGCCTCAATTGCGGCGGTTCGTTCGACTATATCACCAGGAAGCGGTGATCTCCGTCTTCACCGGGGAGCCTTACAAACTCAATGAAGGAGAAAAATCTATGAGAACCAGAGTCAAAATACTTCGCATCGCAGCGATCATTTTCAGCCTCGCCTGGTTTATCGGGTTCATTGGTGGGATGATCGCCAAGAGCCAGTGGCTGATCTTCATTGGAATTGTCAGTTATTTCGTTTGTCCAATCCTGGCTTACCTGCTGGGGTCGTTATTGGAAGGCGGGGCGCGAACGGGGTGCGCTTTAGCTCTGATGGCCTTATTCCTCCCCATCGTCGTATTACCTATTCTCGTTTATAAAGTTAAGCCCGAAAATTTTGTAGACCGGAAACCTATTGTGGACCGGGGGCCTGTTATCCGGCTGAGCACGCAATGGAAGTGCCCGGCTTGCGGGACGGTACTTCTCAAAAGCGACCCGCTGATCGAGCAGCAGATCAGGAACGGCGCACTTGTCTCCGGAACCGTGACCTGCGCGCACTGCCAGGCACAATACAGCGCCAGGGAGATATATACCGGAAAATATGATGTCTAGGGAAAAGGCCTATTGTATTTCCGAGATGGAGGCATAAGATGGTCGCAGAGGTCGAACAGCCTGGCGCCGCTTGAAGCCGCGACACTGGTGAGGTTGATTGCGACGAGAAGATTCCCGGTGCTCACTTCCCGGCCTTGCCGGTCTTGTTGAAATCAACCTGCCATTTACTCCATCTTCCAACCGGCGAAAGGTTGTTATAATTCTCTTATCTCTTCGATGAATATCTCTTAAAAATGAACTGGTCTCTTCTCGGGCACGAATGGGCGGTGGACCTGCTGAGCCAGCACGTGGCGCAGGGGCAGGTGCGGCACGCTTATCTCTTTACCGGGCCGCAGGGCGTGGGACGGCGCACGCAGGCGCTGAACTGCCCACAGCCAACCGCCGCCAAGACGCCCAACGAAAAGACCCATCTCCAGCGACAGATCGATTCCACAGACCGGGAGATCGACCGGCTGGTGTACGAGCTGTACGGGCTGACGGAGGAGGAGATCAGGATCGTGGAGAGAGAGTGAGCGTTTGGACCACGAACTGCGCGAAAGGAGGCGAAAGACGCGAAAAGTGTTCGCTTCCGGTGCCTTTCGTGCTTTTCGCGGGTTTTCGCCTCTTCCGTGTTCCAATGTTCTTTGCTTTGCCTTGCCTTTCCATTCGAATTCCCCTACAATAAATGGGGATTTCTCCCATGAAAAAAACAGCCTCCCGTAAAAAGTCATCCATCCAAACCGGCGATATCCATGCCAGCGACCAGGCCCGGGTAAATATTTCCGGTGGGAACCTGTACCTTGGCATGGAGGCGCAACAGGTGCAGGAGCTGCTGCACCAGATCGCTCAGGATTACCAGCCGCGGCCCTTCAGCGGGGAGTGCCCTTACGTAGGGCTGGCAGCTTTCACCGAGCAAGAAGCGGAAATGTTCTTTGGGCGGGAACGCCTGGTCGGCGAGCTGCTGGAACGGGTCAAAGAGACCAACTTCCTGATGGTCAGCGGGCCTTCGGGGTGCGGCAAGTCATCGCTGGTACGGGCCGGGCTGTTGAGCGGGCTGAAAAAGGGTGGCCTGCCAGGCTCGCAACGCTGGCTGTACCTCAGCCTCTCGCCGGGGAGGGACCCCCTCGAACAGCTAGCCCTGGCGGCTGCGCGCCTGCGCGGCGACCCGGCGGATGGTGAATACCTGCGCCAGCGGGTCCGTCCGGATCCCGGTGCGCTGCTGGATAAGCTTTTGGCACTGCTCAGCGATCAGCCGCAGCAGCGGGCGGTGGTGCTGGTCGACCAGTTCGAAGAGATCTTCACCCAGTTGGGCAAGGAGAAAGAGGCAGAGCGCCTGGCGTTTTTGGAAGCGCTGGTCAAGGTCTGCAGCCAGCCAGAGGGACGCGTGCTGGTGATCTGCACGATGCGGTCGGATTTCTTGAGCGCCTGCGCCAGTTACCCCGCCCTCAACCGGCTGATCAACCAGGGCTTCTTCCAGGTGGGGGCTATGCTGCCCGAGGAGCTGGTGCAGGCCATCGCCCGCCCGGCCCAGCAGGTGGGGCTGCGCATCGACCCCGAGCTGGTGCAGCAGATCGTCTTCGACATGCAGGGCGAGCCGGGGGCACTGCCGCTGATGCAGTTTGCGCTGAAGAACCTGTTCGAGACACTGCAAGAAAAGCAGGCAGTTGTCGAGCTAATGCGCTCCGATTACCTGGCGCTGGGCGGTTTACAGAAAGCCCTGGAGCGCTATGCCGATACGGCATTCGCCAGCCTGCAGCCCACCGAACAGAAACTGGCGCGCCTTGTATTCGGCAGCCTGGTGCAGGTTTCAACCGAGGCACAGGATACGCGCCGTACGGCATTGTTCGCCGAGCTGGTTCCGGCGGGCATCCCGGCTTCGCAAGTCGAAAGCCTGGTGCGGCAACTGGCGGATGCTCGGCTGATCACGACCGATGAAGGCGAAGGGCAAGAACGCACAGTCGCCATCGCCCACGAGCGGTTAATCCAGGCCTGGCCCTGGCTGCGCAGGTTGGTGGATGAGAACCGCCAGGCCATCGCCATGCAGAACCAGATCGCCGAAGATGCGCTGGAATGGCAGAAGAACCAGGGTGACCCGAGTTACCTTTACACCGGCGCCCGGCTGGCAGCAGCCCAAGAGCGCGTCCAAGCCCACACGCTGCAGCTCACCGAGCTCTCCCACCAGTTCCTGGAGGCAGCCTCGCAGGTGGAGTTGGAGCGGCAGCGAGCAGAAGAGAGGCGCAGGGCAAAGGAGCTGGAAGATGCCCGCCGGTTGAATGAGGAGACGGAGCGCAGGAGAAAAGCCGAAGCCGAACGCGCCCGGGAGGCCGAAGCCCGCCTGCGCGAAGCTGAAAATAATCGACAGAAGGATCTGGTCACCGCCAGGAAGCTGCGCCGCTTCGTGATCGTCCTGGGCGTCCTGCTGCTGGTAGCGGTGGCTTCGGCGGCTTTTGCCTTCCGCCAGACGATCCTGGTCGAACGCCAGGGGCGCATCGTGCGCGCCAACGACCTGGCTGCCCATGCCCAGACGGCGCTGGAACAGTATCCAGCCCGCAGCCTGCTGCTGGCGGTCCAGGCGGTGCAGGTCACACTGAAGAAGGGCGAGCCGGTGCCGCCGCTCGCCGAGCAAACCCTGCGCCAGGTGCTGCAGCAGACCGGCGGAGTGCCCTACTCAGCGGACGGGATGATCATGAGCGACGAGCTCATCACCCCTGACGGGCTATGGCTGGTCACCGCCGAGGGGGGTAGGGCGTCCGTGAGAGCGATGGACAAGAATTCCGCCGTCAGGCAAATCTACGATCCAAACCGCCAGATCGTCTACACGGCCGTAGCGCTCAGCCTGGACCAGCGCTGGCTGTTCATGGGCGGCGGTGCCATAGCCGGCACGGCTATGGTACAGCAAACAGATTTTGGTTTGATCGTGAAAACGGACCCTGGCGCTTTCCCCAATATGCTGGCTACCGACGAAGCGCTGTGGGAAAAATACCCCTCCCTGATCGGTGGAAGGACACTGGGCGGAGGGGTAAGAACATTGGGCCAGGTTCAACTCGACCGTTTTCTTTGGCTGCCCTCTTCCAGAGATATCTGGGATCTCGTCACCAGCCGCAGAGGGACCTGGCTGATCGCCCGCGGAGACAAGTCCATTGGACTATGGAAGATCAAGCCTTTGCCTGAGCCGGTGTCACCCCTGGATATTGCAAAAATATATACTGAAACCTCCGCTGGACCTGAGGCGATGACGGAATTTCCTGGCTCTTACACGGGAATGACTACCAGCCCTGATGGTCACTGGCTGGTGGCTGGAGACACGGATGGGAACATCACCATTTGGGACATCGGTGGAAGCGAGATCAGCTCGCCCGTGACCAGGCAAGGACACGAGGGAGCCGTCGCAGCCCTGCAGTTCGACGAAAATTCTTATCGATTAATGACCAGTGGTGCGGACAACAAGATCCTGATATGGAAGTTCGAGAGCGCCCCTCCGCAAACCCCCGCAGAAGTATTGAGCGAGCCAGGCATGGAAGTCTCGGCAGTACAACTCAGCCCTGGTGGTAACCCGAAATGGCTGGCGAAGGGCAGTCCGGATGGCACAGTCGTGCTGCAAGATTTGCATGGTTCCAGCACCTCACCGGTTTTACCGGGTTTCAGCCGTCCGGTCAGTCTGCTGCGCTTCAGCCCCGATGGACGCTGGCTGGCAGGCAGCAGCGAAAGCGATGCCATGCTGTGGGACCTGGAGGCAAAAGATCCCGCGGCCAACCCGGTCCTGCTGCACGGTCACGAACGCCCGATTAGCAAGATGGATTTCAGCGATGGCAGCAAGGAGCTGTTCACGACCGCCATGGAGGCGATGCGGAGGTGGGATTTGAGCGAGGCGAAGCCGGGCCGCGCCCTGAAGGATCCCCTGCTGCCGTTGGACTCGTTGATCAATTTGGCCTGCGCGACTGCTGGGCGCGCTTTCACGCAGGAAGAGTGGAGCCTGTTCTTTCCGGGGGAACCATACCGGGCTTCATGCCCATGAGGTAATAATCCTGGATGATAAGTGGACTTGCATTTGGTAAGAAATCCCTTATAATTGTCTATAACATATAGACAAAACAAGGTGTAAAAATGGAAATTACTATTGCAGAAGCCCATAATCGCTTATCTCACTGGCTCAAACAAGTCCAACATGGTCCAATCCGCATCACCCGGCATGGTAAACTTGTCGGGGTCCTCATTGACCCTGAAGAATACGAACATTTCAGCCAAGTGCAAGCTTACTTGCAAATGATCAACCTCTCGAAAACACTTCGGGAGAGCGGCATCACTGCTAAGGAATTATACCGGTCAGAGCGGGAGGAACTGGAGGACAGGGGATGATCATCGACGCCAGCGTCATGCTCAGTGCATTTTTCCCCGATGAAGCCCAGGCAAATGCTCAAGCGATCATCAGCGATCATACCGGAGGGCGAATCAAACTCAAAGCTCCAACCTTGTTGATGTATGAAATATGCAATGCGGTTTGGCAAGCTGAACGACGCAACCGCATCCAAAGAGAACAAGCAGATCAGATTATTCAAGTTGTGCAAGATTTAGAAATAGAATTGATCCCTCTAAACTGGGGAGAGATGATGCCCTTTGCCCGGCAATTTGACCGGTCTGCGTATGATGCTGCTTATCTGGCTCTGGCTCAGCGAGAAAATGAGCCTCTTGTTACAGGCGATGAACGCCTTTTTAAAGCTGTCCAAGGTAAACTCGACTGGGTTTTTTGGATCGAGGATAGAATCAACCGATGAACTGGTCTCTTCTCGGGCACGAATGGGCGGTGGACCTGCTGAGCCAGCACGTGGCGCAGGGGCAGGTGCGGCACGCTTATCTCTTTACCGGGCCGCAGGGGGTGGGACGGCGGACGCTGGCGCTCAGGTTGGCGCAGGCGCTGAACTGCCCACAGCCAACCGCCCCCGGGCAGCCCTGCCTGACGTGCAATACCTGCAAACGCATCTGGAAGATGGGGTACTCTGACCTGAACGTGGTGCAGGCAGAGCAGGCCGGTGGAACGCTGAAGGTGGAGCAGGTGCGCGAGCTGCAGCATTCACTCTCCCTGGCCCCTTACGAGGGGCGCTACCGCGTGGCGCTGCTGCTGCGCTTCGAGGAGGCGCATCCTTCGGCAGCCAACGCGCTGCTGAAAACGCTGGAAGAACCCGCGCCCCAGGTAGTGCTGGTTCTGACCGCGGAGAGCGCCGAGAGCCTGCTGCCGACGGTTGTCTCGCGCTGCGAGGTGCTGCGGCTGAGACCGTTGGGGCTGGACAATCTGCAAGCCGGGCTGCAAACGGCCTGGGGGCTGCCGACCGAGCGGGCGGATCTGCTGGCCCACCTCTCAAGTGGGAGACCTGGCTTTGCCCTGCACCTGCACGAAAATCCAGATGAAATGGAGCAGCGACAAGGGCGGCTGGAAGACCTGTACCGGCTGCTCTCCGCCAACCGGGTGAAACGCTTTGCCTATATCGAACCGCTCACGAAGCCTGGGGAAAAAGAAAATCTACGCCTCACCCTACAAACCTGGCTTTCGTTCTGGCGGGATGTTTTGTTGAAAGCGGCTGGGGCGGGCACTCCGATCGTCAACCTGGATTGGGAGTACGAGATCGGCCAACTTTCCGGTTCTCTCAATTACCAGACGGCGCACGGTGCGGCTGCCTGCCTGGAGCGCACGCTGGAGCAACTGGATCGCAACATCAACGCCCGCCTGGCTGCCGAGGTGCTCATGCTCGACTTGCCAAAACTGCCCGCTTTGGAAAGAACGGTGAATTAAAACTGCTCTTGCTTAGGTGATTGGCCGATTTGGCTGAAGCGGAAAAATTTTAGTACTTTTCTCCCGCCTGCGCCATCCCCCAAATATGCTATACTCTGGATAACGACTGAAGTCGTTACTACGAATATTAGTCCGATTAATTTATGGAAGAAGCTGCACTAAAAACCATCCCGCAAAAGGGCAACGAGACCGCTCAGGCCTCGTTGGAGCTGCTGTACCATATCAGCCGCGAGTTGGCTACTGTGCTGGATCTGCGCACCGTGCTGGAGAGGGTCGTTTACCTCTCGATGCAGACGACGGGAGCGATCAGCGGCAGCATCATCGTCATGGATGACAGCGGGAGGCCGGTCGAGTCAGCGATCATCGCTGGTGGAGAGGTGCACGAGCAGACGACACAACGCCTGCAGGTCACGCTCGAAAAGGGCCTGGCCGGATGGGTGGTGCGCAACCGCCAGGCGGCTTTGATCCCCGATACCAGCCAGGATGAGCGCTGGATGCTGCAGCAGTACGATTTGGTCGAAAAGACCGGGCCCAAGTCGGCGGTCAGCGCGCCGCTGCTGGTGCACGACCGCCTGATCGGTGTGATGACCCTGGTACATCCCCAGGCTGGCTTCTTTACCCCCGACCACCTGGCTTTAGGACAGGCCATCGCAGACCAGGCCGGGATTGCCGTCTTGAACGCCCGCCTGTACCAGGAGAGCCAGCGCCAGGCGCGCGTGATGACCGCCCTGGCGGAAAGCGCGGGGACGATCACAGGCAGCCTGAACCTGGAAGATGTGCTCGACCGCATCCTGGAACAGATCAGCCAGGCATTGTCGGTCGAAGCAGTCTCACTGGCTCTCATCGATCCTGAACAAGGCGAGCTGGTGGTCAAGGCTGCCACAGGCTGGGCCAGGCAGGATTTCATCAACTTGCGCTTTCGAACCGGACAGGGGATTGCGGGCTGGGTGGGGCGCGAAGGGCGGGGCCTGGTCGTCCCAGAGGTCAAGAGCGACCCCCGCCACGATGCGGAGACCGAGCAGCGCACCGGCCTGGATACGCGGGCGATTGCCTGCGCGCCCCTGCGCTACCGGGGACAGGTCATCGGTGTTTTGGAAGCGATCAACCCAACCAACGGCCGGTTCGATCCGGACGCGCTGCTTGTGCTGACCGGCATTGGCAGCCTGGCCGGTACGGCCGTACGCCATGCTCAGCTTTTCGAACGCCTGCAGGCGGCCCACCAAAGTTACCGGGAGCTGTTCGATGACAGCATCGATCCCATCCTGATCAGCGACTGCGACGGCAAGATCGTGGAGGCGAACCGGCAGGCTGTGCTGGCAAGCAGTTACGATAAAGAGACTCTGTGCACCATGACCATCCACCAACTGCATGCCATCGATCAGGAGCAGGTGGGAGAGGGATTCGAGGAACTCAGTTCGATGAAAACCTTCTCCTACGAATCCCGCCTGCGCGCCCGGCTGGGACGTGAGCTGCCCATCCAGGTATATGTGCGCCAGATTGGGATCGAGGGGATCACCCATATCCAGTGGATCCTGCGCGATATCACCGAGCGCAAAAACCTGGATACGATGCGCGACGACCTGATCTCCATGATCTACCACGATCTGCGCTCCCCGCTGGCAAATGTGGTTTCGAGCCTGGATGTTCTGGACAGCATGCTCCCCGGAGAAGAAGACCCCACCTTACATTCCGTGCTGACCATCGCCCAGCGTTCCACCGAGCGCATCCAACGCCTGACGAATTCGCTGTTAGATATCAACCGGCTGGAGGCCGGGCAGTCCATCGCTTCGATGCAGCCCGCCGATCCCACCCTGCTGATCGCAGAGGCCGTAGAGCTGGCAATGCCGAGTATAGAAAACAAGGGACAGAGGATCGAGAAAGATCTGCGTGGCGAGCTACCGCTGGTTAATATCGATGCAGAGATGATCCGGCGGGTGATTACCAACCTATTGGAGAATGCCTCCAAATACACCCCCCAAGAAAGCCAAATCCGGATTGGCGCCCAGCCCGCCGGTGACTGGCTGCAGGTTTGGGTCATCGACAACGGCCCTGGCATCCCTGCCAGCGAACATGAGCGCATCTTTGATAAATTTACCCGGCTCAACAGCCGCGAAAAAGCCAAGGGGCTTGGGCTGGGCCTGGCTTACTGCCGGATCGCGGTGCAAGGGCATGGCGGTAAGATCTGGGTAGAAAGTGAGCCAGGAGCCGGATCAAAGTTTTCCTTCACGATCCCTGTTATTAAGGACGAACTGCTCCAGACCTGACAGGTTTTCGTCAGAACCACACCGGGCCAAAATCGTAAAACCTGTCAGGTCTGTGATCTCATGTATAGGAAGAACACATGCAAGAAATCTCACCTGGAATTTATTATGAAACCATCTACTCAGGGGTAACCCTGGGGGCCATCCTCCTGCCCCAAGGCACAGTCATGATCGATGCGCCCTTACGCGCCGAAGACGGGCGCGCCTGGCGGGCGGCCTTGAGCTACCTGGGCGGGAACTCTAACCGGCTGCTGATCAGCCTGGATGCCCACCCTGACCGCACCCTGGGATCTCGCGTGATGGATTGTACGATCGTCGCGCACCAGAAGACGGCGCAAGTCTTCCGAGGCAGGCCGGCTGTGTTCAAGGGGCAGAATGCAGATAGCGGCTCGGATTGGGAAACTTATGATGATGCCGTGGGCACCCGCTGGGCTTTACCCGATCTGACCTTTACCCACGAGCTGAACCTGTACTGGGGACCGCCCGATCTGCTGCTCGAGCACCGCCCTGGACCAACCCTCGGGGCGATCTGGGTCACGATCCACGCCGCGAAGGTTGTCTTTGTGGGCGATGCCGTGTTGGCAGACCAGCCGCCCTTCTTGACCAACGCCGATATCCCCGCCTGGCTGGAGGCACTGGATCACCTGCTGGCGAATTACAGCGATTACACCATCGTCAGCGGGCGCGACGGATTAGTCTCCAGAGATATTGTCCAAACGCTGAAGTCAAACCTCTCCCATATCCTCGATATCCTGGAACAGGCTGCCAAAGCTGATATTTCCGCTGACGCCACGGAAAGCTTGATCCCCGCTTTGCTCCCTCACCTGAAAGTCCCCCCCCAGATTGAAGACCAATATGCACAACGTCTGCGGCATGGCCTGGCGCAGTATTATGCTCGCCATTACCGGGCGACAGACATCCCCAACGATTAACCCCCGAGACCCCATAGAATTATGTCCACTTTACCTTACTTACCCATCCTTTCGCTGACTCGCGGCGAAACTGTCGAGTCCATCCATTACGGCGCTATCACGGTCGTCAACCCACAGAACGAGCTGGTTGCTTCTTACGGCGACCCCGAGGTGGTCACTTTCCTGCGGTCTTCGGCCAAGCCCTTCCAGGCGATGCCTTTCGTCCTACACGGCGGGGTAGAGACTTACCATCTGACGCAGGAAGAACTTGCCCTGGTGTGCGCCTCACATTCAGGCACGGATGAACACGTGGCGGTGGCAAAGTCCATCCAGGCTAAAACAGGCGTCAAGGAAACAGATCTGCTGTGCGGCGTGCATGCGCCTTCTCATCAACCCACCGCAAAAGCCCTGGAACGGAGGGGAGAAAAGCTGACTTCCAACCGCCACAACTGTTCCGGTAAGCATACCGGGATGGTGGCTTTTTCCAGGATGCTCAGCCTGCCCTACGGCCTGGAGGAGCATGCCTACATCGCCATGGATCACCCGATTCAAAAGGAGATCGTCCAAAATTTCGCTGAAATGTGCAATCTTCCCGTCGATCAGGTCAAGCTGGGAATCGACGGCTGTTCAGCGCCGAACTTCGCTGTTCCGCTGCGCAGCGCGGCGCTGGCTTTTGCCCGGCTGAGCGATCCCAGCGGACTGCCGGAAAGCAAAGCACTCGCCTGCCGCAAGATTTTTTCCGCCATGACCTCTTATCCCAATATGGTTGGCGGCCCAGACAGCTTCGATACCCACCTGATGCAAGCCACGCGCGGCAAGATCGTCTGCAAAGGCGGCGCCGAAGGCTACCAGGCGCTGGGTGTGGCTCCCGGAGCGGCCGGTGCTGGTTCTCCCGCCTTGGGGATCACCTTCAAGGTCTCGGATGGCGATTACCGGGAGCGCGTCAGGCCTGCCATAGCCCTTTTCATTCTCAGCCAGTTAGGAGTGATCACAGAAGAGGAGCTGAAAGCCCTGGCCAATTACGGCCCTACATTTGACATCTACAACTGGCGCAAACTCCTGGTTGGTAAAGCGGCACCCTGCTTTAGCCTGCACCAGCCGGCCTGAGGCGGGTTCCTACCAGCAGGAGGACGTGGACTTTATGGAACAAAACCAACTGGCTCTTTCGGTGCAGCAAAAGCTGATCGAATTCTTCGGAGAGCCTACCTGGCGTAATCCGCTGCCGGCGTTGGATGAGCTGGTATCCACAATCCTCTCTCAGAACACGAACGATACAAACCGAGACCGGGCTTACCAGGCGCTGCGCCTCCGTTTTCCCACCTGGGAAGCGGTACGAGATGCCGAAACCAGAGCCATCATCGAAGCCATCCGCCCGGCGGGCCTGGCCAATCAAAAAGGCCCCCGCATCCAGCAGGTGCTGCGGGAGATCACCGCCGAAAGAGGGGCGCTCAACCTGGATTTCCTGGGCCAGTTGCCGCCAGGCCAGGCCAGGGAATGGCTGGAAAAATTCAAAGGCGTCGGGCCAAAAACCGCGGCGATTGTTTTGCTCTTCTCGCTGGGCAAACCTGCTTTTCCGGTTGATACCCATATCTACCGGGTAACCGGCCGGTTGGGGCTGCGCCCCGAAAAAATGACCGTGGAGCAGGCGCACGCTCACCTGGCGGGCCTGTTCCCACCCCAGGCATACTACGCTGCGCATCTGAACATCATCCGACTGGGGAGGGAAATCTGCCAGGCGCGCAAACCAAACTGCCCAGCCTGTCCACTCAACGATGGTTGCCTGTTTTATCAAAGCCAGATTCAGACCGGAACATAAAAGGCTGGCTCGAAACATTCTTCGAGGTGTAAGCTGATGTCCAAAGATAGTATGCTCTCACAATTCGAGTCCCTACAAACTGCATTGCAGCGCCTGGAAGCAGCCGGGATCGCAGAAGAGGCGCGCCAGTCCATGCGAGAAGCCCTCCAGCAAGCAGAAAGCCTGCGCCAGGACTATGAAACGGAGCTGGGCTGGCTGGCAGAGCAAATCCAGGAAGCCCAACAGACTAAGAACAAGTTTGTTTCACACGTCACCCACGAGCTGCGCCTTCCGCTGACTTCGATCCGCGGCTACACCGATCTGATGCGGCAGGGGATCATCGGTCCGGTCAATGAGCAGCAGCTCAATTTCCTGAACGTGATCAAGAACAACGTCGAACGCATGTCGGCGCTGATCTCCGATCTTTCAGACATCAACTATATTGAGACTGGGCGGATGAAACTGAACCAGAAGCTGATCTTTTTAGATGAACATGTTGAGGAGGCGCTGGTCAATTTCAAGGCCAGGCTTGCCGAAAAAGAACAGACTTTGGAAGTGATCATCCCCGAACTAACCCGGCCTGTTTACGCTGACCCGGCGCGACTAGTGCAGATCGTCTCGACACTGGCCAGCAATTCCTGGAAGTACACGCCTAAGGGTGGGAAGATCTCCATCCGCGCCCTGGAAAGCGGCGGCTGGATCAAGGTGGAAGTGACCGATACCGGTGTTGGCATCAGTCCAGCAGACCAAGAGAAGATCTTCACACAGTTCTTCCGCTCGGAAGATGAGGCCGTCCGCGAACACCCGGGCTGGGGGCTGGCTTTACACCTGGCCAGGAGGCTGGTAGAAGCGATGGGCGGCGAAATGGGCTTTGAGAGCACGCTGAACCAGGGCAGCACCTTCTGGTTTACGCTCCCCACCCAGCCTCCATAGGCAAGCGCTCCTGCACCCTAG
>Ga0315286_10005073_pt1 | contig 12682 bp, 11 predicted proteins | sample YL17G10_0_MG_FD_205038 | JGI IMG/M metagenome (GOLD analysis project Ga0315286, IMG submission 205038) | Sediment microbial communities from Yellowstone Lake, YNP, Wyoming, USA - YL17G10_0 | ecosystem: Environmental > Aquatic > Freshwater > Lake > Sediment | place: USA: Wyoming | collected... | reverse complement strand
CCGAAATGGCGTGCGTCAACTGGTCGTTGATGGAAAACCGTTCCTGGTCCTCGGCGGGGAGTTACGCAACTCCAGCTCCTCGAGCCGGGAATACATGAAGTCGGTCTGGCCCCGGCTCGTCGAAAAGAAACTCAACACGGTCCTGGCGGTCGTATCCTGGGAATTGATCGAGCCCGAGGAAGGCAGGTTCGACTTCGCATCCGTGGATGGATTCATTGAGGACGCCCGGAAAAACAACGTGAAGGTCGTTTTCCTCTGGTTCGGAAGCTGGAAGAACGGCCTGTCCTCCTACCCGCCTTACTGGGTGAAGACCAATCCGCAGCGCTTCCCGTGGGCGAAGAACCGCGACGGGAGGACCCTGGACATTCTCTCCACCTTCAGCGACGCCACACGTGATGCCGACGCGAAGGCGTTCGCCGCCTTGATGCGCCACATCCGTCAGGTGGATGGCAAGGAGCACACGGTCCTCATGATGCAGGTTGAAAACGAGGTCGGTATTCGAGACGACTCCAGGGACCGCTGCCCGGCCGCGAACGAAGCCTTCAGCAAGCCCGTGCCCAAGGCGTTGATGAACTATCTCGTCAAGCGCAAGGACACCCTGGCTCCGGAATTGCGCGAGGTGTGGGCGGCCAACGGCAGCAAGACTTCGGGCACCTGGGAGGAAGTGTTCGGTCCTGGCAAACCGGATTCGGTCAAACTCTACGGCCCCGACCTGACGCAAGAGAGAAAGGACATTCTGTGGCGGCAGTTGAGCTGGCCCGTGGACGAGTTCTTCATGGCCTGGCGCTACTCGACCTTCATCCACAAAGTGACGGCGGCCGGCAAGGCGGGGTACGATATCCCGATGTACGCCAACGCCTGGCTGCAACAGCCCGGTGGTCCGCGGCCGGGAGAGTACCCCAGTGGCGGCCCGGTGCCCCAAGTCCATGACATCTGGCGGTTTGGCGCCCCGAGCCTCGATTTCCTGGCGCCGGACCATTACATCTCGCAGTTCAGCGAAGCCTGCGAACGCTTCACCCGGAACGGCAATCCGCTGTTCATCCCCGAGGCCAACACGGGCGGGCAAGCCGGGGCAAATGCGCTCACGGCTTTGTTGAAGTTCAATGGCATTGGCTTCTCGCCATTTGGAATTGATGGCTTTGGCTTTCGTCCCCGGCCGCAGGGCACCAACGCGCCGGCTCCGTCAGCGGACTCCTTCGCCCAGACCTACGCCATCCTGGATTACCTGGCGCCGGTGATTCTCGACAATCAAGGCACGGGCACGATTGTTTTCCTCGAGCCGATGAACGACACCAACGCGCCTCCGCAAGAGGTCAAGCTGGGAGATTATACGCTCAATCTCAGTTACGGTACTGGTGGTTTCGGTGGCCGGGGCGGTCTTGGTGGCGGTCTTGGGGGCTTTGGCGAGGGGCCGACTGTTACCAATGCATCGCCCGCCCGCTTGGTGATCAATTCAGGCCCAGGCGAGTACGTGTTCGTGGGCGGCCCCATGACCGTCACATTCACGCCGAACACGCCCGGGCGGGGCGGCGTGGTGTTGGGGAGCTTTGACGAGACCATGTTGGTGGATGGCCGTTGGGTGCCCGGCCGTCGGTTGAACGGGGACGAAACCGACCACAGCAGGCGCTGGCCGGCTAGGCGGTCTTTTGGGATCTACCGCTACAGAGTCTATCGGAGGGATTGACGAAAGGTGGCTATGAACATGACCCGAAGACAGATGCTTAAGCTGGTGCCTGCTTCGACCCCGGTCATGCGCGTTCAGCTCGTTCTGGCAGTGGCTGGCCTGTTCGCCGCGATGGCGGCGCAAGCTCAACCGGCATCCACGAACAACGCCGGCGGCGCGCAAGGCCTCGGCGACGGCGGATTCCGATGGATATCGCCGGACTCCACAAACATCGTGAAACTCGGCAGCATCCGGCTACGGGATGTCTGCATCCTACCGGATCAGGCGACGAAGACCTACTACATGGTCGGTCCGGGCGGCCGAAGCGTCCGGGTCTATACGAGCAAGGATCTGGTGAACTGGCAGGGGCCGCAGACGATCTTCCGCCCGGCAACGAACATCTGGGGCGACATCCCTGTCGTCGGCATTTGGGCGCCGGAGATGCATGCCTACAAAGGGAAGTATTATCTGTTCCTGACCTTCGACACCCGCAATCGGTTTCCCGAGCAATGGCGGGGCTGGCTTCCACGGGTGACACGCGGCTCGCAAGTGTTGGCGGCGGGCAAGCCCACTGGGCCATTCGCGGCGTTTACAAATCAATTCGACCTTGCCGGTGGACATGATGACGCTCGACGGTACGCTCTGGGTCGAGGACGGCCTACCCTACATGGTCTTCTGCCATGAGTGGGTGCAGATCAAAGACGGGACCGTTGAATACGTCCGACTGAAGGACGACCTCTCCGCCACAGACGGCGAGCCCGAGCGGCTTTTCGACGGCAGTGACGCCGTCTGGAGCAAGAAATCCGACCAATACGGCTACCACGTGACGGACGGGCCCTATCTCTACAACAGCAAATCGGGCAAGCTGTTCATGCTCTGGACGAGCGGCGGCTACACCGGTTACACGACGGGCATCGCGGTCTCGGACTCAGGAAGGCTCGCCGGACCATGGAAGCAGCAGGCCGAACCGGTCTACGGCAAGGATGGCGGACACGCGATGCTGTTCACGACATTCGATGGCAAACTGATGATGGTTCTGCACTCGCCCAACGGCCCGGCGGCGCAGCCCCGCGTCTTCGAAATGGAAGAGACCGGTGAAACGCTGCGGATTGTCAAAGAGTTCACCAACGAAACCCAATGAGTTCTATGAAAACATTAACAATTCTATGTGCGGTGACGGCATTTTCCCTAGGCGCCTCGGCGCACGCCGCCGACAGGACGTTGATCGATTATTTTCTTCCGATGCCTATCCAGAGTCCTTTGGTGTCGAATGTATGGGGCGCTCCGGGCGTCTTCCCGCGCGATCCGCAGAACGGCGTGGAGGATACAACCATGAAACAGTGGTGTTATTGGGATGGACAGATTATCAAGGGCTTGGATGGCAAATACCACATGTTCGCCAGTCGTTGGGACCAAGCCAAGGGCCATAACGGATGGTTTGGCTCGTCAGCCGTGCATGCAGTCAGCGCTAAGGTCGGCGGACCTTACATCGACAAGGGTCTTTGCTGGCCTGACGATCAGGATGGAAAAGGGCACAATGTGACGGCGCTGGTTCTTCCGGACGGCCGTTATGCCGTCGTGGTCAGCGAGACAAGGCCGGGCGATGTTTTTGTTTCCAAGTCACTGGATGGACCATGGGAATGTCTCGGCTCGATCAAGGTCGCCACAAATGAGTTCAGCCGCGGGGGACGAATGTCCAACGTGAGCATGACGGTTCGTCCGGATGGCAACTTCATGATCGTGCCGCGGTCGGGCGCCATTCTGCTCAGCAAGGACGGCATCCTGGGGCCCTACACGGTTCAAGGGCCGAGCATTTATCCGCAGATCCCCGACCTCCCACTTCGCAACCTGGAAGATCCGGTGGTGTGGTTTAGCGGGGGTCTGTATCACATCGTGGTCAACGGCTGGAGTGACCGAAAGGCGTTCCACCTGACGTCACCCGATGGCATCAACAACTGGACGTTCAGGGGATTGGCTTACGATCCGACGAGGGACTTTGTGCGGTATACGGATGGAACCGTAAACCATTGGGACAAAATGGAACGTCCCGGCGTGGTCATTGAGGATGGACACGTCACTCACTTCACCTTCGCGGTGCTCGATGTTCCAAAGAACCAGGAACGGGGAAACGATACCCATGGCAGTAAGATCATCGTTGTTCCCTTCGACGGGGTGGCCTTCGATCGCGATATGCAAACACTATCCAAGACAGGGCAACCCGGGGAGGCATCCACGCAGCGTCAATGAAGGGGGCTGAGCGCCAAACAAAAAGACGCATGAAACGCAACCTGCTCCTCGGTCTGATCATGCTCTGCATGCTTGAGTCACATGCTCAATTTCAGGAGCGCCCAGCGCCTCAGCGATCGTTGCCAACGCCATCGGGCAGGCTGGCGCCGCGGCCCTTGTTTCGTGACCCGCCTTTTGATGCGCCGACAGATCCAGTGCTGTGCTTCAATGCCGAATCGAAGAAGTGGTACATGTACTACACGGCCCGCCGCGCCACGGCGACCAATGCGCCAGGGGTGACCTGGGTCCACGGGTCGAACATCGGGATGGCCGAATCGTCCGACGGCGGGGCGACGTGGACCTACAGAGGCAGCGCCGCCATCCGCTATGGCAAGGACCAGCATCCCAACGATTACACCTACTGGGCCCCGGAAGTCATCTGGGTCAACGGCACGTACCACATGTTCCTAAGTTACGTGCCGGGGATTTTCAACGACTGGAACCACCCGCGCGAGATCGTCCACCTCACGAGCACGGATGGCGTGAAGTGGGAAGCCATCGGCGCGGTTGACCTGAAGTCCGACAAGGTGATCGACGCGTGTGTGATCCAACTCCCCAGCGGCGGGTGGCGCATGTGGTACAAGGATGAACGCGGGAAAAACACCATCAGCTACGCGGACAGTCCGGACCTGATGAAGTGGGAAACCAAGGGCAACGCCGTGACCGACTACAATGGCGAAGGCCCGAAGGTCATTCACTGGAAAGGCAAATACTGGCTGATCTCCGACTGTTGGGCGAAGGGCCAGCGGGTGTGGAGTTCGGATGATTGCCTGAAGTGGACGCCGCAGGACAGCTTGCTGACCGGCAGTCACGGCGATGTCGTAGTGAGCGGCGCCCGCGCCTGGTGGTTTTACTTCGGCGGCGGACGTCGAACCGCAATCAACGTCGTCGAACTCAGCGTTGTTGATGGCAAGCTCGTTCCTGGCGATCCGGCGCAGCCAACTTACATCGATCTCAAACCCGAGCGAGAGCCAGAAAAGTAACGCCGAACCTCACATGCAACCGCCGATTGGGGAATCGATGATCAGGCTCAAATGCATGTTGTTGATCTTGATCACGGGGACATTCCCGATGTGGCTGACCGGCTGTGCTGCAGCCAGGCCGGCCCCTAAAGACCCCATGCCTGCGTTTGTCGATGGCGCGCGGATCCTCTTCCAGGGGGACTTCATTACCGACGGCAACCGCGGAAGAAACACCGATCCAAACCACATTCTTGGCCACGGCTATATGGAGTTCGCCGGCTCGTGCCGCCTGATCGAGGAGCACCCGATTCAGCGCGGCGCCTGACAGCAGAAGTGATCACCAACCCCTGCATCGCTTCATCCTCAGCATCGGTGGATGGTGACAGGGAGCCGGCCGAATCGGGTCTGCAGCAGAAGCCCTTGGTATAGCGGAATCTGGAATGTGGATGCGGAGGTCGGGATTCAATAACCGCATCCGTGAGCCCCGGTTGGGCACGGTGCGGCGGAAGGGGAACACGCCGAGGGGGTTCGAGGATTCGGTTGGAGAACGGGCGAAAGTCGGAGCTTGGGAGCACAAACCAGACCTCAGGAGAACTACCCTCCCACTATCCCTGAGTGCACCGGCACTATCCTGGAACTATCCCGTCAGAATCTGGAGGCGCAGGTCGGAATCGGCGAGCCGGATTTCGTGACGACGGCCAGTCGAACAACCTCGTCCCCAACTACTTCTTCCGCTTCGCTACGATCAATGTGTCACCCAGTGTTCGCCAAGAGCGTAATCACTATCCCGGAAGTACACCAGCACTATCCTCCCACCATCCCGGAACTATCCCGTCAGTACACTTCTGCTGGCACATCTGCTGGCAGTTCAAGCGGCGATGAACCCTCGGTTGCAGGGCTTGCGCGCTGCGAATTCGAACTCCTGCCACCGTGAGGTCGCACGAGAAGATTCTCAAGGACCGCCGACTCCAAGCCTGACGCCCGGCACTGGCCCTCGCGGATAGCTTTCCTCGAGCCGCGCCATGGCTTCGGCACGGAGCCGGAAGTCCAATTGGAGAAAGTCGGCAAAGCCAGGATCAAACCCCTGACTGCCCGCGTCAATGCCGAGGTCCGACTGAAATTCGCTCAATCCCGCGTAGCTCTTGTGCCGCGCCCAAGTTGTACCCCACTTGAACCACCCCTGGCCCGGTGCGGCAAAATAGACATTGTTCTCAAACCGCAGCCGCAGCTGCTCCAGCGTCAGGCCCCGCGGTTGGCCTTCGCCGGTCTTCGCCGCATACGCTCCGGCGATGTCTTCCGACTTGGCGGTGACGGCGACACCGGTTTGATTCTTCGACGGGTCACTGGCCGGCCAATGCCGGTTGTCCTTCACGTCAAACCAGCCCCACACCTGTGCGTCGCGGTTAAGAACGATCAGGTTGTGGCGGACGAGCTGGTCGTGGTTCCACACCGGGCGGCCGGCGCGGTCCTCGATGGTCGGTGTGGTGCGGATCTGCTCGCGGAAGTTGAATCCTTCGCGGTTGCCGGCGATCAAGTTGCGCTCGATGACGCAGCCCGGGCTGCTGGAAAGCGAGATGCCCGCCTGCGCGCCCCACGCGCCCGCCGTCGCCGCGAAGCCGTTGCCGACAATGACGTTGTCGTGGGCGTGCAGACGGAAAGAGATCTCGTAGAAGATCCCCGCGTCCTCGTTGTCGGCGATGAGGCACTGGCGCACGGTGCAATTCGTGTTGCCAATGTCGAACCAGATGCCGTTGCCGCGATTCCGCACGAACCGGCTCCGCTCCAGCACGGCCTCGCGACACAGCACGAGCTTGTTGCCGCCCGCCTCCCAGCCGCGGTCGAAACCTTTCGTGTTGTTGTTCTCCACCAGACAGTCCGTGAACAGCAAACGATGGGCGCGCCCCGCTCCGAAGCCCAACTGCCCGTTGTCGCGGAACACGCACCGGCGCACGACCGCGTCTTCGCCGGTGAAGGTCGCACCGCTGGCGTTCATGGCCTCGACGACGCAGTCCTCCATTGTGTCGTGCCGCCCGGCCAACACCACCGCGCCGTGCTGCGCCATGTTGGCGGCATAGCGGAAACGCAGTCCCCGGAGTCGCACATGGTCCCCCTCCACCCGGAAGATCTCCTGCCGCCCTGATGCCTCAATGAAGCTCTTATCGAGATCGCGGCTGCCGGGGTCCCACACGAAGAGCGCCTGCTTGGTCACGTCCGCGAAGAAAGCGCCTGGCGCGAGCTGGTCCGCGCTGAGGACCTGGCGGAGGAGATAGCCGTTCACCATCACCTGTTCACAACGGCCGATGAGGCGGTGATACTCGTCGTCGGGATGAGTCATGCTCCGGTTCCAGCCAATGAACTGGTGCGGCCTGGCAATGCTGTAGATCGGCCGCCCATCCTCCGCCTTCTGCCAACCACTGAGCCGGTCTGCTCCGGTCACCACGACGTGCTCACCCGGCGCTGCCTCGAAGCGGATCGGGGTCTGCGCCGTGCCGCTGGTCTTCTGGAGCACGCGTTCTCGATACACGCCGCCGCGGATGACGACGACATCGCCGGGGCCCGCCTTCTCCGCCGCTTGGGCGATCGTCTTCCACGGCCGCTCCGCCGTGCCCGGGGCGTCAGCGCTGGCTTGTGGATTTTGCTGCGCCACTTCGTAGTTGGCGGCTCGAATGGAGGAGCCAAGGGCCAGCGCCAAGCCAAGTGCGTGATAGGAAAGAAACGAACGCATGGTCCGATTGAAAATGATTCTCAACGCATTGACAGGATAAACTTGAACCTCTCCGGCACGCGAAGGTCATCGCGGGAGTCTGTCAAGAATCGGTTACGAGTCGGCCTTGACGCGCGCTCGCCCCCGTCTCAGCTTCGAGGCATGCGACTCAATGCGGGCCAATCCTCCGTCTCCCCCGGCGCGTCGAAGAGCCGCTTCCGGAGCATCAGCACGTGCGGCGTTGCGATACTGTGCAGCCTCGCGCTCGCGCGCGGCGAGGACACGAAGGCGGAGCCGGCGTGGCGGCCGTTGCCTTTGATTGCGGATGGCCAGGTGGCCGAAGGCTGGTGTCACGTGGGGTGGGGCGGATTCGTCGTGGACGATGGCGCCCTGCGGACGGAATGCGATCCGAAGGGGTTGGGCTTGCTGGTGTATCAGAAGGAGCAGTTCGGCAATTGCCAGCACCGCGTCGTGTTCAAAAGCCAGGACGCAAAGTCGAATGCGGGCGTGTTCGTGCGGATCGCCGACGGGATTCTGGAGCAGGTCCGCCAGCCCGGTGCAACGTTCGATCGTGATGCAGACGGAAGGATTTCGCAGGCCTCGATGAAGCGGATGATGGAGTCAGCCGAGCGCGAGGAGGGGCCGTGGTTCGCGGTGCATCGCGGCTACGAAGTCCAGATCATGGACGAGAACGACGAGTTACATCGAACCGGGGCGATCTATTCGCTCGCTGCTTCCTCCACGGTTTCCAGGAAACTGCCCAGTGAATGGAAGACGATGATCATCACGCTGGCGGACAATCGCATTTTCGTGGACTTGGAAGGCCAACGCGTCGCGGGCTTCGATCCCGCAAGCCGCAACGTGCCCCGTGAGCGGAAGTGGTTCGAGCCGAAACGCGAGCCGAAGCGCCCCGCGGTAGGCTACCTCGGCTTGCAGAATCACGACCCGGGCGACGTCGTGTGGTTCAAGGAGATCAGTGTGCGACCGCTTCCCGGTTCGCGTGCGAAGTGAAAGCCAGCCAGAAGATGATGAGTTAGCGAGCCGTCAATCTACCATGCGAATGATCCTGAGCTCGTTCTGTGGGCTGGCGCTGTTCTGTGCTGCGGGCACGCCTGCGGCCATGGCTCAACCCGTGAAAGCCTTCCCGACAGCCGAGGGATTCGGCGCCAACGCGGTCGGCGGCCGTGGCGGACGAGTGATGGAAGTCACCAACCTCGATGATTCGGGTCCCGGAAGTTTGCGCGGTTGCCTGGAGGCTTCCGGGCCGCGCATCTGCGTGTTCAGGATCAGCGGCACAATTACTTTGAAAAGCGCAATCCGGGTGAGCACGCCCTACCTCACGGTAGCCGGACAGACCTCGCCGGGGGGCGTGCAGATCAAAGGGACGGGGCAGCCCGACGGCGACTGGGGCGTCTGGTTTGTCAACGGCGCCCACGACATCGTCGTTCGCCACCTGCGGGTGCGGATGGGCGGCAACATGAAGCATGACGCCGGTAACAACATCCTGTTTTACGGGACGGCCGAACCCGGCGTGCATGACGTGATCGTGGACCACTGTTCGGTCTCGTGGGGCTCCGACACGCAACTGGACTGGTATGGCTCCTACCTGGATCGAGCCACCTTCCAATGGAATCTCATCGGCGAATGTTACATGGGCAACCATATCGGTGGCACCCGTCCTCCGAAGAATCTCACGCTCCACCACAACCTTTATGCGAATCTGGGTTCGCGAACTCCCTTGATGCAGCACGCTAGTGCGTTCGACTTCCGGAACAACGTGATCTACAACTGGAACGGAAACAACGCCTCGGTCTTCGGGCAATTCGCCCTCAACACCTCCGCGTTTGGCAACGTGGTCGGCAACCTTTGGCTGGCGGGCCCGGAAAGCGGGTACCCCTACCTCAACGTCGGGAACGGCGGCCCGGTGCGCGTGGACGGTTCGGACGCCGAGGCGGGAGGAACCCGGTTGTACCTCTCCGGCAACTGGGGGCCACGTTGCCCCACCGGCTGCACCAACGACTGGACTGGGCATGGCGTCAACACCTGGGACTACTACGAACTCAATCGCGACGGAAGCACTCATCTGGTCAACCAGGCACAGTACGACGCGGGGAAGCCCTTGCCAGCGCCTCCGGTCGCCTTGGATCCCATCTCCAACCTTCTGGACCGGGTGTTGGCGAGTGTCGGAGCCTCCCGGCCGTCACGTGACGCCATTGACCTGCGCATCGTCAAGAGTGTGCGCGACAAAACCGGGACCAGTCGGGGCAGCACCACGGGCCCGTGGCCCGACCTCGCCCGTGGCGCGCCTGCGCCGCCCACGGACTCGGATCATGACGGAACGCCCGATGCGTGGGAAATCGCCCACGGCCTCGATCCCAGCAACGCGAGCGACGGAGCAGCCTTCGCCGTCAATGGGTACACCCACGTCGAGAACTACTTGAATGAACTCGCCGGCGACCCCGTTCCGGGACTTGGCAAGAAATCGGAAGCAGCCGCACCTCACCAGTGAAAATGCCGTTATGCCAGCCAGCAAAGCCAGCCAAGGTACCGCACGCGCGGTGATCCTGGTCGCCATGTTTCTGGTCGGCACGCGCCCGGCCACGGCTGCACGGCGTGAGGATGTCGCCGGCAGGTTCTATGATCCAGAGGTTATCCAGACGATCCGCCTGGAAATCGCAGCGGAGGACCTCGATCGGTTGCATCGCGCTCTGCCACGGCGGATTCACGTTCCGGGGACCTTCCGATGGAATGACGTGACGCTGTACCCCGTGGCGATTGGCTACCGAGGGAACAGCTCCTCGGCCCCGGACTCGCCGCACAAGCGGTCCTTCTCGATCGCGTTCTCGGAGTTCGAGAAGGGCCGGCGGTTTCTCGGGCTGCGGCATGTGGCCCTGGACAATGGTATCCAGTTCGGGAGTCTCTTCAGTGAGCGCCTGATCAGCGATGTGCTCCGGGGATTGGGCGTGAAGGCCTCGCGGTGCAACTACGCTCGCGTCTATCTGAACGGCAAGCCTGGCGGGGTGTATGTCAACGTGGAGCGCATCGACCGATCCTTCCTCGAACGCCACTTCGATTCGGCCAACGGCGCGCTCTTCAAGGTTGACGAGGGCGGCCCTGGCGCCGACCTGCGGTATCAGGGGAGTGATCCGGCGCTGTATCGAAGAGCGTTCGAGTTGCACGCCGGCAACGAGCGGGAGGCGTTCGGAGCCTTGGTGGAGTTCATTCGTGTGATCGATGCACCCATGGGCACCGGTGGAGACCTGCGCCAGAACCTGGATGTCGAGGCTTTCGTCAAAACCACGGCGGTCATGCTCTTTGCCGGCGCGTTCGATCAATACACTGGCTGGGGGCCGCACAATTACTACCTGTATCGAAATCCGTCCGACCACCGCTGGACTTACATTCCGTGGGACCTGGACGTCGGGTTCGCGGACCACGCCTTCGGTCGCATTCCGGTACTGGAGGGCTGGCACGCGGCGTGGCCGGCCCCAGTGCCCGGTCGCCCACTCATGGAGCGGTTGATTTCCGACCCAGTGCTCCTCCAGGGTTACCGGGAACATGCGCGCCTCATCCTGGAAACCTGGTTCCGGCCGGAGGTGCTCATCCCCAAGTTGCGGGGGCTCTATGGGCAGATTCGATCTGCGTTAGCCGAGGACCCGTACCCTCCGCGTCGGGTCACCGTTCCGTCCGACTCGGACTATGAGGACATTGTTGGATCGATGGAGCGGTTCATCCGGGATCGGTACGCCCTGGCCCGAGCGCAATTGGATGCTTCTGGAAACCGGCCGGCACCCAAGCCGATGCCCGCCGGACCGGAGCCGGGGGGACCCCAACCCGGGCCGTCATCGGCGGACGCGCCCAGCGACCTGCGGGTCGTGAAGGTCAGCACGAGCGGGGTGGAACTGCAGTGGGTGGATCACGCCGAAGGCGAGGTGGCGGTTGTGGTCCAGCGATGCACCGGTGCCGAATGCACGGATTTCCTGAACACCATCGGGCAGCCCGGCCAGAATCTCACGACCGCGATCGATCGCCAAGTCCGACCAGGGATGACCTATCGCTATCGGGTTTACGCCGTGCTGCCGACGCCGCAAGGACCCCGGGGCACGGGTGTGTCCAGTGTGGTAACCGTCACCATCCCCGACAACCACGTCCAGGGACCATGAACCATCACCTGAATTGGGCAGTACGCCTGCGGCTTCCGACCCTGTCGGCGACACTGTTCCGCCAAGTGTTTCGCGATACGGCGAAGCCCTGGTTCGTTATGCTGATGCTGGCCGCGATGCTGATTGACCATGCCTGATCAGTCCTGGAGCAAGGGGAAAACATGAGCACGAACACCGGTTGGTGGGCCACGTTGTGCATGGCCGCGATGTGGACGGCTGCACCGTCCCTTGCGGCCGGCGAACCGTGGCGCGTCGTCGAGCAATCCGAACTGAAACAGGCGCTCGAGAGAGCGCCGGTTCTGCAGACCGAGCCGCTGGGCGAGCCGGCGCGCGGAGTGAATGTCTGGGAGCGCTGGTTTGTCCCTAATCCCGACAGGAAGTCATGGGACGTCCTTCAGGTGTACTTCAAGGAATACTACGGGCCGACGTGGCTCTTTGCCATTGACCTGGGTACCGGCGCGGTGAAGAAGCAGCGGCTGCCCGATGATCATCAGTTCTACCTCTCGGGACGAGCGCTCGGTTTCGACGGCAAGTACTATATCGCCATGCCGTCGCGCCGCACCTGGAGCATGGACCTTTTCGTGTACGACCCGGCGACGAACACAGTGGAGGACCGGGGTGAGATCGTGCCCGGCCTGGGAGGCGAGGTTCGCCCGCTGGCGACCGGTCCGGACGGGCGGATTTGCGGCACAGGAACGCGGGGCAACCAGGTCGGGCTCTACATCTACGATCCGAAACTGGACAAGATGGTGAAGGATTTCGGGCCCGTGGGCCCGAGGCATCCCAATGGCGCCTGGAGCCGCTAGGTCATGGGTGTGGACGACACGCACGCCTATATCGCCAGCGGCATGGTCCCGGCCTGGTACCTGGTGGCGGTGAACCTGAAGACCGGTGAGCAGAAAGT
>Ga0315286_10005072_pt1 | contig 12682 bp, 11 predicted proteins | sample YL17G10_0_MG_FD_205038 | JGI IMG/M metagenome (GOLD analysis project Ga0315286, IMG submission 205038) | Sediment microbial communities from Yellowstone Lake, YNP, Wyoming, USA - YL17G10_0 | ecosystem: Environmental > Aquatic > Freshwater > Lake > Sediment | place: USA: Wyoming | collected... | reverse complement strand
TACCGTTCCTGCCTTCTTTTCTCCTCATCAACCATGTCTTTCCAGAAGTTGCTTCCGGTGTGGCCGAAGTATCGCCGACTGCACACCAGGAGCCTTTGCTGATATGGGGTAGGCCTTCTGTTCACCAGCACCTGGACATGGGGGTGAATCATACTGGCCGCGCTAGGCGATAGGCAGTTCCACAGATATATGGGGTATCTGGCTGCTTTGTTCCGGTGATATACCGCTGCTAGATACTGTCTGACCGCCATCATGTTGTCAATTATCATCTGGGGCTGAAACTCATCCAGGTCGAGGAAATGCTTGGAGGTCAATGTTGCGGCGGCATGATACTCGCCAAGGGGGAATAGGTTGGGAAACAAATGACCTTCACCACTCCTGATTCGTCCCTCAAGGCAGAGGTCTGGTGCAAACATAGGCGTAGCTTGTTCAATATTGCGCGGGCAGAAAGGGCAGTCCTTTGGATCGCCTGCTATTTCCTTCAGATCAATCCTGGCATGAGCCTCCCTCAACCTCCCCACCCTTTCCACATTCAGACGGCATGACACTCCAGTGAGAGGGTCTTTCCTGAGTTCGATACATTCAACATTCTTCTGAAACAGCGGAGGCCGGAGCACTTCTGCTGTTATGACCGCTTTTGGAAATTCCATCATAATGGCCTACCGAGAGCGCTTGCCTCTAGAAGCCTGAAACTTCCTGAGCAGGTCCTGTTCTTCCTTGCTCAGGTTAGTAGGGGTCACCACCTTCACCAGCACATATTCATCTCCTCTACCGTGATTGTTCAGGTGTGGTATCCCTTTGTGCGAGATTCTGAAGACTGCTCCGTTTTGCGTCCCTTCGGGAATATCCACCTTGAGGCCGCCCTCCAGGCCGGGTACATCGTCCAGCTTCGCGCCCAGCGCTGCCTGGGGAAGCTCAATCTCCCTTACTACATAAATGTCGTCACCATGTCGTTCAAAAACAGGGTGCTTCTCCACACTCAACACCACATACAGATCGCCATTCTCGGCACCGTCCGGCCCCGGCTCGCCTTCTCCTTCAACCCTTATGGCATGCCCTGTATCTGCCCCCTTAGGTATGTGAATGGAGATTTCCTTACTTCTCTCTATGGAGCCCCCTCCCTGGCATTCATCACATGATTCTGTGACAATCTTGCCTCTGCCTCTGCACTTGCCACAGACAGTAATCTGACGATATACGCTATACCCCGACCTCTGCTCAATCACCGACTGTCCGGAACCGTGGCAAGCCTGGCACACCTTCAAACCACCTTCTTTTGCTCCCAGTCCGTGGCAGGCAGGACAAGGCTCCACCCTGGGTATCTCTATCTTCTTCTCTGTGCCAAAGGCTGCATCTTCCAGAGTGACCTTGAAGTCGTATCTTAGATCAGCACCTCTTCGTGTTTGCCTGCCCCTGCCTGATCTTCGCCTGCCAAGGAGTTCATCGAAGATGCTTCCACCGGAACCGAAACCTCCGCCGAACAGGTCAGCAAAAATGGTGCCGAAATCAACCCCCCTGAAGATGTCCTCCTGAGTGAAGCCCTGGAGGCCGGCATGACCGTAGGTGTCGTACAACCTCCTCTTCTCGTGGTCGCACATGACGGCGTAGGCCTCGTTTATCTCCTTCATCTTGTCCACGGCCTGAGCATCGTTGGGATTTGTATCCGGATGACACTTCATAGCCAAGCTGCGGTAGGCCTTTTTGATGGTGGCCTCATCCGCACCCCTGTCTATACCCAGGATTTCGTAATAATCGCGCTTCGCCATAGCCTCCCCAGGATTACTTAGTCAGAGGGGTTTCCCTTAGAGCCGTTGCCATCTTCTTTCTTCGACTCCTTCTCCCCGCCGCCGTTACCACTCTTCTCCGCCCGGCTGTCTGTAATATAGAACCCCGTGCCCTTGAAGATTATGGGCACTGGGAGAAACAGACGGTGTGCCTCTCCCTCGCATTTGGGACAAGCCGCGCCGGAGTCCTCCTCAAAACCTCTCCGCAACTCGAACTGATGACAGCACCTGGTACAGCGATATTCATAGATGGGCAAGTTCTCCCCTCCCAGCGAAAATCAAAATAATTAGCAGTCGCCCGAGGCGACTGCTAATTATTTTACCGCAGTCAGTCAATTCATGCAAGAGTAACAGACACACCATGATGCCTGGATTTTGCATTCCCCGTCCTTTCCAGGGAAGCACGGGAATTCAGAAGAGATAGACAATCGGGGTCAGAGACGACCCAACTGCGGCATACAGACCATGATTGAAAAGCAGCCGTTGTCACAGGAAAGCGGACAATGGCATGGCGTTCTTGCCTTCGATTTCGCCTGCCATGTAGCCCTGGCTTTGCCCTTGCAATCACAATAGCCTGGCTCTACAGCCTGGAGACTCTCTCGTCCACGACGAAGCTGACCCGATGGCTGGTATCCATGAAGGTCTCTTCATCAGCATGGATGACCTTGCCAGCCTCTGAATTAAGAACCTCGAGGACAGCCTTGTATCCCTCTGCATCGTCGAACCAGAACTCGGAAATACAATCGAAGTCCGGCTCCGGGCCGCTGGTAACAGCTACAATGTGGTTCCGCACATACTTCCTGAAGGTCGGGAAAAGCTTTGCCGCCAACGGTGCGTGTACCTCTTCGTAGTGCCTGGCGAACTCCTCCCGTGAAATACCGGCTTTTCTCTTGACGAAGGCTATCGTTTTGATCATGACCACTCACCTCTCTTGAAGAATTGGCAAACGGGATAGAAGCTATGCAGAGGGGATATGCTCGGAAGAGAAATTCGCTGGGCGAAGCACAACGCTATGCCGCCATCCTGCCCTGGGGTGATCTTCTGGTCTTCAGCAAGCCTATGAACCTACAAATGACAGGGGGTGGAATCGAACCACCGACCAGGGGCTTATGAGTCCCCTGCTCTGCCGCTGAGCTACCCTGCCAAGCGAGAAAAGGGTAACATAAGCCAGCCTGAAGTGTCAAACACGCCAGGGTGTTTAGACCTTTGTACACTCGTGCGAAGAGATTGATGGAATGCTGTCACGGACCTGAGAAGCTCCATGGTGCAAATATAAGCCCGAGGGGTCTATAACCCCTCGGGCTTTTCGTTGTCAGGGCTAGGTCACCGTGTGCCTAGTACGGAACGCGCTTGAGAATGCCTGTAAGCCTCAAGTAGGCGGGGTAATCAACATAGGTCTTTCGGTTTACATACTTCTCCAGAGGCACCGAGTGGCCTCTCTTGGCCTCTATGTGATTGTTTACCACCAGACTGATGGCATTGCTGCTGCCGGACCCATAGGTGGCCACCAATATCCTCAGCCCGGCCTGTGCCTTGTCCAAAACCCCTGCCAGACTGATGAAGGCAGAGCACGATCCCAGATCACCCAGAGTTGCAGTTAGATCGGGGGCTAATTGCTTGGGATTGATTCCCACATCCCGCGCCACCAGGGGCGGGAGCCTATTATCCGGCTGTTGAAACACCGCCAGGCTGAAATCCCCTGGCTTCTTCCCTATTTTCTTCATCAGGCCTTTACTGGCCTCGCCAATGTGTTTCTGATAGCCGAATTCGCGGGCGAATCTATAGTCGAAATAGTTGGATACCCAGGGATCGGCAACGGCGCGCCATCTGTCATAGAACAGGGTGGCATAGCTGCTCACACCTTCGAAATCGGCGATGGTGTCTTCATTTCCAACAACCATAGCTACTGCCCCAGCGCCGAAGCTCGTCTCGCCTTCTGAACCGGGGCCCGCCACTCTGTTCTCGGTGCCGATCACAATCCCGGCCTTGATCCTCTTGGCTTCAATGGCGTCGAGACATCCCAGAAGTGCGGCAGCCACTGAATTGACAGAGCCACCGAAATCCAACATGGTCGTTTCCGGTTTGAGTCCCAGCGTTTCTGCCAGAATGGGCGCTAGGTATTGCTCGATATAGGGCGAAGAAGCGGTGCCGAGATGTATAGCTCCGATCTGTGCCGGATCAATACCGGCATGCTTCATGGCCTTTTCACTGGCCTCGGCAGCCATGCTGATGACATCCTCATCCAATCCGCAGACCGACTTCTCCCCCGCCCCAAAGCCTCCCCAGGGAATAGCGGCGTCCGCCTGCTTGATCCTATACCGTGGAATGTAGACTCCGTATCCTATAATGCCAGCCATAATCGCCTCCTTTGAATAGATTACAGGGAACGAGACAGGATATTGATAGCGGAAACACCGAATCCGTCCCCGCCTACATTGTGGCTGAGAGCGATGCCATTCTTCAGTTTCACCTGTCTCTCACCCTCCATCTCCTCTCGCAGTTGCCAGAAGTTCTCGCAGATCTGCCCTATGCCAGTGGCTGCTATGGGATGGCCGTGAGCTTTCAAGCCGCCGCTGGGGTTGATGGGTTTGGCCCCGTTGCGATCCCAATACCCTTCCATGAGCAGCTTGGCAGCCTCGCCCTTCTTGCAGAAGCCGATGTCCTCGGCATTCATCAGTTCGGTGTTGGTGAAGCAATCGTGGACCTCGGCCAGATCTATATCTTCGGGCTTGATCTTGGCCATCTCCATGGCGCCTTTGGCTGCCCTGATGGTGGCCTTCATTTCGATGAAGCTGTGCTTGTCCCACATATTCTTGTGGTCCATGCCGGTGCAAGTGCCCATGACATAGACTGGCTTGTCGGTGTACCTCTTGGCTATGTCGGCCCGGCACACTATTGCGGCAGCCGCGCCATCGGTCTGAGGACAGCAGTCCAGCAGATGCAGCGGGTAGCAGACGATGGGGCTGTTGAGCACCCGGTCAATAGTCACCTCGAAGCGGTAGTGAGCATATTTGCAGGAGACTCCGTTATGATGGTTCTTCACCGCCACGCGGGCGAAGTTCTCCATAGTGTATCCCAGGTCATGCATCTGCCTCATGGCATAGAGCGCCTGCAAAACCGGCCCTCCCATGCCCAGCATCCACGAGGGGTGAAGCCCCAGTATTCCTCCTCCTCCTCCTCCTGCCGCTATCAGAGATTCCATACCAGGCTTGTCCCTCATCTTCTCCACGCCCAGCGCCAGTACCACGTCATAGGCGCCGGAAGCCACGCCAACAACAGCATTTCTGAAGGTATCGTTCCCCGTGGGACAACCGTTTTCCACTCTGGTTATAGGGATATTCAGGTTCCCTATCATGGTTCCCAGCGATGCTCCACACAAGGCACCCTGCCCGATCATACCGCCGCCGCTCCACTGCCCAAACCAGGCGGCCTTGATCTCCTTGGGATCCATCCCCTTGTCCACGCTCTTAATGCAGTTCATGAAAGCTTCCTGAACCATGTCAGGCAGGCTCTTTTCGAAGAGTTCCCCGAAGGGGATCATGCCAACGCCTATTACAGCGACCTTGCCTCTCATCTTAGCCCTCCTCTGCCAGTCTGAACTTATAGCCGTAGATGTTCAATCCCCTGTCCGTCATCACCTTTCGGAGCACCATCTCCACCTTGGTACCTATCTTCACCTGTTCCGGGTTGGCGACTTCCGTAATCAGCCCCTGGTATCTTCCACCGCCGTCCAAGTCCACGATGACATTCACAATGGGCGCTTCCAGGTTGGGTGGCGGTGACCAGTTGATGCAGAAGGTATGCACCCTGCCTGTCTTGGGGAGCTGGTATTCGGCAACATCCCAACTGCCACATTCAGGGCAGATCTTCCCCCGGGGATAGGTGATGTGGCCACATGGCTTACACTTGATGCCCATGCGGCCATATACTTCGGGATTGAATCTCCAGAACATCGGCGACGCTGGTGCTGGCTGTGTCAACTTCTCTCGTTCGACGGGCATTACCATCGAATACCTCCTTTAGCTACCTCGCTTGGTTCAACTTACACTGGCGACTTCCTGTCTGGTAGTGGCATCCAGCAAGCGTACTGCGCGTTACGCCTCTCTAGCGCCAGTGGTAGATACTTATCGCCGTCTAAAAGTATAGAGAGGCTGTCTGGGGATGTCAAATTTGGCATTTGACGGACGAAGATATGCTGTAGCCTGCAATGACCGTGTCGTGATGGATATATATGGCAATCGGGGTCAATGACGACCCCGATTACAACATTCATTGTCGAGGTCAGGGACGACCTCGACTACCGGGTATTTCCAACCTCCGTTAAGCTCTTCGTTAACCGGATTCAAGGGTTGTTGTTTCTCCGGTGGGTGGGCCGCAAGGTATGGAAGCGGTGGAATCAGCGGGGATGAGCGTTATCCGGCAGTCCTTTGCCATTTTCGGGTCATACACCACACCGAAAAGGATGGTAGCATCCGGGTCAACAGCTTGCTGCACTACCTCAAGTGCTGCCTTAAACTCATGCAGAGAGAAGTCCTTTCCAGCCGTAATGTTCAACAGTACTCCCTTGGCCCCTTTGACGGAACTAAACGTGGGATTGGCTAGTGATGCTTGAGCGGCTTCTTTGGCTCTATTCTGGCTGCCAAGCAATTTGGCTTCATGCTCTATTACTGAAGTCAGAACAAGTCGAGCAAAGGTGGAAGTCCCTATCCCCTGGTTGGCTGCGATATCACGCAACCGGGTCAACTCTTCGCCAGTCAGACGGACGGCCAAGAACGACGACCGTCTTTGACTGGGCCCGGGTCTATTTGTCCTCCCTCTGCGCCCTTCGGCCAAAGGCCCCCGTGCCTCCCAGTATGCCTTTTCTTCCTCTAGCGATGAGAACTGCGGAATTCCAGTATCCTCTTCCCCTTTCATAACTGTCCCCCTACTTACCCAATCTTCTCCTGAACCTGCGCTTGTAGGTCTCGCTCATCTCGAAGGCGGTTATCGGCCTGAATATCCCTCTGCCTGCCCGTTCCACTACCACATTGAGATACCTACCACCAGCAGATTGCCCGCTCAGAATGTACCTTTTGTTACCTTCCTTCTGGCTGATATGAACCCCGAAGCATATATCTTCAACCTCCTTCGGGTTGACATTGTGCCGCGCAATATGCTTGATGTTTTCGTCGTCCCATTCCAACTCACCAATTATGACTATGCTCTCCTGCATTGAATAGTATCACAATGTATCACATCGGTCAAGGGTAGTTACACCCTGGAGGTGGCTTGTATAGAGGATCTCCCCAGAAGTGTATGGGGCGCACCTCGAAGAGGTGCGCCCCACAGAAGCTACTTACTGAGCGACCACGAAGCTTGCTTGAGCTAGCGCTCCGCTTTGTCTCTGATGTGCTTCGGCAGCAGCCGGCGGAGCCGGCAGTGGTACCGGCCGAGCTCCATGCCATAGCTGGTATTGAACTGAGATAGAGTCAGCAGCTTGCCGTCGCGGTTCCTCGCCTTGTTGATCTTCAGCCCAGTCCCCTCCCAGCCCTGCTCCTCTCGAAGCAGTTTGAGCAACCGTATCCTGTGCCTGGTAGGTATATCGAGGTGTGACCTCACCCAGAGATGCCAGTCGTCGGGAAGCTGGTTGAAGAAAAGCCGGTACAGCTCGACAATCAGGTCCAGTCGGGTAGCCCGGCCCTCTCTCATCTCCGAGGTGCTCATGAAGGTGGCGGCCAGCATGGTCAGGGCTTCTTCCTTGGTTTCTACCGGGATGAGAAGATGCTCCGGTATAGGCTCGGTCTCCCTCTTCTTGCCGTCGTCGCCGTGGTAAACCCACCACTTGCTCCGATCGTACCTATTGCCGGGCATGAAGCGGCCCCAGTCCCAGGCCGAAGTCGGCCCTACCACCGTTCTTATCCCCAAACGGACATAAGCCGCGGCTGCCGCATACATCCTGTCCGGCAGCCCACCCCAGACGAGCATGGAGAAGGTGCTATAAAGCGAACCCTCTCCCACTTCCGGTATGCCGCCATATAGGGGTATGCCGCCGGCGGCACGGGAGTACATGTACATATTGTTGGCCAGGGAGATGGCGGAGCAGCCCCCGCAGTTAACCAGAGACCTGGGCTCCACCGATGATAGGTATTGCTGGAAGATATGCTTCCCGGTCTTGGGGTTGAAGTTGCGGGCTATCTCAGCCGCGCCGCACCCTGCAGTGAAGACTATGCAGTTTCTTCTGGCCAACTCATTAGCCAGCCAGCCGATGTCATCCTTGTGAGCATCGCCACAACCCACGACGACCACGATGCCAGGGGCGTTGCCCCACACCATGGAAAAGGCGGACTGCAGCACCTCGGTCAGAGGGAGAGGCCCTCTGCCGGCTCTCATAACGAACTTGTCGGTGCTGGCCTGTTTCCGTTCGGCGGCCACTATTATGTCGCGCAGTCCTATGCCCTGGGGACAGGCCTCCTCACATTTGCCGCAGAAGTAGCATCCCCTTTCGACCTCGAAGAAACCGGCCCAGTTGCCATCCTTTAGCTGTTTGACTGCCTTGGATAAAGGCAGATTGTTGGGACAGGCGCTGAAGCATCTATCACAATCATCCAGGCATTTCTTGGCCTGCTCTACAGCTGCGGTATCACTGATGGTATAGCTGCCTGCCCTCTTTGTCCTCTGGGCCACCTTTACGGCCACCTCTCCGGCCTTCTCGGCATCCCTGATCCAGGCCCCCTTGGCCCCGCTGGCGAGCGCATCCACGATCTTGTCCGCCGGCTCATCGGTGCTATCCACCATATTATTGACCGATTGGTGACCTACCCAGAGCAATTTGCTCTCCACGCGCTCCGCCTCAGACAGAAGGTCCAGCGGTATGCAGCTGTTGGCGGCCACTACTACATCGAACACGCCGTTCCTGATGGCCTTGCCCGCTTTTACCATAGGGGCCACAATGCGACATCTATCGTAGAAGCGTGCCATATCATCGCCCGCCGGCCCTATGCCGCACATCTCGATGCTCTCAGTAAGATTGTGGCTCTTGAGATACTCCATGGCGCACCATCCTGGCAGGAAGTCGTCACCGACAAAGGCTATCACGGGTTTGCCTTTCTCTACAGAGGCCCATCCTCCCGCCAGAGTAGCCGGTGGGAAATTGTCCAACTCATCAATCTTGTGGTTGGCGGCAGAAAAAAAGCCAAAACAGGAGACCTTCACCATCTCCGCCACTCCCATAGCGAGCAACAGGACGGAGCCGGCGTGCATTACCATGCCTTCAAAATCGGCAGCGGTCCCGGTACCGGAGTGGCTGGCCTGGAAAAGCTTGGCCAGTTGTGCCTCTCCGTAGGAAAGGGCTCTGTCCAAATCCTTCAGGTCCTTGACATATAAGCCGCTCAGGGTGCCTACAGGCGGGCAATGGTCGGACATCGTCAGGAGCTCGCCCATGCTGACAGGCTTGTCCTCCCCCCATATCCTGAGGGCATATTTCAGAAGCTCCCGACTGGCAGTCATCTGGCTCATGCAGCCACGGCATGCCTTCCTCAAGCTCAGCCGTCCCAGGTAAGACTCCTTGTCCAGTCCGCACTTTCCTTTGGCCTCCTTCAGATCACAAGGTCCCAGGCCGCAATCGGTACAGACCCTGGGATGTTGTGTGTACAACGGCTCATACCTTTCCAGCAGAACATGATCCCAGTCTGCTATGTCTGCGGCATCGGGGAAGATGTTCAACCAGACTCCAAACTGAGCATAGCGGCTCTCCACGAAGTCTTTCTCCAGTATCTCTTTGACTATGTCCTCAATGCCGCGGGGATCGCGCACCACCTGGCTGATATCAACTCTGTGGATCCCAAGACGCGCTATTCTCTTATCTTGTTCCATGTCTTCTCCTTGAGGGATGATTTTCAGAAGTCGAGGGCACTTATCCGAGGAATTCCTTCTCCTTGAAGCACTTCTCGCACACTTTCAGTTTCTGCACGCCAGACTTCATGGGGCTGGTTATCCTGCCCATCATCCTCTGCCCGGGTCTGGTGGATTCAATACGGACCTCTCGGACACACTGGTCGCACAAAGAGATGCCACATTCATGGCATGTCACCTGTGCTTCTCTCTTCCCACATATGCCACACATTTTCTCTGCCATGGTTCCCCCCAATCTCGCCTTATTCCTCGGGCCAGTCTTCTCCAGGAAGGGGCAATTTCAATGGCTGCGGTTCGCCATTCTTCCAGAACAGCTTGACTATGGGGTGACCTTTCTCCTGGAGCAACTGCTTGAGCTTCAGTGCGTCTACGGTCTCTTCCTCGGTGACAATCCTGTCGTAGATTTCCTCAGGGATAACATCGGCCACATCCCGCTTCAGGTCTGCTGGCATCCAGACGATCCGGTTCCAGCCGCCGTCCCCTCTGAGAAAGTTCCGGCTGGCCATGCCGGCGATGGACAACCCTTTGAATCCGTGGTTCTGAGATCCGCCGGAGATCATCCCAGCCAGGGTGGAGAACTTGATGCCGAGGGGCGTCATCTTAGTGTAGCGCCTCATAGCCAAGCCAATGCCATCTACTTCTGGTATGTAGAAGGACGCGGCCTCAAAACAGCCACAGTTGGTTGTCGGATACTTGATGCTGCTGTATATGTGAACCCGCTTTACCAGGTGATTGCATCTTTCCCATATAGCCTCGTCCACACCGCTATAGTGCCCTACATCAGGGTCCAGACACTCGCCTTTGGGGATGGTGAAAACGTAGCCTTCTGGGTCCAACTCCGCTGTCACCTTGGCGGAATCGTAGCCTATTATGCCGCAGTAGGGCAGTGAGCTGGGGGTGAGAACACAGGCGTGGTTAGGCGCTAGAGATTTGCAGATGGTGCAGCCGTAGAAGGTATCCACATCCTCGTCGTCGTACAACTCTTTGGCCGTGATAATCTCTATCTTCTTCTTGGCCCAGGCATAAAGCGGGTCAATGAGCTCACGGCCGCCGACCTCGGGACCACCTATGGCCCAGAAGAAGGCTACTTTGTCCACCGCAGGGACGAGCGTTCTGGCTGTGGCATAGCAGAACTGGGATATTTTGGCAAAGGTGAGCCTGTTGGCCACATCCTTGCTGATCCTGATCCACAGACCGTCTGCCTGGCCGAAGAGCATGAAGCCCTCTATCCCCTGCAGTGCCGTCCCGATCTGCCGTGACACATAGCCCTGGTGCTGCTGAGTCAGTTCCCGGCCGTAAATCCTTATGGTGAACATGCCTGGCAGAGAAGTGCCGGGTTTAACCTCGGGTATGTCGGGGCCGATCAACTTCATTTCACCATCGTTGACCTTCTCTGGGTCTTCCTCGATGTAGAAGACGGAGGCCATCATGTAGTCCCACTTCGGCCCTCCCAGCTCAATGTGCATGTCAGCCTTCTTTACCTCGCTCAGCCATCTGAGACCCAGTCCGATATCGTCCAACCCATCCCACAGGTGATCCAGGTCTGTAGGCAACTGAAATGTCCTCGTCGACGGAGGGAGCTTTACAACTGCTTCTTCCTCTGGAATGGCCATCTGTGTACCCCCTTACCTCATAAAAGATAGATTCTGAATCCGAAGCACCAAATCCTAAACAGTATCTAATGTCTAAATCTGAATGATCAACAAAACTGGCCTACTCCACGCTGTTCTGTGTTTCCAACTCAGGTCAATCCAATTCGCCTATGACCTAGTGTGGTGTCTCTGAAAAGACTTAACAATAGAGTAACCATGTCATTCCTGCGAAATCAGGAATCCAGAAGCTACATACAGTGGATTCCGTGTCAAGCACGGAATGACATAATGTATAGTTGTTACGGCGACACCACACTGAAACCAGTATTTGGAGTGCTTGCCTGCACTCTTTCTCATACTCGATTACTCGATATTCATGGCGTTGTCTGCTACGGTTTGGCAGGCCGCGTTTCCTCCCCCGTATCCCTCAGGCGTTTCGGCATCTGGCTGCGCAGCCTCGTGCAGTAGATGCCTTGCTCCATGCCGTAGCTGGCGGCGAACTCGCCCAAAGTGAGCAGCCTGCCATCGCGATGCTTGGCCCTTTTGACCTTCATCCCCTCTACTTCCCAGCTATGCTCTTTGTCCAGTAGATTGACCATTTGCCTTCTGTATCGCGGTGGCAATTCGAAGTCTGACCTGACGATGAGGTGCCAATCTTCCGGCAGTTCGTTGTAGAAGCGCCCGTAATAATCGATCATGACCTCCAGGTGGGTGGCCCGGCTCTCCCGGTAGTCCCTTACCGTCAGAACGGAGCGTGCCAGCATTGTCAGGGCTTCCTCCTTGGTTTCCACGGGCACAATGAGGTGTTCTGGAACAGGCTCAACCTCCCACTTCTTGCCCGTTTCTCCCTGATAGACCCACCATTTGCTGCGATCGAACTTGTTGCCCACCAGGTAGCGGTTCCATCCCAGGGACGAGGCTGGCCCGACTATGACCGTTGACCCCATTCGGGCCCAGGCGGCTGCGGCAGCGTACATTCTGTCTGGCATAGCGCCCCAGATAATCAAGGACTGAGCGCCACCAAGGCTGATCGAGTCTCCCAGTGGCGGTATGGATCCATAAAGGGGCATGCCGCCAGAAGGGCGCAACATCAAGTACATAGGTACCGCACTGCAAATAGCGGAGCAACTGCCGCAGTTCACAATGTTTCGGGAGGCACAGGTAGCCGAATACTGCTGAAACAGGTATTTCCCCTTTGCCTGACTGAAGGAACGGGCTACCTCTGCCCCAGCGCATCCGGCCACGAAGACCATGCAGCCGCCGCTGAGCAGTTCATTGGCTAGCCAGGCGATCTCCTCCTTGCGGGCATCGCCGCAGCCAAAGATGCTAACCATGGCGGGGATACTGCCCCAGCCGACGGCGAAGGCTGATTGCAGCAGTTCGGTGATGGATATTGGCCCTCTCCCTGGTCTCATA
>Ga0315286_10005071_pt1 | contig 12682 bp, 9 predicted proteins | sample YL17G10_0_MG_FD_205038 | JGI IMG/M metagenome (GOLD analysis project Ga0315286, IMG submission 205038) | Sediment microbial communities from Yellowstone Lake, YNP, Wyoming, USA - YL17G10_0 | ecosystem: Environmental > Aquatic > Freshwater > Lake > Sediment | place: USA: Wyoming | collected... | reverse complement strand
ATAAAATGTACTCATGCGTATAAAATATATACTTATAAGTATGATGTATGGACCGTGAGGTTTTTTCCATGAAAAAAACGCGATTGCGCCTTGCCCGGGAACATCAAAGGCGGCAAGTGAACCGGGAGACGATCCTCCACGCCGCGGAGGCGGTCGTCCTCCGCAAGGGATTCGGCGACGCCTCGATGGACGATGTCGCCGCCGAGGCGGATTTTTCGAAGGCGACGCTCTATAAATACTTCACAAGCAAAGCCGAACTGGTTTTCGAGATCCTGATCCACTTTCTCGAGGACTCGGAGAGGATGCTGAGGTCGATCCGGGAGCGGGACTTGAGCGCGGGCGAGCGTCTTTACGAGTCGCTCCTGGCGACGGTCCGTTTCGAGGCCGAGAAGGAAAATATCACCCGGCTGTTCATGGCGGACCCGTCCTTCATGAAGCTCATGCAAAGCTTTGTCGCGGACCGGGGGAGATCCTCGTCCGCGGCGGAAAAACGGTTTGTCCAAAAAATCAAGGCCAAACGGCTGACGATCATGGACGGCGTTGGCCTCCTTCTGGCCCAGGGGATAGAGTCCGGAGAGTTTCGGCCCCATGATGTCCAGGCCGGAGCGATGTTTCTCGGGTCCGTGATTGAAGGGTATTTCCAGGAGAAATTTTGGGCGGATGCGAAAATAGACATCGAGAACGACATCCGTATAATCTTCGAGTTCGTTATGCGCGGCTTGGATCGTAAAGATCCATGACCAAGGAGAGATCATATGACACTTTTCGGAAAAGCTGTCGGTGTAGGAGCGATTGTCCTGGTGTTCACCACCTTCGCCGTGCCTCAGGAAAAGATGGTTCTAACCCTGGAGGAGAGCATTCGCCTCGCCCTCCTTCAAAATCCGTTCCTCTTGGCGGAGAAAGCCAAAGAAGACCAGGCCTCATCGATGGTCCGCGCGGCCTTCGCCGGCTTCCTTCCCAACCTCACCGCCGTGGGAACGGATGTCTTGGACAAAAAGGTCTTTACGGTTGTGCTGCCCTCGTTCATTCCCGACCAGCCCCCCCAGAGCTTCAAGCTGGACTTCACCCGGAAATACCAGCTGGCCTTGAATTTTTCCCTCCCGCTTTCGGCCGGGGGGAGGCTTGTCTCCGGTTATAAACAGGCCAAACTCAACTTGATGTCCGCTCGGGAGGGTATCCGGCTCTCCCAACAGGAAACGGTTTTCAACGTCAAAAGGGCGTTCTACGGCTATCTTCTCTCCCGGAAATTCGCCGAAGTCGCCGGGGAAGCCGTGAACCTGGCCGAAAAGCATTTCCAAAACGTCAAAAGCCTGTATGACGTCGGCATGGCCTCAAAGTTCGACCTGCTCCGGAGCGAAGTCCAAGTCGCCAATCTCAAGCCCCAACTCATCCGGGCTAAAAACGGCTTGAGCGTGGCCGAGCTCGCCCTCAAGAATCTTATCGGAGTCGACCTCAACCAGCTCGTCGAAATCAGGGGCGAGCTCCAAGTCCCGGCCTCGGAGGTTGATCCGGAGTCGAGCGTCTCCCGAGCGCTGGCCGGGCGGCCTGAGCTCACCCAGCTCAAGTACCAGCAACAGATGGCCTCCGAGATGTTGAAAATGGCCCGGGGCGCGCATTTCCCGGCGCTCGGCCTGGCCGGCCAATACAATTACTGGGGCAACCAGTTCAAATTCGGCAAGGACAACTGGGAAAGCTACTATTCCATCAATCTCGTCCTCGCTTTTCCGATCTTCGACGGTTTCCTCAATTCGGCCAAGGTTGGAGAATCGAAAGCCATGGTCCGCCAGCTGGAATACAGCCAAAAAGGGATGAGCGAAATGGTCAAGTTCGAAGTCCGCGAGGCGATTCTCAACCTCCAACAGGCTAAAGAAGCGCTTTCGTCCCAGGGAAAAACCGTCGAGGAAGCTCAGGAGGCGGTCCGGATCGCCGAATTGAATTACAAAGAAGGATTAGCCACGAATCTCGACGTCAGTTCCGCCCACGTCGCCCTCTCCCAGGCCCGAACAAATTATTCCCAGGCGCTCTATGATTGCGTCATCGCCCTCGCCCAGCTCGAAAAAGCGACGGGCTCAAGCCAAGATGTCTCGCTTGAGAAGTAATGGAGGTTCATGATGAAAAAAACGGCACACCTACTCACGATCGTCGGCCTGTTCCTCGCGTCCATGCTTTGGACGGCCTGCGGATCCCGAAAGTCGCAGGAAAAACCGGCGGCCGAATCTCTCAATGTCATTCCCGTCCAGGCGGTTCCCGTCGTTCGCCAGAAAGTCTCCGAAAGACTGGCCTATACCGGCACCCTCGAGGCCTGGCGGAAGATCAACATCACGCCCGAGACGGGGGGCAAAGTGGCGAAGATTTATGTCGAAGAAGGACAGCGCGTCCAGAAAGGCCAGCTTCTGGCTGAGCTCGACACGGAATCCCTCTCGTTCCAGCTCCAGCAGGCCGAAGCGGCGCTCGCCGTCGCCGACGCGAACAAGAAAAACGCGACGCGCAACAAGGAGCGGATGGACCGCTTGTTAGCCGAAAAAGCCGTATCCGACGCCCAGGTTGAACAGGTCAAGCTTGGGTACGAAGCGGCCAAAGCGCAGTTCGAGCAGGCCCAAGCCGCGGTCAACCTTGTCCGCCACGCGCTCGATGTCTCGATCATGAAAGCGCCCTGGAACGGGATTGTCGCCTCGAAGAACGCCGAGGTCGGGGACGTCATCAACCCGATGATGGGGAATTTCTCTCCGCAGAGCGGCGTGTTGACTCTGGTCGATTATTCCCGGATCAAGATCACGGTCGAGGTTTCCCAGAGCGACGTGGTCCGCATCAGGAAAGGACAACCGGCCGTCGTCCGGATTTCCGGGGCCGAAACGAAGGACATCCCGGGAACCGTGGCCGTCGTGAATTCGACGGCCGACCCTCTTGCCAGAAAATTCCGGGTCGAAGTCCAGGCTGACAATCCGGACCTTGTTTTGCGGCCGGGAACTTTCGGCAGCGTGCTGTTCGAAGTCCAATCGCGGGACAACGTTCTCGTCGTTCCCCAAAAGGCGGTCCTCGACAACACCCATGTCTTTATCGTCGAGAACGGCAGGGCCGCGCGACGGGATGTCACGCTCGGTTTAAGAAACACCCTCGTGATCGAAGTCATCGCCGGCCTCAAGGAAGGCGATGAGGTGATCGTCGAGGGCAATTATGGACTCATTGCCGGGACGCCGGTCGAGGTCAAGAGGTAATCCATGAAGCTCCCGGAAATTTCCGTCAACCGCCGCGTCACGACGGCCATGATCGCCATGATTCTCGTCGTCGTCGGCGCGATTTCCTTCAGCCGTCTCGGCCTCGATTATTTCCCCGATCTGGATTTCCCCACAGTTTCGGTCATCACGACCTACCGAGGCGCGTCGCCCGAGGATATCGAAAATTCGATTACGCGTCTTGTCGAACAAACCGTGGGCTCGGTCAGTCGCGTGAAAAAAGTGTCGTCCACGACGACGGAGGGTGTGTCGATCGTCCAAGTCGAGTTCGAATGGGGAACGAACCTGGATTTTGCCGCCCAGGACCTCCGCGACCAGATCGGATTGTACCGGTCCTATCTTCCCAAGGGAGCCCGCGACCCGCTCGTCGTGAAGTTCAGCCTCTCCCAGATTCCCATCATCTTCTGGGGGATCACTGGAAACCGTTCCAACGCCGAGCTCAAAAAGCTCGTCGAGGACGAGGTCGCCCGGCGCCTCGAACGCATCGACGGCGTCGCCGCGGCTCAAGTCTTTTCCATGGAGACGCGGGAAATCCTGGTGGACGTGGACAAGAACGCCCTTCAGGCTCTCGGGCTGTCGATCGATCGGATTGTCGGCGCCTTGGCCATGGACAATATGAACATGCCGGCCGGCCACCTGGTCGAGGGGCACTCCGATTATCTCGTCCGAACCCTCGGCGAGTATGAGAATCTCGAGGACATCCGTAACACCGTGATCGGAGCGACGGCCAAGGGATCGCCTATCTATGTGAAGGACGTGGCCGTGGTCAAGGACACGATCAAGGAGGGTCGCTATATCGGCCGCATCCAGGGCCAACAGGGCGTGTTCCTTTTCATCAGCAAGCGTTCCGGGGCCAACACCGCCCTCACGGGCGACGCCGTCCGCCGCGAACTCGAAACCGTGCGCAGGAATCTTCCCGCGGACGTCGTTTTCGCAGAAGTCATGGACCAGTCCAAAATGATCAAGTCCGTGACCAAGGATACGGCGGACAATGCCTGGCAGGGCGGGCTACTGGCCATCGTCCTGATTTTCTTTTTTCTTCTCAACTGGAGGCCGACGCTCATCATCGGGGTGGCGATCCCGCTCTCGATCATCACCACCTTTATCGCCCTGTATTTCGCCGGCTACACCCTTAACCTCCTGACCCTCGGCGGCTTGGCCCTCGGGATCGGGATGCTCGTCGACAACGCCATCGTCGTCATCGAAAGCATCTTCCGTCACATCCAGGAGGGGAAAAGTCCCAAGGAGGCGGCTAAGACCGGCGCTTCCGAAGTCGGGATGGCCATCACCGCTTCGACGCTGACAACAATCGTCGTCTTCCTCCCGATGGTTTTCGCCCAGGGGATTACGGGCAAGTTGACCCGGGGGCTGGCCCTTTCGATCACATTTTCGCTCGTCGCTTCGCTCTTCGTCGCCTTGACGGTCGTCCCGATGATGGCCTCGCTCCTATTCAAGAGACGGGGTGACGACGCGCAGGCCCTGCGAAAAACGATCGGCCGGGATTTCTCCGGCGCCAGGAACGCTTACAGCAAGGCCTTGGAATGGGCCCTGGCCCGGCGTAAAACCGTTCTTCTCGGGGTGACCGGATTGTTCATCGCCTCCTGCGTTCTCGTCCCTTACCTCGGAACAGAGTTCATGCCGCCCATGGACATGGATATGGTGTCTTTGAAGATTTCTCTTCCCGTCGGCTCGTCGCTTACCGAAACGGATCGCGTCGCGGTGATGATCGAGAATCTTATCCGCCGACTGCCCGAAACCAAGGTTATCATGCTTCAGGTCGGATCACCGGCCGAAGATAATCCCCAGGACCAGGGATTCGGCGGCAACCCGACAGGCCCCCACGAGGGGCAGCTCTTCGTCGGGCTTGTTCCCAAAAACGAACGGAAACGTTCCTACGTCCAGGTGATCGAGGAAATCCGTAAAAAACTGCCCAAGCTCGAGGGAATCAAGATCGAGGCGGTCGATATGCAGGCGACGTTCTTCGGAGGCGTTATGACGCCGGTCGAAATCAAGATCTCGGGGAAAGAACTGACCAAGCTCCGCGAGCTGGCCGACCGCGTCGTTTCCCGGATCAAAAACGTCCCCGGTCTGCGTGACGTGACCCACACCCTCGCCCAGGCCAAACCCGAGTATCATATCCGGATCGACCGGGACCGGGCGGCGCGGTTCGGGCTCATGGTCGGCCAGGTGGAGATGGCCGTCCAGACGGCGACACTCGGCCAGGTCGCCTCCCGCTATCGCGAGGCAGGGGAGGAGTTCGACATCCGGGTCAGGTTCAGGGAGGATTTCAGGAAGACCATCGAAGAAATCCGGCAAATCCCGATCTTCACCCCGCTCGGCCGGTCGATCTATCTGAATCAGGTGGCCGAGATCGAAGCCGGAACCGGCCCGATCCAGATCCAGCGCGAGAATCAGGCCAGGCGCGTGTCCGTGACCGGCAATATCGCCGGGCGTGATTTGGGAAGCGTTGTCAAAGATGTGAAAGTCCGCATCGCCGACGTGGAAAGAACGTTGCCCATGGGCTATTTTCTCGAGTTCGGCGGCTCTTATAAGCAGATGACCGACGCGTTTCTCATCATCGCCGGGGCTTTCGCCCTGGCGATTTTCCTTGTCTATATGGTCATGGCCTCCCAATTCGAGTCGTTCAAGCATCCGTTCGTCATCATGTTCACAATCCCGCTGTGTCTGATCGGCATCGTCGCCGGGCTTTTAATCGCCGGCCGGCCGGTCAACCTGCCTGTCTGGATCGGCGTCATCCTCCTCGCGGGCGTGGCGGTCAACAACGCCATCGTTATGATCGACTATACCAACCAGCTGCGGAGAGGCGGTATGGAAACGAAAGCCGCGATCGTCCTTGGCTCGGCCACCCGGTTGCGGCCGGTCCTGCTGACGGCGCTGACTACGATCCTGGGGACGATTCCCATGGCCTTCAGCCGGACGGCGGGTGCCGAAATGCGGAATCCGCTGGCCATTACGCTGCTCGGAGGGCTGACCGCGACGACCTTCCTGACGCTGTTCATCATTCCGATCGTCTACAGTATCTTTGAGCGCGTGTCGTTCCGGAAAGCGAGATAACAACAGGGATCAAAAAACGGGCCTAAAAAAGAGGTCAGGTCTCGACCTGACCCCATAAGAGTTTCATCAGACTTTGAACCTCAGCAGGGCGCCGATTTTTCCGTAGTGATCGAGCCGCGACGGCGGCGAGACGTGTTTGACTTCGGCGTGTTCTTTGAAAGCCGCCTCGATCCCCTCGTCCACGACGTCCTGAACGGGATTCGTTGGCCTCTGACAGGAGGGACAAACGCTTTCGTCAATATAAAGGAACCGGCAGCGCGGACAGATTTTACCCGCGGCCGAAAAATTGTGGGTCACGAGCAACGACTGGACTTCGAGCTGGTTCAGAGCGCGAAGCGTATCTTTGATTCCGGAGACGGCGAGGCCGCCTTTTTCGAGCTCGCCGACATAGCGCTTTACCCAATCCTGCTCGGCGGCCGAGTTCAGCGTCTCCTCGAGATCCACCGCCTCTTTCAATATTTTGTCGAGCGTGTCAGACGGCCGGGCTTTGATTCGGCCTTTGAGCCGGTCGAGAAGATAGCGATGGAGATAGAGCTCGAGGTCCGTGTGATAGCTGTCCTCGCAGCCCAGGAATAGCCAGTCGAACGCGTCCTTTTTGAAGAGATCGAATGTCCGCTGCGAGGCAGTCTTGAAATGTTCGTGGAGGTGGGCTTCGATGTGACGCTCGATGCGCTTGGATTCGGTGCCCTCGAATCCGCCTTCCCTGATTTTGGCCGGGACATCGCTCGTGAGGCTGTCCAACGGCGTGATTTCCCCCATGTGGATGTTGTACCACTTGGCTTCCCGGCGGCCGATGAGAAAAACGCAGATCCGGTGATACCGGCCGAGGATCAGGGAGAGCGGCCGGATATAGGGATTCAGATCGAAGAGAATCCGGTTGCGGGGCGGATGGGGCAGATGAACGTCCTGCCAGAACTTTTCTCCCTGGCAGGAAAAAACGGCCAGGCCGTTGGCGTTATTCGTCATGTTTTGGCTGAAATAGTCATGGATCATGTCCAGGTCCCCGGACAAAGAAGTTTTCTTGTCCTTGTCGAGCTCCAGGCCGTCCAGCCTGGCCCTGCCGTCTGTCAGAAGATTCTTGGCCGAGACAAGGATTTCCTTTTTCATCATATGGCTTTTGTCCGTATTAAGGAAAAACGAGGTCGTCAGGTACTTTCCGCTTTTGAAGCGGGCGATCGTTTCAATCTGTTGCCGGTTCAAGAGTTTCATAAAACCTCCTTATTTAAAATGAACGGGCACATGGGCGCGGGGCACACTTGTCGGCAGATATGTCCACGCAGCCGCGGTCCTCAAGGGTTCTCTTGCCTGAAATTCCCCCCCCTCCTTTTATAACAAGGACGCGCTCTCTCATAGCGGAGCCGGTCATGCATACTTAAAATAAAGGCGCAGAAGGCATTTGTCAAGCGGGGGGAGCGAGGGGTAAGCCGCTCGTCGCCGCGCGGATTTTTTCAGCCCGCATAACTACCGGACAAACAACAATTGGGCCAGGATAAATACGGGGAGGAGGACGATCAGCGAGAATTTCAGCATATAGCTGAAGAAATGCGGCATTTGCATATGATGATGTTCGGCAATCGCCTTGATCATGAAGTTGGGGCCGTTGCCGATATAGGTCATGCTTCCGAAAAAGACGGCGCCGAGGCAGATCGCCTTGAGCACAGCCTCGGGGATGCCGGCGGCCAATGCGGAGGCCTGCTGGCCAAGGCCTAACGCCAGGGAATGAAAAGTGACGGCCGTCGGCGTGTTATCTAAAAAGCTGCTCAAGAAGCCCGTATAATAATAAAACTGATTTATCGAAGCGATGCCCAGCTGTCGGGCGTGGATCTCGAGATACAGGAGGCAGGGAACCATGGTGATGAAAATTCCGAGAAAGAGATAGGCCACCTCGAGAATGGGCGCCCAGACAAAACGGTTGTGATAGCGGATATGCTTCTTCGTTAAAACATACGACAGCCCGGCCACGAGCAAAATCGCCCCCTCCCTGACAAACCGGAAATACGGGTTGGCCTTGATAAAGGGCAGGTATTGCTCATTGAGAAAGGCGACGGCCAGGACGATGCCGAGGAGCCAGACGAAATTCCCCGCCCCTTCGATTTTGAGCGGGCTGACGCTTGCCTTGTCCCGGGCGATATTTTCCGGGGGCTCCTTTCTGTAGTATCGCGAGTCCACGAAGCAGTAGATGATAAGGAGCAGGCCGTTGACAAACAGCCATTCGGGGAAGAGGCGGAAAAACCAGGTGAAAGGAGCGCCGCGGAGGTACATCATGAAGAGAGGGGGATCGCCGAGGGGCGTGAGCAGCCCCCCCGTGTTGGCGATGATTCCGATAAAAAAGAGGATCGTGTGAATCCTGTAATGCCGTTCCTTGATGGTGTTGATGACCGGACGGATCAAGAGCATGGCCGCCCCCGTCGTCCCCATAAAAGAGGCGAGGACGGCCCCGATCCCGAGCCACGCGGTGTTTCTCAGAGGGGTCGCCTCCATATCACCGGCGAGATGGATTCCTCCGGTGATGGAGAAAAGCGAGCCGAGAAGGATGATAAAGGGCAGATAGTCGAACACGAGTGTTTCGTAAACTTTTTTCTCCCCGCCGTGGGCAAAGAAAAAGACAAGGATGGGAAGGCTCAGGACGAGGGCGATGATCAATTTATTGCGGTTCTTCTCCCAGAAATGCGACCCAAAAAGCGGAAAAAGAGCGATCGAGAGTAGCATCGCGAGAAAAGGCAGGCACATCCAAAGAGGGATGCCGAAACCGATATGGGCCATGGTCTTCAACTATACCAATCGCTCGAGGGGAGTGTCAACGCGAAGGCCGGCTGCGGCGGCATCGCTCTTTACTCCAGGTGGGCAAGCGAATATAATGAAATAGACTTTATACAAGGCGATCAATATTTTCCGCGTGCGGAAGTGGCGGAATAGGCAGACGCGTAAGCCTCAGGAGTTTATGGCCGATACAAGGCCGTGTGGGTTCAAGTCCCACCTTCCGCACCATTACTTTTTTCCATGCTTCCGATGAGACCCGGCCCGCCCGATCTCCTTCTCGTCAATCCCTGGATCTACGACTTCACGGCCTATGATTTCTGGTTGAAGCCGCTGGGCCTCCTCTATATGGCTTCGATCATCCGGTCGAATTTAAGCGCCCGGCTTCATTTCCTCGACTGCCTCGACCGCTTTCACCCGGGCCTCGCCAAGCCGCAAAAATCCAAGCCCGACGGCCGCGGGTCGTATCCCAAAGAGGAAGTGCCGAAGCCCGAAGTGCTCAAGGATATTCCGAGAAAATATTCCCGGTACGGCATACCTCCAGCGTTGTTCGAGGATGAGCTGTCTCGCCTTCCGGTCCCCGATGCCGTGCTCATCACCTGCACGATGACCTATTGGTATCCCGGCGTCCAGCTCGCGGTCGAGCTCGTCAGAAAACGGTTCGAGGGGGTCCCCATCATTCTCGGCGGCGTTTATGCAACGCTCGCCGCGGAACACGCGCGACGGTATTCGGGCGCAGACATCGTTATCGCCGGACCGGCGGAAAACGAGATCCTTCCCGCCTTGAGAAACATCCTCGGAGATTCCGTCATCGGGGAAGCGCAATATCCCTCATTTGGAGATCTGCCGAAACCGGCCATGGATCTCTTGCGCGATAGAAAATGGCTTCCCATTTTGACCTCGCGGGGCTGTCCTTATCGCTGTGCCTTTTGCGCCGGACCGCTCCTTTTTAACGGATTTGAACAGCGGGAACCGGCTTCGGCGGCGGCCGAGATCGAGGAGGCCTTTGCCCGTTTTGGAACCCGCAATTTCGTTTTCTATGACGACGCCCTGCTGCTCAATAAGAAAAATCATGCAATTCCCATCCTGGAAGAAATCGCGCGCAAGAAATTGCCGTTGTCGTTTCATACGCCAAACGGCCTCCATGTCCGGGAGATCGACCAGGAATTAGCCCATCTTTTCAAAAAAGCCGGAGTCTCTTCAGTTTATCTCAGCCAGGAGACGTTCGACGCGCGGGTCATCGGCGAATCCTGTCCGAAGGTCGAGCCCGGAGACTTCGAAAAAGCCCTTGTTTGCCTGGAAAGCGCGGGCTACCCGCGTGAGGAGATCAATGTCTATCTTATCGCCGGTTTGCCCGGGCAAACCGTGGCGAGCATCGTTGACAGCGTCCGCCGCGTTCAAAGCCTCGGGGCCAAACCGCGTTTGGCCTTCTTCTCGCCGATTCCCGGGACCCGAGTTTGGGACGAGCTCGTTCGCGCGGGAAAAATGAGGGTCGATGCCGATCCCTTGCTCCACAACAAAATGACGTTTCCCTACCTCTGGGGGGATTTTTCAACGGCCGATTTCGCCGCCCTCAGGAGCGTGCTCGAGGGGCGCTGATTGGATAGTCGTTTTTGCTCGGTGGCGGTCCGTGAGCCCGGAAGAGCTGTCGCCGGGCGCGCTTTCGATTCTACGGAAGTTCTTCGCGGACTAGGGCGAGATCTCGTCCGCTTCAGCCCCAGCGCGCCGCGCTATTTCTTTTCGAGAGCCGCCTTGATCTGCTTCAGGCGCGCGTCGTAGGAAGGATTCGGGCTTCCGGCCAGCTTGATGGCCGCCTCTTCGGCCTTCAGAGCTTCGTCGTAGCGGCCCACGTTGATGTAGATTCGGGCCGCGATGTCCCAGGCGCGCGCCGTCGGGTCGATGGCGATCGCCCTCAAAACCGCCGCCAAAGCCTCGTCCAGGCGTTCTTTCCGGTCGTTCCAGTAACGGGCGTAACCCGTCAAGTATGGCGCTTTATCCTGGATTTTCTTGGCGTATTCGGGCCCATAGATAGCGAGGGCCTTGTCGGGTTTTTTCAGTTGGAAATAGATATCGGCCGCGGACTCGAGAAAATAGGGATTCTCCGGATCCAGCCGGAGGGCCGTCTCCATCATCTCGACGGCCGATTCCATGTTTTTATTCATTTCGGACCAGAATCGGGCGTAGTTGATCAGGCCGTATCCGACCTGGTCGGCCTTGTCCTTCATGTATTTCCGGCCGTAGACCTCTTCGGCCTTGGCGGCGTCATCTTTAAGGAGATAGAGTTCGGCAAGGCTGCTGGCGTAGAAGTCGATCGTCCCGGGGGAAACGGTCTTCGTCAGACTCTGGATTTTCTCTGAAATTTCGATCCCGCGATCGACGTTTTGCTTGTCCTTGATGGCCCAGCGAACATAACATATAAGGACCTCGGGATCGTTGGGAAATTTTTCGATGATACTCTCGTAGTACCGGGCCGCCTCCTCGTGATTCGACATTGCATAATAGTAGCTTACCAGACATAAGACCGCTTTTTTCATCATCCGGCTCGAAGGATATTTGGCCATGAATCCGTTCATCGGCCCGGGATCGGGTTTCCCGCCGGCGCCCTGCGCCGCGGCGAGGGCCAAGGAGAATTCGGCGAATTCGGCGCAGGAGACGGGCTGGCCGTCGGACTCCGTCATCCCCCGCGTTCCCTGGGGATCGGCGGCGATCACTTCCTTGTACAATTCCAGAGACCGGGCTTTCCCGTCCCGTCTCTGGCCGTATTTCCCCGCCAGCTTGGTCGCAACCTCGACATCGGCCGGGGCTTTGGCGTGCCGTTCTATGAGGATTTTGAACGTGTCGACGCCCCGGAGGACTTTAAGAACCCGTTCATGATGTTTTTCGGCCGGAGGCGCATATCCGGGGAGCCAGTCGACCTCGGTTCCGTCTCCTTCGAGGAACAGAGCCGTCGGCGTCCCGCTCATGGCGAATCGGGCGAAGATCTGCTCGCCAATCTTGTCCCCGACGGTCGCCCGGTAGAGGATGAAATTGTCGGTCAGGAACTTCGCGTATTTCGGATTGTCGTAGTACTGCTGGCCCAGCAGTTGGCAGCTCCCTCAGCCAGGCGAGAAGAAGTCCACCAGGACCATCTTCCCTTGGGACTTGGCCTTGGCCAGGGCGTCTTCGAGCGGGCCCGATAGCCAGGTTTGGGCCGAAAGAAAGGCTGGAAGCAGGAAAAAAGAGACGAAGGCAAAAGCTTTTCTCATGCGATCTTCTCCATTGCTAATGGGAGTATAGAGCAAAGGATTTGCTTTTGCGCTCTGCACGAATTGCGCTCCCATTAAGCGGGGAATCGACGCTCCCCATCACGTTACCGGCGTCAATGAGCTTACTTTCCCATATCGTATTTCATAGAAGGAAGCTCACGCATAGCCTTCTCTTTTGTCGCGAATTCAACGCTAAAACCTCCACTTCTTACGTAGTAGATCTCATTTTCTTTTGCCCTAAATGCCTCGGGATTCTGGGCAATAGCCTCAACAATAGCACCTGTAATCAAAGGGCCGCTTTCGCCAATTTTTATTGTATGAACACCAGGAGAAATATGCAGCACCATATAGGCACCCTGCTTAAGTACCCCG
>Ga0315286_10005070_pt1 | contig 12685 bp, 9 predicted proteins | sample YL17G10_0_MG_FD_205038 | JGI IMG/M metagenome (GOLD analysis project Ga0315286, IMG submission 205038) | Sediment microbial communities from Yellowstone Lake, YNP, Wyoming, USA - YL17G10_0 | ecosystem: Environmental > Aquatic > Freshwater > Lake > Sediment | place: USA: Wyoming | collected... | reverse complement strand
AGAAATGAAGCGTGTGAATCTGGAGCGTAGCACGTTTCATGGGGACTGGAACTATACGATCCGGCCTCAATCGACATAGCCTACTTGATACCTTCATTTATTAACGGCTACTTACGTCGGCTGTCGCCGCGGCGCAGTTTGCAGTCTACAAATTCGCGGAGGGACCAACTCAAGGGTTCTTTGCCTGTCAGGTCTTTCTTTCACTTCTGGTATTCATTGCCACTCTCCTCCTATATCTGGCGATGCTTCAAAATCGTCTCTACTTTGTTTACATCGCTCGGCAGATCAATGCTATTCGTGGCTACATGATGGCAACTGAGGCGGGTGAATTCCACAATAACCAAACTGTATACATCGACTGACTTCCCGGCTCTAAAGCCATCAAGCATTCACACCATGCAATTACTTGGTGCCGCTTTGATTTCGTCACTATTTGCGGGCCTATCTGCCTATGCGTTTTGTCCCGCTCTTGGAGATGAACCCTGCATTCTTGCCGTGGCCGCCGCATTTCTCCTGGTCCTCTTGAGTGAGACTGTCGGTGGTATTCGCTACTTGAGCAGTACGGGGACGAAGACTGCCGACCACGCCATTCATGGTCAAAAGGCAGAGTGCAAAAAGCCGAGCGAAGGCGATTGATGATCCAGGGCGCATAAAATTCTGGGGACGTCTATGAGCAAGCCGTTGTCAAGACGGTCGCGGGATTGCTTCGCGGGAATCCCACACATCGATTCGGCGTCACCCGGTTCGGGGCGCCACCATACCTGTTTCTCCTGTCGTTTTGGCTTGCGGCCCCGCTTGGCCGGCCGCACCATTCGTGCGGGAGAACGAGCCGGGGTCAGGTCCATTTTCGCGGACGGCAGTTGCCGTGGCGGGAAACCAAAGATTGCCAGCCACAGGGTATCAACCATCACTTTTTCTCCGTCTCACAGAGCACGATAGCCTGCAAGTCCATAGCCGTATTGTCGGGCAGGGCGGCGGGAAGCCAAATGGAATCGAGGCGGTTGTCGGTGTGAAACAGGGGTCAGGGATCGGGGGTCAGGGGTCGGTTGACGTGCGGCGCAGCCGCAGGTGCGAAGAGTGACAGGGGCGGCAGGGCCGCAGGTCTGAAGGGTGACAGGTGTGAAGGGGGTGAAGGGAAACAGCCGGGGGCGGCTGTGCTACACTTTTTTGCGGGCTTTCGTTAGTCTTTGCGGGACAAGGGTTTATCATCGCCCATCAGCCAGAAGAAAAAGACCTCTGCCGGCTGGATTTCACTTGACGGGCAAGCTGGGTGGTTGTATGATAATGCAACAATTGAATAGTGAATCATAAATGGCAAACAGCGCCTCGGAGGGATACGGTCATGGCCGGTGAAGCCCAAATCCTCGAAGAAAGTTCACCACAGAGGCACAGAGATCACCGAGACGATCTTACATTCACCGAGGAAGATCGCTTCGATTTCATCCTCCGTGCCCTCTGCGTCTCTGTGGTGAAGATTCGTGCAAAACAAAGCCAATTCCCAGGGGGACTAAATGAATGTAAGAGCTTCATGGCAAAGTGGTTACGAGAATTCTGCCAGTTTTTCGGCCATGTGAAACAAAGCCAATTTCCCCTGAGGCCGATGCCTCACGACGCTTGGTTCGGCAGGGCATGCCTGGAGGATTGTTGAATCCTGGGGGACCGGGTGATAGCATGAGCGGTCGAATGTCTCGCTATTTTGAACCACTTTGATTCCGGAAAGGGCATGAAATGAACCACATTCGGCAAAATTCGGGCGATGGGCGGATTACGCGTCGCGGCGTGCTCGCGGGAGCGGCGGCGGTGGTCGGGGCGGCGGCGCTGCCTCGGGTCGTGCAGGGGCAGGCCGAGCTCAAGCCCGGCACGGTCGGCAAGGTCGTGAAGAATGGGCGGATCAAGCAGTCGATTTGCGGCGGGTGTCTGGGGAAAGCCAAATTGGACAGGGAGCAGACGGCCAAGCTGCTGGTCGAGATGGGGCTCGTGGGAAGGGACCTGATGGGGCCGGCGGAGTGGCCCGTGCTCAAGCAGTATGGCCTCGTGGCGACGATGGTGCCGGGGGCGGGGTCCATCAAGGACGGCCTCAACAACAAGTCGAAGCACCCCCAGTTTATGGAGGACTTCAGGAAGAATATCAAGGCCGCGGCCGAGTACAAGTGGCCCAACGTGATCTGCATGGCCGGCGACCGGGCAGGGATCGGCGACGCGGAGGGCATGGACAACTGCCAGGCTATCCTCAAAGAAGCGGTCAAGATCGCCGAGGACGCCGGCGTGACGATCTGTATGGAGATGCTCAACAGCAAGGTCAACCACCCCGGCTACATGTGCGACCACTACGTGTGGGCCTTCGAGCTGGCCAAACGCGTGAATTCGCCGCGGTTCAAGATGCTGTTCGACATCTACCACATGCAAATCATGGACGGCGACCTGATCGCCACGATCAAAAAGAATATCCAGTGGATCGGCCATTTCCACACCGCCGGCGTGCCGGGCCGGCATGAGCTGGATGAGAACCAGGAGATCTACTATCCCGCGGTCATGAGGGCCATTGTCGAGACGGGCTACCAAGGCTACGTCGCTCACGAGTATTCGCCCGTACGGGACCCCATTCAGTCGCTCGTGCAGGCGGTGAAGGCGTGTGATGTGTGAAACCGGGTTTCAAGTTGGAAGTTTGAAGTTGGAAGTGCGACTTCAAACTTGACACTTCACACTTGAAACTTTGATCTTTAGGAGGACCCTATGACGAACCAATCGGTGAATCACTCACGACGGGATTTCATGAAGACATCGGCAACCGCGGCGGCGTTGTCCGCTTTCTCGCTGGGGCTGTCTAATCGAGCATATGCGGCCGGCTCGGACCGGGTCCGGGTCGGCATGCTGGGCTGTGGCGGCCGGGGCACAGGTGCCGCGAAAGACTGTCTGCAAGCCGATGATGGCGTCGAGATTGTCGCGATTGCGGATGCCTTCCAGGACAGGATCGACAGGAGCCAGGCCGACATCAGGCAGTGGTGCGAGAAGAACAGCAAGCCCTTCGGCCAGAGAATGAAGGCAACGCCGGACACTACGTTTCTGGGGTTCGACGCCTACAAGAAGCTGCTGGCATTGAAGGAAGTGGATGTCGTTATGATCGCGACGCCGGCTTGCTTCCATCCGGTGCACTTGGAGGCGGCCATCCAGGCGGGCAAGCACGCGTTCATGGAGAAGCCGGCTGGGGTGGACCCGCCCGGGATGCGCAAGATCATCGAGGCTGGGGAACTGGCGAAGCAGAAGGGCTTGGCCATCGTCGCCGGGACACAGAGGCGGCACCAGGCCAGATACCTTCGGAACGCGAACGCGATTGCCCAGGGAGCGATTGGCAAGGTCAAGGGTGGCCGTGTCTGGTGGTGTGGCGGAGGCGGCGGCGCTCCGCGCAGACTGCCTGACCAGAGCGACGCGGAGTACCTGGTCCGCAACTGGTATCGGTTCAGCATGATGTCCGGCGACCACATTGTGGAGCAGCACGTTCACAATCTGGACGTCGCCAACTGGTTCATCGGCCGGCCGCCGGTGCAGGCATTGGGTTTCGGCGGGCGGGCCCGGCGGCAGGGCGGCAACCAGTACGACTTCTTCAGCGTCGATCTGGACTACGGCGACGACGTGATCGTGCACAGCATGTGCCGCCAGGTCAAAGGCTCCTACACCCAGGTCAGCGAGCAGTTTGTCGGCACGGAAGGCTCGGTCTGGGGCGACGGCAAGCTCGTGGGCAAGCAAGTCGCCGTGCCTGACTTCGAAGAAGTGAAAGGCGGTCCCTACGTCCAGGAGCATTGCGATCTGATCAAGAGCATTCGCGCGGGCAAGCCGCTGAACGAGGCCCGCAACGTGGCCGAGTCCACCCTGGTGGCGATCATGGGCCGGATCTCGGCATACACGGGTCAGATTGTCCGGTGGTCGGACCTGACGAAGAACGAGAAGAGCCCGTGGTACAACCTGACGCTCAAGCCCACAGCGTTGGATTTCGAGCAAGGGACGGTCGTAGCGCCGCCGGAGAACGTGATTCCGCTGCCCGGTGAAGCGTAAGTCGGAGGACGGAGGACAGACGACAAAGGACGGCTCATGTCCCTGCTCTCTGTCCTCCGTCGTCCGTCATCTGTCCTCCTTTGGTGCCGGGGCGTTTCGGACGCAGCGGAAGCCGTAGATGTCGTAGCCGAAGCAGACGTCCACGTAGCCGGGGTTTTCGTTGTAGCGATAGCCGCTGCGGCAGTTCTGGTCGCTGAACTTCCAGGCGCCGCCGCGGACGACTTTGGTGTCGCCCTCCTTGGGACCCCGGGGGTCCTCTTTTGGAGATTCCGGATAATAATCGACTTTATAGAAGTCGTTGCACCACTGCCAGACGTTGCCGCAGATGTCGTACAAGCCCCAGGGATTGGGCTTCTTCTGGCCCACCGGCCGGGGGTGCCCGCCGGAGTTCTTGTCGAACCAGGCGTAGTCCGCCAATCCCGATGCGCTATTGCCGGAGAAATAGGCTGTGGTGGTTCCCGCCCGGCAGGCATATTCCCACTCCGCTTCCGTGGGCAGCCTGTAGCCGTTGGCCTCGAAATTGCACTGCCAGGTCGTCAGGTCATAGCAGCCTTGGAGCCCTTCCACACGAGAACGGGCATTGCAGAATTTCACGGCATCGGACCATCGTACCCCCTCGACCGGATTTCTGGCTCCTTTCCAGCGGGAGGGATTGTCCCCCATGGCTTTCTCGTACTGCTCCTGTGTCACGAGGTCCTTGTCCATGTAGAATGAGCTGACGGTGACTTCGTGAGGCGTGGCATCCGGCTCATCCTTGTCGCCCATCATGAACCGGCCTCCCGAAATCAGGACCATGGCAGTATCTTCCGATTTCGGATTGCGGATTTCGGATTGCGGATTTGGCCCGGCGGTCTCGCTGGGTTTTTTGCGCTGGCAGCCTTGTACCAGGACCAGAGACCCGGACAGAAGGAGCGCGACTGTGATGAAGTGCTTCATGATCCCTGTTTCCAATCTTTGCTCAATGCTCAATAGTTCGGCCAGATCTCGTAGCCGTCGGCATTCCGCAGGCACCGGCGGCAGCGGCTCCGGACCTCTTGGGCCAGTTCCGCAGCCTTCGGCTGGGTCGCACAGCCATAACCGGCCTCCTGGAACAGCTTCCGGACGATGATGTGATACTCGGCAAGCAGGCCATCCTGGGCGCCGCCCATTCCTCTCCAGTCTTTGCCGAGTTCCAGGCAGGTCGGCAGGTTCTTCGGGTCCTTCTTGCCAATGAGGGCGTTGGTCTTGCGGGCCAGCTCGTCGGCATACTCCAGAGTCTTGATGTTCTCCTTCTGCACGCCGTATTGGTCGGGTATCTGCTGGACGATCCGGATCAAGCTATCGAGATATGCCTTCGACTCAGGCCGGGAGCCGCCGGCCGTGCGGAGGAACTTGATCATATCGTCGGCGAAGGCCCGGTATTCATTGAGCCGCTCCACGTGCCGCGTGACGAAGTAGACCATGTCCCCGACGGCCCCTTCGATATACTCTTTCTTTTCGACCTCCTGCCCGGCCTTGAAGACCGCTTCGATGGCGTCCGTGCAGCCGCAGGTGCAGGCGCGGCGAATCCCCACGGCTCCTCTTCGATGGTGGGTCCGCAGCTTGCGTCCGGCGAGGTCGAGAATGCTGTCGCACGCCTGCCGGCCCAGCGTGGCCTTCATGACATCCGCCGGTGTCAAGACGGAGGCGGGGGTGTCCTGTCCTTCCAGGAAATAGATGATCGATTCGCCCTTCGGCAGCACCTTCTTGCCCAGATGATAGAAGGCGTTATCCCCCTTGAACCAGATCGGATAATTGTACATGCCCGCGACGCCGCGCCAAATCGTACCGGCCGGGGCCTCGCGGAACGTGTAGGTCGTTTTCACGTCGCCCTCCCACAACTGGGTGACCCACTTGGCCGGGAAGGGCTTTTTCCATTGGCTCGCCACGTCCTTCTCCAGGTACGGAGTGCCGAGGGGCTCTCGGTGCCAGATGCCGGGCGCCTCCAGCAGGGCCAGGTAGACGCTCTGTCCGTCATTGTCGAAATCAATCGACTCGATCAGACGGCCCTCCTGTCCCTGCTTGCCCAGCCCCAGCCTCATCTGCTGTTTTCCCTTCGGCCAAGTCATGACGAGCATGCTGTTTTCGCCCTTGAGTAGTCCAACGAAGAGACTCTCGGCTGGGACGCAGAGCGTGTCCACGGAAGGATACTGGCCGGCGCCGAGGACGAGATCGTCGCCGACGAAGCTGGGCGCCACGCCATATTCCATCGGGCTCAGGAGGCTGATCCCCTTCATGCTCTCGGCGGGCTTGATCTCGACGATCGCCGTCTTACTGAACGCCAGGACGGCGGACGGATCACCCCCTGCACCGAAAGAGACATCCAATGCCACGTCATCGCCCGTATTCTGCAAGACTCCGCAGTGGGTGACAGTCGCCGGCTTTGTCTTCGCCTGGAGCGGGACGAACTCCATGACCTTCCGGCTCGGATCGGCTTTCGAATAGACAGCCACCGTCCCTTTGGCCGACCGCACGACCGCGATCAGGCAACTATTCTCGATCACTGCATCGCCTTGGAAGGCGTACTCTCTGCCGTAACAGCCCGGGTCGGAAGAGGATTTGAGCGGGTCGGCTTCGAGCATCAGAAGATTGGGGGGCACGGCCTTCCACCGGGCCCGATTCCCGAGTTCGACCGTGTCGCCGAAAGGCGAGCCTGTGTCCCAGAGCGTGACGGCGTGGGGCGAGGCAGCGGGCTGAGCCCATGCGACGTTTCCCAGATTCATCACAACAGTTGCCAGCAGGACCATGCCACTTCGATATGACTTCATAATCCGCGTCCCTTCCAGGGGATTGCACTACAGTTCGAAACATCGAAAGATGACCGCGACGATTGTAGCCTGGGTCCGTGAAGAAGCAAGGGCATACCTGCTCATCACAGAAGGCCGGGTCTTGTGGAGTCAACGTAGCGCCGGGCCAAGTCGGAGCACGATACCCATTCGAGGCTGTTGCCGAACACCTTTTGGATTCGCTCGGCCAAGGCGCCGAGCCCTTCCAGACCCAGCCCCGTGCCCTGGGTGTACAGCGACTGCCAGTGTGTGACCAGCACGACCGGATGGCCCGACTCGATCAGTTGGCGAATTCGTCCCGTGCGGCCGTCCGGCGAGACCAGGCGGTCGATGCCTCGCTTGATGAACGCCAGCCGCTCGTCGCGGGTGGGTTGGTCCATGCTCCAGAAGATATCCGCCGTGTTGGCCGGGACGCTGACCACGATCTGGCCGCGACTGGGGTCCTGGTACTCGACGAAGCACTGCCGCGGCGCATCCCACGACGTGGCGTGCAGGAAGTACCAGGTCAGCTTGCGCTCGAATACCTTCCACTGCGCCTCGGCGAGGGCCTGGGCGTACTTCTTCTCCACGTCGATGCCCGAGACCCACGGCGACGTGATGCCGGTGGCCGGCAGCCCGACATTCTTGAGGATTCCAAACGCCAAGACGAAGTACTCGATGATTTCCTCGATCGGCGCCCGCGAGATCCAGACGTCCTCGTAGACGTGCTGGAAGCCTTTGGTCTTGAGGTTGTACGCCTGCATGTGAGTGAGGAACTCCGGCGTGATGTCGAACCGGGGCGCGATCCGCTCCCGCACGAGCTTCAACCAGTCGGCCAGATGCTCCGGCGGGACGCGTTTGAGCGATTGGTCGACCCGTCCCAGGCAGCTCGGCATCGGAATGACCGTGAACTTGCCCCGAAGGTCGAATCGCTCGAAGGTCTCCGCCACTCGCTGCGTGAACTCGCGCGGAACGAGGAACGGAGTCTCATAGCCCGGCAACTCGTAGAAGAGCGGGTCCACCGGCGATCCATCGTCGATGATCAGCGAGATCACGGTCTTGCCGGAGATGTTCGTTTTTGCGGGCGTCTCGGCTGCCAAGATCTCTCCCACGGTGGTTGAGAGCATTCCGGCCGCCATGCCGGCGCCGGCCTGCTGCAACAGCTCTCGCCGGGAGAAGGTTTTCTTTATCGCGGTTCCGTCGGTTTCAAGCTGTGCCGATTGAGGTGGGTCGGTATTCATCTGAAGTTTCTCCTGTTGACACTAAAGCCGCAGAGACCTACGAACATGGGCGGCCTTGTCGAAGATCTCTTCCCTTGTGATGCCCGCTTCGTGGTACATGGCGAAGATATTCTCGTCCGGTGTCTCCGGAGGCACAGTGTGCGACGCGGCCAGAATGTAGCCGCCACCATCGGCGGTCATTCCTTCGAGCAGCTTGGCCGTCGCTTTGTGTACCTGATCGGCGGTGCCGTTGGGCAGGACTCCCTGCGTGTCGACGCCCCCCATGAAAGCGAGGTCTTGGCCGAATTCCTTTTTTAGCTCCAGAGGGTGCATGCCGGGACAGTTGCATTGAATGGGATTCAGCACGTCGATGCCGATCTCGATCAGGTCGCTGATGATGGGCCGGATCGCGCCGCACGAATGGAACGCCACATAGATGCCGTGTCGCTTGCCCACGTCCGCGTTCTGCTTCAGCAGGGGCTTGACCATCTCACGCCAGGTCTGGGGGCTCATCAGCATGGACTGCTGGCCGCCGGCGTCGTCGCCCAGCCAGAGCCAATCGAGATCGAATCGCTGGCAGGCGACTTCCGACAGCTCTATCGAGAACTCCGTGCAACGCCTCATCATCTCGTTCGACAGATCGGGATTCAGCACCATCTCCATCAGTGTCGTTTCCATGCCGTGCAGACGCCAGTACATCTCGAAAACGCACGGCGAGACATCGCAGCCTATGAAGCAGTCGTCTGCGAGCTTCATCACGGGTTTCATCAGGTCCACGAGCGGACCGACCCGGTCCGATGGAAACCGGTACTGCAAAAGCTGCTCGTCGGTGGCGTTCGCGAGGGGGTACTTCGAGATTTGGTTGAAGCCGTCGATGCGGGTCCATTCAATGCCCCAGTCATCCACGTGCGACTGGCCGTCACGCTCGTGCACGATGCCCTCCATCGCGTGGTTGTTGCTCACCCATGCCTGGCGGATATCGTCCCCCATGACTAGCGAGACGTACTCGGCGGGAATCTCCAGCAGTCTGGCCAATCGCCGCCGCGTCTGGGAATGGTACCACATGAAGATGGGGACGCGGTCCACAGGTTTTCGCTGCAGCGCCCGGTGCACACGCTCTTTTGAGGTCATCCGCGGCTTCCTGTATCAGGGCGTCTTGGCCGGTTTAGGGTTCTTCGCCTCAGCCTCGCGCCTTTTCTGGCGTGCGTCCTTGATCGTGTCGGCAATGTCGTAGCCCAGCGGTTTGCCGGCATCGTACTTTTGGCGGGCGGAGACGAGGGCCTCCTCGACGCCGGGCGGCAGGACGCGGTCGGGGCCGGCTTTCTCCGGCGGCAGCCACCAGTTCATTCGCTCGCTGTAGCACCAGACGTACTCGTCCGCCGTGGTCAAGGCGTAGTAGACGTTGTGCTCGAAGAACTTGAGCTGTTGCTCCGGGCTGAGGTAGTGACCGGTGGTTGGGGTCGTGCGCTTGCCGAGGGGCTGGTCGATGTAGAGGGCCATGCCGGCCTGGACCTGGGCGTTGTACTTGGGTCGCAGGGCTTCGGGGACCAGAGCCTGCGCCCGCTGGCGCATCAGATGATAATCCCTATAGAATTCGAGGGGACTCTCACGGTAGTACGCCGATTCGTTGCCGTCGATGAGAACGGTGCCGGGCGAGGCGCCTTCGAGCATGCCGATGACGAACGCCGGCAGCAGGGCATACGAGTTCTTCTGGAGTTTCTGTGCTCGCAGCGCCGGATCGGGCTCATCGACGACATTCGGAAACAGGGCCATCAGAAAGAAGCTCAGAACCTTCACCTCGCTCTTGTGTTCCTGCAAGGAGGCCATGAGTTGTCGTCCCCGCTGTCGGACCTTATCGGCAACCTGGTCGAATGACTTGTCCTTGTACTGCCCCGGATACGCCCAGGGGTTGTCCCCGTATGGCTCCGGATCGAAGCACACTCCGACGCAGTTCCCGCTGCGGACGGCCAGGGAGAATAGTTTCACGTTCTCCCTGATGATCTTCCACTGGTCATCGTTGAACCAGTCCATCTTCCATTTGTTGGCGGCGTAGAGCGTGAGGAAATTGTCCGTAAACTTCTGCCATTTGATCTGGGCGAGCGTGTCCAACTGCGGTTGAAGCTCGCTCTTGTTCCAGGGCCGCACATCGAAGGCGTGGTCGAAGCCGTTCGTGCGAAAGATGATGCCCTCGAAGGGCCGTTTCTCCATCTCGCGGACGTTGTCGCGAACGAAGTCCGGATAGGGTACGTCCCACCCGTACTCGATGATCTTCTTCTTGGGACGCGGCTGTGCGATCAGGCTCTCTGGAAAGAGCAAGGATAACACGAACAGCAGCAGAACGACAGGCAGACCATACTTCGTGCGCATGAGCGAACTCCTCATTCGGGACAGTTCATCGCCGGACGTTCTCAGGCCGACTTGAGCTGATCTCTGTTCACGTAGACCTTCTCGATGGCATCGGCAATGTCGGCCATGTCCTGCTTCGTGCCGAGCAGGGGGCCGGAGGCCCAGATCATCGCCATCTCCTGGCACACCCGATCGCACTTGGGGCACGCGCTCTCCTGGCGGTACTTGCGCAGTCTCTCCTCGGAGAACATCTTCTTGTAGACTTTCCAGCCTAATACGTTCTCGATCCAGGGCTCTCTGTGCAGTCCCTTCTCTATGTACGGGCTGAGACTGATCCCCTCGGCGTTCAAGGCCTTGAGGAATGCGGCGCGATCGATGCCGTTGAGGTGTTCCTTGTGGTAGGACATCGCATAGAGGTAGAACGAGCCGGCGGTCGTGCCTTCGTACAGCTTCTGCGGGACGAGGCACGGGATGTCCTTCAATCTCGACGTCAGGTAAGCGGCGTTCTCGTTGCGGCGGGCGTGGCGTTCCAGCAGGGTGGGCAACTGGCCGAGCAGCACGGCCGCTTCGAATTCGTTCATCCGGTATTTCGGCCCGATCACCTCGGTCAGGCCGCGTCGGGATGTGCCGTGGTTGTGGACGGTGTAGCACTTGTCCATGAGGGCTTCATCATTGCCGATGATCCCGCCGCCCTCGCCGCAGGCAAGCACCTTGCTCGCCTGGAAACTGAAACAGCCGACGTCGCCGATGGTGCCCAGCTTCCTGCCCCGGTACTCAGCCAGATGAGCTTGGGCCGCATCCTCGATCACCTTGAGGTTGTGCTTCCTGGCAATGGCCATGATCCTGTCTATGTCACAGGGCTGGCCCATCATGTGGACGGGCATGATCGCCTTCGTGTTCTCGGTAATCTTCTTCTCGACTTCGTCGGGGTCGAGCTGGAAGGAGGCCGTGTCGAGGTCTGCCAGGACCGGCAGCGCCCGGGCCGACAGAATGGAGGCGATGGTCCCCGGGTCGGTATAGGGAGACGTGATGACCTCGTCGCCGGGGCCGATTCCCAGGGCCTCTACGCAGGTGTGCAACGCCTGGGTCCCGGCGCCGGTGGCCACACAGAACTTCGCCCCGGTCAGCTTGGCGAACTCCTTTTCGAATGTCGGGACCGTTCCTGAGGCGGACTGGATCCGGCACCAGATCCTGCTCTTGGTGGTTTTCGTTACGGATTCGATCACCTTCTCGTCCCAGTACGGCCACTCGGGCCAGGACTTGTTCTTCCGGACCGGCTCGCCGCCGAGGATGGCCAGTTTGCCCGCCTTTTTCGTCAGGTTTCCATAGGCGGGAACGGTTCTCGATGCCCCCGCGGCCAAAGACCCTGCCGAGGCCGCCGCTATGAACTGCCGTCTTGTCCAATCACCGCTCGTCATTTTTCGCCCCTTTCAAGGAGTAATAAGTGTGAAGTGTGATGTTTGAAGTTTGAAGTGTCAAGGGGAAGTTTGAAGTGTGAAGTTTGATGTTTGAAGTGGTAGAATGCTCGGGCAGAAGATCGTTCGACCAAGAAGGGGATACAAACCATGTCAAAAATCAAAAATCAAGAACCAAAAATCAGACTTCAACCCCCTCTCGCGCTGCTGCTCATCATATCGTTGTCCTGCCCCGCCGGACGGGCGGCGCTCAAAGGCGGGTGTTCCAAGGTCAACATCACGCCGCCGCTGGGCACCACGCTGATCGGGTCTCAGGGCAAGCCGAGCGATTCCGTGATGGACGATCTCTACGCGAAAGCCCTGGTGCTCAGTGACGGCCGCAACACGATCGCGATCATATCCGCCGACCTGCTGTACACGCCTTTGGAGGAAATTGCCAATCCTGTCCGCGCCATTCTCAAGGAGAAGCTCGGCATCCCGAGGCAGAACATCATGGTCTGTGGCACTCACACCCATTCGGGCCCGGAGATTTTCACCCGGTCGAAACTTCCCCCGAAGAGCCGGGTCCTGGTTTCGGATCTCGCCCAGTCCTACCTTCAGGTCCTCGTCAGGAAGATGGCGGACTCTGTGCTGATCGCGCATCAGAACCTGCGGGACGTGAAAATCGGTGCGGCGGTGGGGGAGGTCCCGGAAGTGCTCTTTAACCGCCGGCCGGTCGCGAAGGACGGCCGCGTGAAGACGACCTTCACGCTGCCGCCGGAGGTCGTGGCGACGCGGAAGATCGAGCCAACGGGCGATGGGGATGCGCAAGTGACGTTTACCCTCGAATCGGGAGGGTCGCCCCTGGAGTTCGGCCGGGTCGATCCTCGGG
>Ga0315286_10005069_pt1 | contig 12685 bp, 18 predicted proteins | sample YL17G10_0_MG_FD_205038 | JGI IMG/M metagenome (GOLD analysis project Ga0315286, IMG submission 205038) | Sediment microbial communities from Yellowstone Lake, YNP, Wyoming, USA - YL17G10_0 | ecosystem: Environmental > Aquatic > Freshwater > Lake > Sediment | place: USA: Wyoming | collected... | reverse complement strand
TGCACGGCAAGTCTTCGCTGCCATTGCTTCTGGGTTTCGGATGCAACGTCCCGGCGGTGATGGGAACGCGCATCATAGAGTCAAGACGGGCTCGCCTACTGACCGTGATACTGGCACCTCTCATTCCTTGTGCGGGCAGAATGGCGGTAATCGGAGTGATAGCCGCGGCGATCTTCGGTGGGCAAGCGATACTGGTAGCGCTGGGAATGATCGCCTTCAGCCTCGTGGTGCTGGTAGTGGTGGGATTGATTATGAACCGCTTCGTCCTTGGCGGGAAGAGGGTCACGCTGATGATGGAGTTGCCACTGTACCATGAGCCGAACCCACGAACCATCGGTTTGGTTTCCTGGCAGCAGACGATTGCATTCATCAAACGGACTGGAACAGTCATACTGGTCGTATCCATAATCATCTGGCTCCTGTCCTATTTCCCTGGAGGCAATATCGAAGGGAGCGTCCTCGGCCATATTGGCAGATCGCTTGAGCCATTTGGCAAGCTCATGGGATTAAACTGGCAGCTCCTGGTGGCTCTGTTGACGAGCTTCGTCGCCAAGGAGAACACCATAGCGACTCTCGGCGTGTTGCTCGGGGGAGAAACGGTTGGGCTAAGCGAGGCTCTCAGAGAGATGCTGACACCCGCCGCGGCGATAGCCTTCCTGGTGGCTCAGGTTCTTTTCATTCCATGTGTAGCTACAGTAGCCGCGATTCGACAAGAGACTGGGAGCTGGCGCTGGCCGGTTGTTTCCATGGGTATGCAGTTGGTGCTCTCGTTGTCCCTGGCTATCGTAGTGTTCCAGGTGGCCAAGCTGATTGGAGTGGGGATGTGATGGGGGGCCGGTGTCACTAAGGTTGACTACTGGAACGGGTCTCTAACTCGGATACAATTGAACGATAGTCCATACTGTGCAGAACACAGAGCCAGTTGACCAGACAGCCTAGAGTTCTGGACACAATACCTATGCCGTGCGCCTGCCATTGAATGGCCTTGTCGAGCATTGTGGCATCAGGGCACTCAAGAAGCAATAATCTGCTGGCTTGTCTATGTTGTTCACGTCAGGAGGCAGGCTTTCGGCCAATGATTCCACGGCAGCTTCTTTCAAGTTTCTTCGCTCTCCGCGGGCTACTCCCGTAACCATCGTCTGAATGGCCGCCATCATCTGGGCTGAAGTCCGATCTCGAAGTCCTGCGTGTTGTACCCTCAGTGCCTAAGCTCTTGGGAACACCCAAGGTCTGTTTCGACTTTGTTCGGTGGCACATCCAGCCCGACAAGCCTCTCGGGATAGGCCATGCTGTAGTCGATCAGTTTCCTGAGGGCCACGGCTGCCCCCCGCATGGAGAGGAACAGTGGCAAACCAAGGTCTGCAGCAAGGCCGCGCACATCGATCGAAGCCGCAAAGGAATCGTCATTTCCCATGGAGTGAAGCAACAGCGCTTTGGGCAGTTCACAGGCATTGGCAGCCAGGAGTATGGAGCCAGGACCTCCGGGCGCTCTTGATCGCTCCACTGGCAAAGGACTTATGTCAAAGCCGTGATGATATACAACGAGGTCGAGACCGGGCCATTGCTTCAGTAGCGCGTTCAACCGATTTGCCCGCGGCATCGCTCCCGACGCAGCCATTTCCCGTCCGTTTCTCTTCCACCAACTCATTGAAGCCAAACTCAGCCAGACGCCGCTTGGCCTCCATTTGGCTCAAGCCGTCTCGGTCGACATTCAGGGCCGCCAGTACCTGCGCGACTTCGAGGTTATACCAGTTCTTGCCCCTGGGCATTGCCACGTCCTTTTCTGACCATGAGCAGCAGGATGATAGAAGCCAGTTGCGCCATCATTGAGAATGCGATTAGTGTGGGAATCGAAATGTCATAGAGCACCCCCATCAGGGCACTCCCTAGAAACCAGAAGACCCCATAACCTGTATTGAAGATACCATAGCCGGTGCCCCGCCTCTCTAAGGGGATCATGTCCGCAACAACAGCCCTCATAATAGACTCTTGTGCTCCCATGCCCACACCCCATACGACCATTCCCAAGAGAGCAAAGTAGAACCCCCCCAGGAAAACCAAAGGAGCGAAGAACGCCGAAATGAGAACGGCAACAATCAAAACAGGCATACCGATTCGATCAAATAAACGTCCAAATACAAGCGCAGCGAGAGCGTCAACACCCATAGCAATGGAATAGAGAATGGGAATCCAACTATCCGAAGCAATCGAGGCTTTCTTGAAGTGAAAGGCAATCAAGGGGAAGTCAACATACCCAGCAGCAATCAGAGCAACAGCGGCAAGATACAACCAGAATACTTTCGGAAAGCCTTTCCTTTCCGGTTTGACCGAGCCAGCTTCAAATTCGCGGGGATGAGGGTACAATAGTCGTGCCGTCAGAAGCACGCTCAGCGCCAAGACGGCTGGCACAGCCAGGAGACCGAAGGCGGCGTGATAACCTCCCTTGAAATAGAGAACCGCAGCCACAATAAGAGGGCCAAGCATAGCTCCGATTTGGTCCATAGCTTCATGCAGGCCAAAGCCCCAACCACGCCCCATTTCCTTGGTGGCATGGGAAAGCATCGCGTCGCGAGCAGGAGTACGAATTGCCTTACCCATTCGCTCTGTCATCATCAGAAGAGCTGCAATCTCCCAATGCCCTGCTAATGCGAGGAAAGGCACAGCCACAAGGTTCACGAAGTAGCCCAGGATGGTAATTGTCCAGTATCTTCCTGTACGATCACTAATGTACCCGGAGACGAGTCGCAGACCGTAGCCGATGAGCTCGCCCAATCCTGCGATAATTCCTACGGCGGCTCCACTGGCCCCAAGAATAGCCAGATATGGACCAGTGACGCTGCGGGCGCCTTCGTATGTCATGTCGGCAAAAAGGCTGACTACACCCAGCAGGATAACGAACTTCAGTGCGCTCTTGGAGGTGATTCGGCTATCCCTATCTGGTCTGGACGCACGTGCCATCGATTGACTCTCTCCTTGTATTACAGGGTGCCCAACAACTTGAGGATAGAGACTGCGTAGTAAGTGTACTCCAGGGTCGGAATACCCATAGGGCGGGCACGGGCGAAGCCACCACCGATGCGCTGGCAATCCAAGACAAACGAAATGACCTGCTCTGTGTCGGAGGATGCAACTCCCAGCATTGAGCGGGTGGTCTCCAAATAGTAGAGGTCCTCCAGGAAGTAGAGGTTTCGCTCGCGATTTTCAAGGAATGACAAGATGCGCTCGCGCTCATTCAGGGGATGGCCCAGCATAGTAAGAGTTGGGACTGCATAATAGGTGGTAGCCAGCGTGGATGTTCCTTGTCTTCCAAAACCACCGTCTGCATTCGACAGTGAGCAGATGGAGTTGACGATCTTCTCCCGGTTAAAGGGAAGGCCGAACTGCACGAAAAGCGATACCAACTCCAGCGTGTGCTCCAGTTCAGAGACAACCTCCAAGTAGAACATATCGAGGTTGCTGGGCTCGTCAGCCAACTCAAAGGACTCTAGGAGGGCTTGAATCCTGGTGCGCAATGCATCCATCTGTTGTCCCAAAACGCCTAGGACTTCGGTGGACAGATACAGCGCGTGGGCGTTATTGCCCGAATCCTCACGAAGGGATGACCACACAAAGCTCTCCAGAGCGGCTGGTTGACGGGGCTGTTGGCCCAGCATATGAAGGGTTCTCACTGCAAAGTAGGTGTCTCGGAGACTCCCTGGTGAAATGCGGGCGAAGAAATAGCCACCGTCTTCCATTTGACACGAGTGCACGTAGCTTGCCGCCATCCTGGCAGCCTCTTTCAACGCGTCCGCGAAAGCAGGGTTATTCATGGGATCAACTCACCAAATCAAGCCTCTCGTACAGGCTAGGTGTATCACCGGCCTGTCTGGATGACATTCCGCCTTGAGCTTCCTGTTCAGCATGTCGATTGCCGTTGTCTTAGGTATCAACCTTCTTCACTCGGCCCATCTTCGCGTGGGGCTGCGTCTACCTGCACGCCCGGTTTTGGTAAGAGATGGCGGGGTAGAAAGGCGAGCCCGGCGATTAGAGTCGGAACGACGGCGCTCGCAATGACTACCGCTACCAAGAAGGAATACTGCTGCTGCGTTACGATATTGTGGGACAACCCATACAAAGCAGAGATCGTTCCAAACGTAAGCCCGGTGGACATCAGCAAGGTGTAGTACCATCGTTCTTTCCGTTGGCGGCGAAATCGTCCAATGATAGGATACAGCCCAAAAATCTTCGACAGGACCTTGCCGCCTAGCAGCAGCAAGAAAACAATCGGGGTTGCAATGAGCGCCGACACGGAAACGAAGGTCCCCGCACGGATGAAATAGAAGGGGGTGAGGAAACCGATGGTTAAAGTCCGAAGTCGCCGAGGCCAGAAAGCGAAGCCATTCGAGAACTCAGCCAGTACCATGCCCACGAGATAGGCAGGAAGCACCGCCTCGCTGCCTGACCAAAATGCCAGCGCGCCCAAGCCGAAAAGTACCAGAATCACCCATTTTGTCCTGATGGCCGCTGTACGATGGCCGTAAATGCGGGTCAGCCAACGGCTGGTGAACGGCAGGATCACCAACACGAAGACAGTCACGACGACAAAGATGGCGGTCTTGTACGTGAACGGAGCAAACAATAACCCGAGGGCAATGACGGTCCCCAGATCATTGATAAAGCAAGACCCCAGAACGCCCTTACCGAATTCGGTCTTGTTAAGTCCGGTTTCCAGCATGACTGCGTACACCACCGCCATTGAGGTGGTAGAGAGTGCAATGCCGCAAAGCAAACTGGCCTGGAGATTCCAGTGCAGCACATAGTATGCAATCCCAGTGCAACCCAAGAACGGTGCAAAGAAACCTACGAGACCGACAACAGTCACTTCCTTCAATTTAGTTCGCATGACCTGTGGCTCCAGTTCGGCACCTGCCAGAAAGGTAAGCAGGACAGCTCCGGAAGAGGCCAGAAAGCGAAGCCATTCCTCATTCGAGCCCAGAGAGTCAACTTTGCCGAAAAGACCCGCCACACCGGCTACAATCACCCCCACGCAGATTTCAACAAGGGCGACGGATATCCGCAAGTGATGGGCGATCACAGCGGAGACAACAGCCAACCCCAGCCACAGGGCGGCGATGATGAAGATGTGTTCCAAGATAGAGTCCTCCTTTAGATCAGTACGTTCCGGGCCGTGTCGCAGGCACAAAAAAACCCGCTTCGCAGCAGGTTGCCTCTCACGTTATATTGACCCCACCGCTGCAGCAGCCTGCGCGATAGGAGTCATCAGCCCGGCCCGGGCGGTTACCAGGGGGACTCCATCCCCTTTGGCTCTATCTATAATTGAATGATATTTCGGCCTCTTCGTCAAATGATCTTCGGCACTCTGTCTGTTGCATGTTCAAAGGTTGCTTCAGTGCCCTACGGTCCACCTTCTGAACCGGCGGCATTTCGGGCTATATCACGATTGAGACTATGCTTCGCAACGTATATCATTTAACTTGAATAGTGGCATTTCGAGCTTCACGGATATTCTTGCTGCTGGCAGCTGTTTGACCTCGCCGTTCCACAGTCACTACCAGCTCTCCTTTGGTTATCACGGAAGATGGCGTTAGCCCGGTGATTTGACAGGCATTGGACAGCCTGTTACGATAAATTATGAGCATATGCTCATAATAGTTTGGAGATGCGCATATGTCAAGACCGTTCAAATGCCGCAAAATCTGCTTCGTCCCAGGTGTGACCTATTTCAAACCGGCGGGTATTCCTCTAAGAATGCTGGAGGAGAATTGCCTATCCTTGGAAGAGATGGAGGCGATACGGCTTCGAGACCTGGAACACCTGGAACAACAGCAATGTGCCGAGAGAATGAGCATATCAAGACCGACTTTTCAGCGAGTACTGGCTTCCGCCAGGAAGAAAATAGCTGACAGCCTTCTTGCTGGCAAGGCACTGAGGATCGAGGGTGGCAACTATGAGCTTGTTGCCAGTCGTTTCAGATGCAGCGCGGGACATGAATGGGAGCCAGGTGATGCACTCGGTCGATATCCAAGGGCGTGTCCAATATGTAACACGTCAAACGTTTTGCCTGCATCTATCGAAGAAGAGACAGGCTTGAAAACGGAAACACCGATTGCAGCAGAGAAGCCACCCCGGTCAACTAACACCAGAAGGAGGAAGAAATGAAGATCGCGGTTGTGTCAGATGATGGAACAACTATCAGCCAGCACTTCGGCAGGGCCATGTTTTACGTGGTGTCGACAGTGGAGGGCGGGAAGGTCGTCAACAGAGAGAAGAGACCAAAAGCAGGACACCACACCTTTGCTGCCCAAGAACAGCATCCGGAAGGAGAGCGCCACGGTTTCGACGCAGCTTCACAGGCCAAGCACCGCAGCATGGCTGACACCATAGCGGACTGCCAGGTGCTCCTGGCCGGGGGCATGGGCCGGGGCGCTTACGAAAGCCTGAAGAGCTACAGCATAGAGTCCATTGTCACCGATATCGAGAACATAGACGAAGCGGTCCAGCTCTACCTTGTCGGCAAGCTACCCAACCTGATGGAGCGGTTGCACTAAGCAATGCCAGAGAAAGGCAAGCTGCTGCCCGATACCCCAAGACGGTTAGACAGGAGTAAAGAGAATGGCAACTGAAGAACAGGTGAGAGAAAGCCTCGATGGAATCCTCGTCCCCGGATCCATGCGCAGTCTAACCAGGATGAACTTGGTCAGAGAGGTCGCTGTGTCCGATCACAGGGTCAAGGTGAGCCTGGCCTCGACGGCTCTTAATGAGGAGACCCGTGGGTGGATCAAGGGCAAGGTGGAGGAAACCATCAAGGAGCTACCTGATGTGAAGGGGGCGGAGACAGAGTTTGTCGAAGCCAAGCTGTCGGAAGTGAACGAAGTCAAACACGTTGTCGCCGTGATGAGTGGGAAAGGAGGGGTAGGAAAGTCCTTGGTGAGCAGCCTTCTAGCGCTTTCCCTGGCCCGGCAAGGCCTCGATGCGGGTATTCTGGACGGTGACATCACTGGACCGAGCATACCCCGGATGTTCGGCATGACAGTACGGCCAACTGGTAGCGACACCGGCATCATGCCAGTGTCCACGAAGACGGGCATCGAAATCATGTCCGTCAACCTTTTCTTGCCTCACGAGGATGATGCCGTCATCTGGCGGGGTCCACTGATCGGGAAAGCCATCACGCAGTTCTGGGAGGAAGTGCTTTGGGGCAAGCTGGACTATCTCATAGTGGACCTGCCGCCGGGCACCGCCGATGCGCCCCTGACCGTTCTGCAGTCACTGCCTGTCTCTGGTGTGGTCATCGTCTTCAGCCCGCAGGAACTGGCCGCCATGGTGGTGCGTAAGGCTGTCCAGATGTGTCAGCAGATGAGTATACCGATAATTGGCGTAGTGGAGAACATGAGTTACTTGCTCCTGCCCGACACCGGGAAGAGGTTTGAGGTTTTCGGCAAGAGCAGGGCGGAAGACATGGCCAAGGCAGCACAGGCACCCCTGCTGGCACAACTGCCTATTGAGCCCGAACTGGCTAAGCTCTGTGACGATGGCGAACTCGAACGTTACGACTCGCCATTGATCGCTGGTCTCGGCAAGGCTTTTGTTGAAGCCGCCTCCAAAAGAGGAAGACAGACGCAGAAGAAATCCTGACCGTGGGCAGTTGAGCAGCGACTGTCTATGAGTCATTGAGGTCAGAAGTCACCCCCATGAACGTCGCGGAGACTCCACGGCGCAGGCCAATGGAGAGATACCAACAGGAGGTAGAGAAACATGGAAGCCCGTGCCACGACTCTGAGTGAAAACACGGCTTTTGTCATGCCACGGGGGTTGCTGGGTGAGTGGGGCTTGAGCGTGCTGGTGGAAAGAGATGATCGGAAAGTATTGTTGGATGCCGGGGCCAGCATCTCGGTTGCTCGCAATGGGGGCCTGCTGGGCGTAAACTGGGATCGAATCGATGCCATAGTCCTGAGTCACGGCCATTACGACCATACGGGCGGCTTGCGGGAAGTCCTGACCAGAATCAGGAAGCGGATCAAGGTGATCGCCCATCCCGATGTCTTTGACGCCAAGTTCATCCAGATGAGCAAGGACCAGTCACCTGTATACATTGGCGTCCCTTTTCAGAAGGCGGAATTGGAAAGCCTAGGAGCCTGTCCGAGTAATAGGTCGGCCGTGCTTAGAAGAAGTCAAAAATCAAGGTCGGCCACGCTCAGCACAGGTATTACTCGGACACACTCCTAGGTGCCGATTTTCAGCTCACCAGCGAACCTGTATGGCTCTCTGAGAGTGTAGTGACCAGCGGCGAGATACCCATGATCACTGACTTTGAGACCATCGACCCCGGTCTATGCGTTCGGGAAGACGGGGAGATGATCCCAGATCCCCTCAAAGACGATCAGGCCCTCTTCATAAAGACAAGTCGAGGACTAGTGGTTGTCCTGGGCTGTGCCCACCGAGGGACTATCAATACGCTGCACCACGCCCGGAATGTGACGGGGGTAGAGACGATACACACCGTTGTTGGAGGAACACACCTTATTCGGGCATCAGAATTGCAGATGGAGATGACTATTGCTGCGCTGAAGGAGTTCGGCGTGCAAAGGCTGGGAGTGTCGCATTGCACCGGCATGCCAGCGGCTATGCGATTAGCTCAGGAATTCGGCCCCGGCTTCTTCTTCAACAACAGCGGCCAGTGTGATAGGGGTGTAGACCAGAACCACAGCCAACGTGGGGGTAGGTCGCAGGGCGAAGGGCGGCTATAGGTGCGACAATGACGGATGAGGTTCAGAGCAGAATCACATGTATTGAACTCCTCCCGGACCTGTCCCATTGCGTTGAGACTCGTGCCAAGCAGGAGTATGCCGCGACCATGAGCGGAATCCTGTCTGGCGATCAGTCGCCGGTCCTTGATGAGCGGCTGGAGTTGCTGAGAGCGTTTCTGGAGACGGCTGACTTCAGTCGATTGCGGAGGGAATCAGAGGAGCACATGATACAAGGCCGGAAGGTGAAGTTCGTGCTGTCTAGACTTGCCGGGCACAGCGAGTGGTCTGTGGAAATGATAGTGGAACACTGATGCCACCCGAACGCACGTTGAGTCTGATTCGGGGCTGGATAACTCGGCAAAGGGCGCACCCATGACCCCAAAGCCTGAAAGGCAGTTGACATGAACGAGCCAACACACATCAGGCTGGCTGAAAAGATAGACATTCCACGCATAGTGGAGCTGTATCGCGAACTCACCATAACCACCTCCGAAGTCGAGCATAGCCACAGTCCTTCTCTCGCCAACTATGAGCACGTATTCGCTGAGATACGCGCCGACCCCAGACAGGAGTTGCTGGTCGTGGAGGAGCAAGGCGAGGTTGTGGGCACGATCGTACTGTTAGTGATACCCAACCTCTCGCATAACGCCACTCCGTGGGCATTCCTGGAGAACCTGATAGTGACCGAGAAGCATCGAGGAAAAGGCCTGGGCAGGATGCTTCTGGAACATGCTGTAAGACGCGCCAGGCAGTCGGGCTGCCATATGGTGGAGCTTTGCAGTGACGTCAGGCGCAAGGAGGCTCATTCTCTGTACAATTCTATGGGCTTCGAGCCACAGGCGCACTGCTTTCGCCTCTATTTCTAGATAGGAGCCTCTGCCATTGGCTCTCAGGCAGATAACACGTCGCTCCAAGATGGGTACAAAGATAAGCTAGGAGGGAGACCATGAAGGCCCTGCTCAAGAAGTACCTCCTCTACCTCACACGCTGGCAGCTCTCAACCCCAATCCTGGCTCTGTGCGTTGTGTGGTTCGCCACGCTGGGAACAACCATGGCCACGGTCCTGGCCAATCTCATAGGTGGACTGATATTCTTCTGGGTGGATAGATGGATATTCCAGAAGACAAACATCCTGAAGGGAGAGGTGTGGGAAGTCCAGCAGGATATTGTCTGTGCTGATTGCGGACATCCGGCGGATCGTGGATACAGGCTGGCGAAGGTCTCCAACTACGACAAGATGAACGATAAGAGACCGGAGTTCAGATGCCACGATTGTTCCAGGCGCAAGTACGAGAAGCAATTTGGAGGGAACTGAATTGTCATTCCATTAACTTGACAGCTGGCTTCTTTTCAGATTATTATAAGTATATTAGCAGACACTTATGGACATAAAGGAAGAATTGCAGCAGGGGACGGATGAACAGGCCACCGTGTTCAGCGCGCTGGCCGATCCCACTCGCCTCAAGCTGGTGAAGTTACTCTGTCGCCAGCGTTCTCCGCACGCCCTTTGTGTCAACGCCATGGCCTCTCTCTTGGGGGTGAGCCAGCCTGCCATTTCCCAGCACCTGCGGGTGCTAAAGACTATCGGTTTGGTGAGGAGTGAGAGGCGAGGTTATCACATCCACTACTTCATTAACCGCGAGCGCTTGGAGAGTTGCCGGGAGCTCGTGTCAGGAATATTGAGTATGCCCGAGTCGGGCAAGGCCCAACGATGTCAAGACGACTGTCCAGATAGGAGGAGACAAGATGTGTGACCAGATTGATTGTGGCTGTGGGCATTCAGGGGATCACATGACACAGAAACCGGGGCACAATGTCGGGGGCTGCTGTACCCCTGGCCATGGAGTACGTCGATTCTTTACCAGAGAGGAGATCATTGCCGAACTGGAGCAATATCTGGCTGAACTCCGCGCAGAGGTCAAGGGGGCAGAAGAACGCCTGGCTGAACTCAGGAAAGCGGCCTAGGTTGTGACTGGCGCAGAATCAGACCACGCCCTTGCCATAGAAGTTGACAGCCTCACCAAGCATTATGGGAAGTTGCTGGCTGTCGATCACGTCAGCTTCAAAGTGAAGCAAGGGGAATTGTTTGGCTTCCTCGGCCCCAATGGCGCCGGCAAGACCACTACCGTCAGGATGCTAACTGGCATCATACGAGCTGATGAGGGGAGTGCTTCAATTCTCGGTCACAAAGCCGGTAGCCTGGGAGCCAAGCAGATGACAGGGGTGCTTCCTGAAACTGCCAATGCCTACACTGACCTGTCAGGCTGGAATAACCTGGTGCTGGTGGCACGGCTCTATGAGGTTCCTACCAAGGAGGCCCGGGAAAGAGGCGAAAGCCTGCTGCAGAAGTTGGGACTTCAGCCTCGAAAGGATGACCTCGTCAAGGGATACTCCAAGGGAATGAAGCAGCGCCTGATCCTGTGCATGGCCCTCATCAGTGATCCCCAGATACTGTTCCTTGATGAGCCGACCTCCGGTCTGGATGTGCAGAGCGCTCGTCTTATCAAGGGTCTGCTCCATGAGCTCAACGCCAGAGGCAAGACCATATTCCTCACCACTCACGACATGGATGAAGCGAATCAGTTGTGTCACAGGGTGGCGATTATCAACCAGGGAAGGATAGTGGCTATTGATGCCCCCGAAAAGATCAGGCTGGCCACGGGAGGCGTCCATTCCGTTGAAGTCAGTTTCAACGGTGAGGCCAGCATCGAGACTCTGGCGAAACTCTCGGGCGTGAACTCCGTAAAGAAACTGGGTGACAAGTACAGGCTTTACACTGCCGACCCGGGAGAGTTGGTGTCATCGGTGGTGCAGTTCTCTGGCGTTAACCACCTGAAGATAGTATCGCTCAACACACTCGGCCCCACCCTGGAAGATGCCTTTGTGGCCCTCACGGAAAAGGAGACTAAGTAATGCCCTTCGGTGCCACAGTGCTCCAGCAGGCGCGGCGTTGCCTGACGATAGCCCGCAAGGACATCCGCATCTACTATTCCAAGGGCCCGGTGGTCGTCTTCGGAGTCCTCTTCCCAGTCTTTCTCTTTCTCTCCTTCACCATCGGGCGTCACCTGGAAATCGATTTCATGATACCAGGGCTGATTGGCATGGTTCTCTTCTTCACGGCGACCGCCATATCACCGATAGTGGTGCCCTGGGAAACGCAGGCCAGGACACTGGAGCGGTTGATGTCCTGTCCAGTGACGATTGAGACCATCATCCTGGGAGATATCCTGGCCTCCTTTGCCTTTGGGTTGGGTATCTCTCTGGTGCCCATCGTCATTGGCCTGGCACTAGGGATCACGATATCAAGTCCACTGGTTCTGGCCGTAGCGATTATTCTGGCAGCATTCGGCTTTGCCGCCCTAGGCAATGTCTTCTCCATTCCCCCTACGAATCTGCCCGCCACGGTGAACATGATCGCTTCCGTAGTCAAGTTTCCAGTTGTCTTCATCAGCGGCATCTTCATCCCGCTGGACGAGTTGCCTGCGTGGGGCCGGGCTATATCCTATGCTTCTCCGCTGACCTATTTCACCGACATCGCCCGCCGCTGTATCCAGGGTCAGGGATATCTGCCCGTGGCTGTCGATCTCCTGGCTCTGCTGGCCTTTGCTATACTACTGCTGGCAGTTGCCGTGCTGTTTCATCGCCGGACTATGCCAAAGAGAATATGAGGTGAAGTGATGCGAATATTTGATCTCAAGGCAATGACATCACATCCGTACAGCGAGAGGGAGAAGAACGTTTTCTATCAGGCGCCTCAGTTCAAGGCCAGGATCATCGAGCTTCCTGCCAAGGGCCGCATGCCGACCTGTGAAATGGCTTCTCACGTACTTTTCTACGTCGTCCAAGGAGAAGCCGAAGTGCAGGTCAATCAGGAAGTTGCCACCATCAAAGAGGGGCAGTGCCTTGTCAGCGAACCAGCCACTCTGTCGATGAAAACG
>Ga0315286_10005068_pt1 | contig 12686 bp, 19 predicted proteins | sample YL17G10_0_MG_FD_205038 | JGI IMG/M metagenome (GOLD analysis project Ga0315286, IMG submission 205038) | Sediment microbial communities from Yellowstone Lake, YNP, Wyoming, USA - YL17G10_0 | ecosystem: Environmental > Aquatic > Freshwater > Lake > Sediment | place: USA: Wyoming | collected... | reverse complement strand
ACCTGGAGGCTCCACCGGAATCATTGGGCAGAGTAGCTGGGGGCCGGTTGTCACCCCATCCACCGTCATAGACTTGACCTCCATCACTCTTCCCAGCATTCATGTGGAGGTTTCCAGCCGCAGCTCTCCCGCTCACTGGCCGGTCACCGGACTGTTCGTCCAGGGCCTTGATAGGACAGCCGGGGACACATTCCCAGGCTTCTATATCTTCAGTAAACCCTCTCACATTGCCCCCATTCAGGCCATTCCCATAGACACCAACACTACAACCCTCCGAGTGAACCATCACAGCATTAGGTGGCCATCTTCCCGCTGTGTTCACCTCACTAGCTCCTGAGAGGTCTGAGGAGTTCTTCCAGGAGTCACCAAGGGAACCACCTTGCTCCTTGAGGCGGTCCACCATCGCCTTGTGCTTCTCGAAGTCTCCCTGGCCTGAGTGCCTGACCCTGGTACCGTCGATGTTCATGCCCCCTGTACCGTATTTCAATGCATTCTCTGCAACCGTACCCTCGACAGGCTTTCGGAAGCAGAGGATAGGTTCCCAGGAGGGCTTTAACGCCGTGCCCCAGCCAGCCCACTCTTTGGCCTCAGGTGTTTCCGGGATGAACTCGGTCAACCCTGTCACGGCTTTCCCGGTGGCACCACCCATCGCCAGCGTCGTTCGGTTAGGGATTTCACCATAACCACTCTTCTGCGGGTCGGGTCCACCTTGTGGTGCCCCACGGGCTACCTTGTCTAGCGCCTTTCCAATATTCAAGGACTTGGGGAAGCCCTGCCCGTGCTTCCATTGAAAGCCAGGGTTGTCCTCAGCGATGGTGTCTCTGTTCTCGAATCCAGCAGCTCGTAAGCCCAAGGAGATCAGGTCAAACGTCCGGGTGCCTCCGAAGGCCAGGAGGTGCCCACCTGGCTTCAAGATTCGGAAGCACTCCTTCCAGACAGCAACGGAAGGAACACTCCATTTTTTACCCATGAAGTCGCCCCCAGTATCGAGGTCAGCCCCTTGGAGGTATGCAATGATATCCTCGACTAAGGGCTCCTTCGTCCCTAAGCCGTAGGGAGGATCGGTCACAACAGAGTCTACTGAGCTGTCAGGGAGCTGCCGGAGTACCTCTAAGCAGTCCCCCAGGACGACGGTATTTTCGTGTAGCACAGGGCCACACTACACCGTCACTCGTCCATAGCCAAGTTGTGATGCACTCCGGCTGCCTCCGAGAAGGACCCCATCCAGTACCCAAGCATCTTCACGGCTACCTTGGCCGAGGCTAGCTCAGCATCAAGTTGCAGGGCAAGCTCCCTGGCGGCATCTGCCCTCTGTTCCGAAGACCCTGACTTGTCTTCCAATTCAAAGTACTTCTTGGCCATCTGCTTGGTTCGGGGAGCCACTGTCACGTCAATCTTGCCACTGGAGATGTCCTTGGCAATGTTGTACGCACCCTGACGGATCCGAAGTGAGCCAGGGTCCATCCCGACACTTGGGGAAAGGGATGCGGGCATAGCCGCCTCCCTCTTGTCCTTGCGGGTCTTCCGGTCTTCTCGGATGTGTCGTCCAAGCTGGGCTTCGAAGACTGCCTTGATCTTGGGAAGCCAGCGAAGCTCCCAGTTCGTGATGTTCTGAACCGCTGAGGGGCCTTCCATGTGAGGCAGTAATCCACCCCGAGCAATGGCGGTGATGTCATAGCCTTCCATCCTCAGCTTGATGTAGGCGGGGGCACTTGGATGGATCTTCGCTGCATCGCGAAGGATCTCATTCATGTCCGACGGAGAAAGTGTGTCCCCTATGGCTTGAAGGGTGTCAGGATCCAGCACATCCCCCGAGTAGTTCCCCTCCTCGTCCTTCTCACCAATACCGAGCTGGGGAGCACGCTTCTGAGCCCGAAATTGATCAAGAATGTCATTCTTGATCATGGTGATGACGAAGCCCTCTGCCTCGTGCAGAGAGGCCCCTTCACGGAGGGTAACCTTTCCGGCGAGGATCTTCTCTAACGCGCGGATCATCATGTCCTCAACAAGGCTCGGGTCACGAGACTTCTGGAGAGTAATACCCCAGACCTTCTTGGCGAAGTCCAGACCGTAGCCACGGGGCACCTTGTCACCTGCCCGGGTGTGGAGCTTGAGGAGGCGGTCCCTCCAGGATGCAGCGGGCTCACCAGCGATGTCGGGCATCCCCTCGACCCCGGCCTTGATGAACTCAGCGTAGACCACCCGACCAAAGGTGTCCTGGGTGCTGGAGGCCAACACCCTGAAGAAGTTGGCGACCCTGAGGCCCCAGGGAAGGGAAGCATAAATCCGACGGGAAAGGTCGGAGGCTCGGCTGGCAAGTCTCTGCTGTGACATCCTAGCAAAGGATGTCCATAGAAGGACTAGCCGGAGTGTACCCGAAGCTTGTCTTGAACCTGAAACCGGACCTTGGTGATGGCTTCACGGAGGGTATACCCCTCCGCAATGAGGTTGATCACCTCATCCCGGTGACCAGGGACAGCCTTGTTTATCCGGACAATCTGCTCGGACAGATCCACATCCAGTTCTCCCAGGGAGTCCACCTCGGGGCGGTCCAAGCATGCCTCGGGTGACCAGTCCTCGGGAGCCTCCAGGCAATCCTCCCAGGGGGTCTGGTCGCCTTCCAGGGCGGAACCCACGGACCCGTCCCCACGGATCCTAGCACCCTCAGGGAGGGTGTTTTCGAGGATGAACCGACGTTTCCTGGTCCGGCAGTAGTTGGCAAAGTGGTTGTGGATAACCATCTTCAGGTACCCTCGGAAGACCTTGGCCATGTCCTCAGCAGGGATAGTGTCCTGGAGTGGGAAGATTCCCGCCTCCTCCACATTCCGTACCTGGGTGGCTGAGAAGATCGCACCAGATGCGAAGTTGTTACCGTCCGTCGGCTGGAGCCACTTCAGGTCCTTCCGCATGAGGTCCATCCACTGGTCCCAGGTAATCCTAAGGTACTCCACGGCCTCGGTAGCCGTGAGGGTGGCGGGTAGCTTCCGATACTTGGCCTTCTTGACAAATTTCTCGATAACCTGAGCCTCGCAGAGTTTAACCCAGATGTGCTGCTTCACGTCCTCGAAGCTTTGGGTAGCCGAGGGCTTGTAGTAGTGGTTCAGGATCCGCTCAACGTAGACCCTGTGCTCACGGTACAAGGCGGTATAGTCCTGAGGCACCCCGATAGGCCAACCCACCAGCTTTTCTGGCTTCTTGGCTACCTTCTTGGGAGACCACTCATGGATGATCCTCTCGGCCGCTGCCCTAATGTGCTCCCAGAACGCTTGAAGCGTCGAGGGGTGGTATACAGGCTCATCCAGCTTGCAGCTCCTAGGAATGACCACCCGGATCTGGAAGAGGGATGCTCGATGCCATCGTGCGGCCTTGCTGGTAGCAAACCCCTCAGGGGAAACCGCCAGGGTGGACTTGTACTTGCTCCACCAACCACACCACTGCCCGTAGGTGACCCCGAGGATCCCCCACATCTCGTTTCCAGCCAAGGTCTTGGGGATGTGCTCGTCCAGCTTGAAAGACGAGATCACTCCCCTGGTCTCAAGCTCCCGGGCCAGCTCGGCCGGAGTCCGGCCCGAGCAAAGCATCAGGGTGAATTGGGAACCGTAGAAGTCCACCAAATCCTTGGCACTGTGCGGAAGGGCCATGCCTTCCTTCCACCGATAAACTTCATGCTTTGCAGGCCACGGCCGACCAGAAAAATGGGCAGGCATTCAATATTCTCCCGTGGGGTACGAAGGAGAGCAGGTTGAGATCAACCTTTGCCCTTCGGTTTCCCACTGTCTCGGTCTCGGTCGTACCCTACTTGAGCACAGAGCGTCAACCATTTTTCTTCGGGTTCAAGCGGTGTAAGGGGTATGGAGCCCTACCCCTTTGACCTTGCTAGGTTTCCTTGCACCCCATCACAAGTTGTTCCCCTCCCATGCCGTCAGGACCCTTCCAAGAGATCACCCGCCTGATGACCGAGGGTCGGGCCATCTCGATGGTCTGCGAGGCCATCGAGGGTCGGGTCAACCCCCTCAAGGCCCAGAAGTTCGTGGAATCTCTGCTCTTGAAGCAACCCCGAGACACGGTGGAGAACCAAGTCACCTGGTACGCCATGTCCAGGATAGCTGGTCGGGAAGTTCACTCCGGCCCAGTGTTCAATGAGGGTGACGTTGACCTCGACCGTGAGCTGTTCCTGGCCACCGCCTGGGCCTGGGTCGTGTGGGCCGCCGAAGGTCCAACCAATAAAGTCCTTTCCCTACATAAGCTCAGCTTGTCGGATGAAGGCTCCAGTGTCCTGCATCACATCGCCTTGTCGAACTGGGCGAAGGCGGTCAAGAGTCTCCTGGCGGGGGACCAGGCCGAGGCTAAGAGGTTTTACCGAAGGGCTGTTGAGGTCGGTGGCCAATTCGGGACCGAGACGAACTCGGTGATCGTCTGGACCTACGCAGCCACGTTCTTGTCTCGGCTTACCGAGCAATCTTGAACCACGGAGCTACTTCGGAAGGTAGACCTTCGGCGTAGAGGGCACGATATCGAGGAAGTTTTCGACCACTGCTCTCTCAGCAGGGGTCAGATCCCCTATTTTGTCCAAGAGGTCAGGTGCGGGATCCACCACTACCTTGGTCACGAAGAGCCTGGCAAAAGTCTCGGCCGAGAGGTTTTCCTCTATGTCCGAGAGGTCCAATCCCTTCCTAGGCTTCACCTGGTCCTTCTCGAAGACCACAGAGGCAGTCCCCAGGTGACCCATTATCTCAGAGGTCCTGGCTCCAGTCGTACCAACCTTTTCCTTAGCTATTTCACGTAGATGTCGCTTGAGTTCGTCAAGCTCACGACCTTGAGCTGCTATCCTTCGATGCAACTCAATCGCGAAGTCCACAGTTGACGGGATGTCACCTGTTGCGATCACCTCTCGGGCTGTCTTCTCCATGATGGGGGAGGGCTTCTGTTGTTCTACTACGTCGTGGTCTCGTTAGATGCTCCGCATGGTGATTACTACGATGTGGTGGGAGGTTACTGTGTTCTGCATTTCGATGGATGGTTTATCCGGAACAGGTTTCAAGGACTTATCAGAGAGAGTGAATGATCTAGTTGATCATAGATCCTCTAAGGTCTTGGGTGGGAGGGGAACCTCCTTCGACTATCCTCTACTTCGCTTTCGACCCGATCAGAGCTTCCTTCACTCAGTCGGGCTTATCCAAGCATCCTGGGGTATTCAGCTCTAGCTAGCACCCAGAAGAGGCTTGGCGGGGCATTGTCCCAGAGGGGACACCTGAACAGGTGGCTTTTTTGGACTCGCTAGAGGACGAGCTGCTCCTGGAGCCTTGGAACCAGGATGGTCCCCCCTACACCGTGTCTGGGGTGGAGTCCAGCCTTTTGGTGTAGGCTCTCCCCATGCTCTCAGTCGTGCAGCTCATGGACGTGAACGGCCAGCCCAAGGCCAAGCTTGACTTACCAGGGCCTCTTCGCCTCGGGGACCCCCTGGCCCTCAAGTTCCAGCTCGAACGGGAGCACGGGGGCCGCCACGAGGTTCTGGAGGTCTCCCACCGGTTCCGAGTGGCAGCCGTGGGGGTGGACGCCTCCTCCTGGCCTCAGAGGCAGCTCCTAGCCCTCGACTCAGCGGACAAGGCCCCGACGTGGAGGGCTGTCAAGAAGCCTCCCAGCGTGGCACGTAAGCTCGGGAAGGCCCCAACTCGGGCTGGGCCGAGGACTCCGGTCTAGAACGTCTGCCCACCGAGGTAGCGCCAGACGTCACCTGGGATACTGTTCCTGACAATCGTGTCGAGTTTGTTTCCCATTGAGAAGGCAATCTCACGGTTGCCTGACTGGATCATGTCGGCAATGACCAACAGATCCTCAACGTCGGTTTCCGTGAGGCAGTCCCCGTTGTCTATCATGCCAGCGTCACGTTTGGCACGCTGAGCCACGAACCTGAGCTTGGCCGCCATGGCTTTCGCTTCAGCTACCGCATCCAGCCCGCCACCTTGTTCGAAGCTCTTCAGCAACCGCGTGATGGCTGGGGACGTACTGATTACCTTATCCAGGGCTTCCGTCAGCTTCGAGACGTCTGCTCTTGAAAACTTCCGACCAAAGCGGTTCATCAAGAGAGCCTCGGCGTAAGTCTGAAGATCCTCTCTCGGCCTCAGAGAGACAGCCCGACGGTCGTAGGTCATGCTGAGGTGGCTCTATAAAAGCTTTAGTTCAGAGCCGAGCTGACTCGGATCAGGGACCAACGGTCGATGCCCGCTTCATCCAGGGCCACGGTGGCCTTCACGATGGCATCGGTCTTGTCCTTGGCCTTGACCTGGACCCGACGGAACCCTCCCCCGCAAGAGGGCATCACCTGAACCTCGACCTCGAACTTCTGCATGTGACGGGTACGTTCCTTGAGAGGACTAGATCAACCCCTCAGCGGCAAGCTTGGCCTCGAAGGCCCGTTCCTGGGCATGACGCTCGGGCTCCCTGGCTTCCCACTCCGTTGCAGCTTCAAGAGCGGCTTCAGCCGTGGAGAACCCAATGGAGTATATCAGGGGAAACTTTCGCATTTCCCCAATGTTGGAGTACCAGCCATTCTTCTCCGACCAATGAGTGGGCTGGAAGAACCACGGGCCTCTCAGGTTGGCCTCATCGCAGAACTCCTTGGGAATGGGCTTCCCTGGCAGGAACTCCGTGATGTCGAAGATGCCATACTTGCCTTCGGGGGTCACCATCCCTGCCTCTTCTCTCGTTCCTTTTGAGCCTTGAGCCGACCCTTCATCCAGGAGTCCATCCAGCCACCAGGGGCCTTCCGCTTGGCGAACCGACGATGGAGAACCTCCATGTCCTTGAGATTGTCCGTGCAGATTTCCGGCCACACATCAAAATAGATGGTATCCCACTTCTCACCCTTCGGGGGCTGCCACTCGAAGATATCGGCCACCAAGACCTTGAGCTTGGAAGCGTTCTCCCCGGCCGCTGCCCGGATGTGGGGCTCCACCAGCTTGACGACCTCAGCGTACTTCTCGATGACCGTGACGCTGGTGACCTCGGGCTTCTCCAGGATGGGGAGCAAGACCATCCCGATCCCGAGCCCAGCAATCAGGACGTTGCCCTTGGCTTGACGGACGACCATGTAGTTGGAGTTCTGCTCCATGTAGGTGTCGGTCATCATGAGGGTCCGGCCGACCGTGAGGCGGCAGTAGACTCCCTCGGGGACGTAATCCAGGGACGAGCTACGGACAGCCGACCGGAGGGCCGTAAAGTTGGCCTCAACCTTGGAGACACCGAAGTGGCTGATGGTGCAGTTCCCCTCGATGCCTTCAGGGACGACCTTGAACATGGGCTTGAACATGATCGGTCTACGTTTCAGGACGAGCCAAGATCAACCTCAACTCAGGGTCACTCAGTTCCCTGGCGGACCATTCCCAGGAAGGGATGCAATTCCCGTGGGTCAGGACCGTGTGACTGCACAGGGTCATATCCATCTCAGCCTTCTCCAGGACGAGATTCAAGGTGCGTTCGACCTCGGTCGGCCACGGAACTCCCAGCTCCTTGGCAGTCCCCTCGTAGTCCACGTGGGAAAGAATCCCCGGAGCGTGATCATCGAGCCATTCGAAGCAAGCTTCGAGCCCATCCTCCAGGCTTCCCCCTAGGACAGCCACCAGGGTGGACCCGTATGCTCCGAAGGAAAACAAGTAGCCCGAGTCTTCATCCCCGGACTCTCGGATGACCGGTACAGTGTTCAGGTATTCCATGGTTATCCCCTAGTGCTTGACGACCCCGACCCGGTGCAGAGCCACCGTGACGTTTTGGTCCCCTTGGATGAAGTGGACCTTGTAGTGGGGAAACATGTAGGAGGATGACCCATCCGGGAATGATTGCGCGATACGAACCTCGTCACGTCCGTCCACGTAAACTCGGGCACCGACGGGGAAGATGTGCTTTGACATGGATAGGGTACGTCCGAGACAGGGTTAGGATCAACTCTGTCTTACCTTTCAGGGCTCGCTGAAACCAGAGGTTGATCTTCTATAACTCTCGAACGTACTCTTGGCATGGACACCCAGGACCTCTGCCCCGAGTATGAATCGGTCGAAGCCTTCGCGGAATTCCTCATGGCCGATGACCGGGAGTCCTTCACCTACATGGAGGCGGACCTGATCGGCCGGGGTCTCAAGGTCGCCACCTACGTGGTCATCGACGGGCTCAAGGAGTATGGCTTCGGCTACGAGGGCAGGGCCTCGGAGAAGCGGGTCCGTGGCTATCGCACCAGCTCTCTTGACCGCTGGTATGGACCTGGATCCATGAAATCCCACGGTGGCTCGGGTCACGAGCAGATCACGGGGTTCGCTGGCCAGAAGGGCTGAATCTTTTTTACCCACCTGGTAATGAACCATGACCTACTCCTACGACAGAACAGCCTCCAAGGCTCCACCTGGGCTGGTGTCCCTCATACACGGACTAGCCAGGCAAGCTGGAGGGGTCCAATTCCTGGAACGCATCCTGCAAGGGTTCACGAAAGATACTGACCTCGTGATGCCCCTCTGGGACAAGGAGGAGTTCTACCGCCAAAATGGGGAGAACCTTCTTCTGGACGTCATCGTCGGGTCAGCAGACCCAGCCAAACTGGAAAAGATCCTCCAGCCTTATTGGCTGAAGGCGGTAGGCAGGTCCGGTGACGCCACAATATATGAGGGCAGCACTCACCTCGATAGCGACGAGGGTACGTTCCTCTTGGAGTTCACCGCTTACGGGCCGATGTTCGAGAGGTACAACCTCCCCGATGACACTGACTACGTGCCAGAGGAGGAGATGCGCCAATACTTCGTTGAGGTGCCAGAGGCCGACGCAAATATTGTACCCGACATCCTGGCCTTTGCTCGACTCCTGGGGGGGTCAGCAGAGATCCATGAGAAGAGAGAGAATGCCGAGGATTGGGGTTCAAACGGTTATGGGGGTTACGATGCCTACCGTTATGAGGTCAAGATCACTTGCAGATCAAACCCCGAGGACATCATCCGGCAGAGCATCGGCAAATGGGTGGATGACGCTGGGAAGGCTGTGAAGTGGGAGGCTGAACCGGACTACCTGGCCGAGCGGGAGAAGTCGGCTATCCTTCTCAAGACCGGGGACGTGCTGGCTCTGGTTGACCGGGTGAAGGGGTACAAGCCAGGCACTCAGTTTGAGGTCGTCCGTGGAGGGCGTGAGAACGACAAGGTTGTGCTCACGCCCAAGGGCACACAGGAGAAGCTTTACTTCAAGCTCAAACGAGACAAGAAGGGTCTACAGCTCCAAGACGCTGGGGCTGAGCCGTTCCGAGTGGTGCCGGTGTAACATCCCCGGATGATCCTCACTGGCCCCGAGATTGAGTCCCAGGTCAAGGCGAGGAAGATCCAGATCACGCCCTTCGACAAGAAGCGGGTGAACCCAGCCAGCTACGACCTCACCTTGGGGGAACAGGTCGCTGTATACACGGAAGCTGTCTGGACGAATGACAACAGAACCAGTGCAACCCTCGGGGACGGGTCACACTTTCGGAGCAAGGACTGCCTCCTGGATGCTAAAAGGAAACTGACCCTCAGCACCTTCGAGATGGACCCTAAGCAGGGCTGGATACTCCGTCCTGGTATTCTGTACCTGATGCACACGGCCGAGATCATCTCAACGGATGATTACGTCCCCATAATCGATGGTAAAAGTAGCATTGGTCGTCTTGGTATCGTGGTGCATCTCACGGCAGGATTCGGGGATCCTCATTTTTCAGGGCAATACACCCTGGAAGTCACATCCATCCACCCCGTTCGTGTTTACCCAGGGATGAAGTTTTGTCAGATCCGGTTCCACAAGATGGAGGGCAAGGTGAGGCTCTACGCCGGGAACTACACAGGGAAAGCCGCCAGGGGGCCGGTGGCGTCCCGGAGTTGGAAGCAGTTCGGCTGAGCTTTCTCTTGTGGTAGAGCCCTGGTATGGACCAGGCCACGCTGGTACGATCCCTGACCTCCCTGGGTGTCCAAGTTCAGGATATCGAGAGGCTACGGGCGATCCCCTTCCCCCAGGCGGTTGAGGGGCTGAAGCGTCTACAGGACGAGGCCAAGCCCCGGTACCGGAAGCTTGCTCTAGCCCTCCACCCCGACCGAACAGGGGGTGACGAAGCCAAGACCCTGCTGTTCAGCGAGGTCACGGCTGCCAACCGGTGGCTCCAAGACCTACGGATTCAACCACCGGTCCAGCAGCCTGATGTGCTGATTCAGATGGTTCAGTACCCCGCCAGGCCCTTTGGGGGTACGGTCACCTCCTGGAGTACCCAGACCTCCACTGGGTCGGCCAATCACTACAACGCCAGACGAGTGGTTTTCATCAAGGTGGGTTGACCTTTTTTAGACATCCTCTGGCATGGACAATCTCGCCAAGCTCCTGGAACTGGAAGAGACAATTCGGGTAGAATTTCCCGACTACCGGCTGCTCAAGAAATCTGAGAGCAAGCTCATGACGGTCATCAACGCCTTCCTGAAGGTCATCACCTTTGGGCAGATGAAGGCGTTCATGGAGGACTTCGTAACCACCATCGGGAACACCGTGTACGTTCCTGACAAGTGGGCCACCTGGCCCACTCATAGCAAGATGACTGTGCTCCGTCACGAGAGGGTTCACATGAGGCAGTCCTTGAAGTACGGCCGCCTCCTCTACAGCTTCCTCTACCTGTTCTTCCCTCTCCCCATCGGGTTGGCCTACTTCAGGATGAAGCTCGAAAGGGAAGCCTACGAGGAGTCCCTGCGAGCTTACGTTGAATACTACGGCTTACAGGCCCTTCAGGATGCGAAGATCAAGGACTCCATGGTTGGGCACTTCACCACAGCGGAGTACTTCTGGATGTGGCCCTTCAAGAAGAGCCTGGAGAAGTGGTACGACGACGCTGTGGCCAAGCTCAGCTAGGGTGCTGACCTTGAAAATACCAGTTGATGTGGGCCTCTCCATCCTTGGGGAGGTCATGTGGCTTCCAATACTGTACCAGCTTCGAGAAAGTCTTGATCTCGTCTTCCGAGGCTGCGATGTACTGTTTGACTTCGGTGATCTTGGACTTGAGTGCTCGGTCCCACAGGGGGTCATCCGGCATCAGTCTATGGCACAGTATCGATGGTAGGGGACGTCGAGGGTATCCATCGTCTGGACAACCTCATCGAAGGTCATCTTCTCGACCTTGGCTCGGTTGTCAGAAACCCAACGGTAGAACGCCGGGATGGCCTTGAGTCCACCCTTCATCGCGGGGATGCAGGTCTCCTCATTGTACTTGTCGTCGGTGTTCTTGACAGAGAAGTCCTTCCACCCGACCCTGACATGGATATGGTCCCCACTGATGTCCATGGGGCCGAAGTTCCCTGGGGGAACGTCCACCCCACGCTGCTCCTCTTCACTCAGGGTGAAGCCGATCTCCTCGGCTTCCTTGGCTGCCTGAAGCATCCGAGCATAGGACTCGTTCCGCTTCCCCAGCATCACCATCTCCATGGCGATGGACTCCCTGGGAAGGGTTCGGTCGCCACCATAGAGGGAGATGACCTTGACCTTCTTGCCCCTCTTCCCGGCCTCTCGAAGCTCGGTGATACGGATGGAGTCAGCGTACCTGTGGATACGCCAGTTCTCGTTCTCCCAGGTTCGCCCCACATCTAGGGCTTGCTTCTGGTAGTAGGCGTTCACAACCCTGGGGGTGACCTTGTCCATTTTTGCCTGCTCAGCTAGAGCTTTCTCTTTCACGTCAGCTCTCCAAAAGTGGTAGAGGTTGAGAATCTTATTCTGCTTCCGACCTTTTGGGATCGGCTCAACTTCCACAACGGGGTTTCCCCAGTGGTCTTTGGAGAAGGCAATAATTTTGCCACGCTTGTTTTTCCACTTACCATATAGGATGATCGTCCCAACCTCAAAGTAACCTTTGGCCACGAGATACCTGACAGCAACCCTGCGAGAGATCACGGTTCCACCAGAGTATAAGAACAAAAGTTTCCCCACTTTTCAGGAGCTACTCGCTGAGCGACCCGGGCCATGCTCCTAAGCTGGTTGACAAGAGAATCTTCTGGTAGAGTGCTTGACCGTGAACCCCTCCGAGAAAGTAGCCGAGCGATTCCTCCAGTCCAAGACGCCTACCTACACGGCTGTATTCCTGGATGATGAATCCAAAAGGAAGCTCCTGTCCTGGTGGAAGTCCGAGGTTTGCCAGGTCTTGCCGGTGGCCTATGCGGATCACATGACCCTCCGGTTCAAGCCTTCCGAGGACGAAGTGGCCAAGCTTGCCTTGGGGGAAGAAGCCGACCTTCATGTCATTGGTTGGGCAGCCGACGAGAAGGGTCAGGCGGTCCTGGTCAGGTCCGAGGTCCCATCCTCGAACCTGAACCCTCACATCACGGTGGCCACGGCCAAGGGTACGAGCCCGGTCTATTCCAACAAGCTTCTGGCCCAAGGGCACACGAAAGTCTCGGGGCCGACCCTTCGTGGCGTGATTGATTACCGGTAGGGTTGATCCTGGGCTGACCTGGAGCGTACCTAGGTCATGCAGATGCGAGTTACCCACATCGACGGTGACCTCAACGAGTTCTTCGAGCAGATTGCTCGGGACCGTGAGGTGGCGGATTCCCACGTAAAGCCCTGGCAGACCGAGCTGAAGACGGGGGACCACTTCGTTCGTCTCATCAACGAGGGCGGGATCTTCGCCATCTACGGTGAGATCATCGAGCCGGAGT
>Ga0315286_10005067_pt1 | contig 12688 bp, 14 predicted proteins | sample YL17G10_0_MG_FD_205038 | JGI IMG/M metagenome (GOLD analysis project Ga0315286, IMG submission 205038) | Sediment microbial communities from Yellowstone Lake, YNP, Wyoming, USA - YL17G10_0 | ecosystem: Environmental > Aquatic > Freshwater > Lake > Sediment | place: USA: Wyoming | collected... | reverse complement strand
GATGGTCACGCTGAAACCTCGGAAATCGAGCCAGGGCCGGACGAGGATGTTGTCGAGGAACTGGTTGAACTGGGGTTGTCCGCCCTGAACGAGCAGGGGCAGGTAGAGCCGGTTCATGCCTTTGTCGGCGAAGCAGGCGTTGTGGATCGCCGGACTGAGGGAGTGGGCGACCGGGTCGGCAACCACGCCGAATAGCTCGGTCTCGGCGTTGACGGAGTCGCAGTGATACAATCCCTTCAGAGTGCTGAGCGTCAACTGCCCTGGCGCCGTCGCCGCTTGCTCGTTCAGACTCGCAAAGGTCACAAAGCTCCCGAGCTTCTTCGCGAGGATTCGGCTGATCAGTCCTGCCTGACCCATGCAAAGCACGATACAGTCGCCCTTTGTCTCATGGAGCAGGTCAAAGGCCCCAAAGCAGTCGTTGATGTGATTGGCCGTGTAGACCAGCTTCGGGATGGCATTGGGACAGGCCCGCAGGATGTCGCGATGGAGCCGCCGGACATCTGGGAATTTGCCCTGGAAATCGTGGGCCGACAGGATCAACCGGCACCGGGGTCTCCGTGCGAGGGCCGATCCGATCCTCTGCCCGATCTCGGGCTGGAGGAAATTCGCATATTCGAGGTCGATGAAATCCGCTCCCGTCTCCATCGCCGCCAGCAGGACTTCGATCCGCAGCGTCTCGGGGTGGTTCCCTGCGCCCCCTTCCCGGGGATCGCGACAAGTCACAATCACCGGCAAGGACGCGGGGATTGAACCTTTGGCTTCGGCGATCAAGGCGGCCGCCGCCCTCCCATTGAGGCCACCGAGGTAGTCGGTCCGCAGCTCCAGCATTTCGGCCCCGGCGGACACCGCGTCCCTGATCTGCCGGCTCGCCCGGTCCACGCTCTCTGCCGAGATGGGAACTGCCAAGTAGGTCATAATGCTCACATATACCCGCCAAACGGCGTCAGGGCAAGAGGTGCCACCGTGACACAGATCAGGGCGAACGCAAAATCGTTCGATAGCACCGTCCTGTATGTCATTGCGAGCGAAGCGAAGCAATCTCCCTTGCTGGGCGTTGAGATTGCTTCGTCGCTGCGCTCCTCGCAATGACATGCATGTGATCGCCAAGCGACTTTGCGTTTGCCCTGTGACGCCGAGGTGGCGAACTTGACAAGTCCCATCGGGGTACCTATAATACAATTGTTTGATGAGCTGGCGCAAGAGAGCGTGGAAGGTTGGCCGAGCCGCGTGGACCAGCCTGCCTCGCTGAGGATCGCAAGGTTGCGATCCCAACGCCCTCGGGGGGATGTGGGGGTTCGATCTGAGTATGGGTAAGTGCCGGACATCAAACGTCATCTCCATCGCACCGATCTTCCTGTTGCTGCTTGTCCTCACCGCCGGCATCTGGGCGAGGCCCACCACGCCGCAAGAGGCTCAATTAGCCGTCGCGGGCTGGCTGGCCGGCAATGCAGGACCTTTCGACGTTCAACTCGGCAACGAAGTCGCAGACGTCGAAACGATCTTAGGTGAGGCGGGCGAGCCGCTGTACTTCATCGTTCGGCTTCATCCTTCTGGTTTCGTCGTCGTCCCGGCCGACGACCTGGTCGAGCCGATTCTCAGCTTCACGACCGGCCAGACCCCCGAGCCGTCGGCCCAGGACCCGCTGACGGCACTGGTCACGGCCGATGTGAACCGGCGGTTGGCAGAGGCCTATCAGAGTGGATCACCGGGGCAGCTTCAGATTCAATCGGCAACGGAGGCCCAGGCAAAGTGGTACGACCTGATCGGCAGGGCCGGCTCCACGCAAAGCGACTTCGGCATCCTGAGCCTGGAGACGGTCTCCGATGTCCGAGTGTCACCGTTCATCGAGACCCGCTGGGCACAGGGCAACGTCTGCTCGGCGCCCTGCTACAACTACTATACGCCGGACCACAATCCGTGCGGCTGTGCGGCGACCGCACTGGCCCAACTGTTGTACTACTACCGCAGCCCCGCCACGGGGATTGGGCAGCAGCCGTTCACGATCTCGGTTCTCGGCAAGGAGCAATCGGCCTGGACGCAGGGCGGTGATGGGGCCGGCGGGCCCTACCGGTGGCCGGACATGGTCCCGGTCCCCGACTGCAACATCACGACCGAACAGCGAAAGGCCGTCGGGGCCCTGTGCTACGATGCCGGCGTGGCCATGCACATGGATTACGCCCCGGGAGGCTCGGGCGCGGACGGTTTCGCGATGGGCGCAGCCTTCAAGAGTGCCTTCGGGTTCAGCAATAGCATCACCGGGGGGAGCAATGGCCGGGACATCGGGGCCGGCCTGGCCGGCATGATCAACCCCAATCTCGACGCCGAATGCCCCGTCATCCTGGGGATCCTCGGCAAGAGCGGCCATGCGGTCCTGGCGGATGGCTACGGATACGACAAGTCCACGCGGGCCAAGACGCTCTATCATCACCTCAACATGGGCTGGGCCGGGCGTAGCGATGTCTGGTACAATCTGCCCGATATCGGCAACTACGATACCGTGCCGGTGTGCATCTACAATATCTTGGCCGAGGGCACAGGCGAGATCGTCAGCGGGCGGGTCACCGATACCGCCGGCCAGCCGATTCCCGATGTCGCCGTCCGGGCGGACCTGCGAACGAGGCGGCATGAGACAACGACCAACAGCAAGGGCATCTATGCCTTGACCCAGCTTCCTTCCGCCAGCTCGTTTGCCGTCGAGGCTGACAAATCCGGCTTCACCTTTACGAACCAGACCGTCGAGACAGGGACCTCTCGCGATCGTCGGGCTTCCGCAGGGAACAAATGGGCCATCGACTTCATCGGCACGCGTGCCGCCGAAGGTTCGGTCGCCGATGCGAATACTCCCAGCTCTCCGCTTGCGCCCGAAAGCACGCCGACGAAGGCGTCCACGTTCGCGGACTGAGCAGCGCCTTTCGCAAGTTCCACGACTATGCGGGGTAGATTGCTTCGTCGCTCCGCTTCTCGCAATGACATAAATGGCCAATGTATGTCATTGCGAGCGCAGCGAAGCAATCTACAGGCGTACGATCCCGGAAACGCGGCACTGAAAAAGTGAACCTCCTCCAGCCTTGTATTCTCCACCCGAATCGGTTATCTTCTGGCGGGTCCCGAGTGCCGGGATTCCGGGTGAGGCCCGTGGGTTCGATCCGTCATGATGCAAAGCAGCAGAATGCAGGAATTGTATGTCAAAGTGCCAGGCGTAGCCGAAACAAGCTATCGGATTGCCATCGGCACAGGTCTGCTGCCCTCGGTATGCCCCGCCATAGAGGCGGCCTTCGTCAAGCACCGGAAGTTCATCATCGCAGACGAGAATGTCCTTGCGGCGGGCCTCCTCGATTCACTCCTGCAGGGCAGGGATGCTCCCACCTACGTCATCCGCCCTGCCGGCGAGCCGTCGAAGAACATCGGCACTGTGGTCGCCATTGTCGAGGCCATGGAGAAGGCGTATCTCGGCCGCGACACCCTCGTGATGGCCTTGGGCGGCGGGACCGTCGGCGATATCGCGGGGTTTGCCGCCGCGATCTTCAAACGGGGTGTCCCCGTTGTGCAGATCCCGACCACGACTCTGGCCCAGGCGGACTCGGCCATCGGCGGCAAGACCGGCGTGGACTCCAGCGTCAGCAAGAACGCCTTCGGGGCCTTCTGGCACCCGGCGGCCGTCTTCATCGACGTGGCCACGCTCCAGACACTGGACGAGCGACAGTATCGAGCGGGACTGGTCGAATCGGTCAAGCACGGCCTGATCGCCGACCAGGAGTACTTCGAGTTCATCGAGGGCCATCTGGATGCAATCCTCCGCAGGGATATGGACGCTCTCGAAACCCTCGCACGGTGCAACTGCACAGTCAAGGGCCGCGTTGTCCAGGAGGACCCGTTCGAAAAGAATAAACGCCGAATCCTGAATTACGGCCACACCATCGGCCACGCGGCGGAGTCCGCCAGCGACTACGCATTGCTTCACGGCGAGGCGATTGCCGTCGGCATCATCGCGGCGGGGCTGATCGAGGTCGAGAGGGGCCTCTCGGAGCCCGGCCGGCTGGACAGGATTCGCACGGTCATGGAAAAACTTGGCGTCCCGGTGAAATTGCCGGCCGATCTGGCCGAAGATAGGGTGATCGACCTGCTGCGGCACGACAAAAAGGCGGTCGATCAGTGGCCGCGATTCGTGTTGATCGACCGGCTCGGCCAAGTCCATTGTGAGAACGGCCAATATGCCGTGCCGGTCGGCCGCGATATCGTGGAAAAGGTCTTGAGAAAACTCCGATAACTCGAACAGAATGATAAGACAGACGTGTGTGAGGTAGACAATGTACAGACCCCAAATCAAGGTGCTCGATTGTACGATCAGGGACGGCGGACTCATCAACAACCACTTCTTCAGCGACGAGTTCGTCCGCGAAGCGTACCGGGCCTTGTCCAAGAGCGGCATCGACTACATGGAGATGGGCTACCGCAGCAGCAAGGAGCTGAACCCGACGAAGGAGTTCGGGGCCTGGAAATACTGCGACGACGAGAAGATCCGCGAGATCACCGACGGCATCGAATCCAATATGAAGATCAGCATCATGGTAGACGCCCACCGCGTCCGCGAGCAGGCCTTCGCCCCGGCGGATGAGAGCCCCGTCGATATGATCCGCGTCGCCACCTACATCAAGGACATCGACAAAGCCATCGACCTGGCGAAGCGGACGAAGGACCTCGGCTACGAGACGTGCGTCAATATCATGTCCATCTCGAAAGAGAGCGAATTCGCCATGCTCGAGGCGATCGACCAGCTTGCCAAGACGAACGTCGATTGCGTCTACGTCGTGGACAGTTACGGCGCCCTGTACTGCGAGCAGATCGAGTATCTCGTCAAGCAGTACCGCGAGCACCTGCCCGGCAAGGAGGTCGGCATCCACACGCACAACAATCAGCAGCTTGCCTTCTCGAACACCATCGAGGCCATTATCCACAACGCGAACTACCTCGACGCCTCGCTCTTCGGCATCGGCCGCGGGCCGGGCAACTGCTGCCTCGAGCTGCTCATCGGCTTCCTGAAGAACCCCAAATTCAACCTCAGCCCCATCCTGAAGTTCATCCAGGACTACATGCTCCCGCTGCGAGAGCAGATCGAATGGGGCTATATCATTCCCTACATGCTGACCGGAATCCTCAACGAGCACCCGCGTACCGCGATTGCTTATCGCGAATCCCCCAACAAGGACAAGTACGCGGAGTTCTATGAACGATTGCTCGAAGGGGTCATCGACGAGTAGACGCTGCCATGCAGTCAACTGGAAAGATGAAACAATGATGACGGACGTTGCGACAAGGCGGGGCGACGGAAATACCCTGTCAGATCGCGTTGATTTCCACAAGCCTCTCCCCTGAATCCAGGAGATCCAAAGCTTTGGGCAAGGTGCTCGTAAGAATCTCTCTCAATCGCGCGTTCGACGTATTGCCGCACCTGATCCAGATAACCTGTGGCGGCGGGCCGAATCTGTCGAGCTTCAAGACGAAATCACTGTCCTTGGTCACGACCACCACATTCTCTCGCTTCGCGGCAGAGAATATCTCCTGATCGGTGGCCTCGCGCAATCCCAGATCGCGCACGGCCACGGCGTTGACGGCGAAGTTGCTCCGAATCCAGGCCGCGATGGCCGGAGACATCTGTGCGTCAATCCAAATGGTCATGCGGCCAACACCGGATGGTCCAGACTGCGTGCGGCATACTGCAGGGCAGCCTGCAAATCTTCCATTTCAAGATCGGGCATTTCTTCAAGGATCTGTTCGGCACTCAGCCCGGCCGCATACAGATCCAGAATATCAATTACCCGAATCCGCATGCCGCGAATACACGGACGCCCGCCACATTGCGCAGGATTGATCGTTATTCTGTTCATCGAATCCGGCATAGGTTTCTCCAGTCAAGAAAGCCGCTCTGAGGTGAGTATACCATGTCTGCGGCATCCTGCAAGAGGAATCTATCGACCGTTCTCGCCTGTCGAGAGCCATCCCATGCCATCTCATGGAGACTCTCAATAAGTCGGCCCGTGCGGCCATCGCCTATCGTGAAACGCCCAACAAGGACAAATACGCCGAATTCTACGAGCGCCTGCTCGAAGGCGTGATCGACGAGTAGGCATCGTCGTTCCCTATTGGGAGGCCCTTATTCTGTCCGCTTCTTTCCCGGTTGTGGACGATATCCCGGCACATGCGTGAGCGGAAGACTTCGCTCCTCAGCAGTTGATAGCCCTGTTGAAGCAACACGCCTGTCCTGGTTCAACACCAAAGCATGGCTGTCAACCTCATGCCTGTGCTTAACGACCATCATCAGGAGGAAGCACTCTGCAGACAATACTGCAACCATACAAACAAGAACACAGACCAGCGTGTGCACGGACTTGGATGCTGACTTCATGACATTGAGTCTGGAAAGAATCAATAAGGGAATGGCACACAGAAATGCGGCTTCCACACCCAGGACAAGACTACTAAAAGGATCGGGGGAGGGAGGGCCAAGTACACCACTGATAAGGAACGCGGCTGCTGTGCTGAGCACGATCTTCTTCTTCATTGCACAACTCCTTCCTCTGCTGATCTGTCTGGCGATCCACTTACATAGCCTATCGCCGGGCCCTTCCAGTATCCACATCTCCTTCAGGTGTCACGATGAGCATAGCCCAAGGTGTTGGGCCGGTCAAGGTGAATCGAGGGAGCCCAGTGCTCTTGCTTTCGGGGACACGAACTACTTCGTAGCCTCTGGCCCGGATGGCATCTTCTCTGGGGGTTGCAGTTGCCGCTTCAGATCATCGGTGAGCGAATCCCAGAGGTGAGGATGCGATTCCAGCAAGCGGGCGATGTCGGCAAGGTCTTTGAGTCTTTTGCTTTGCCTCAGTCCTGGCTCGGACCATGCCTTCATCTTGCCCCGGAGCGTGTCCTCCAGCGAAGCCACCCGCATGAGAATCCCGTGCACGTCGGCAGGCACAGCCCGGGATGGGAAGTCGCGATAGAACTCCTCTGTACTCAGTTGAATGGCGACTGCCGAGTGCCCCTTGAAGTTGACGGACCACTCGAACCTCTCACAGCGGAATCCCGCCTGTTCGAGTAGGGAGATGGTCCGCTCAATCGCCTCGACGGCGACAACGAAGTCCACATCCTGGGTGACCATGGGTTGTTGGGCCCAATGGTTGACCGCTACTCCACCGATGACACACCAGGCTACGTCCGCTCTCTCAAGGCCGTCAACCAGGCGCATGACATCGTTCGTACCCCCCCCGGTCTGCCAGTCATAGAATTGTTTTCCCGTCATAGCGATGATAATAGCTCGAGACTGGCCGGCCCGTCAAGGCTGCCACCGAAGGTTCAGCATGACAAAGGTGGATCAGTCCGCCACAAAACGTGGGTGCACACCAGGCCAGGCGGTTTTTTTCTCTTGCCTTGCTCGTCGCTGAAAGTACATTGTGCGTCGGTACTGCGGGTTCCATCCGCAATCTGAAATCCGAAATCCGCAATGACAGGAGTCCCAGCCATGATCGGCAAGGCAATACGACTGGAGCGCATCATCGACCGCAACTCGGGCAGGACGGTCATCATCCCGATGGACCACGGCGTCACCGTCGGCCCTATCGAGGGTCTGGCGGACATGCGGACGACCATCAGCAAGATGGTCTCCGGCGGGGCCAACGCCATCCTGATGCACAAGGGCCTGGTCCGCGCGGGCCATCGAGGCGCGGGGCGGGACGTCGGCCTGATCATCCACCTGTCCGCCGGGACGAGCCTGAGCCCCGACCCCAACGCGAAAGAGCTCGTCTGCACCGTGGAGGAGGCGATCAAGCTCGGGGCCGACGCCGTTTCCATCCACATCAATCTCGGCGCGGAGACCGACAACGAGATGCTGCGGCAGTTCGGCCACGTCAGCGAGCGCTGCGCGGAATGGCAGGTGCCGCTGGTGGCGATGGTCTACACGCGCGGCCCCAAGATCAACGACGAATTCAACGCCAACAACGTCAAGCACGCCGCCCGCGTCGGGGCCGAGCTCGGGGCCGACATCGTCAAAGTCCCCTACACCGGCACCGTGGACACCTTTGCCAAGGTCGTCGAGGGTTGCCCGATCCCGGTCGTTATTGCCGGCGGGCCGAAGATGGGCAGCGACGAGGACATCTTCAAGATGGTCGAGGGCGCCCTGGCGGCGGGAGCGGCGGGCGTGTCCATCGGCCGCAACGCCTTCCAGCACGCCAAGCCCGACAAAATGGTCCAGGCCCTCAGCAAGATGGTTCACGAAAAGGCCGGCGTCCAAGCCGCCATCGAAACCCTCAAGGGGTGAGCCTCCCCGTCATTGTGGGCTCATGCCCGCAATGAATCTCTCCGGCGTGCAACCACCAGTGAGTAGGTCTCCTTGTTCTCATCATCCTGGCGGTCCAGAAGGCCAAATCCGGAGAAGCGGCCGGGCCGATTTCGCCTGCCATTGCCGAGGAATTCCTGAAACCGCAATTCGATGGCTCGACGGGGATGGGGATTTGCCTGGACGGTGAAGGCGAGAATCGCGGGTTTTTCCACGCCGGTTCAAACCTCGGCTACTTCGCCCGCTTCGGCGCCAGCGTCTCCAACGGTCGCACCTGGGTTATCATGACCAACGCCCAAAAGGATTGCTCCGACCCCATTGCAAAGGCCATCGCCCAGCAATTCGCCTGGATCACTCCGGGCAAGGGATTCTGAGAGAAACGACTCTTGCCATTCCAGCGCGATGACCGAGGCCCCAACAGCGTTGACTTCGCGAACGAGCCGTGCTATCCTGACTGCTGTGAAAGAAGAACGGTCCTGCAAGAGGCCGGAGAATGGTGAAACTGCAAGAATGGAGACGCAGATGCAACCCCATGTGCCCACCGTATTTACGCCAGATAATGAGCCGTATCTCGGTCGGCAGGCTCTACTGACCTTCGACCAAGAGATCCCGTTTAGCCTTTGGGTCAGTTCGCACATTGCGGCCTACACGCAGGCCAACCGCGAGAACCTAACCGACATCCAGCGAGCAGCGTGCCAGATAGTCCCCCAAGGCATCAACCTCGCCCTGTCGATCCGAGAATTGATCCGCCAAGGCTACTTGTTCGCAGCATTGGTTCTGGTGCGACCACTTATCGAACGTGCAGCCATCATTTCGTACATCCACGATCACCCAGACGCAATCGAGAAGTGGAAGAGCGGCTGGCGCTTTCGCGAGCGTCCGCCACTGAGCACGATGCTACATTCAATGGCGCGAGGCATGGTGGAATTCGAGGACGCGAAGGATCTTTGCGAGCATTACGGCCACATCATTCACGGCGATCCGATATCAGCGGAATGGAACCGCATACCTCTCAACGACGGCTCACTCGGTTACGCAGTAGGCAAGGTTCTGAACGCACCTTCGCTCTGCGATGAGTTGGCCCTTCAAGGCTGGGTGTATTTACGGGTCGTTATCGCGAAGGCAACGAGTTGTTTCCCTGAGGTGAAACCGCCTGAGTCTCACTAATGGCCTGTAGCGCAGCAGAACACGCGTATTGCAGTGGCCTACCTTCTTTGATACTTTAGGATAGATTGACAGCTTCTGGAGACATCCGATGCAGGAATATAAGGCGGTCATCAAACAGGAAGGCGAATGGTGGCTATGAGAGAGATCAGGGAATCCTATCGACGGATCGGCGATGAGGAAGACCGCTTCGACATCGAGTTCTGGCAGTCCCAAGGAGATCAGGCCATCTTCGATGCCGCGACGGAAATGATCCAGGATTATTTGATGGTCAGGTACGGACATGCTGACAAGCCCCGACTTCAAAGAACGGTTGAGCACTTTGGCGGAGTTCAGGCCCTCACCACAGGTTGACTCTGTTGGCAGGCTATGCTATCCTGATGCTGCAAAGGAAGAACCGCAACTGGGGTCCTGCGCTATGAAAAGAGTTGAATTACCTCTCTCGCGTCTATCCATTGCCCAGAAGTTGGATTTGACAGAGGCACTCTGGGCTGTCTTGCCCCGAGGCGAGAGCAAGTTTGAATCGCCCGCGTGGCACAAAGCTGTCCTCGAAGATCGAGAGAAAGCCTTCAAGGCTGGCACAGTGACGCGATCAGACTGGGAACAGGCCAAGAAGAGAATCAGGGCTTCTTTGAATGTAAGCGATAGGTGGCGGGCATGGCCTATCCTGCGAAACTGATATCTTCTATCGGATAGCAGGGCACGCGGCATCGTGTAAGTCAAGAATGGTTCTAACCGTCGTAGCAAATGCAGAGGGGAGAGTACATCATGGGATCAGAAAGCGCAAGATTTGAGATCATCGAGAACAGTGGACCGAACAATCTCCGTGACGTGCTAAGGGCCAAACTTGCAGAAGCATCTGAGGTCTGCATTGCTGTTGCGTTTCTAACGGAATCAGGGCTGAGGGAGATTATCCAACCGTTGCGTCAAGTCGCAGTAAGAGGAAGAGTGAAGATCATTACAGGCTTATACCAGAGCTTCACAGAACCGGCAGCTTTGAAGGTTCTACTCCGCATCCAACGCGAGACTCGTGGGAGCTTCTCTGTACGCTTGTCCAGAGAGCCAAAATTTCACCGCAAGGTATTCTTGTTGGAAAACAGAACACGGGCTGTCGCTATAGTCGGCTCCTCTAATCTGACCAGAGAAGGCTTGCGGAGCGGTGGTGAACTCGACCTCATGGTGTCACTTCCCAAAAAGGTCTCTTCATACAGAAGATTGAAAGCCGCTTTCGACAAGGATTGGAGTGAGCGTCGCGCAGTCCCTCTGATAGCCGAGCGGATCAGACGATATGAAAATGCTCGACCTTCATTGGTGCGACAAGAGGATTATTCCAAAGACGACTTGAAAAAGATATTGGGGACAGAACCATCCCACGACGGGGCAACCGTCACAGACGAACCGGTCAGCGTCTGGCGAGATTGCATAACTGGTTTTGCCAAGGAGGGCACTGAGCGTATCATAAGTGAGACAACAAACTGGGATGTCATGAAGTATTTTTGGTTCAGTACAGGTGGATCTCACCCGTATAAAACAGGTGACCGAATTTTTTTGTTCGATTCGCCGGCTCAACGATTGGACTTTGTGAAGGTGAAGGATATTACACGCACACCTATTCCCACACCGGATGGGAGGCATTTCATTGCATTTAGACGAGTCCGTAGCTATGGTCGACGATTCTCTAATAGACTTTGGACCCAGTTGGGGGTTGTACACATCAAGGAGAAAGACCTGCGGGGCGCAAGAAAGGTTAATCCGAAACTCGCAAAGCAATTGATGAGCATCTTGCGCGTCAAAAGGAGAGTCCAATGAGCGTCTCCGACCGACGCGACTCCCCCCACCTTTGAGGGACGGGCTCTGACTCGAAACAGCCTTGCCTGGCTCAAGCGTCGTACATTCACAGGCAGGCGATGTTGAGGTTCTTGGCGGCGGCTACTTCGTCTGGCTTTGAGACCGGCGTTGTCGTTGGGGCGGCTTTGAGCTTTTCCGGGTCGTTTTCTGCCAAGCCCGCGATCTCGATCATCGCGTCGATGAAGGCGTCGAGCGTTTCTTTGCTCTCGGTCTCCGTCGGCTCGATCATGATCGCTTCTTTCACCGTGATCGGGAAGTAAACCGTCGGCGGGTGGAAGCCCCGGTCGATCAGGGCCTTGGCGATATCCAGGGCGTGGACGCCGTTTTCGGACATCTTCTCCGTAACCGTGAAGACGCATTCGTGCTTGCAGATGCGATCGACTGCCGGCTTGTAGTATTGGCGTAGTCTCTCGCGGACGTAGTTCGCGTTGAGGACCGCCGTCTCGGCGACGTGCCGCAGACCCTCCTTACCCAGCATCAGGATGTAGACGTAGGCGCGGACGACGACGCCGAAATTGCCGTAGAACGGCGCGATGTAGCCGATGGACTTCGGCCGGTCGTATTCGAGGGCGTAGGTGCCGTCGTTCCGCTTGACCACGATGGAGATCGGCAGGTACGGCAGGAGCTTCTCTTTCACACCGACCGGTCCTGCCCCGGGTCCCCCGCCGCCGTGAGGCGTGGCGAACGTTTTGTGCAGGTTCAGGTGCACGATGTCGAAGCCAAAGTCGCCCGGCCGGGCCTTGCCTACGATGGCGTTGAGGTTCGCGCCGTCGTAGTAGGCGAGCCCATCCACGCTGTGGACCAGATCGCAGATCTCCTTGATCTGAGCATCGAACAGGCCGAGGGTGCTGGGGCACGTGAGCATGATGCCCGCGACCTCGTCGTTCAATTCGCGTTTGAGGGCGTCGATGTCCATGTCGCCACTGTCAGTGCTCGGGATCGACACGACGCGGTAGCCGGCAATCGCGGCACTGGCGGGATTCGTGCCGTGGGCGCTGTCCGGGGCGAGCACGACGCTCTTCCTATTGCCTTTGTCGCGATGGTAGGCCGCCATGACCATCATGCCGGTCAGCTCGCCGTGGGCGCCGGCCAAGGGCTGCATCGTGAAGCCCGCCATGCCGGTGATTTCCCGCAGCAGCAGGTCCATATCGTACAGGATCGCCAAGGCGCCCTGCGTGAGCATGCCGCCCATCCGAAGCTGCGGCAGCAGCGGGTGCAGATGCGCAAGGCCGGGGTAGCAGGCGATCCGCTCGCTTACCTTCGGGTTGTACTTCATCGTGCACGAGCCCAGCGGATAGAAATTCGTATCGACGCTGTAATTGCGGCAGGACAGCTCCGTAAAGTGCCGGA
>Ga0315286_10005066_pt1 | contig 12688 bp, 5 predicted proteins | sample YL17G10_0_MG_FD_205038 | JGI IMG/M metagenome (GOLD analysis project Ga0315286, IMG submission 205038) | Sediment microbial communities from Yellowstone Lake, YNP, Wyoming, USA - YL17G10_0 | ecosystem: Environmental > Aquatic > Freshwater > Lake > Sediment | place: USA: Wyoming | collected... | reverse complement strand
CTACGGCAACGCGATCGAGTACCAGCTGTCGAAGGACATGAAGGCCGCATGGACGGCGAACGTGAACTACACGAAGCGCGACGCGTACAGCCAGAGCCTCGTCGGATCGGACGTCCGCGTCATGACCGACGCGACGGAGCCCGGCACCCATGAAGGGGTGTTCGACGCGGGCGCGTACACGTCGCAGATATGGACCCGCGGCGAGGAGTGGAGCATCGGCGCAAAGCTCAACCTCCGCGCCGATTTCGGCATGCTCCGCCTCAACCACTCGCTTCTCGCGGGAGGCGAGTACAGCTACGACGACAACGTCGGAGAAGGGAAGATCTTCGATCCGTTCGCGCCTCCGGGGGGCGCGCTCGGACAGCGGCCCCTCTCATACGACGCCATTCCCGCGATGCAGAGCGCGAGCCTTTATGTCGAGGACAACCTCAACGGCTTCCTCTTCATGCGGCCGTACAACGTGAATCTCGGATTCCGGTACGAGATGTACACGCCGGAGAAGCTCCACCTCGACGGTATCTTCAACGAGAAGGGGGTCGTCGAGTCGCGGAACGGCACCTTCCTCAACCCGCGCATCCGCATGAAATACGAGCCTCGCGACGGGACCCAGCTTCGGCTCAGCTGGGGCAAGAGCTCGAAGATGCCGCCGATCTCCGACCTCTTTCAGGGGCCGCAGTATATCGACATCGTCGAGCGGAACATCTCCCCGCCCGATTCCGTGCCCCTCGTGTCGACCTACGTCTGGAACTTCGACACGAGCCATCTGTACGGGACGCAGGAAGAGAAGGGGGAGCTGTCGTTCGACCAGAAGCTCGGATCGATCGGCTTCATCGTCACCGGCTGGTACGCCCGCGCCGAGGGAATGCCGAAGAAAGACGAGCTGCCCGCCGTGCTCGGCCGCTACGAATGGACCGATTGGCCGAACGCGGGCGGAAGTCACCCGATCGATACGATCTATACGGAGACCCCCGGGACCGCGTACTACAACAACGCCGGGAAGTACGACAAATACGGCGTCGAGCTGACGGCCATGACCAAGCGGATCGAGAAGATATCGACCTCGTTCCGCATCGCCTCCGCCTTCAACCGCTCCTACTTCGGCGCGGAAGGCCTGTATATGGGCACGCCGAAGCTGGTGACGATAGAAGGCGCTCAAAATCCTCAGTATATCTATCCCTACAAGTATTATACGGAGGGCTGGGAACAGAAGCTCATCGTCGATTACAGCGCCGACTGGATGATCAAGCAGCTCGGGATGTGGGTCACCTTCTTCGTGCAGCAGACCCTCTTCGACTGGGGCAAGAACTACGTCGATCCCATTCCGGACGCGCCGATGTACTACGACCCCCTGACAGGAGGCCTGGTCTACATCACCCCCGCGCAATCGCAGAAATACGGCCTGAGCAGCACGTACGACGAGTGCGATCTCGCGATCACGAAGGCGCCGAACGACCGGCTCCTCTTCAATATCAACGTCTCGAAGTCGATCGGGCGCGGCGCCGAGATATCCTTCTTCGTCCACAACGTCTTCGATGACGCGGCGATGTATGAGAACTGCTTCGGCACATTCAGCGCGCGCAACCCCGATATCTTCTACGGCGTCGAGTTCAGCGCGATCCTGGACGACATCTGGAAGCGCGCCCCGGCGGGGGGGAATTGACATGAACCGCGCAATCGCGATTCTGGCTCTCCTCACGATGGCGCTCGCGGCGGGATGCGGCAAGGAGCGGCCGGAGGATCCCGACGGCGCCGGAGCGATCCTCGTGACCGCCACGGACACCTCGGGCTTCTTCCCCGGGAGCGCCCTCGGCGAGCCCTTCCCGGTCGACAGCGCCGAGGTGAGCGTCCAGGGGCGCACCCACAGCTATTCCGCGGCCGGCATGACGGACGAGACGGGAAGCATCTCGTTCGATAAGCTCGCCACGGGAAAGTATTCGGTCTTCGTGCGCCGCGAGGTCAAGGTGGGGCCGAACAAGAAGGTGTTCACCGGCTTCGGCGACGTCACGGTCAGCGGGCAGGACAACGCTCACAAGAATATCCTCGTCAAGACGGTCTCGGTGAGCAACCTTATGATCAGCGAGGTATTCTACGCCGGCTCGTGCGCGTCGTCCTTCTATTTCTACGATCAGTACGTTGAGCTGTACAACGCGGCGGCCGAGACGCTGTACCTCGACAATCTCATCGTCACGAGACAGGCGCAGGTGCAGGATCCCGAGATGGAGCAGAAGGACTACGTTTCGGCGCTCTACGTCTTCCAGCTCAAGGGGACGGGGAAGCAGTACCCGATCGCCCCCGGCCGGTACGCCGTCATCGCCGCCGACGCCGTGAATCACAAGCAGTTTTGCGTGAACTCGCCCAATCTCTCGCCTTCGAATCCGAATCTGTCGCACAACCCCGGCGAGCCGCACAAGCTTTATGAGACCTTCAACGCGCTCGGCAACGATTACGACGTGGCCGGCGTGCCCAATTTCGAGAATATCAACCCGACTCGGACGACCGATTTCCTGATCAACCTGAGCCACAACGGGGTCGTCATCGCGGAGGGCGGAGTCTATCCGATCGACGATAAGAATTACATGCGGATTCCTATCGATAAGGTCATCGACGCGGTCGAGTACGCTTCGAATCCCTACGTCACCCAGAAGGAGATGACCGTGCGCGTCGACGCGGGATTCGCCGGCGTCGGGATCGCGAAGTACGGCGGCCAGTCGACCGAGCGGCGGGAACCGGGGCTCGACACGAACAACTCGACGTTCGACTTCGTCGTTATCCCGTATGCGACGCCGGGATACTACTTCGGTCCGCAGAGGCAGGTGCCGGTGCGATGAAACGCTCGCTCGCAATCGTCTCCCTCGCGTGCGCGGCGGCGCTCGTCGGGTCATGCGGGGCCGAAAAGCCCGAGGTCGCCGAAGGTCGCGCCACGCTCGTCCTGCAGGCCGTGGATACGAGCGGGGTCTACTCGGAAGGCTGGTCGGGAGTGGCGAACGCGAGCGTGGAGATAACGAGCGCGACCTTCGCGTACAAGCACATATTCACGACTGATGAAATGGGGCGGATCGAGATAGAGGGTCTCGCGTCGGGAGATTACTACGTCCAGGCGAGCATGCGGGACGATGAGAACGACGTGCTTCTCGCGGGGCAGCGGAAAATGAAACTCACGAGCGATGCCGAGGAGAAGGACACGCTCTTCATGTCCTTCGTGCCCATGTCCCCCATCGTCATCAACGAGCTCTACTACGCCGGATGCAACGCCTCTTCGTTCTATTTCTACGATCAGTACGTTGAGCTCTACAACTCGACCGGGGACACCCTCTACCTCGACGGCATCGTCGTGTGCCGGAGCCAGCAGAGCCAGGTATTGCCCCCCGATTCACTCGAAACGGTGGACTACGCGCTCGCCTACTACATGTATCAGTTCCCCGGCACGCGGGGCGTGACGCGCGAGTGCCCCATCGGGCCCCATGAATTCATCGTCATCGCATGCGACGCCATCAACCATTACATCTACGGCGGCGGCTTGTGCGTCAACCTGTTGAACGCCGATTACGAGTTTTTCAACGCGAGGGCCAACGACTACGATAACGTCTCGGTCCCCAATATCGAGCAGCTCACAAACTCGACCGTCGACTTCGCCCTCAACCTCGCCCATACGGGTGTGTTCATCGCGACGGGGGAGGAGTACACGTTCATCGAACACGATGGGTCTTCCTTCGTTCAGGTGCCGCTGCGGACGATCCTCGACGCAGTGGAGTACTCGGCCACGCAAGGCTCGACCTTCCGCAGGTACCTCACGCTGCGCATCGACGCCGGCCTCGGGGGAAACGGGATGGCGAGATACAGCGGACAATCGATCGAGCGAAAGGTGCCGGGCTTCGACTCGAACAACAGCAGTTTCGATTTTGAGATCGCCGGGACTCCGACTCCGGGATACAGCCATTGACGAGAATGAAGAGGAAATCGATGGAAAGGTGTTGCACGGTGAAAACCTGCGGTTTGGTTGCAGCCGTTTCGGCAGTTCTCCTCGCGGCCTGGGCGTCGCCCGCGAAGTGCGATGGGATTCGCACGTCGGCGATGGGCAACTGTTCGATCGCTCTCGAGGACCCCGACAACCAGATCAACCCGTACGATTACGGGCGAAACCCCGCGTATCTCGGCCTCGACTTCGAGCGGGCGTGGATCAGGTACGCGTTCTCGGTCAGCGAGCAACAGGGGGACCTCAGGCGGCCGTACGATCCGCACCTGCTCAACACGACCTTCGCCGAATTCAAGGGGCGCAAGCATCTGAACGACCGGCAGGCGGTGTCGGGCTCGTTCCGCTACGAGCGCCTCTGGCAGCGCGAGCAGTGGCATTCGCTCGAGATCGACCCGTACAACGATCCGTTCTACCTCACCGATCTCACGACGGGGGACATCACCCATTGGGGCCCCCTGATGTCGGCCGACTACTCGCTGCGCCTCTCGCCGCAGGCGTCGATCGGAGTGGGATTCGACTACGGCATCTCGACCGGTCTCAAGGATTACTACACGAAGCCCCAGATTGAGCATAACTACGCGCGGGGGAGCGTCGGACTTCTCCTCCAGCCGCGCGCGGAGTGGCACTTCGGCCTCATCGCGCGCCCCATGCGCCTCCAGAATCGCACGAGCTTCGACGGCACGAACGAGAATAGGGATCTCATCATCCATCGCTACTACGGAGACGGGATCTACGATATTCGCACATTTTCCGCCTACAGCATGACGGAGAAGATGCGGGGGATAGGGATCGACGTGCAGAATTTCGTCACGACCGACCGGGTGAAGGTCGGGACGATATTCACCTATGACTACGCGGAAAACAAGCTCGAGGGAAAAACGTCTCCGCCCGAGCAGATCGGCTATTGGCAGGACAAGACGCTCGATTTCAAATTCCTCGCGCGGTACACGCCGGAGAACACGCCTCTCGTTCTCGGCGTGAACGGCCGGTCGATGAACTGCAGCGGCTGGGCGAACCGGCCGAAATTCGAGGGAGTCGTGCTCTTCGATAATCCGATACAGCTTCGATCTCTCGGCGCGGGGGCAAGCTACACGATTCGGCCGGCCGGTCTCACCGTCGCCGCCGATTACGTGCTGAATTCGTATGACATCGAGGCGAACGACTACGGCGCGAACGACTTCAAGGCGCAGGAATTCATACAGAATGTCGGCAAGCTCGGCGTCGAATACGCCGCGTACAACGTCTTCTCCGTCCGAGGGGGCGTCGAGGTGACCGATTACATCGCCGATCGTTGGCTCAAGCTTCCCGTGAACACGGATCGCTATCGATTCACCGCCGGCGGGTCGTACGCGTGGCATCTGTGGCAGGTCGACGCCGTGATTGCCTATGGGCGCGACACGCAGAACGATACCGACGCGCAGCGGAGAGATCTTGGTGGAATGGTCTGGTTTACTCATTTGGAATGACGAAGGAGGTGGTATTCGACCGATCAGCGGATAGAAATTAAATCAGCGCTCTCCGGTTCTTGAACGCTTCTTGGGGGGATCGATATTCAGCCGCTCAAGAACCGGCCCTGTCAGATACAGCGCCAGAGGAGGTGGCATCATGAAATTCAAGATAACTGGCATCTGTATCGCAATGCTCCTGCTCCTTACGGGCTCGGCTTTTGCGCAGTGGCAGCTTGAATATCAGATTCAGCAGAACTACACGTTCAATGCCGTTCATTTCCCTTCCGCCAGCGTCGGGTACGTCGTCGGCTCCGGCGGCGTGATCTTCAAGACGAGCGACGGCGGTTCGACGTGGGCCCAGCAGACGTCGCCGACCATCAATACGCTCAACGACGTCTTCTTCACCGATAACCTCACCGGTTGGGCAGTCGGTGCTGCCGGCACGATGATTCATACGATCGACGGCACGAACTGGACGCTTCTCACGCCGAGCCCGACGACGGCTGCGCTCGCCGCGGTTTCGTTCGTCGGCCTCAACGGCGTGGTCGGCGGCGGCGCCGATAACGCCAAGTGCACGATTCTCTACACGTCGGACGGCGGGACCACGTGGACTGCCGTGCTCGCCGCGAACAACCCGTCGCTCGACCAGTGCACCGACATCTCGATGTCGGATGCGACGCACGTCTTTGCTTCCTGCGACGGCGGGAACGCCGTGAAGCCCGTCATGTTCTCGACCAACGGCGGCGTGACCTGGACGCTTTCGACGACCGTGAATTACGGCGCCTATCCGTACACGCGGTCCGATCTCGAGGGCATCCGCGCCATCTCGAACACGACCGTGATCGCGACCGGATGGGGTTCGTTCGTGGGCGGACAGCCGACGGTCATCCTCGTCTCGACTGACGGCGGCGTGAACTTCAACGCTCCCGATCCGTCGTATTCGTGGAATACCTACGGCTACGGTTACAACATCGCCGTGTTCGACGACGGCGAAGCGGTCATCGTCGGCGGCGCCTCGCAGTCGGCCGGCTTCACGATTCACGGAACCGGCGCGGGCTACGCGACGTGGACGCGCTCTCCGGCGTTCTACGGCGAAGCGATCGAAGACGCCTGCGCCCTTCCGGGGACCAACAAGATCGTTGCCGTGGGAGACGCGGGTCTCGTTGCGCTCTCGACCGATCGCGGCGCGCGCTGGACCTTCGCGTACGACGGCGGCATGCCGTTCCAGGGCATACAGCGTTTCGCCGATCTGGGCATGGATAATATCCTGGCGGCCGGCGCCGGGGCAGCGCTTCTCCATTTCAATCTTGCCAACGGCACGCACAATTACTGGATGGCGTCCCCCAACAACTGGGGTCCGACCACCATCGGCGATCTCGATTACGTTGTCAATCCCGACGAGCCCGGTCCCGGCATCGCGAGGGATTCGACGTTCAACGACATCATCTACTTGTGCGCCGCCACCAAGTACCTCTGCAAGTCATACAATGGCGGGAAGAGTTGGACGGAGCTTTCTCATACGAACGCGCTCGCCGATGCGTACATGAGCATGTACTGGTTCCATCCGGATACCGGTTTCGTCGTCGGGCACAAGGCCATCGGCAACAACCGGGACGAGGTCATCTGGAAGACGGTCGACGGCGGGGTCACCCTCACCGAGGTCGTTGGCCCGAGCCTTCCGGGAACGAACATGCAGTGGAACGGCATCGATTTCGCGCCGGGGAACCGCAACGTCGGCGTCGTCGTCGGTGACGACAACTACATCCGTTACACGACGGACGGCGGCGTGACCTGGCCGCTGGCGACCGAGAACATCGCGACCGGCACCCTCGACCTCGAAGAGGTGGCCATGATCAACTCGACGACCGGATACGCCGTCGGCGACAACGGCACGCTCGTCAAGACGATCGACGGCGGCGCGAACTGGCTCGTGCAGGCCGTTCCGTGGGGCACCAAGAACCTGCTCGACATCGAGGTCAACGTGCCGAACCGGCTGTGGGTGTCGGGCGTCGATCAGCTCATGTACTACTCGACGGACGGCGGCGCGACCTGGACGAACGCCGACGTGACGCTCATTCCGGCGGCGGATGACGTCATGACGGTTTTCTATCAGGGACGGGCCGGTATTCTCTGGGCAGGCTGCCATTATTCCAGAGTGTGCAGCCGCACCGACGCGGCGGTTACGGGCACCGACGCCCCGAAGCTGCCGTTCGCGCTCAACCAGAACTATCCGAACCCGTTCAATCCGTCCACGACGATCACGTTCGCGATCGCGACGGACGGCCGTGTCGGCCTCAACGTCTATGACGTCAGCGGCAGGATCGTCGCGACGGTCATGGACCAGAATCTCAAGGCGGGCACGCACACGGTGACGTTCAACGCGGACAAGCTCGCGACCGGCGTCTATTTCTACAAGCTCTAGACGAGCGCTGGAGAAATAACCCGGAAGATGGTCATCATCCGGTAGCTCGGGCCGGGATGGCGCAGTGAACGAGGAAGGGGCGGCCGATCGGGCCGCCTCTTCCCCTGTCTACCCCCTTCGCCCTTGTGATTTCGCGCACTGCGTGGTAGGTTTCAAGCAGGATATATTTTAATTCATGGACGTCTGGCTGTTTCGAAAGAAGGGTTCGTGATGAGAAAGACCGTGCTTTTTTCGCTCGTGCTCGCGTGCGCCGTTTTCGTTTCGTCGGCGCACGAATGCGTAGCGAGCGCCGGTAATGAGCCGATTCGGCTCATGCGCCGCCCCGACATCAATAACGGGCGGATCGTTTTTACGTGGGCGGGAGATCTCTGGATGGTGAGCGAGGAAGGCGGTATCGCACGGCGGATCACCGTGCACGAAGGCAACGAGAATAACGCGAAATTCTCTCCCGACGGGAAGTGGATAGCCTTCTCGGGCGACATCAACTCCCGCCCGAGCAGCGTCTGCGTGATTCCCGCCGAGGGAACGGCCGAGCCGACGCAGCTCACCTTCCAGTCCGCGGGGGGCGGCCCCGTCTGCTGGACGCGCGACGGGAAGAGCGTCGTCTACTCCTCCACGCAGGAATCGTTCGTTCGCTTTTTCAAGAAGCTCTTCCGCGTGCCCGCGGCGGGCGGACTCCCCGTCGAGCTCCCGATAGGCAAGGGGAGCTTCGCGTGCTATTCCCCGGACGGCTCGAAGCTCGCCTTCAACCGCAGCTCCGATTCGTTCTGGTGGTGGAAGCGCTACAAGGGGAGCGCGAATCAGGACGTCTGGATTTACGATTTCAAGGCGGATACTTTCGCGAAGCTCACGACCTGGGAAGGAAACGACACCTGGCCGATGTGGACGGGCGACCGCATCTATTTCGCTTCCGACCGCACGGGCGACGTGAACAACATCTACTACTACGACCTGGGCACGAAGGAAACGAAACAGATCACCACGTTCGAGAAGCACGGGGTCACGTGGCCCTCGATGAGCGCGGACGGCTCGAGAATCGTTTTCGAGCGCGACGCGCGTCTCTACGTTCTCGACACGAAGACCGGCGTGAACGGCGAGGTCGTCGTGAGCGCGCCGATCGATACGCGGACCGACATGGTGAGCTATCTGAGCCCGATCCAGTTCCTCAGCGGTTTCGACATATCGCCGTCGGCCAAGAGGATCGTCTTCGAGGCCCGCGGGGATCTCTATACGATGCCCGAGGAGCACGGCGACGTTCGGAACCTCACCGAGTCCTCCGGCGCGCGCGACGGGGATCCTTCGTGGTCTCCGGACGGCAAGTGGATCGCCTACGTTTCCGATAAGAGCGGGGACGACGAGGTTTATCTCGTCGATCAGATGGGAAAGGAAAAAGAGAAGAAGCTCACGTCGACCGGGCATTTCAAATCCGGGCTCACCTGGTCTCCCCTGAGCGACAAAATGGCCTACACGACCGAGGAGAACGCGCTCTACCTTCTCAATAAAGACGGCGGCGATCCCAAGCTCGTCGCCAAGAACGAGCACCGCGAGATCACGAGCTACGCGTGGGCTCCGGACGGCGCCTGGATCTCGTACGATTTCTCGGCGCGCAACCGCAACCGCGACATTTTCATCTACAACATGAAGACGGGGGAGAATCACCAGATCACGACCGATCTCGGCGACGATTGGGAGCCGGTCTTCACGCCGGACGGCAAGTATCTTCTCCTCATGACCGCGCGCATCAACGATTCGCCGATGCTCGCGCGTTTGAGCCTCCTTCCCGAGGACTCGGCGCCTTTCGAGTTCAAGGACGACGAGGAAACGGGCATGGCGGCGGACGAGAGCTCCGACGACGGCGAGGACGCCGACACGTCAGAAGCCGCCGGGGCCGATGAAAACGGCAAGGGGAAAGGCAAGAAGGGAAAGCACGCTGAGGCGAAGAAGGACAAGCCGAAGGTCGTCGTGAAGATCGATTTCACGGACATCGAAGGCCGGATACGCCGGATCCCGAAAGTGGCCGGTCTCGGCATGCACAACATCCAGGCGACGGAGGAGTACTACTATTATCTCGTTCAGGGCGCGCGGATGATGCTCTTCAGGCCCAGCTACGACCTCTACATGTTCAACGTGGCAAAGGTGAAGAGCGAGAAGATCGCTTCGTCCATCGTCACCTACGGTATCGCCGCGAACAAGGAAAAGCTCGTTATCTGGGACGGAAGCGAATTCAGCTTCGTGAAGGTCGGTGGCAAGATGCCGACGGCGAAGAAGGGTGATTCCGACGCCGAAACACCGAAGGAAAAATACGACTTCGCGAAGCGCACCCGCATGAGACTCGACCGCCAGGCCGAATGGCGGCAGATATTCAACGAATCGTGGCGCATGGTGAAGTACAACTTCTACGATCCGAAGCTCCACGGAGTCGACTGGGACGGGGTCAAGGAATACTACGGGAGCCTGCTCCCGTACGTGCGGACGAGAGGCGAGCTCAACACGCTTCTCAACGAGATGGTCGGCGAGCTCAACGCGTCGCACCAGGGCGCGAGCGGCGGCGACGAGATGGCGCCCCCCGTGGCTTCGATGGCGCATCTCGGCGCCAGGCTCGAGCTCGACGAGAAGACCGGCTATCCGCGCTTCGTCAGGATCTACCACGGGGATAAAGCCGCGGCTTCGAATACCGATCGGTCGCCTCTCGAGAACGACTACGTGAAGGTGAAAGAGGGGGATTATTTGCTCGCGATCGACGGACACGAGATCCAGCCCTTCGAGAATTTCTACCAGTACCTCGTGGACAAGACGGCGAACAAGATCACGATCAAGACGAACGCGAAGCCGGAGATGAAGGGCGCGATCGAAACGACCTTCATGCCGCTTTTCTACGACGCGAAGCTCCAGTACGGCGACTGGGCCTACCGCAACGAGAAGTTCGTCGACGAGAAGAGCGGCGGACGGATCGGTTACATGCACCTCGCCGACATGGAAACCGCCGGCTTGGGCGAGTTCCGCGAGAAATTCGAGAAGTACCGCTACAAGGACGCGATAATCATCGACGTCCGGTACAACGGCGGCGGGAGCATCGACGAGCGGATCATCGACTATCTCGAGCGCAGGCCCTACCACATCGAGCAGTCGCGCAACCAGTCTCCGGAACCGCGCCCGACCGAGGTGTTCATGGGGGACATCGTCGTGCTCATCAACCAGTACTCGTACTCCGACGCCGAGGTCTTCCCGAGCGCGATGAAGGAGCGGGGCCTCGGAACGCTCATCGGCGTGCCGACCCTCGGATTCGTGATCGCCGTGGAAGGGCATCCGCTCATCGACGGCGGCCAGATCCGGAAGACCTTCATCGGAATCTGGGAGCTCAGCACGGGCAAGCAGCTCGAGGGCAGAGGCGCCATTCCCGACATCTTCGTCGAGAGTCCGCCCGACATGGAGAAGGTCGGGCGGGACATGCAGCTCGAGAAGGCGATCGAGTTCCTCACGGACAAGGTCGCGAAGAAGGGTAAGGTCTTCGACTACGAGCCGAAGATCGACAAGCGCTAGCGAGCGCTCGCAGCGGGCATGAAAAGAGAGCCGGGGCTGAATGCTCCGGCTCTCTTCATGTGCGTGCCCGATACGCGGGTCCTGCCGCTGATTACACCCCGCACGTGCTCGCTCGCACCGCGAGCTGCGCGCCACGCGGGGACCCCATCAGCGTCACCCGCTAACGGTGCAGGCACCGGATATTCCCGCGAACGAGCCCATTGGAGCCCTGCGACTGGGCTCGGAGCGGGAATGTCCGGCGCCATCGCCGCCACCCGTTATTTGGCCCGGCGCGCCATCATGCGCGCGTAGTCCTTCACGGCCTTCCACTGTCCCTCGCCATCGAGCCCGGCCTCCTCGAGCACCTTGTTGGCCTGGCCGCTCCCGAGGAAGTGCCCCTTCACGAAGGCGTGGAGCGTGCGCTTGCGTCCTTCCTTCGACGTGACCCAGCGGTACATGGTCGCGAGCGTGTATCCGGTGATTCCCATCGCCTCGGCCATGAGCGCCGTCGGGAGGATCTTCTCCTGTTCTGCCGCGGGGAGCATCGAGAAGAGCTCGGCGCTCGACACGTAGTAGATGTTCATGTTGAGCTTCGCCTCGTCGATCTTCGGGAGCACGTCGGCCATGAACGTGCACGTGGTGCCGCTTCCCTGGAGAACGAGCGTGCCGTGGTACGGCTTCTTCGCCGACTTCACGGCCTTGCGGAGCGCATAGACGCCCTTCACGGCCGCCGTCGCCGGGGGCACGCAGAGCTTCGCGCGGTCCATGACCATCTCGTTCGGGCGCGTGACGAAAGGCGCGATGACCGCGGGTCTCTTTTTGAGCGCCTCGACCGTCAGCGGGTAGAGCTCCTGCGGATCCCACGGCGTGAGGGTGACCATAATGCCGTCGGGGAAATTCTCCTGGAGGAGCTGGAGCGGCTGCGGGTCGGCGTGCGTGGGTCCGTCCTCGCCGGTCTTGAGCCCCGCGTGGCCGCAGATGATGATGAACGGATTGTACGGCGCTCCGAAGGCGTGATGCCGCGCCTGCTGGCCGATGCCGTGGAGCCGCGCCGCGATGTGCTCGAGGGCCGCGATGAAGGCGCCGTAGGACGAGCCCGCGCCGACGTTCGTGCCGTACGCTGCCACGCCCGACATGAAGGCCCCCATGGCGTCCTCGCAAATGCCGCCCGTCGCGATGAGGCGCGCGTTCGGATTCGTAACCGCGTTGTAGAGACCTTCGGGGAATCCCTTCGCGAGGTTGGAGACGCTCGTCGATTCGAGGAGGTCCGCCGAGGCGCCGATAAAGCCGCCGCCCGAAGCCTTGTTGAGATAGTTCAGGGCGTCG
>Ga0315286_10005065_pt1 | contig 12688 bp, 10 predicted proteins | sample YL17G10_0_MG_FD_205038 | JGI IMG/M metagenome (GOLD analysis project Ga0315286, IMG submission 205038) | Sediment microbial communities from Yellowstone Lake, YNP, Wyoming, USA - YL17G10_0 | ecosystem: Environmental > Aquatic > Freshwater > Lake > Sediment | place: USA: Wyoming | collected... | reverse complement strand
CCTTCGCAACAAAGCAGATGCGGCCGGATCGGCTCGCCCAGAGCCGTCAGATCGCCTTTGACATCGCGCTTGACCTGATCGCGCGGCCGGAGGTATATCTTTCGGATGTCTTCATCACCATCTCGACGAGCGCGATCATAGGAGGCCCCATGCGCAGGATATCGACCCCTTTAACGGTCCTGTTCCTCCTGGCCACCGCCATGCCCTCGGCATCCCAGCAAACGGCCTCAGAGCCCGCGCCGGCGTCCGCCGGGTCGGCAAATCGACCCTAGGCCTGAGCTTGGGCCCGGAGCGCATCAAAAATATTCCCCGCTCGCGCCGGCCTCCGGCAGGGCGACTTCGGTAAAAGCAAGGGACGGCGGCCCTCATGGAAGCCATGAGGACTGCAAGGCGGAAGCTTCGCCGCCACGAACGTCAGCTTCAGCTCTGCTTGATCGTCACTTCGCCCTGCTGGATGATCTGGATCGCGCGGATGATCGGGAAGACCTTGATCTCGACCTTTTCCTGGCTTCCCGGCTTCAGCTCGAACTCGAACGTGTCTTTCTCGAAAGCGTGAAGCTCGGGCAGGTTGTTATCGTAAACCTGGAGCTCATATTTGCCCGGCCGCAGCCCGTCGAAAACGAAGCGGCCCTCCTCGTCCGTGAGAGCATGGAAGACCTCTTCATCCGGGCCGGTAAGCTCGAGAGCCGTCGCGATGAGGGCCGCGCTTTCGATCATCTTGGGCTTGGCGTCGTCGGCTTTGGCGCTCCCCTCGGATTCCGAAACCATGGGCCCCTTCGGAGCCGGGCCCTTTTTAACGATCAGGCCCGGATCGGGCTTGTTCAATTTATAAATCATGATCAGGCCGGTGATGCTCGCCCCCGTGGTCAGGCCGATCGAACAATCGAGTTTCTTGCCGCCCATGACATCCACGCTCAGCGGCGTCCTCTCCAGGGTGACCTTGCCGCTCTGGGCGGAGCGATTTTCGAGCGTCAGGCTGTAGGATCCCGGCTGGAGGCCGTTGAAGACGTAATCCCCGCTCATGTCGGTTACGGTCACCAGGTCGTTGGCCCGGACGATCACGCCTTCGACGCCTTTCCGGCCGTTTTCGGCGTCAAAGACCTTCCCCCGGAGCATCCCAATCGTGGTCTTGCGGCTGACCGGAAATCCGAGCGGGATCATGTATTCGACGAGCCCGATGAACTTATTGGCCGGGCCCGTGCCGACGAAGGAGTTGGCCGCCCGCTGGATCCGGACGGAGAGCTGGTGGCCGTTGGCGAAGCGATGGGTCAAGCTCGCCCCGAACATGTCGTAGTTGTTGAGGAGAAAGACGGGATCCTCGAAGTCTTTCTCGGACAGCACGCTGCGGTAGAGGTCTTGATGGACGGACGTGCGGTAGAAGGCATCCACGTGCGTCCAGCCCGATTGGAATCCGACGTTGAAGTTCAGCTCCAGCCGCCGCTCCTTTTCTCCGGTGAACGATTCGTCCTGGTCGCGGTAATGCGCATAGGCGCCCAAGCTCAGCTTGTTGATGATGGTGACGTTCGTCGCGAAGATGTATTCGACGAGCTTCTCGTATTTTTGGGTGAGCGCGTTGTAGGTCTTCCCGTAATCGACGAAATTCTGGAGATTGAACGCCCCGTTATTGACGAGCCCGCCGATCCGTAACGTCTTGTCGCAATAATTGAATTGGGTGTTCGCGGACAGATCCTGGCGGTCGTGATCTCGTTTTTCCAAGGAGAGCATCAACCATTTCTCAGGCTGCCAATGAAGCCCGGCCTGGAAAGTCCGGTCGTAGAAAGGCAGGAAATAAGGGAGGATGGCCGTGTTCCTCCGCTGGTCGAGATACGACGCCCTGAGCTGAAGCTTGGTCCAGGGGCTCAGCGTCAGCTCGCCGCTGCGATAATTCAAATTCTGATAATAGCCGCTGAACTCCGACCCCGATTGGATGATATTCGCCCGATAAGAAAAGAACTTATATCCGCCGCCGGCCTCCAGCCACAGCGCGCCGTTGGCCGAACGGACGTCCTTTCTCGAAGTCCAATCCCACGAATATTCCAAATTGACATTGGCCAGATCGCTGACGTACCGGGACTGCAGGCTGAAAATCCGGCTGTCCGGCCGGGTCGTTTTCGCCTCGGTCAAAGAGCTGAATTTGAACGAGAGCCTGTCGGCGGGCGCGAATCCGAGCTGAAAGGCCTTGTCGCTCTCGGTCGATCCCATGAAGAGGTTCCGCTCGTAATATCCCCGGAGCGACCACCGGCCGAGGCTGAGAGCGGCCTCGACGCCTCGGCCATACTCCCCGAACTGGGTCAAGCGCGTCAAAGCGAACGATTTATCGCCCACGTTCACTGTCAGGAGCGGCGAATCATAGCGGAACCGATATTCCTCGCGCTGGAGGCCGAATAGGTTGAAATCGTTTGAGCCGGGCCCGCGGAAAAGAAGATCGACCTTGTGCCGTCCCATCTCGTCGAGCGCCCCGGACCCGGAAATCTTGAATTGAACGTTCCGGGCTCCCTCGCTTGTCGACAGAGCCACGAAGCCGATCTCGAGGGGAACTTTATTGTAATAGTCGACGCTGCCAGATACGCGCGGGATGATGTCCTGTTGGGTCATAACCTCTGCTTCGAGCGTTCCTTGACCGGGGACGACGGCATCAGCCTTGACCCGAACCAATTGATCTAGCCTTTTGCGAATTCCCCGGTCCGTTTGGACGGTGACTTCCACGGCAGCGGCCTGGCCCGCCTCGACGCGCACGGACTTTGCGCCCGGATCGACACGAAATCCATTGCTCTGCACGTTCAGGTTCACGTCCAAAGGCGCGTTGCCCCGATTAAGGACCAGAAACTTGGATTTACAGACGTCGCCGGCGATGGCGAACGGGGGGACGTCCATCGCCTGAAGGTCGAGGCGGGCTTCCAGCAGGACCTTGACCTCCGCTTCGGCCCGATCGGCTTGGGAAGGATTCCCCGAAGCGCTGACCTCATATCCAATCCTGTAGCTTCCCGCCAGGGCTCGAACGGGCACGAATATCGACACAAGTCGAACGGTCTCCGCGCCCGCGGCGAGCTTGAATCCGTATTCGGCCGTCACCGGCTTCCAACCCTCGGGAAGATCGATCCGGCTGTTGAATTCGGATTCCGCCGCCGTTTCGTTCTTAACCCGGAAGACTGCGGTAAAAGAGGTCAGGGGCTTGGCTTCGATGATGCCGGGCCGGACGGGCTGGACCGAGACCCCGCGCGACGCGTTCTGAGAGAACGCCGGGACGAGGCAGAGCAGGCCAAGGCCCGCCAATCCCGCCAGCGTTCCAACGAGTCGCTTAGAAACCATGTCAGCCCCTGATCATTTCTTTTATTTCTTTACGACATTTCCGGCGACGGCCGTATTCGCGGTGAAGCCGGTGCCGCCGGCCTCCGGTGCGTTTTTATCGCTCGCCGCCGCGGCGGCGGGAGGCGCGCTCTGGGTAATGTTCAATTTATACTGAACGCCGAAAACGGAGGCGTCTTTATTATCGAAAACGATAAGGGCGTTATAGGTCCCCACTTTGAGCGAGCTGACGTCGAATTTGTACCTGACGGAGGTGCCGGGGAAGATTCTCCATCGTTCACCCTCGATCTTGCCGGCCGACTCGCCTTTTTCGGTATAAAGCTCGACGTAAGAAAAGGGCCGCAGCCAGCGCTCGCCGTTGTTCTCGATCTCGACCTGGAGCGTCTTCCCGTCTTTGCCCTGGAGCAGTTTCGTGCCGAGAAACTTGAGGCTGCGGGCGCCCGTTTCGCCGAAGTGGGTTACGATCTGAACTCCGTAGCGCATGACCTGGTTGACGCCGAAGTGGATCCCCTTTTTATCGGCGTCGCTCTTGGCCCGCTGCGCCGGAGGGATGACCTCGAACATGATGATGCTCCAATACGTCCCGACGAGGTTTCCGTCATCGGGGACTTTGCAGGAATATTTCACGTCCAGAGTAGCCAATCCGGGAAGGGTGACCTGCTTGGAACCGACCGTGATCCAGGCCGCGTTGGACCGGCTCATCTTTCCGGGCTTTTCATAATAGGTTTTTCCATCGGCCGAGAAGGAGTAATCCGTCTGGTAGATCTTGACGGTCTCTTCCTTCGGCCCGTTGTTATTCAGTCTCATATAGCTTTCGAAGGTCTCGCCGGGCTTGCAGATCTTTTCCTGGGTCAGGCCGTTGACGATGCCGACCTGGGCTCGGACGAGGACCGGGCTTAGGCCCAGGATCAGGACGACGCCGAGAAGGCGCTTCGTCAAGGGACGAGCCTTCGGCCGGGCAAAGCCCGGGGCACTCACCCGCGATGTAAATACGCGGCTGAGTACGGCGGAAAATGATCCCCAGACAAAGCCTGGGGCCCCTGCCGCTGCCCCGGCCGCCGTGGTGTTCTGCATGTTCTTTCTCCGCATGGATTTCCTCCTAATTCGTCTGGACGACCGTAAAATAAACGGTTGTCGAATAAGACGCGGCCGGGATGGCGCATGACACCCCGTCGAGCTTGTACTGCAAGGAGATGTTGGTATAATCATTGGTTCCCGACCAAAATGTCGTCGCGACGGTCGTGATGGCCGTATAGGTCAGGCCGATGGGATCGATCGAATGAGCGCCCTTGGCGGCGGGCGTACCGTCGGTCGTCCTTTTGGCCGAGAGGACGAAAGATGTATGCCAGGTTGAGTCGACCCGGTAGACATCGACTCTCCAACTTTTGCCGCCCGTCCCGCTGATGGTCATCAACAGCTGGTTGGTAGCGCTTTCGTAAGGAGTGGTGAGATTGGTTCCGGCTCCCCCCGTCAGGTTGGCCTGTCCGATCGACAGCGACCAGCTTCCGGTGACGGTGATGGCGATGACGGCAAAGCCGAGCGTGGTAAAGGCCAGCGTCGCCAAAAGGATGAGAATCCCCGTTTTGCCCGTCCTTTTTACGACCTTCCTGTGACTCATGGTTCTATCGCTTATTCCATAATTACTACGGGGAGCAGTCAATACTTTGCATAATCCTTGCTGCTCCACGAGTACTAGCCGGGCTATATAGAAATCTGAAGACATCTATTTTCTGCCCGGCTTAGTAAGGATAAATCCGCTCCGCCTCGAGGGTAATCGCCGCCACGGATGAATTCGAGGGGTGAAATTGACTCCTCCCGAGTACCCAAAAAAGGGGGATGGAATCACCCTTAAAGGTGATATGGGAGGGGAATAAGGTTATGAATCGGTCATGGTTAAGGTGATCGTGGCCGACCTGTTTTGGTTGGCCACTAAAGACGTCATGGTATTGATTTGCAACGTATAAGCGAGATTAGCTCCGTTCGTCGCCCCCGTTCCCGTGGCGCAGCCTCCGATCCCCGTGACGATGTTTTGGGCGATAATCGAAAGGACGATCTGGCCGGCGCTCGTTCCTTGGCCGCCGACCGGGGTGGCCGTGAGCCTTAAGTCGCATCCCGTCGGAGGGCCAATTATAACCCCCCTGGCGGCCGTGATCCGCCGCGTCACGCCCGAAGCGACAGTGGACGAATATTGGGCGTAGGTGCTGGTGCTTGTTGGATTGGCCGGTTGATTCCCGGGGGTCACCGGATTGACGATGGTCAAGCTCACCGAGCTGGACGTCACGGCCATCAGGCAAAAGGAAGCGATGGAAACCGAAACGGCTGAAGTGACCGTCGTCGCGCTGCGGATTTGGCCGGTCACAAAGAAAGCGCACAGGGCGCCTATGAGGAGGGATTTGGCATCTCGTTTTGTCGTCGCGAGCCGTCTCGCTCTCGCGAGACGACGCGGCGACCTCCAAGAAAAGAATTTTGTTTGGAGATCACCGTGTCGCTGCGCTCCTCGTGACGACAAGAGCGGCATTGCCGCGACCGGCTGCGCCGGCTTTGCAGTGATAGGATTTGCTCCCGCGTCCATCTTTGCTTCCCAGTTCACCGAGCCGGGATCGGGGATAACAGCGGGAGAAGGGACCGATCCCTTGCTCCCGCTATTCTCCCAGCTTACGAAGCATCCGTTAAGGTCAGGGTGACCGTGGCGGACTTGCTTTCGCTCGCGACCAGCGAAGTGACGGTGTCGACGGACAGCACGTACCCTAACAGGGCACCGTTCGAGGCTCCCGTGCCCGTGGCGCAGCTTCCGATAGCCGTGACGATATCCTGGGCCGTCGAAGAGATGGTGATCTGCCCCGCGGTCGAGCCTTCGTTGGTCCCGCCGGACGGCGTGGCCGTCAGCTTCAGAGAGCAGCCGGCCGGAGCCGCATCCCCCGACTCCCACTTGGATGTAAGCTTACGGGTCGTTGCCGAAGCGACCGTCGAGGTGTACTGGGCATAAGTCGTGCTGGACGAGGGGTTGGCCGGCGTCTGGCCGCCGGTGGCCGGCGCGGACACGGTCAGAGTCGACGGATTGCCCGTGACGGCCAGCACGCAGATCGCGTTGACCTGCATCGTCACCGTCTGGGTCGTCGTCGAAGCCCCGAACATAAGGCCGGCGAGGCCGACTCCGCTAATGACTCCCACTAAAAAAGCTTTAAGCGTTTTCATGGTTGACCTCCTGTCAGTTCGTTCAAGGTCTTTGCCCTGAATTGCTTATATAATAAGTCCCGCCTTGTCAAACGCAAATCGCCTTCAGAGATGAATTTGGGGGGGGTGAAATCTCACCTTTTGAGGTGAGGCGGGAGGGGCTGGAGCAGGAGTTACGCTTCGGCCAATTGACTGGATTTGGCGCCGAGAGAGAAGAAGCTGCTGGAGGCGCTCCTGAAAACCTATCGCCACCTCGAGACGAGAATCGGGGAGTCGAAGGCATTTGTGGAGAAGCTCTATGAGAAAAGTCGGGAGGCTCAGTTTATCCGGACGATTCCCGGGTTTGGGAAATATTTATCGGTCCTGGTGGCGGATGAATTCGGGCATTGGCGTAGAGCCCGTAGGGGCGGACCATGGCCTGGCCCTTGTCGGGGATATGGGACGTCACCCGGGCGATGAGTTCCAGGTCGTCCATCCGCTCGAGCTCGGCCCCGTCGTCGCCGTGCCGGTAGCCGACCTGACCCCCGCCGAAAGCGATCAGCCCAGGGCGAACTCGACCGCGGCGGCGGCGTGGAGGGCGGTCGTATCGAAGACCGGAATGGGGCTGTCCGCGGCCTTGATCAACAACGGAATCTCGGTGCAGCCCAGGATGACGCCCTGCGCCCCTCGGCGCTTGAGACCCCGAATGACCTCGACGTAGGCCTGCCGCGACCCTTCGCGGACGACCCCCTGGGCGAGCTCCCGGTAAATAATGTCGTGGACGGCCGTCCGGCCGGGCTCCTCGGGGATGAGGACCTTCAAACCGTGTTCTTTCTCGAGCCGGCCGCGGTAAAAGTCCATCTCCATCGTGTAACGGGTGCCCAGCAGGCCGACCGTCGCCACCCCCTTTTCCTTTATCGCCCCGGCGGTCGCGTCGGCGATGTGGATCAGCGGCACCTTGACCGCCCGCTCGACTTCGCCGGCCAGGCGGTGCATGGTGTTCGTGCAGATGACCAGGCCCTCCGCCCCGGCGGCCTCCAGGCGGCGGGCCCACTCCCCCATGAGCTTCGCCATCCCGGCCCAGTCCCCTCTCCCCTGCAGCTCCTCGATCGGTTCGAAGTCGATCGACAGGAGCAACAGTTCGGCCGAGTGCGATCCCCCAAGCCTCTCGTGGACCCCCTCATTGATCAGACGGTAGTAGTCGACGGTCGAGTGCCAGGTCATTCCGCCGATGAGGCCCAGGGTTCTCACGGCGCGGGCCCCTTACATGCCCTTGCTCATGGCGTTGAGGAAGTCCTGGTTGACCTTGGTCTTGCTGAGCTTGTCGATGAGCAGCTCGACGGCCTCGACCTCGTTCATCTGGCTGAGGACCTTGCGCAGGATCCAGATCCGGTTGAGGTCGAGTTCCTCGATGAGGAGTTCCTCCTTCCTTGTTCCGGAGCGGCTGATGTCGATGGCCGGGAAGACCCTCTTGTCGACGAGACGGCGGTCGAGGTTGACCTCCATGTTGCCCGTGCCCTTGAACTCCTCGAAGATGACCTCGTCCATGCGGCTGCCCGTGTCGACCAGGGCCGTGGCCAAGATGGTCAGGCTGCCGCCCTCCTCGATCTTGCGGGCCGACCCGAAGAACTTCTTGGGCTTGTGCAGGGCGTTGGCGTCGATGCCGCCGGAGAGGACCTTGCCCGAGGGCGGAACGATGGCGTTGTGGGCCCGGGCCAGCCGGGTGATCGAGTCGAGGAGGATGACGACGTCCCGCTTGATCTCGACGAGGCGCTTGGCCTTCTCCAGGACGATATTGGCGACCTGGGCGTTGCGCGTCGGCGGCTCGTCGAAGGTCGAGGCGACGACCTCGGCGTTGACGCTTCGTCGGAAATCCGTGACCTCCTCGGGCCGCTCGGCGATGAGCAGGACGATGAGAAATATTTCCGGATGGTTCTTCTCGATGGATTTGGCGATCGTCTTGAGGATGGTCGTCTTGCCGGCCCGGGGCGGCGAGACGATGAGGCCGCGCTGGCCCTTGCCGATGGGGGTCAGGAGCTCCATGACCCGGGCGTTCATGTTCTTGGGGTTGCCGTCCTGGAGCTTGATCATCTCGAAGGGGTAAAGCGGCGTCAGGCTCTCGAAGTGGACGTTCCTCCGTTCCTCGATGATGACGTCGGGATGCATGAAGTTGACGGCCTCGATCCTGATCAGGGCGAAGTACTTCTCGCCGTTCTTGGGGGCCCGGACGACGCCCGAGATCGTGTCGCCGGTCCGGAGCTGGAACTTCCGGATCTGCGACGGCGAGACGTAGATGTCGTCCTGGCTGGGCAGATAGCTGAACTCCGGGGCCCGCAGGAAACCGAAGCCGTCCTCCAGGCATTCGAGGACGCCTTCCGAGAAAAGCAGGCCCTGTTTCTTGGCCTGGGCCTCCAGGATCTTGAAGATCAGGTGATGCTTGCTCGGGTCATCGACCTCCTTCTCGTCCATGCCCATGCCCAAAGCCACCTTTTTCAGGCCCGCGACATCCTTCTCCTCGAGCTCGACCAGGTTGTATTCTTTGTTGGGGTTCATTTCGGTCTCGTTCTTTTTAGTCACCATGTGTGGCTTTTCTCCCAAACGGAATTGGCAATATAAAAAATCAATCGGTCAAAAACAGATTCAGTTGGTCAGGGGCGGCTCCTTGGCCGCTTCGTCCTCCGCCTTGCGGGCCGGCCGCTCCGCTTCGGCGGCGGGCGCCTTCTTGTCCCGGGCCTCGGCGGGTTTCTTCGGTAATTCGCGGGTCAGGGCGAACTTCAGGACGTCGTCCATCGTCTCGACGAGATGAATGGCCATTCCCGTCTTGATGGATTTGGGGAGGTCCTTCAAGTCGGGCTGGTTGTCGAGGGGCAGGATGGCCTCGCGGATGCCTTCCCGGTAGGCCGCCAGGAGCTTCTCCTTGATCCCGCCCACGGGCAAAACCTTGCCCTTCAGCGTGATCTCGCCGCTCATGGCCACTTTCTTGCTTACCGGGATATCGGTCAGGAGGGAGATGATGGCGGTGGCGATGGTGATCCCCGCCGAAGGGCCTTCCTTGGGCGTCGCCCCCTCGGGCACGTGGATGTGGATGTCGGAATTCCGGTGGAGGTCCCGGGCGATGTCGAGCTCGTAGATCTTCCCCCGGACGAAGGAGAAAGCCGCCTGGGCGGATTCCTGCATGATCTCGCCGAGCTGGCCGGTCAGGGTGAAATTGCCCTTGCCGTGGATCTTCGTCGCCTCGAACCTCAGAAGTTCCCCGCCGAATTCGGTCCAGGCCATGCCCGTGCCGACTCCGACCTCGTCCTTCTTGTCGAACTCGGACCGGCGGAACTTGGGAATGCCCAGGTACCCTTCGAGGTTCTTGGGCGTGATCTTCTCCTTGTGGTCCTTGCCCTGCTCGACGACCCGCTTGACGATCTTGCGGCAGATCGTGGTGAGCTCCCGTTCGAGGTTCCGGACGCCGGCCTCGCGGGTGTAGCCGCGGATGAGCTTGAGCAGGGCCTGGTCGGTGATCTTGATGTTCTCCTCGGTCAGCCCGTGAGCGGACATCTGCTTGGGCAGGAGGAAGCGCCTGGCTATCTCGGCCTTCTCGTCCTCCATGTAGCCCGGGATGCGGATGATCTCCATCCGGTCGACCAGGGGCTTGGGGATGGGGTCGACCATGTTGGCCGTGACGATGAACATGACCTGGGACAGGTCGAAATCGGTGTCGATGTAATGGTCGAGGAACGTGCTGTTCTGCTCGGGGTCGAGGACCTCCATCAGGGCCGAGGCCGGATCGCCCCGGAAATCCATGCTCATCTTGTCGACCTCGTCCAGGAGGAAAACGGGGTTCTTCGTCCCGCTGCGCTTGATCATCTGGATGATCCGCCCGGGGTAGGCGCCGATGTAGGTCCGCCGGTGCCCCCGGATCTCCGCTTCGTCGCGAACGCCGCCCAGAGAGAGGCGGACGAATTTGCGGCCGGTGGCCCGGGCGATGGATTTTCCGAGCGAGCTCTTGCCGACGCCGGGCGGCCCGACGAGCCCTAAGATGACCCCCTTCGGGTTCTTCACCAGCTGGCGGATGGACAGGTACTCGGTGATGCGCTCCTTGACCTTCTCCAAGCCGTGGTGGTCCTCGTTGAGGATTCGCTCGGCTTCCTTGAGCTCCCGTTTCTCCCTCGTTTTCTTGTTCCAGGGCAGGGAGATGAGCCAATCCAGATAGTTCCGGCTGACCGTGGCCTCGGCCGACATCGGCGGCATGGACTCCAGCCGTTCGATCTCCTTGTAGGCTTTCTCCTCGGCGTCCGCGGGCATCTTGGCCTTGGCCACCTTCTGGCGCAGTTCTTCGACCTCGTTGGGCTGGTCTTCCTTGCGGAAATTCGGGGACCCGGGCGGGAATCCGCCCTTCGGACCGGGCGGCTGATCCTTCAACCCCGTCCGGCGCCGGGCGGCCCGCTGGGGGTCCTTTTGGTAGGAGGCGTGGATCTTCAGGATCTCGTTCTCCAGGACGTAGTTGAGCCGCCTCAGCCTTTCGAAGCTGTTGACCGTCTCGAGAAGGTTCTGCTTCTCCTCGAGAGGCATGTAGACGTGAGAGGCGATGATGTCGGTGATCCGCTCCGGGGTGTTCTCCCTAAGGGCGGGGATGATCGAATCCAGGTTGGTGTTCTGGTTGAGCTTGAGGTAATCCTCGAACAGGGCCAAGACCCGCTTCAACAGCTCCCGAGATTCGGGGACATGGTCCTCGATCTCTTTGACGACCTTGGCCAGGATCTGGTAGTAGGGGTAAGTGCTGAGGTACTCGACGATCCGGGCCCGGCTTTTCCCCTCGACGATGACCTTCATGTTGCGCTCGTCGCTCTTGATGGTCCGGATGATCTTGGCCGTGACGCCGACCGAGTAAATGTCCTTGGGCATCGGGTTGTCGATCGAAGCATCCATCTGGGCGGCCAAGAAGATCATCTTGTCCTTCTCGGCGGCCTTCTCCAGCGCCTGGATACTTGACGAGCGCCCGACGATGAACGGGACGAGGGTCGCGGGGAAGACGACGAGATCCCTCAACGGAATGAGGGGGATGTTCCTCAGAACCTCGGTTTGCTCGTTGGAATCCTGCATGGTTTACGCTCCGGGCCCGCTGGGGCCCCCGTCTGGCTTAAGCGTGCGCGGCTCGCGCGGCAGCGAGAATTGAGCCGTTTTATCGGTGACCTGACGCGCTCTCGGGAGCCATGAGCATGTGACTTTGGTCAATTAATTATAGCCGTTTTCACCAGAAAGTCAACCGTCTTCCGGAAGAGGAGGGTCTCGACGAGCTCTTCCCGGCGGTCCTCCCGTTTGAGCATGTCCGCCAGGTAGGTTTCAGAGACGTGATTGGCCTGGGCCAGGTCCCGGATTTCCCCCTGGATCTCCTCCTCGGTGACCCCGAAACCCTCCTTTTTGGCGATCTTCTCGAGGATCAGATGGTTTTTCAGGTGATCTTCGGCCTGGCGCCGGGCCTGGACTTTCAGCCCCTCGAGGGCTTCCGGGGCGATCCGCCGGTCCCGGGAGGCGGAAAGGAACCGCTTCAGGATGGCCAGGGACTCCTGCTCGACCAAGGATTCGGGCAATTCCAGGGAAACCCGCTTGGCGACTTCGGCCAGGACCGCGGCGGCCGTTTCGTTCCGCCCGGCCTTCTCCCGGGCTTCCACGAGCTCCTTGCGGACTTTCTCGCGCAGGTTCTTGACGCCCTCGGGGGTCCCGACCGTCCGGGCGAACTCATCGTTGAGCTCGGGGATCTTTTTCTCCTTGACCTCCCGGACCTTGAGGGTGTAGGCGATGTCCTTCCCGGCCACGCGCCGGTTGGGATGCTCCTTCGGATAAGAGACCTCGAAGGCGCCCTCCTCGCCCGCCTTCATGCCCTTGATCCTCTCGTTCAGGGCGGGCTCGTTCTCGGCGTGGCCGGCCAGAACGGCGGCCTTCTCGACGGGCAGGAAGCGATTCGTCCGCCGGTCCCGGCCCTGCATCTCGACCACGGCATAGTCCCCGTCCCCCACTCCCCTGCCCTCGACCGGTACGTACTCGGCGGCCCTCGCCCGGAAGCCCTCGAGGACCTTGTCGACGTCCTCTTCGCCGACCTCGGGCGTCCGCCCCGGGACTTGGATCGTCCGGTAGTCGGGAAGCTCGAATTCCGGGAGGACCTCGAAGGCGGCCGTGCACCGCAGGGGCTGTCCCTCCTCGTGCTTCAGGTCCCGGAGGACCGGTACGTTGACGGGGTTCA
>Ga0315286_10005063_pt1 | contig 12689 bp, 10 predicted proteins | sample YL17G10_0_MG_FD_205038 | JGI IMG/M metagenome (GOLD analysis project Ga0315286, IMG submission 205038) | Sediment microbial communities from Yellowstone Lake, YNP, Wyoming, USA - YL17G10_0 | ecosystem: Environmental > Aquatic > Freshwater > Lake > Sediment | place: USA: Wyoming | collected... | reverse complement strand
ATTTCGGCCGAGGCGGCTGAGGGAGCATAGTAGGCGCTTCCCGTCTTCAGGTAGTTGACGATCTCAATGCCGCCATTCCTGGTCCGCGTCACGAGCCGGTCGATCTGCTCCTGGGTCAGAAGCTCCGTGATGGGAATGCCGGCCACCGTCGAGTAGCGCGGCAGAGGAACCATGGTGTCGCCGTGGCCGCCCAGCACGAAGGCGTTCACGCTCTCGACCGAAACCCCGAGCTCCAGCGCGATGAAGGTGCGGAAGCGCGCGGTGTCCAGCACGCCTGCCATCCCGAACACACGCTCCCTGGGGAAGCCGCTCAGCTTGTGCGCCACGTGGCACATCGCGTCGAGCGGGTTGCTCACGATGATCAGGATGCATTCCGGAGAGTGTGCTACGGCCTTCTTGGTGCACTCCCCCACGATGTTCATGTTGGTCTTCAGCAGGTCGTCGCGGCTCATCCCGGGCTTGCGCGCAACACCCGCGGTGATCACCACGATGTCCGAGCCGGCGGTGTCTTTGTAGTCGTTGGTCCCGATGACGTGAGAGTCATAGCCCACGATCGGTCCCGACTCGAGCATATCGAGACCTTTTCCCTGCGGGACCCCTTCCAGTATGTCGACCAGGACTACATTGCCCATCTCGTTGTCTGCCAGGCGTTGAGCCAGCGTCGCACCGACGTTTCCAGCACCTACCACAGTGATTTTGCTTCGCATTGTCTCCGTTCCTCCCCTCTCTCAACCGATCCGGTTAAGATGTCATGTTTTCGATAACTGCCGTTGCGAATTCCGAAGTCTTCAGTTTGGTCGCCCCTGGCATCTGCCGCTCAAAATCATATGTCACGCGTTTCTGGGCGATGGTCTTCTCAAACGCCGTGACGATGGTCCGGCCCGCCTCCTTCCAGCTGATGTAATCGAGCATCATCACGCCCGAAAGAATCACCGAGCCGGGATTGATGACGTCCAGGCCGGCGTACTTCGGAGCCGTGCCGTGCGTAGCTTCGAAGAGGCCCACGCGGTCGCTGATGTTGGCACCCGGCGCAATGCCGAGACCGCCCACCTGGGCGGCGCATGCGTCGGAGAGGTAGTCACCATTCAGGTTGGGCGTGGCGAGCACCTGGTATTCATCGGGACGCAAGAGCACCTGCTGAAACATCGAATCAGCGATGCGGTCGTTGATCATGATCTTGCCCGCGGGCATCTTCCCGCCATGGCTCTTTGTCACTTCCTCTTCCGTGACTACCTTGTCGCTGAATTCCTCCTTTGCGAGCTCGTAGCCCCAGTCGCGGAATGCCCCCTCGGTGAACTTCATGATGTTTCCCTTGTGGACAAGCGTGACCACCCTGCGATCGTTGTCGATGGCATGCTGAATGGCTTTGCGGACCAGCCGCTTGCTCGCAAAAACCGAAATGGGCTTGATGCCTATGCCGGAGTCGGTCCTCACCTTCTTACCCATGGTCGAGTTCAGGAACTCAATGACCCTGGCGGCTTCCGGCGTGCCCTTGGCCCATTCGATGCCTGCATACACGTCTTCCGTGTTTTCGCGGAATATGACTACGTTTAACTTCTCCGGGCTTTTCACGGGAGACGGCACGCCGGAGAAGTAACGCACGGGCCTGACGCAGGCGTACAGATCCAGCACCTGTCGCAGGGTCACGTTGAGGCTGCGAATCCCGCCGCCGACAGGCGTCGTGAGCGGCCCCTTGATAGCGACCGAATACTCGTCGATCGCCTTCACCGTCGCCTCAGGCAGCCATTCGCCAGACTGGTTCCTGGCCTTCTCGCCCGCAAAGATCTCCACCCAGTGAATCTTGCGCTTTCCCCCATACGCCACCTGAACGGCGGCATCAAACACGCGCTGTGAGGCGCGCCAGATATCCGGGCCGGTGCCATCACCCTCGATGTAGGGGATGATCGGGTTGTCAGGCACCACCAGCTTTCCCTGGTGGAACTTGATTTTCTCGCCGCCCTGAGGAGGCATGGGTGTCGGGGTATAAGACATGGTCTGACCTCTCTGGATGAAGTTGCCCGAGCCTGAGAGCGAGTTGTTCTACTGCGGAGAGCCTTCGCACAGGCGCAGCGCCAAGACCTTATAGCACTGGCCCAGTCCGGAATCAAGGAAACGGGGACTTCCGTTTGCATTTCTGATGCCGGACCCAGTGCACATGACATGTGCCGCGCCTTCGGCGCTCGGTTTGTGGACGTGGACTTCTCCCCGGCCTTACGGCCGGGGCTATTCACTGGCGGCCCTTACGGGCCTCACTTCCCATCCGTCACTATCTGCCCTCGCGGGCCTCACTTCCCATCCGTCACTATCTGCTCTCGCGGGCCTCGCTCTTTATCCATTGCTGTCTGCCCTCAAGGCTTCATTTCTCTCGCTGCCTTTCTGGGCGATGTGGCACCTCTCCAAGGTTGGATTGGATGTCATTGCCATCCCTTGAACTTCAATCGGTCATACAAAGAAGAGAGGCGCGAGGCGCCGGCAATGCATAGCCACGCGCGTAAGCGCGTGGTCAGATAAGACAAACAGAATCGAGGCCCGAGGGGCCGGCACAGATCTTCTCCCGGGAGATCTTCACGGGTCGAATCACGGGTGATCCGACGGCAATTCGGGGGGATGGGCTGTAGACGGGGTGTTTCCGGCGGTGGGAGGGCAAGGCGGACATCCGGCAATGGATGGGGTCCCGCCAGGAGACGGGACCCCATCGCCGGAATCTACTTCACAACCGGCTTGGCATGCTCGAGCCGATCGAGCACGTCGAGCGGGAAGTTCAAGGTGAGAAGAATCTGGTCGTTCTCCAGGTTCGGGGAGATGGCTATGCCTTTCAGCAGTTCGGCCGCCTCCGGATTCTGATCGCTTGCCAGCTGCCCCAACGCCACGAGGCCCCGGGCGATGTCTGCCAGTTTCGCGGCGGCTTCCTTGTCTGAGGCAGTTACGGTGATCTTGCCGCTGACAGCATCCGTCAGGTTCAGCGTGCCGAAGACGTACTTGATGGAGGAAAGGCCACCGCCCATGGGCGTGTTCCTGGGGACCTTGCTCAAAACACTGGACGGATCGCCGGCAAACCAGAACATGTCGTCGGGATTCAGCGACTCCAGTATCACCGCCAGCGTCTTGTTGCTCTCTATGCCGGTCTGGGGATTCTCCCGGACGTCGAGGACGGCCTTCAGTGATTCCAGGTCGCCCATTGCGATCTCGGAGTCGGTCAGGAAGGCGATCCCCTTGTCCACCTTGTTACCGTCAGCCTCGGGAATCATTTGCACCGTGGCATTCTTGTAGTCCAGCCTGATAGGCTTCGCCTGGCTGTTGATGAAGGTGCTTATGGCGGCGGCATTGAACCTGCCGACGGCAATGACAACACCGTTGTGCTGGCCTTCGGACAGCGACTTGCCTCCCGCGATTATGTAATCGACATCCTTGCGGGGATCGACCCCCGTCCTGGCGGTGAATTCGGCCAGGTCCTTGCCGAATCCCTCTCCCTGCTTGGCCTCGAACTTCGCATAAACGGGCGAGGCGACGAATTTGTTGACGTTCATGCCAAAGACCGCCTGATAATCGGCCGGGAGGTAACGGACGGCTTTCGGCAGATCCGGCATGGACGCACTGGCCTGCATGCCGGAGTAAAGCGCGAGGCCGGCAGCAATGCCGGCGACGAAAAACAAAACAACCGTCGAGGTGACGACGAATTTGCGATGATTCATGGCATTCACTCCTGATGGCTCGCTGTTGTGCGCGCCCTGCACATTTCGGGCTTCCCGAAGAGCATTACGCAGCCGGCAGTGGAAAAGTTCACGCGCAATTATATCCGCTGCAGTGAACGAATAAAAAAGACCCTGCGTAATATAGACAACCAGGAGGTGGATAGTATGTGCGGTTGCCTGCTCCTGCCGTTCAACCTTGTCTTCGTTGTCCTGAAACTTGCGGCCTTCCTTGCCCTGTTCATGTTGTCGCTGGCTTTACTGCCTTTCTTGCTTCTCGCGTTGTTCGTCTTCATGCTCAAGTGCGTTTTCTCCTAGCCCGCAGCTTCGAGACAGCACATCCGGAACAGCGGGCTACGAATCATAAATTGCATTTTCTGGACCAGAACCCTAAGATAACAAACCACATCAGGATGGGCGGCGATGGTGGCATTCTGTCGGTGTACGCCTCGAGGAGGCAACCCGCACCGTCAGGCACGGAACCCGCTGTTTCCAAAACCGGGTCAGATTCCGGTGATGTACTGGAGGTTTAGGGGATGAGGCGAGCTCTTGCAGTTGCCGGATGCCTGTCTCTGCTGGCAATCGGCCTCAGCTTGGCCGAGGACAGGGCGGATCTGTCAGCTATCTACAAGATCAAGGACGAGGGGCTGAACCGGTCTCAGGCAATGGAGATTCTGAGCTACCTGGCCGATGTCTACGGCCCGAGGTTGCCGGCCTCGCCGGATACCAGGAAGGCCGGCGAGTGGGCCCAAAGCAAAATGAAGGAGTGGGGGCTGGAAAACGTCCACACGGAGGACTACGAGTTCGGGCGAAGCTGGGAGCTGCGGCATTTCAGCGCGCACCAGATCGAACCTGTCTACGCCCCGCTGATCGCCTATCCCAAGAGCTGGACCCCGGGCACCGCCGGGGCTGTCCAGGCCGAGGCTGTCCGGGTCGACATCAAAACGGAGCAGGACCTGGAGAAGTACCGCGGCAAGCTCAAAGGATTGTTTGTCCTGACCGAGCCGCCACGTGACATCGAGGCTCCATTCAAGGCGGATGCCAGCCGCTACACGGCTGAGGACCTCCTGGAGATCCTGCGCATGCCCGACCCGGGGCAGGAGAACCCCTATGCGCGCAGGCGCCAGGGCGGACCCAGCCGGCAGCTACAGCGGAAGATCAACGAGCTGTTCGTGGCCGAAGGGATTGTGGCGGCCCTCGAGCCCGGGCGCGGCGACGACGGAACGGTCTTTGTCGGGAGCGGCGGCGAACGGGCAAAGGACGCACCGCCCGTACCACCGCAGGTCGTCGTGGCAGCCGAACACTACAACCGGATTTGCCGCACCCTGGATAAGAAGGTCGGAGTCAAGCTTGAGATGGAGGTCAGGGCGCGGTATCTGACAGACAACCTGGATGACTTCAACGTCCTCGCCGAGATCCCGGGCACCGACAGGAGGGACGAAGTAGTCATGCTCGGCGCTCATTTTGACTCCTGGCATGCCGGGACAGGCGCTACGGACAATGCGGCTGGCTGTGCGGTGGCGATGGAAGCCGCCAGGATCATCAAAGCCTCCGGCCTGAAACCCAGGCGGACCGTCCGGGTAGCGCTCTGGGGGGCTGAAGAATGGGGGTTCCTGGGCTCTCGCGCCTACGTGAAACGGCACTTCGCCTCACGGCCGGATCCGCCGGCAGAAATGGAGCGCGGGAGCGAGGAATACAGGAAATGGATGGAGAAAACGAGGCAAATCCCTCCTGAGCTGAAGCCGGACTACACAAAGCTCTCTGCCTATTACAACTATGACAACGGCACCGGCAAAATCCGGGGGATCTACCTGCAAGGCAACGAGGAGGCTCGGCCGATCTTCGAAGCCTGGCTCGCGCCATTCGCAGACATGGGAGTCACCACCATTTCGATTCGCAACACCGGCGGGACGGACCACCTCTCCTTCGACGGCGTCGGTCTCCCGGGATTCCAATTCATCCAGGATCCCATTGACTATTCCAGCCGCACGCACCACTCCAACATGGACCTCTACGACCGGGTTCAGAAGGGAGATATCATGCAGTCGGCCGTGGTCATGGCGTCGATCGTCTATCACACCGCGATGCGCGATGAGAAGCTGCCGCGCAAACCTCTGCCGCAGCCGCCTCCCGGCCAGACTGCAAGGACCGGTCAATAGCGGGGACATTGACTGACGACTGCGGCACGGCGGGTGGGAGGGCCCTCGGCGGTCTCGCGCCCGAGGCCTCCCCTCCGCCCGGCCACTCGTCATCTGCAGTTCGTCGGTCGCAATCTTTGATTGGTGCATCATGATCGATCTACCCAGGAAGGTCGTGCTCTACCTCAGTGGCGGCAACGTCTCACGTGACCATCTCGTCCAGGTTCTCACCGATCCGCGAGCCTGGTCCTGACCGGCCGTGCAGATTCCCCTTGGTACGGCAAGTTGCTATCATTGGGCGGGGTACAGCGAGTCATGCGGGCAAAGCTCCTGGTCCTTCCTATCCTGATCGTGTTTTCCCCCGGCGCATTCACCGGGATGAGCATCGAGGCGCTTGCTGCCGGCCGGCAGGCGCCCGCCGGCGCGCGCGCAAACCAGGAGACTCCGACCTTCGCAGTCGCAGTCAACCTCATCAAGATCCCCATCAGTGTGTTTGATCAGAACGGGGCACCGGTCCCGGATCTGCATGCGGGAGACTTCCGCGTATCCGAGGACGGGGTTCCCCAGGAAATCCGAAGTTTCGGCATCGATCGCAATCCCGTTTCGGTGGTCCTTGTTCTGGACGCCAGCGCAACCGTGGAACAGGAGATCAAGAAGCTCAAGCAGGCGGCGCGGGATTTTGTATCGGCGCTTTCGAAGGAAGACCGTTTCTCGCTGATTTCCTTTTCCGACAGCGCAGTCCTCGTGCTCGACTGGACGGAAGATGAGAGGCGGGTGCAGAAAGCGCTGCGCAACCTGGAGTCCGGCATAAGAACCGCACTCTACGACGCCATGTTCATGGCAGGCGAAGACCAGCTCCGCGGTATCGAAGGTCGCAAAGCCATCATCCTGCTGACCGACGCTCTCAACAATCAGAGCCGGGCGACATTTGGGCAGGCAGCACAGGCAATCGTTCAGTCCCAGGCATCCCTTTACGTGGTTTCGAAGACGGCAATCGTCCGCAAGGCCGCCAAGACTCAGCGCCGCGTGTTGTGGCTCAACAATATTTACAGGCGCCTGACCGGCGATGAGAACTATGTGGACGAGTTTTTCGAGAAGAAGGAAAAGGAGATGACGGAGCTCGCGGAGAAGACGGGGGGCCGTTGTCTGTTTCCGCCCAACTACAACGAGATCGGGGCCGCGTATAGCGAGATCGCCGAAGAGCTCAAGAACCAATACTACGTGACATATATTTCCAACCAGGTCATGACCCCGGATTCCTACCACAGGATTACGGTCGAGTACCTCCGCCCGGCCGGCAAGCTCGTTTACCGCCAGGGCTACTACTACCAGCCAAAGCCAGTTCGTCGTCCCCGCCGTTGATGGCACCGCCCGGACCAGCGCCAGCCGTGCCGGTGCCTGAATCACGGGCGCCGGAGGTCTTGAGCGTGAGAATCTGTGCCGCCCTTCGGGGGCTCGGTGCTGCTCCTACCGCCAACCCTAGGGCTCACATCGTTCACCCCGGGGCCGTTGTCCGTCGCGCCTCCGACGCTCGATGCTTCAGCTATGTCTGCATCCTCGGTGCACCAGAGGGTTCCGGCAAGCAGGTCCGCTGAGTAGGTCCGGTCTGTTAGACCGGACCCCCCTGACTTCCCGACCTTCTACCCATTTCCGGCCTGGCCCTGCGATTCACCCCACGGAAATTCTGAAAAGCAAAGCCCGGGGAGGCTCCCGAAAACCGAATTCCAAAGACCTGGCACCGTCGCCAGATAACAGTGCTTGAAGCACCCGCAATTGTGTGGAAAAATCAGATTGCTCTCCAGTTGTTAACTCGACCCGACAGCTAGCGGGGATGTTTAACCGGTTAATCACGTTTCCATGTTGGAGGTATTCATGGCCAGATCTCGCGATCCCGAGACCAAGCCCAAGAAGGGATTGTCACGCCGCGCCTTCCTCTCGCGCGGTGCCGGACTGGCAATAGCCGCACCAGTTGTCACCGGAACCGGGCTCCCGGCGCCGCAAGGAGCCGCGGCGGATGTGAAAATCCTCGGGCCTGAAAAGGTACCCATTACTTTGAAAGTGAATGGCAAGATTCACACGCTCACCGTTGAGCCCCGTGTGACGCTCCTCGATGCGCTCCGCGTCAACCTCGACTACACGGGTGCCAAGAAGGTGTGCGACCGCGCCGTCTGCGGCACATGCACCGTAATAATGGGCGGCAAGGCCGTCTATGCCTGTGCCATGCTGGCCGTCGACGCCCAGGGCAAGGACATCGTAACCATCGAGGGGCTTTCGACACCCGGGAAGCTGCACCCGATTCAGCAGGCATTCATCGAACATGACGCCACTCAGTGCGGATTCTGCACTTCGGGCTTCGTGGTAGCCTGCAAGGCCTTCCTGGACAAGAACCCGAACCCGACCATGGAGCAGATCGAGGAAGGGCTGGCAGGCAACCTATGCAGATGCGGCACCTACACGGGGATCCGCCAGGCTGTCCTGACTGCCGCCAAGACGATGAAAGGAGGTCAGAGCAATGCCTGATTACAAGTGGCCGGAGGCTTCAAAACGCACGCTTATCGGCAAGCGCATCTCCCGCATCGATGCCCCCGACAAGGTGACCGGCAGGGCCAAGTACACGCATGACCGGAAGCTGCCGGAAATGCTCCACGGCAAGATCGTGCGGTGCCCGTATGCACATGCCAAGGTTGTCAGCATCGACACGAGCGCCGCGGAAAAGATGCCCGGCGTCAAGGCAGTCACCGTTGTGCAGGGACCCGGCAAGGAGATCTTCTGGGCCGGAGACGAGGTTGTAGCCATTGCCGCGACCGATGAGGCCCTTGCGCGCGATGCCGCGCGAGCCGTAAAAGTCGTCTATGAGCAGCTGCCTCACCTGGTCAAGGAGGAAGATCTCTCCAAGGCCGGAGACCGCGCCAAGAATCCTGAGGAGAGAACGGACGGCGACCCGGATAAGGGTTTCAAGGAAGCTGAGGTCGTCTCTGAGGGGATGTACGGGCTTCCCGTCATCACACACTGCACGCTGGAAACGCACGGATCGCTTACGTCATGGGAGGCCGAGGACAAGCTCCTCGCCTACATCTCGACCCAGGCAGTCTCGGACGTAGGCGCCGGATTCGCGCAACCATTGAAACTGCCCGCCGCCAATGTTCACATTGTCCAGGACCACGTCGGCGGGGCGTTCGGCAGCAAATTCGCAGCCGACCGCTGGGACGTCGAAGGCGCAGTTCTGGCGAAGAAAGCCGGCAAACCTGTGCGCATGGTGCTCGAACGCGACGAGGAGTTGATGGTTGCCGGCGCCCGCCCGTCAGCCTACGCCAAGGTTAAGGTGGCAGCCAGGAAAGACGGCACCATATTGGCCTGGGAGTCCCTCTCGTGGGGGACCGGGGGCCTCACGGGGGGCGGTGCTTCCCCTGTTCCGTATGTCTGGAAAATTCCCTGTCGCCTGAAGCACCACTCGATCGAGGCAAACATCGGGCCCGCGCGGGCGTGGCGAGCTCCTAACCATCCGCAGGCGTGCTACATCACGATGTGCGCTCTTGATGATCTGGCAGCTGCGCTGAAGATGGATCCGCTGGACCTCTTCCTCAAGAACATCGAGATGACTGCTCCTCGGGCGGAACTCTACAAAGAGGAACTGCTCGAAGCGGCAAAGATGATGGATTGGAAGAAGAAGTGGCACCAGCGTGGCGACCCGACTCCCGGACCCCTGAAAAAGGGGCTGGGTCTTTCCATTCACACCTGGGGTGGACGCGGCCATCAAAGCGAAAACCGCCTTACCATTTATCCGGACGGGTCTGTCTCCTGCGAGCTTGGCTCGCAGGATCTCGGAACCGGCACACGGACGGTCATCGCGATTGTCGCGGCGGAAACCCTCGGCCTGCCGGCTGAAGCCATATCAGTGAAAATCGGCGACAGCAAGTATCCGAAGTCGGGCGGCTCCGGCGGCAGCACGACGGTCGGCGGTGTCAGCGCCTCAACCAGACGCGCGGCCGTGGACGCCCTGAATCTGCTGTTCCAGCAAGTGGCCCCTGCTCTCGGCGCCGATCCTGCGAACCTGGAGATGACGGGCGGCAAGATGCAGGTTAAGGGAGATCCCGGCAAGAGTCTTACCTGGAAACAGGCATGCGCGAAGCTGGGAGTCACACCCGTCGTCGCGACCGGGAAGTGCATCGGCGGCCGCGACGACCTCACCAACCAGGGCGTTGGCGGTGTTCAGATGGCCGAGGTCACCGTGGACGTTGAGACCGGCGTGGTGAAGATCGACAAGATTGTTGCGGTCCAGGACATGGGATTGGTCATAGACCTGAAGACCGCAGAAAGCCAGATCTCAGGCGCAATCACCATGGGGATCAGCTATGCGCTTTTCGAGGAAAAGATCATGGACGAGAACCTCGGGCGGATGATGAATCCCAACATGGAGTTCTACAAACTTGCAGGGATCGGCGATATCGGCCAGATCGAAATCCAAGTGGTCACTGGCAAGAAACAGGACGACCGCGGTGTCATCGGATTGGGTGAACCGCCGGTTATCTCCCCGGGGGCCGCCATAGCGAACGCGGTGGCAAATGCCGCCGGTGTGCGGATTCCCGTCCTGCCGCTCACACCCGATCGTGTTCTCGCGGCACTCGAAAAGAAAGGAGGGCCAAGCTAATGCGCGCATTCGAATACGCAAGCCCAACGACCAAAGAGCAAGCAGTAGCTCTTCTCGGGGAGAAGTGGGGTGAAATCGAAATCCTTGCCGGGGGCACCGATCTGCTGAGCCTGATGAAGGATGATGTCAGCAGGCCCAGGCGGCTCGTAAACATCAAGGGAATCAAGGAACTGCAAGGTGTCCGGTCTGCTCCCGCAACCGGTCTCCGCATCGGGGCGCTGGTCACCCTGCAGGAGCTCCTCGAAAGCGCCGCCGTTAAGAAGGAATATCCTGCCCTGGCCCAGGCTGCCGCGGGGGTGGCCAGCACGCAGCTCCGCAATGCCGGCACCGTCGGCGGCGACCTCTGCCAGCGACCCCGCTGCTGGTACTTCCGCAACGGCCATGGATTGCTGGCTCAGGACCCCTCCGGCAAATCGCTGGTTGCCGATGGAGAAAACAAATACCATTCGATCCTGGGCAATTCGGGACCGGCGTACTTCGTGAATCCGTCCAGCCTCGCCCCTGCGCTGATAGCACTCGGAGCCAAGATCAAGATTTTCAGTCCGAAAGGCTCCCGGGAGGTGGCGTTGGAACAGTTCTTCGTCACACCGAAGAAAGACGCGGAACGGGAGTACATCCTGAAATCCAACGAGATCATCACGGAGATAAACATACCCCCGGCGCCCGGTGTTCGCAGCGCAACCTACGAGGTGCGCGAACGCGAGGCGTTGGACTGGCCGCTGGCGGTGGCGTCCGTGGCCCTGAAGATGACCGGCACCCAGATAACCGGCGCCCGTGTGGTCCTCGGACAGGTGGCGCCGACTCCGTGGCCGGCCGTCGAAGCAGACAAGCTGCTCGCCGGCAAGGCCGTCTCTGAACAACTGGCCAAGGACGCCGGGGCGGCGGCCGTAACGGGGGCCAAGGCGCTCAGCCAGAACTCCTACAAGATCCAACTGACGAGGGTCGCCGTCAAACGCGCGATCCTTCAGGCATCGGAAGGGAGGGCATAGCCATGAACAGGCCGTTCGGCAATCTTCCCCACGAGCCATGTTGCCTGCTCCGGTGGAAGGCAATGTTCATCAACGTGGAGCCTGATCCCACGGTGCCGGCAAGCAATGACCAGATCTACTGGTGCTCGCAGACCCAGGTCTGCGTGGGACCGGACAGCAAGGTCGCCGCACCGGCGGCTTGCCATCCGGGACGTTCCTGCTACAGCGATGTCGTCTGAGCACTGAATCGAGCCGCAGAGGCGCAGCGTATGCCGGACTCCGAGTCACGGTTTGCCCCGGCAAACCCTGCGCCCCTGCGGCCGGCGCCCAAGTCCGTGTAACTCCTTCCCGGCCCCTGCATCTGGGCATTTCAGGCAGAATGTTGCTACACTGCTTTGCCGCCACAAATGAGGAGAGGACCAGGCTATGAATCGCAGTATGAATCGTAGAATGATGCTTTTGACATTACTCCTGCTGGTTGCCGCTTCCGGTATCGGAATGCCGCAGGCGGGTTACAAGGCTGAGCCCACAGGGGCTTGCGACCTGCCGGAGGTATCGGCGGCTATGAAAGACTTGCTGCAGCCTGAGGGTCTTCGGGTCGCCGGGGAGAAGGGTGTGGTATTTGAAATGTGGCTCCGGAAAATCGTTCCGCAGAAGCCCGGCAGCTCCGGCACGACTTATGACACGATCGCCGACGGAACCTTCGTGGGGATCCTCAGATACAGCGAGAACGGCGGTGATTTTCGCGGGCAGGCACTGAAACCGGGCACGTACGCCCTGCGATACCAGACAATGCCTTCCGACGGAAATCACCTCGGATGCTCCCCGTCGCCGGAGTTCGTGCTTCTGTCGCCGGTGAGCACCGACACGGACCCGGGCGTGACTATCGGTTACCAGGAGCTCATGAAACTCAGCAGGCAGGCTTCCGGGGCCGCGCACCCCGCAGTACTTTATCTCACAGCACCCGAGGGAGCCGGGAAACCGGCTTTTCACCCGGCAGAGGATAACCACTGGGCGCTGGAGGCGAAAACCAAGGCTCAGCCCGCCGGCGGAGCAGAGACCGACTTCGCGTTTGCCGTGATCCTGATCGGCAAGGCTGAGGGCTGAAAAGACAGCGCAGGGATAGTCGGATTCACATCGGCATGTCTTGATCTTGAGCCAAAACACACAGGCAATGTCTGAAATCTGCTTTTTCGTTTGTCCTGGGTAAGATCTATGCTCGTTCAGGCTGCGCGCCAGCCCCTGG
>Ga0315286_10005062_pt1 | contig 12691 bp, 14 predicted proteins | sample YL17G10_0_MG_FD_205038 | JGI IMG/M metagenome (GOLD analysis project Ga0315286, IMG submission 205038) | Sediment microbial communities from Yellowstone Lake, YNP, Wyoming, USA - YL17G10_0 | ecosystem: Environmental > Aquatic > Freshwater > Lake > Sediment | place: USA: Wyoming | collected... | reverse complement strand
GCGCCCATAGTGGGCGTGAGGATCTCTGCAGCACGCAAGGTTAGCAGACTGTGGGCAAAATCGCCTATACCAAACAGCCCTACTCCGATCAAATAGAACCGGAATTTTAGGGGCATAGCCTGTACGGAGGAGACAAGGCTCTTTCTATTGATTAGCCCTTTAGACCGCTCCTTGACCAAGGTTAAAAATGATATGGCTGATAGTATTCCTGGTATCAAAGTTAGCAAGAAGATCTGGCGATATGTATCCTGGGTTGCCTCATGACCTGCAAGCATAGTCAGAAGGATCAATGCCAAGACTGGGCCGAGCACAGCCCCCAGGGTGTCACCCATTCGATGGAAACCAAAAGCTCGGCCCCGTGCCTCTGGCGAGACCGAGTCCGCAAGCATGGCATCCCTCACAGGTCCTCTTATGCCACGACCAAGCCAGCCTGCGGAACGAACTAAGAGCACCTGTGGCCAGGTGTTGGCGAAGGCGAAAAGACCGGTTGTCAAGCCGGTCAAGAAATATCCTGTGACCGCAATAGGTTTCCGCCTGCCGATACGATCGCTGAACCAGCCTGCGCCAAGTTTCACAAAAGAGGAGATCCCATCAGATACACCCTCAATAATACCCAAAGCAGAGGCCGGTGCACCAATGGAGATCAGAAAGAGCGGTAGGATAGCAGTAGCCATTTCATGGCCTGCATCGCTCAAGAAGCTGGACAACGCCATGCCAAAGATATTGCGATTGAGCCAGCGTGCCTTTTCAGGAGCGTCCCCTTTTACTGCGATCTTCACATTACCTCGACCAGTAACGTCTAAAATTGAGACGGTCTATCTAGCAATCATAACCGGGCATTTAGCATTCCTCACCACGTCCTCGGACACCCCGCCCAGAAGGAGCCTATGAACCTTGCCATAGGCCTTGCTGCCCATGACAATCAAGTCAGCACCGATCTCATTCGCATATGAGAGGATCTTGCTAGAAGGGTCTCCATGGAGCACACGTGATTCGATATGCAAATCGTGCCCTTTCAGATATTCATCGATTAGCCTCTTCTGGTGCTCCTGAAATTCTTTTTCACAGAGGCGCACATCTTGTATCCCAATATCTGCCTCAGACGCAATCAGCTTCGGGAGGCCCACAATGCTGATCAAATGGATCTCAGCCGAGAAAGCAATCGCTATTGCAGAAGCTCTAGCCACGACCATCTCAGAGTAGTCCGAGGTATCCACTGCGACTACGATCCTCTTAATTCCATAATCTTCGACGCTTTCCATATTCCACACCCCTTAACAATTAATTATGAATGATCTTAACCTATAAGACGATGGCCTGTCATAATACTCGCATTTGAATTGTCATTTCGGTCCTCATATCCTATTTGGCACAAACCTCTTGGCAATCAGAGTCGGAACTACAGCGCTCAGGATCACCGCGGTTATGGCAATGGAGAACTGAGTCTGATCAAGGAATCCGAGATCCCGCCCCAAAGTGGCAGTTATTGTTCCAACAGTAAGCCCTGTGGAAAGAAGCATGGTGGAGAAGATCGGGGCCTCTGGAATCCACTTCTTATTGAAATAGTATGTTCCGATGAACTTGGACAGCATCTTAGCACCCAGCAATCCTAAGATTAGGCCTATGTTCTGCGTAATTGCAGGCAGGGAGATTAGCATGCCGGCTCTCACGAAGAAAGCTGGAGATAGGAGGGAAAATGTCACGGATCGGGTCTTAGAGAGTATATCGCTGTAGCTATGAATGCAGTTCGCGAACACGAGACCCAGGACGAAGGCACCAAAGACGGCATGAAGTCTACCGGCGTCAGCGATGAAAGAGACGCCGAGCATGGAGGCAAATATGAATCGGAGTTCCAGTTCCACAGCCCTTTTGCCGTAGCTGTCCACCAGAAACTCCAGCATCTTCGGTAACACCAGAATCATGAAGGCTATTATGACCAGGAAGGCAATGGTGTACAGGTTGAAGCTGGGTGAGATCAGGTTTATTCCGATCAGAGTTAGTATATCGTTCACAAAGGTAGCTGCTATTATCAGCTTGCTTGCCTTGAGGTCTAGCAGTTCGTACTCCAGAAGCACGGAATATACCACAGCCACCGAGGTGGTTGTCAGGGCAAGGCTTGCTGCCAGCGTGGCCAAGAAAGACCAATCAGTAAACGCAGACAAGAAGACAATCTCGCCTATTAATGGCACCACGAAGGCCATGGTGCCTATAGTGAAGCTTTTTTTGGCACTATTCCTCAATAGATAGAGATCTACTTCTGCCCCTGCCAGAAAAGTCAGCATTAAGCCGCCAAATGTTGCCAGGAAATCAAGCCACGGCTCAATCCTGACTCCCAGGAAGCTGGCAAGGAGTATTCCCGCCCCAGCCTCAAGGATCGAAGAAGAGATGCGCAGCCTGATGCTCAAAATACCGGTTAATACTACGACCGCTGCGATCAACGCAGTTGAATAAAGATCTACTGCCACCTACCTTCACTCCATCTATGCTCTAGTAGGTGTCATTAGCCGCAGAGGCGATTCAGGCACTATATGCCTGGGCGGACGCCATCGCCAAACGTGCGTCAATGCACGACACGAGGTTATAAGAATTTCTGTTTCAATTTATGATTATAAATTGAGTCTGGAAATCAATTGTAAGATAATTATAAGATTGATTTCATAGACTTGGCTAAGACAAAAAAAAAGGAGGGGGCTCAGGCACCCCATGGCTGAAGGAACGCCTTCACAGCCAAAATTATGCTGCAATGCTTTCAAATTCTGGAAAATCCCCTCTACGTGTACAGAAAACTTCCTGATGATCACGTTCTCTTGTACTTTCTTGGTCCGAGCGGTCCGTATCTGACCGGAAAGGCAGAAGATACAACTCATCACCATTCTGGGTCAATCGGCTTACGTGGCAATAAATACCGCTTGCCAACTCCATATATAACGAATATGATAGTATTACATACGATTGTCAAAAAAATTCCTCCCAATAAGTCTTTTCCACTTCCAGCTAACACCAAACCATAAAAGAATCCCATCGAAGATGCCATTAACAGAGCAATTGTAAGTAATCCTAATATTATCAGCCCTATGATTTTGGTTGCTGATTTAAGGGTCGTCCTGCATACAATGCCTAAATTATCCTCAGATATCATTGCAAATCTCCTGTCCACTCTCTATGGCAGTGAATACTTTAATCATAAAAGTTATTATATAATACACTCTATCTAAATTAACATTGAAGGCTAATGCTAAAAAATGTCTTGTAGCGTTTATCGCAGCATCTAGCACTTTTAGAATAGTTAGACGGTATTTCCCCGGCAACCACCTATCTCCAGTCACTTCATTTCATGAGGTAGGTGTCATTAGCCCTGATGGCAGTTCAGGCAGTTGCCCAGGCGGACTCCATCGCCTGAATATTGATTAATTAATGCGTAGCTTAAAGTTATAAGCGTTTCCATAGTAATACAGGTAAGCGCAGCAGGATGATTAAACCAAAAAATTGGATAAAAGGTACACTAGAACGCATTTATGTACCTTTCAATCTCCCAGGGATGAACAAAGGTGTTGTACGCTTCCCATTCCATCATGCCTAGTCTCATGATGTTTTCAAAGACGTGCTCACCTAGGGCTTCACGTATCACCTTATCTTCCTCTAAGAAGTCCAATGCCTCCTTCAGGTTGGCGGGCAAGGTCTTAATCCCCAGAGATTTCCGTTCAGCATCGGAGAGATCATAGACATTGAGGTCTACTGGTTTTCCTGGATCGATGCTTCTCTTTATGCCGTCCAGTCCAGCGGCCAGAATGACGGCAAAGGCTAAGTAAGGATTACAGGTGGGGTCTGGAGAGCGAAATTCCAGGCGCGTGGAGAGACCTCGCGCTGCAGGCACTCTTATGAGCGAGGATCTATTAGGCCCGGACCAGCTCATATAAACCGGAGCCTCAAAGCCCGATACCAGGCGCTTGTAGGAGTTGATAAGGGGATTGGCCACGGCGGTAATAGCGTTGGCATGCTCGATTAAGCCGCCTACGAAGAACCTGGCCAGGTCGCTAATGTTCATGGCCCCATCAGGATCGAAGAAAGCGTTCTCTTCACCCTGGAAAAGGGAGATATTGACGTGCATACCAGTTCCCGCCGTGCCGTAGATTGGCTTAGGCATGAAGGTGGCACGCAGACCTTCTTTCAGGGCAATGCTCTTGGTCACGTACTTGAATGTCACTACCTTATCTGCATTCTTGAGAGCGTCGTCATAGACAAAGTCGATCTCATGCTGGCCACGTGCTACCTCGTGATGGGATGCCTCGATGGTAAAGTCCATCTCGGTCAAGGCCCTGATGATCTCCCTCCTGACGTCCTCGGCCAGATCCACAGGACCCATGTCGAAGTAGCCTCCGAAGTCATGCGGTACGGTCGCAGAGCCACCGTTCTGTTTCTCAAAGAGGAAGAACTCCAGCTCCGGGCCGACATTCATGGCGTATCCCATATCCTTGGCCAGTTCAAGCTGCCGTTTCAGGACAAACCTGGGGTCACCCTCGAAGGGCTTTCCATTAGGATGATGAACATCGCATATGAACCTCGCTTCATTGGCTCCATCCTGTGATCTCCAAGGCAGGATGGCAAAGGTGGATGCATCCGGCCTCAAAATCATGTCCGATTCTTGAATTCGCGCAAAGCCCTCAATCGAGGAACCGTCAAAAGCTATGCCGCTTTGTAACGCTTTTCCCAGTCGATTGGCGGGGATAGCAACATTTTTTACTATGCCCTGGACGTCCGTGAACTGTAACCTGATAGTCTCAATGTTCTTCTCTTGGACTGCCTTAAGCACCTGTTCATCTGAGTACATATTTGCTTGCACCTACCGTTCTGCTTGTCGCTTTTATCAGTAGGTGTCATCAGCCCATCGGGCAGTTCAGGCATTTTGCCCAGGCGGACCCCATCGCCCAAGATGCGCTCAAGCTCTGCGAGTTGAGTTATAATAATTTTCGCTACATCCGAGAGATTGCCGATTCTCACCGGAATACTTTAATCCGAAAGCAACTAGCTTTATTAGGCTGGTGGTGATGGAGTCCACCCTAAACCGCCTCATGGCTGATGACTCCTGTTAGAAGGAGCATCATGCCAGACATAAAGGCCCTTATCCAGTACATCGATGAAAGACGGATCAAAGAGGATAGTCTGAGCGGCTACTCATTTGTAAGAGAACTCCCGCCAACCATCCGAGACACATTTTTTGCCTTGGCTTGCCTCAAAATGCTAAAGGCAGACTCGCAAGATGGCGAAATAATCCGTTTCCTGTCCGGGTATGACCAATTCGATTTTAACGGAGCTTACTATGCCATGAAGTGCTTGAAATTGGCCGGGGCAGAAGTAGACTATCAAGATGGAAAGTTACGGTGGATCTACCACGGAGATGAGCAGCAAAGACCATGTGCAGTTCCAAACACGCCCCTCATTCGCTATTTCAAAGGTGAATTGTATGGAATGTATGGTTCGAGCATATTTTCGTCGTCTTTAAGCGCAGTTCTTAAGCGCATAGAGCTGGGTGCTGACAATATAGGCAACGGCTTGGTAAACTCGACCCTCGCTCTTCTCGATATGAGGAGTCGCCAGGATATCATGAGCACTTTCATGGCCTTAGAGATATTGAACGCTATGGAGAAGAGGAGCTATCCCATCACCTTGTCCTCTTTACATATCGATCTGATATCAGACTTTTTGAAGCGCTGTACTACCAGAAAGGGATATGCGGCAAATCCCACAGCCAGCTCAGTGACCCTTGAGAGCACATATGCAGGTCATAGGATCGCACGATATCTTAAAATTTCTGATCCCTTGGGCATTACATCTTTCATAGACTCCCTTCAGAATGAGAATGGCGGTTTTAGAGGGTCACAGTTCGGCGGCATATCTACCCTGGAATCATGTTATCTGGCCTTGAGCACTATTTCAGATATCTCCTGTGAGGAACATGACTGTCTGCAATGAGGGTGATGATACTTATTTCGACAAGGTCCTGAAATCAGCCCTGCACCATGACAGACGCGAGAAGAGGAGAGAGATGGTCTATATTCTTGGGGAACTGCGAGATCCCCGTGGCTTGGATGCGCTCAAGACTATCATGACCGAGGATGATTCATACTTGGTCTCAGAGGCAGTAAAGGCTGTCGGAAAGATCAGCGGACCCAAGGCGATGGAGCTGCTTTTGATCATGATGCATCATCCGTCTTTTATGGTGAGAGGCGAAGTGGCCCTGGCCATAGGTGAAATGGATCATACGATGAGGGATGAGCTGCTAAACCAACTGCTTAACGATATTAGTCCCTACGTGGCAAACTGCGCGTATATTGTTTTGAATCATAATAATGTTAACTTAAACCGAAAAGATATGCAAAAAAGGAGGTTCTGTTGTGCGAAGCGATGTGACCAAAGTAGGTAAGGAGAGAGCCCCTCACCGTGCCCTCTTAAAAGCTACGGGCATCACGGATGAGGAGATAGGCCGCCCCTTCATAGGAATCGCAAATTCCGCGAACGATTTCATTCCCGGACATATCCATCTAGGTAAGGTAGCCGAGGCCGTCAAAGCAGGCATCAGGATGGCAGGCGGCGTCCCATTCGAGTTCCAGACCATAGGCATCTGTGACGGAATCGCCATGGGCCATACGGGTATGAAGTTCTCTTTGCCCAGCCGCGAGCTGATCGAGGATTCCATTGAGATTATGGTCCAAGCTCATCAACTCGATGGACTGGTGCTCATACCAACATGTGATAAGATAGTTCCAGGCCATATCATGGCCGCAGGAAGGCTTGATCTGCCCTCCATTGTAGTTACTGGAGGACCGATGCTTCCAGGATATGGCTGCGATAGAGAGCTTGATTTGATAGATGTCTTCGAGGGCTGGCAAAAGGGCGGCGATGTCTTGGCGACCCTAGAAGAGACGGCCTGCCCTGGTGCGGGCTCATGTGCTGGGCTATTCACCGCTAACACAATGGCTTGTATGACCGAGGCCTTGGGCTTGAGCCTGCCGGGGTGCGCCACGATCCATGCAGTGGACGCCCGGAAGATGCGCATCGCCAAGAGGTCCGGCATGAAGATCGTGGAGTTGGTACAGAAGGGGTTGACTGCCAGGAAGATAGTCAGCGCAAAGTCCATGGAGAACGCAGTCCGCGTGGATATGGCCATTGGTGGCTCTACAAATACCGTCCTTCATCTGCCCGCCATTGCCGCGGAGTTCGGGTTGGAGCTGGGGCTTGATATCTTCGACAAGATCAGCCGGGATACTCCCCATCTGGTCAACCTGCGGCCTGGCGGTCCCTATCACTTGATTGACTTAGAACGGGCAGGAGGCATCCCTGCCGTGATGAACAGACTCAAGACCAAGCTAAATCTCGGTGTCATGACTGTTACTGGAAGAACCATGGGTGAGGAGATCGCAGAATTCTGTCCAGTCAATCCGAAAACCTATGATGAGGTTATAGCGACCTTGGAGTCGCCTGTGCATAAAGAAGGTGGTATCGCTATACTCCATGGAAGCCTGGCTCCAGAAGGGTCTGTGGTTAAGCAGATCGCTGTGTCGAGATCCATGTTTGTTCACAAAGGACCTGCGGTGGTCTTCGACTCAGAAGAGGAGTCGATGGCAGGAATAGCAAACGGCGAGGTCAAGGCAGGAGATGTCGTGGTGATCAGGTATGAGGGACCGAAAGGTGGTCCGGGCATGAGAGAGATGCTTGCACCGACCTCTGCCATAGCAGGTGTGGGACTTAGCGAATCCGTTGCCTTAGTGACTGATGGGCGGTTCAGTGGAGGCACACGAGGGCCATGTATCGGGCATGTCTCTCCAGAGGCGGAGGTAGGCGGTCCTATCGGTCTGGTCGAGAATGGAGATCTTATTCTGGTGGATATACCATCGAGGAGAGTGGACCTCTTTGTTAATGATGAGGAGATGGCCAAGAGAAGAGCTAATTGGATCCCGCCAGATCCTAAGGTAATGGGAGGCGTTCTGAAGAGATACAGCAGATCGGTTACATCGGCCAGTAAGGGCGCGGTTCTACAATAAGTTGTCTATCGAAGCCTTGGACAATTTATCCCGGCAGTACCACCAAATTACACCATCTTAGGCACAGAGCTCTTGGTCAACGTGCGACATAGGGTATGTGCATCTTAGAAACCAGAAGGGACTACTGGTGAATTTGGCGGTACTGCCGGGACAAAGAGTCTAATGATAATTTTATTTTATTTCTGTCCCATTAGATAATTTCCCAAAAAAAATCTGATGGGACAATCTACACGAGATAGGGACTGTTTTGCAGAGGGATTGTGTGAAAGGAGGCAATCTGGGCCAGGTTGTTAGTCGTCATGCCTTCATTGAGTATCATGCGAAAAAATATGGAGAGCTAAACACGTACTTAAAAAGAATAAATCAGACTGCCTTCTGAAATCATTTCCTCCACCAGAAACTTGTAGAAGTCCCCTGGCACAATCGCTCTATCTCCCGCCTGCACGCCTCTGGCCACCAGGTCTTCCTTGCAGGCCAGAATCCTCTCTCGTGGTAGGGCTCCCTGAGAAGCTGCTTCAAGCAAATTGTAGACCCCGTCTCCGGCTAAGTACAGGACGGCATTTTGTGAATGCTCCATCAGATGGAAGCAGAGCTTTGTGCGGTCACTGTGAGGTGGCTTGGTCAGAAGGAAAATCTCTGTATTGTCCATGCTTCACCTTATCATAGTACGATCATGCAATCCGCTGCCCGGATATTCTCCATGAATACGTCCTCATCCGCAAGCTCCACCCTCTCAATCAGACTCTGGTTCAAAAGGCCTCTCTCTACAATAGAAGGCTCATGAACCAGGACTCTTAACTCGGGATAGGCATAGACTATATCGGATAGGTTTGGCACACGAAGGGCCTTGCTGTTCTGGCCAGCCAGGACAAGGTAGACGCCATCGGCATAAAGACCTAAAGTCACATCCATCTTTATGCTCACTGCTGCAGCATTGAGCAAGCCATAGGCCTTCTCGCTGCCATAGGGCGCGATGTCGAGTAGGTAGAAGACGGATCTCATCTCGATAATGCAATTACCTTGTCGCTGTTTTTCAACATTTCGGCCAGATCGTAGAGGCTCGTGATCTTAATTCCATGTTGATAATCCGAGCAGATGCCATCCTCCTCCGCCACATAGCCCCTGGCTGCCGCACATCTGGCACAGGCCCTGACCACAGCTCCTCTCTTTGCCAGCTCTTGGAAGAGCTGGCCAGCATCTGCAAAAAGAGGGGGCTTCTGCCCGAGCTTGGGAATATGCACGGCATCTAGATAAAGGAATATATTTACCTGAGATATCTTCAGCGCTTCTATTGCGATTTTATAAGCTATCTCTGCATATTCCGAGATGTAAGGCCCGTCCGTGAGGATGATAGTCAGCGTCTTCAAGAGCCTCTCCTTCAGAGGTATTCTAATAAAGTCCTGATATGCTCAAGGTTCGTCGCATATTTGCCCTCAAGTAGCGGCGTGCATTTATCCAGCGTTGTCTCCCTTCCCACCAGTTTGATGGCGAAAGTATAGCAGCTCTGCTCTCCACAGATCTGACAATTGGTTTTGGGAAGGTACTCGTAGATCTCTGCGTGGTCCACCTTGACCTTTTCTCTTGGAACGGGTGTCACGCCACTAGCAATGGCCTTGTTGATGGTATTTTTAAGGTTTTCCAACATCTCTTTCGCTTCGGTCTCGCTCTTGATCATCGTCATGGTGACGTTGCCTGTAGAGTAGAAGGTGATGAGAATATTGCCGCTCTGGATGATGAGGGCTCCGATCCTCTCCGAGTACCTGGCCCTGGGAAAAAGAGGCTCCACGAGCTTCAGGGCTCCACCCAAAGCCGGCTCAAGCCGGGCAATGATCCTGAACTTGGATTCATCGGCAATGCAGGGCAGAAGCTGTCGGATTTCCATGATCTGTAGTGGCTTTGTTCCTGAAAGATCCTTTATTGATTCCGCAGGCTTTTCTGCTGATTTGGTTTCCATAAAGTTCTTTCCAAAATCGGTCAGAATAAACGTGCCCTCTTTTGTCTCTGCTAAGCCTGCCTGCTGCAGCATTTGCAGGTGGTAGTCCAGCATAGCGGCACCAACTGCTTTCTCAATCTCTACATTTGTTCTCTCTTTCTCTACCAGCATGGCCATGATTTTTCTTCTCGTGGCGTTTGCCATAGCATTGCTCACCAATTTTACATTTGCGGAAGGGCTTGTCATTTTCATCTCACCTCTATGCTCCGGTCCCACAGGAGACCTTTTCTGGCAGATCGGGATAATATTTGTCTCTCAGTTTCAGGGCCACATTTACAAGTGCAATCAACACCGGAACTTCGATGAGTGGCCCGATCACGGCAGCAAAGGCCTCCTGGGAGGCGATGCCAAAGACGCCCACTGCTACGGCGATGGCCAGCTCGAAGTTGTTGCTGGCCGCGGTGAAGGACAGAGCAGCTGTATTCTCATAGTTTACTCCCAACTTGTAAGCCATGAAGAAGCTGACAAAGAACATAAGCAGGAAGTATATCGCTAAAGGCACAGCCACTCGCACCACATCGAGAGGAAGCTGGACGATGTAGTCGCCCTTCAGGGAGAACATCACCACAATGGTAAAGAGCAAGGCAATGAGGGTTAGGGGCGAGATTTTAGGTATGAACTCTCTCTCGTACCAGCCCCTTCCTCTGGCCTTAATAAGGCTGAATCTGGTGATTATGCCTGCCAGGAAGGGTATGCCCAGATAGATGAATACGCTCTCTGCAATCTGGGCAATTGTTACATTGACCAGTGTTCCCTCCGCGATTCCCAGGGCTGCCGGCAGCACAGTAATAAAAACATAAGCGTAAACGGAATAAAACAGCACCTGGAATATGGAGTTGAGCCCTACCAGGGCGGCGCAGTACTCGGTGCAGCCACGAGCCAGCTCATTCCAGACGATGACCATGGCGATGCAACGGGCTATGCCGATGAGGATTATGCCATACATGAGATGAGGATAATCTCGCAGGAAGATTACCGCCAATGCAAACATTAGAATGGGACCAACGATCCAGTTCTGTATCAGGGAGAGGCTGAGGACCTTTTTATCCTGGAAGACCTTACCCAGTTCTTCATATTTCACCTTGGCCAGGGGCGGGTACATCATGAGAATCAGGCCAATGGCGATAGGTATTGATGTTGTGCCGATCTGCAGGCTTAAGATGAACTGGGTAATGCCCGGAGCATAATAGCCTATTCCTATTCCCAGGAACATGGCTACAAAGATCCAGACAGTGAGGTACCGGGATAAGAAATCCAGGCCCTTACTGACACCATTTGACATTTAACTCCTCCCTCCATTAATAAAATTAAAAATTAATTATGTCGAACCCAGCTTGGTGTACTTCGAGCCTGCCGCGGCCGGAGTCTTACCAGCCGGAGCGTCTGCGTTCTCGTGGGCCTTCCAGTCCTCCCAGGTGTAGAGGCTAGCCTCATATCCCATGAGCTGCAGGGCATACCAGACTAGAGCAGACCGGCTGTAATCATCGGAATAGACCACAATCGGCTTTTCTTTGTCCAGCCTGCTGAAAACCGTGCTCAAATCCGCCCCTATTTTGATCTTATCCCCTTTGATCACATTGGCCGGATCCAGTGCGATAGAACCAGGTATGCGGCCTTTGCCAAACTCCACGAAAGGCCGGACGTCTATGATCTGGGCCTGGCCGGACTTCACATATTGATATTCCGCTATTACCTCTGGCTTGACCATCGGCCCATATTCCGTGCCCGGCAATATGTTCTCGGAAGTCTCTTCAGGCAGGCCCGCAGCCTTCCAGTCGGCCAGACTTCCATCCAGGAGCAACACGTCTTTCTGACCTAGGTAGCGCAGCACTAAGAAAGCAAATTCCGCCTCGCCGGAGCTCTCTTTGCTACCGTAAAGAACTATGGAATCGTCTCTGGAGACACCGGAATCGCCCAGGACCTTGGCAAGTTCTTCATCTGTCTTAAGGTCGCCTTCGCCGTTAAGGAAGTCTTTGCTGGGAATGTGAATGGCGTCCTTAATGTGAGATGTAGAATAGCTGTCTGTGTTGGACACGTCCATTACCACATCTGAGCTGGAAACGCTCTTCATAGCCTTGAGGATCGCACCATTAGGAAAGGAGGCCACTCGATCGAAGGGCTTTTGCGTACCTGCCGTGCCGCTCCCTGAATTTCCCGCAGCGCTATTCCCGGCGCTGTTGGGTTGGCCTGTGCCAATCTCAGAGTTCAGGAAACCGCTCGGATCCCAGTTGCCACCACTGCAACTGCAGCCTGCGTCCACCACGGGAGCAAAAGCTATCAAGGAAAGTATCAGAATTCCAATTGCATTGAATTTTGTCATTGATTGTTGCCTCACTCAGACTTTAGCTTCTTTCATCAGCTTCACTAAATTGAGCATATCTATTACAACGCCTTCGGACAGCCGGTATCTGGACCATCTTCCGTCCTTGCGTTCTTTGATGAGCCCCGCATCCTTGAGGATGGAGAGATGATGAGAAGTGCTGGATTGCGGTCGGTCCACGCCGACCATGATCTCGCAGACGCATAGCTCGCCTTCCCGCAGAAGCGACAGGATCTTGAGGCGGCAGGGATCGGCCATGGCTTTGAATATTTCAGCCTCAACTTCGATGTCCTTCTCGTCCAGCTTGCTTGTAATGGAACGCAACTTATTGACTTTGCA
>Ga0315286_10005061_pt1 | contig 12692 bp, 12 predicted proteins | sample YL17G10_0_MG_FD_205038 | JGI IMG/M metagenome (GOLD analysis project Ga0315286, IMG submission 205038) | Sediment microbial communities from Yellowstone Lake, YNP, Wyoming, USA - YL17G10_0 | ecosystem: Environmental > Aquatic > Freshwater > Lake > Sediment | place: USA: Wyoming | collected... | reverse complement strand
GGCTTCGTTGGCAGCCAGAGTGATATAGCCGGCGGGAGCCACCTCGAGAATGTACATGTCCTGTCCGGGCAGAATCATGGAACAGAGCCGTGAGACGTTCACCATTTGCACATGGTAGTCGTTGATCTTATGGATGATCTGGGAGTTAAGGATCTTGGGCTTTATCCGCTCTTCCATGGTCACGCCAAGGGACTTGAGTGCCGCATCGCCGGCGTGCTTCACTTCTGCCTGCGCCTTGGAATGAAACTCCAACACTCCGAAGTGGCGTTCCACCACCAGCAAACCGGGCCGTACGTTGGCAGACTTGAGGGCCGCGTCCGCCACCTGGTTGATGAGCACTCCCGGCGCAATCTCTATAAACACCGCAGCCATGCCCACCACAGGAAGATAGCCCCGGGCGTTGGCTCCCATGTAGGCGGTAAACTGAGGCTGCATCCGGTCCAGATAAACATAGGCGCGGAGTTCCAGCATAAAGTGCTCCTTTCCGGTTTGATTGCCAAGGGCTCCGGACAGGACCTGTCAGGCGCCCGTTAACACAGTCCATCCATCCGAACACATTGATGGGCGTTCGAAGCCTTTGGTTCTGTGATCCTGCTGATACATCGCGACAGAAATCTCCACCCGGTTCGCGTATCACGGCTCCCCTTTGACTGAAGCCACATCGGATTCGGATTTCCGTTTTTTTCTCCCCTGGGGACGTTCGGCTTTTGCCGGTTGACTCGTTTGCGTCTGAGCCTGGGCCGTCGGCAGCGGTGCATTGGTGCTCTCCATTCCGGCGCCCTCCGCCAAGCCCACGGCAGCGGCCGGCATGCCGCCGGGACCGTGCGGTCCGGTGGCTTTACCTCGACCGGAACCGGGGCCAGGCTTTAGTACCCCTAGTTGTGCATGGGGCCGCGGAATCACATGAACGGAGACGACCCGCCCAACCCTTGCGGCTGCCGCCGCACCCGCGGCAACCGCCGCTTTCACTGCCCCCACATCTCCCGTGACCTTCACGGTAACGAGCCCCCTTCCCACGAGCTCGTGGCCGAGCAAGGACACGACGGCTGCCTTGCACGCCGCATCCGCGGCTTCCACGGCGGCCGTATATCCCAACGTTTCTATCAGTCCGAGGCTCTGACCTTTCATTGTTCTTCCTCAGTCTCCGGGTGATGCATGTTCCCTCAAAACTTCATCCAGAATCCGGCTGACAAGACCCTCCAACGCGTAATGAGCGGACCTCCCGGGGTTGCTCAATCCTTTTGTATCCTCTCGATCAGTGAGAACCAGCGGCTGCCTCTTGACCAAACGTGCCGCATTGGTCCCCAACCGCCGCAATTCCCGACTTTGCAAGGACCCCACCGAGAAAGCAAAGAGGGGCGCTCCTGCCGGAAGGTCTCGATGGTGAAGGACGATCTCTCCCGCTTCACTTATGGCAATCCCCACGTTGAGTGCTGAGCCGTTGGCGGCCTGCTTGGCCAATTCCGTTGCCGACTCATTCCAGGCGTGCCGAATCTCATAGGGGATCCCTTCTTCCTCAATGCCCCACAGGACGGGCTCCGTAAGCCCCCTTGTCGCGTCGGAAGAACCGCTCAGGATCAAAATGGCCGGTTTGGTGTTCATTTGGCTTTTTTCTCCCGTTCCACATGAGCCAGAATCAAGCCTGTGGCAACGGCGTTGCGCGGCCCTTCGGAGCCACGAACATTGGCGCGACCCGTAACAACGCCAAACTCGAACAGCGCGTCCGAGATCATTTGGGGAATTTCGAAATCCAGCGCCGATCCACCCACGAGGACCACAAAATGGATCAACCGGATGTTCCCGCCCGGGGCCACTCTTTTCAGGGCCCGCAAGGCGTTCCTCACAAAGACCTTGCGTTTGGCCTGGCGGCGCACGGCGACGATCTTTTCCATGGGAGTCCGGGTATCGAGAGGCTTTTGCCCATCATCGGTGAGCACCGCCACACGTCCGAACAAATTTGGATTCACCGGCTGATCGAGGAACTGCACCGAACCGTCTTCATGCCGGATATGGAAAAGGCTTTCCACCTTGCCCAGTGGGTGCCGCTTGATATCTTCGGCCAGTTCCTTGTCCTCCAGTCCCAGTTCGGTATCGATGAGGAGCGTGACCATCTCCCCGGCGCCCGCCAGGTGGATGCACCGGATGACGCCCTCTTCGTTTATGAGTGCCGCGTCGGTCGAGCCACCCCCGAGGTCCAGAACAGCCAGGGGAGGCCGCGTACCAGGTGTGGTCAGGGCGCCGCCTACGGCCATTTCCGCTTCCACACCTCCCACGCAGCAGGGGACCATGATCTCATCCTTTACCTTGCTCGCCAGGCGCATCATGGGGAGTTTGTGTGTCTCCACCATGGCGGCGAGACCCACGGCGTTGCCGAGCGCGTATTCGCCTGCCAGGCTTCCCAGAACCTTCTGCGGTTTGAAGGTATCCACGGCGAGAATGTCGCGCACCGTTATGGTGTGCACCGGCTGATCCGTGACCTCGGCCATGACCTTGCGCACCTGCTCGAACATGCCGCCCACATTGGTGCCAGGCTCCCCCTGAATTTCCACCAAGGGGGAAACCTCTTGCGCCTTTTCCATAATGGCGTCGGCGCCTTCTTCCACCTGGATTTCAGCGCGTTGCCTCTCTCCGATCAGAGCCAGCTTGCCCGCCGGAATGCGTCGCTCCTGGATATCCCCCTGCGGCGTTTTGATCACCACCGCACTGCGAATCCCCATGAGCGCGCGGGCGACAGGAACGGTTCGACGCGTCTCCTCGGGGTCGAGATGGAATATGGTGGCGATGTCATAGGGATTGGAAAGCTTCTCGATGGCCCTTCCGGGAAGCGCCACTTCCACGGCCGCCGGCATGCCCAGAGGAACCCGATCGATGAATTCGACTTCGTCGACGATGGGAATCGGCCTCAGCAAGCGATTGTGCACCAGGACACCGTCGTCGTTTTGCAGGATGGCTCCGACGATCTGCGCCCCGTGATTCATGGCCTGGTTGATCTGTGCAGCCACTTCCTGAAAATCCAGACGGCCGGGGACGACCACCAGGCACGGGGCCGCTGACCCTTTGGATTTCAAGTGCGCCAACAGGACGGTCGTGCCCACTCCAAGCCCCTGCCCGCCGGGCGTCGCTGGATTGTGGCCGATCATGGCCGACTCAGTAATGACCGTTTCCGTAATGGTTTCCATGGCTACATCGCCCACAACGGGCGTGGCTTCGTTGAGCAAAATCAAGGAAAGATCGCTGCGCTTCAGCGCCAGAGGCGCCAGGGCCGTATCCAGACCCGCGATCACTCCCATGGAGTTTTGAACGGTGCCTTTGATACCGACGGTTTTCACCGTGGCGCTGGAAAGGAAATGGACCCTCCCGTCCGGCCCGACCTCAGCGACAGCGACTTCCGTTGTATCGTTACCAACATCCACACCGGCGATGGTGACCATGAACCGATCGCTCCCATAACAGCGTTTGTATTCATCCTTTCACCGCAAAGAGCGCAAAGGAAAGCATGAGCGACTGTTTCAATCTTTGCGGCTTTTTGCGGTGAGACAAATGCTCATGGACTTAGACCCGGCCTCACTCAATCGCGTTTCAGACGGCGACGCTTCTCGTACACGTCTGCCGCTTCCCGCACCAGGGTCGCACAAACGTGCGCCTGGTATTGCGATTCAAGCTCAGTCGCGATGTCCATCAACTCTTTCTTGGTGGAACGGTACGGCCGCAACGCCTCGTAAATTTCCAGAACACGCTCGTCCGGAATGCGAGTCATCTCGGCAGCCCTGCGGATATTGCTGGCGAGCTGGGGCCTCCCGCAGGCGTCGGCAATCTGCGCCTGATATTCGAGAGTCTCCGGGCGAATCTTCATATCGCCGAAGTTGATCTTTCCGGTTTCCGCCTTGTCCAGGCTGATCTCGTCGAGACTCAGCCCCGTGGCTGTTCGGACCAGATCAGGCCGTTTTTCTGCCAGTGGATAATCCTTCCTTGGGTCGAGCCCGTTGCCCGAACGTCCGCCCGGATTCTCCGAACCGCCACTCAGGACGGCCATAACCCGCTTGACGGCCTCCCCGATGAGGTCGGGCGAAATATCGACCCCTTTGCTCTGGGCCATGCGCTCTACCAGTTTGGATATTAGCTCATCGCTCATTGTGGTCCTTTCCTGACGAATGGTTGTGCAGTGTCACCCCGAAGCCGGATGTGAGTGAAGCCCCCCGGAGGCCTAGAGCTGAACCTTGACCTCCATGGACGGCTTTTCGGGGTTCACATATTGAACCTCCTTATTGTGAAGCAATGCGGCCAGACCCTGGTAGCGCGGTCTCGCCATGGGATCGTTGCGCGTGGGCACCGGCCTCGGACTCTCCCCCTTGGCGTACTTGGCGGCGTTGCGGCCGATGGCGCGAAAGGTTTCCGTGTCCACTAGCGGGGACTGGGAAAAAAGCTCCAGGTTTTGCAGCGGCTTGAGGTCCTTTTGATGGATCACCGATGTTCCCCGGGAGAGCACACCGATTCCAATGCCGGAGCCGCTCAGCTTGGCCGCTTCGTGGGATATGAAGGCCACATCCGCGGTCCGGTATACCTTGACCAACCGGGCCTTGAGCCCCTCCTCCTCGATTCCGGCCATGATTTCCCGCAGGACCTGCTGATGAGGAATGTCGATGATGGTCCGGGTCATGGCCGTGCCAAATGCGGGGGGCAGAGCGATCACGACTTCGTTTTTGTCCATGCCTTGTTTTGCCGGCCCGATTTCCTTAAATGCCAGCGGAGCCGGGCTTTCACCGGCGGCCCCGGCGGGAGGTCCGCCGCCGTCCATCTCCCGTAGAACTTCAAGGATGATCTCCCTGATCACGTCTTCAGTGATTTTCATCTCTCTAGCCTCCTCCAGGCCTAAATGTCTTCAGGGCTGATGGCCTGCGGTATGTCTTTCAGGATGTCCCAGCGCTTGCCCTCGAGACGGTACCCCGTGCCCGGGCCCTGGTAGTCGTTGGGGTCATTGACGGCGCTCAGGACATGGAAATTCCCTTCGAGAATGGCCGATGTGTGGAGATAGTCCCCGGAGACCTTTTGCTTGAGGACGCCGAGAATCGCTTCGGCGATATCGCGAAAACCATGCTTGGCAAGAGCCCGCACCAGGTCCAGGCCGTTTCCGCCGCGCTTCATGAATCCGTCGATGGCGCTCAGATCTTCCGTGACATGCCGGTCCGGTACTTCTTTACTGCCATGGGCGTAGGTCACCGCTTCGACTTCCTCGTCCGTAATGGCCGGCAGCCCCACCTCTTTGAAAATCGCTTGCAGGGCCCTTGCCGCCTTGTTCCGGATCATGATGACATCCTCTTCCTTCACCGGAATGAGCCCCCCGTCGATCTGGAGGTCGCGCTGCAGCACGAGAAAGTCGTCGTAATCGTCGCAGTCATGGGTCGAGCCCGCAAACATATTGTCGTAGTTGGGCACCGAACTGTAGCCGGAGAAGATCAGGTCGGTGCCGGGCAGAAACTGCATGAGCATGCGCGCGGTATTGCGGATGGGCGAGTGGGTGAAGGTCTGGTCGTTGCCCGAAGCCACTTCCAGATCCATCAATACGGATGCCACATTTTCCGCAAGAACGGTGCGAATGCCGGAAGGCACGGCGCCGGGAACGCCGATAACGCTGATGGAACCGTTCTGCAGCCCCTGAACCCCGGCCCCCTTGGTGATCATCACGCAGCGAATCTCCAGGTACAGCATGGACTTGCCTTCGGCGTAGCCCATCTGCACCTCTGAGCCGGTGCCCGAGGTGAAGCGCATCTTGAGTCCCCGCGACGCATAGGCGGAAGCCAGAAACGCTTTGGACCAGGGGGTGTCGTCACCGTCCACGAAGACCTGTTCGGTTCCATAAACGGAGACCGTTTCCGCGTACGCCGTCAGTCCGCGCATGCCCATGCTGAGCTCGAGGGCTTCCTCCACGGCGCACTGGGTGATCACGCCGGGCCTGCCCGTTTGCGATCCCACCAGAATGGAGAGTGCATTCATGGGGGCGTACCGCCCGACACCCACCGTGGTTTCCAGCTCGCTGAATCCACGGAAGGCCGCTTCTGCGGCGTCTGCTGCCAGCAGCACGGGATGGTCTTTCAAGTTGGTCACGTGGGCCTGATTGGATGGCGTGCGCCGTGGCCGGAGCTTCTGCATGGCCATCATCAGCTCCACGACATTCAGCTTCTTGAGCACATCGAGGATCTTAGCCGGAGTCATCCCCACCGACAGGCGGACGATTTCCGAGCGGGGCACATTGATGTCCACGAGCATCCGGGCGAACTTGAGGGAATCCAGAGCCATGGCTTCTTCGGCAACCGAGGTGTCGATGCAGTGATCGCCGATCCACATGTCGATCATGTCGAAATCACTGCGGGGTTTTCCATCCAGCTCGGTTACCTTGCCGTTTTGTATTTTGATTCCAGGCGCCGGGTCGTTGGGGCTGTCCATGGCCACCAAGCCCACTTCGACCCATTCCTTGATGAAGCCGTCCTTGTTCACCGGACGCTGGGCCAGCACCTGAAAGCGCTTTTGTCTTTTGCTCATTGGTAGCCCTCTCCTCGTCAGATGTAAGGTTGAGTGACAGGCTTGGCTTCCTGGCCCCATGCCGAAAGGAGCTTGATGCCCACTTCCCGGCCGGCCACAACCGCCTGGCGCACGGCACCTGAATCTCCGGACACCCAGATCATGACCTCATTGGTGAGACTCGTTCCCTTGGCGGGGGATGCGTACCCCACCACTTCCACGTCGGCCGCTTTGACCGCCGTATCAATCATGAGAACACCGATGACCGCGGGGGCGCCCAGAATGAGTCCGAAGGCTTTGCCTTCCGGTGTCTTGAAAACGTGAGACAAGCATCGGCTGGCGCGCGCGGTGTACTGGAGCTCCAAATGGCCCTGGTCGTTGGCGTAGACGTCTCCGAAATACTTGGGCAGGGCTTCCAGGGTGACTTCTACGGCGCGGCGGGCATCCGAGACATCCTCGGCGCCAAAAATGATCAGGTTTCCGTGGCCGGCTCCACCCTTGGTGTCCCGGGGCATTTCCACCGCCAGGATTTCCGTGTTGGTCGCCTTAACGGCTTCGTCCGCCGCCATGATCTGCGGTCCCGCCCCGACACGGCCGCCGATGACGCCGATGGAACGGTATTTGTCATCAATACCCATCAACTTGTGAATGGCTGGATCCAGGTTGGCAATGACAATCCCCTGCGTATCCCCCAAACCGATGCCGACGTACTCGGTCACCTGAACCAGGTCGGGACGAGAGGCAGTCCGTTTTGAGCTGCCTTCTTGGGATGCATTGGGGTTAGCCTTTTCGGAAGGCGAAGAACCCACCCTCTTCATCACTTCCTTCATGACCCTGTTGATCAGTTCCTCTTGCATAGGATATCACCTCCCGGTTTCGTCCGGTCATGGACATGGGCTATTGAGGGTTCATTCACTCACCGCCAGTTGGGGCAGGATTTTCTCCACGTCCTGGTGAGGCCTTGGAATCACGTGGACCGACACCACCTCACCCACTTTTTGCGCGGCGGCGGCGCCGGCGTCCGTTGCGGCTTTTACGGCCCCCACATCGCCTCGCACCATGGTGGTCACCAAGCCCGCTCCGATCTTGACATACCCCACCAACTGGACGTTGGCCGCCTTGACCATGGCATCCGAGGCTTCGATCATGGCAACCAGTCCTTTTGTTTCGATCAGTCCTAGTGCTTCCTTAATCATTGGGAATCCTCCTCTGTTGGAATTGCCCACACCCTATTCCAAGAAGCGTGTGGGCATCACGGGTGAAACGGGGCCAGCCGCATGAAGCAGGCCCCATCTGCATCTCAAGCCTCGTTCAAGGCGGCAACTTCCTTCTTCTTGAACAGATCAGGGAGTCTTGCGGAGAGAATCCCGGCAAGATTGCCGATCAACATGCAAACGAAGGTATTCAAGAGAGTGAGGGCGATATCGCCTTTGTGCCCTCCGAGGTTGCCGAAGAAGACCGCGGCCCCCACAAACTGCCCTGGAATGGCGGAAAGGAACCCGAGGTTCCCTTCTATGGTCATGACGAAGCAGAACACACCGATCCACCCAGATAGTAGCAGCATGCTGCCGCCCCCGAATTGCTGCCACGTCCAGAAGAAAAACGCACCCTGCAGCATGCCCGCCGCATTGGCTGCGAAGGATTTGAACAGGGCTTCCTTGCTGCCACCGGCGTAGTAAAAGCTTGCCCATGCCGCGTAGCCCACCCAGGCGATGAGCCAGGGAACCTGGGTTGTGAGGAAAAACCACAGGCCGCACAGCACACCGATACTGATGGATACAGGTAACAGTGCCATGATTATGCCCCTTTCTTGTATTGCTGAGCCAAGGCGTCCGCCGTCCAGATGGCAGCTTCCACCATGCTCGGGGTCACTTCGAACCATGTGGCGTGAATGGTTTCACCCGGGGCGGTCGTCGCTTCGGCCACCTTGCGGATTTCCTCCTTGGTGGGATTGTGTATGCCCAAATCGTCCAGGCAAACCGGCAGACCCACCGTCAGGCAAAAATCCAGAACGTCCTCGACGTCCTCCGAGGGACGGCCTTCCATGATGAGCTGCGTGAGGGTCCCAAAAGCCACTTTCTGGCCATGGAGCTTGTGGTGAGAACTTTCCAGAACGGTAAACCCGTTGTGCACCGAATGTGCCCCGGCAAGACCGCCACTTTCAAACCCCAGACCGCTCAGAAGCGTGTTGGCTTCCACAATGGCTTCAACGGCCGGAGTCACCATTTGCCTTTCCACGGCCAGCTTGGCCTGTAGGCCATATTCCAGCAGCGTATCGTAGCAAAGACGCGCCAACGCATGAGCTGAAAGCGTGGGAGGGCATCCGCCCGTGAGCACGTTGGCCTTGCAGCTCTTGGCGCAGGTATCGGCTTCCCAGTAGGTGGCCAGGGCATCCCCCATGCCCGACACCAGGAATTCGACCGGGGCCTGGGCAACCACCTTCGTATCCACCAACACGCAATCCGGGTTCTTGGGCAGGACGAGGTAGCGCTCAAAAACGGCATTGTCGGTGTAGACCACCGCCAGGGCCGAGCACGGGGCATCGGTGGCGGCAATGGTGGGGACGACGATGACCGGTATTTTCATGTAATGGGCCACGGCTTTGCCGGTATCGATAACCTTGCCGCCTCCCGCGGCGATAACAACATCGGCCCCTTCTTTCTGGGCAACGTCTACCAATCGGTTGATCTCATTGGTGGAGCATTCACCGTTGAAGTGCTCCTGATGGCAGCCAATCCCTTTTTCTTCGAGGCTAGCCCGAATTGCTGCGCCGCACACCGTCAGAGCGGTCTTCCCGCCTGTGAGCAGGGCCTTGGACCCTAGCCTGGCTGCATTGACGCCGATTTCGTGGATGGCTCCCTCTCCCTGAACATAACGACTTGGTGCAAGTAAGATCCGACTCATGGAGTTCCCCCTTTTGATTGGGTTGTGAAACTGAAGATAAGCCGGGGTAGAACATGTACCTAACCGAGCTTATCCGCCTCATGACCGGAATGCAGCGATGGCGCAAAGATCCCCCGCTACGTTCGTTGTGATTCAGGATTTGTCGGAGCTTCCGTGGGACAGTGAAGTGTGGAGAATGATCAGGGAGACGATGCAGCAGAGTCCGTTTCGAGGACAGCAGGAACAGTTTTTACTGCACTGCGTACCTTCAACGAGAAACTCCGATCCCATTTATGAATAAATCGCAGAAAAGTGCAACCGTAAATCCCTCAAAGGGGGGAAATCGCCTCCCTCAAAAGGGGGAATTGGCAGCGATGGAATGAGCCTGGCGATGCGCGGATTCATTCAAACAGGTGGGAAAAGCGATCTGACGCAAAGGGAAAATGCATTCCGTGGTGGCGAGCTCATGGAGGCCGGGTGCGGGACCATCGCGGCGGCAGCTCCCTCCTGACGGCGACCATGGCGGCTTCCACGCGGTTTTTTACCTGCAATTTCTGGTAGATACTCTTGACATGGCTTTTCACGGTTTCGATGCTGATGAAAAGAGTATCGGATATTCTCTTATTACTCCATCCGTCAATGATCGCCTGCAATATCTCTTTTTCCCGCTGAGTCAAATCGACTCCATCGGATGGTTCTTCGGAAGCTTTCCGAGTGTTGATGTCCATGGTGAGATTCACCAGGAAGGGTGAAACGATTTGCTTTCCGTCACACACGGACCGGATGATCTTGACCAACTGTTCAACATCGATGCATTTAAGCAGGTAGCCGTCTGCACCCGCCTGCATGGCTTCATGGACGTACTTTTCATCGTCATAGGTTGAAAGCACAAGGATTTTCATTTCGGGAACGGCTTTGCGCAGGACTCGAATAACCCGAATGCCCGACATTCCCGGCATGTCTACATCGATTAACGACAAATCGGGAGTTTCTCTCTGGATCTTTTCAACGGCACTGAAGCCATCGTTTGCTTCCCCGATGACCTCTATCCCATCTTCTTGATCCAATGCGATTCTCAAACCCATGCGAAAAAGCGGGTGGTCGTCTGCGAGGAATACTCTCATGGTCTAGTGCCCCCCTTACGGGTTCGATCCTTGGAACGTCTCCCACCCCATCGACTCCGATACGGTAGAATTAGGCAATGCGATTTCCTGCTGCCGCCACATGCCTGTGCGCTGACGCTCAGGCGGCCGGCTCCCTACAATCGACCGGCAACGTAAAGTGGAAGAGGCATCCGGGTCGAGAGGCCAGCTCGCTATCCGCTAGAGGTGATTCCACCCATAACTGACCGCCGTGGGCCTCGATCACCAGTTTGCAAAAGGCCAATCCAAGCCCTACGCCATCTCTGGACGTCCCCTCGTTGGATTTGATTGTAAAGTATTTGTCGAAAATACACTGGTGGTATATTTCAGGTATCCCAATACCTTCGTCTTCGATGCCGACGAGAAGCACATGTTGGCCGGCCTGAATCTCCGTCGCGCCCGGCGCTTTGGTCAAGGGCGGTCTCGAACAACTCTCGCCATTCCGCATCAGTTGAACGCTGACGGTAATGCGCCCGCCCTCGGGGCTGTGCTTGATGGCGTTATCCAGCAAATTGATACATGTTCTCCGCATCCGGGTCTGATCGATTGTAATTTGCAGCGGCAGTGAAGGGGGCTCATACAGCAGAGCTAGTCGCTTTTCGTTGGCAGAAAACTCCACCTGCTTCAGGCTGTCCCCCAGGATTTGCTGGATCGTGGCCGGTGCGGGCCGCAACACAAATTTCCCGTTTTCACTACGGTAAATATCGAGAATGTCGCTCACCATACCGTACAGCTGATGACTGGTAACCAACGCCAGTTCCATCACTTTCTTCTGCGTGTCGTTGAGTGGGCCCAAGGACCCATTCACGAGAAGTTGTAGAACTCTCTCCAAAGACAAGACGGGGTTCCTCAGGTCGTGCGTGATCATGCCAATGAGGTCTTCTTTCATCCGCTCAAGTCTTTTCTCTTCGGAAACGTCGCGAATAACCCCAACGTAGCCCGCGCTCCTTTCGTTCTTGTCATTGAGAGCGGAAAAGGATACCTGCACAGGAAATGTCGAGCTGTCCGCCTTCACAGCCGTCAGATCAGCTCGCCAATCTCCGCTCAGCTTCAGTTCCACGTTGGTCTGGTAGGTGGATCTGGATTGTTCGTCAGCTAATAGCACCTGGATGGATTGACCAATCATCTGGTCCGTTTGGTAGCCGAACATCGCGGCGCCCGCCTGGTTGACCATAATCACCGTATTGTCTGCATTGGTTGAAATGATACAATCGGAGACACTGTTGATCAGCCTGCTCAGGTAGCGTTGAGAACGTTTTTGTGCGATGTGCTTCTGCAGCGCCAGTTCACTGACTGTCCTTGTGATCTCGGACATGAGATTGACGATATTGAAAAGCCTCTGGCGGCTCATCAGCGGGACGTTGGCCAATTCCCGCAGGTACCCTTCGAGGTCTTCGATGCCGATGGCTAAGGCCCGCTCGATGGCTGTTTCCCTGTCGATGGGTTCATCCAATACCTGGCCGGCCAGAATGGTAGCCAGATGATGGCCCTCCACCATCACCGGAGCTGCACAATCAATCAAACCGCTGTTCAAACACTTATAGATATATGGCGTTTTCAGACGAGCTGATCCCATTCCTCCGTGTCGGTCACTTTCATAGCATTTGCTCCAACCTTTTTGGGTGGACCGGCAGTAGTGAAGGCAAAAGGGAGTGAAATGGTGCGGATGCGTTATGGGATGGCCGTCCGCATAGGTGATAATAGAAGCTATTCCGGCCACTTCGGTGAAGACGTGGAGAATTCTCTCCAGCTTCTCTCTGCTGACTAGGTCTAAAAGGTGAATCGGCCGACTCATAATCGTATCCCCTCCCTATCTGGTGACTGAAGTTTCGCACACCTTTTGGAGGCGGCCTAAGGCGACAATATATTGAAAATATGGGGATCTTGATGGAAAAGCAGCTCCAAATTTAGTAGGGTTGATTTTGCCAAATCACCGAAAAAACTAAAAAAGGAGCTGCCGTGCAAAAGAATACCCCATTATCGCTGTCCATCCAACGAGAAATTGAAAAGCACCGCCTCCATGTTGAGTCTGAAATCGACAAATCCATGGGCCAGCTTGGACTTGGCACTCTTCTGAACCGGTCCGGCATACGCAAGGAAAAGGGCTGCGCTCCCGGCGCGGTGCTTTTTGCCCTGATGGTGCTGCCGTTC
>Ga0315286_10005060_pt1 | contig 12693 bp, 14 predicted proteins | sample YL17G10_0_MG_FD_205038 | JGI IMG/M metagenome (GOLD analysis project Ga0315286, IMG submission 205038) | Sediment microbial communities from Yellowstone Lake, YNP, Wyoming, USA - YL17G10_0 | ecosystem: Environmental > Aquatic > Freshwater > Lake > Sediment | place: USA: Wyoming | collected... | reverse complement strand
GATGTTGAAATAACGGATTACCATTAAAGGCTTATTCCATTTTTCGGAGCTAAGGAGTTGGTTATGAGTATTGAAAATACGCCCCACCGGACAATCAGCCCGACCCATCCGGGGGAAATGTTGCGAGAAGATTTCATGCCGGATTGCGGTCTCACGACGGCCAAACTGGCTGAATCGCTGGGGGTATCCCGGCAGACGATCAATGAAATCCTGCGTGAACGACGGGCGATGACCTCGTTGATGGCCCTGCGACTGGCCCGTCTGTTTGGAAACTCCCCGGAATTCTGGCTGAATGCGCAGCGCGCCTACGATTTGTGGCAGGCGGAGCAGGCGTGCGGACAGGAAATTAACAAGATCAAACCGCTCCGCGCAGCATAAGCTGCGCGACAGTGGGGGAAACCCGTTTTCCGTTATTACGAGAACTTCGCAAAAGCCATGAACACAATGATTTATAAAGGTTATGCAGCAAGAATTGAATACAGCGCTGAAGATGAATGCTTCATTGGTCACATAGCAGGAATTAAAGACGTCATTGGTTTTCACGCCGATTCCGTCAATCAGTTGCGTGCCTCCTTCCTTGAGGCTGTAGACGACTATCTTGCTACATGTGAAAAACTGGGAAGAGCGCCACAAAAACCCTATTCAGGCAAACTGATGTTAAGAGTTCCCCCTGAAGTTCACGCACACGCAGCCATGATGGCTGAAGCTCATGGAAAGAGTCTGAACCAATGGGCTGCGGACGTTCTTATGTCCGCTTCTTGAAAAGAGAGGAGCACCCAAAAAAACAAGCTGGAAAATGGATGCCCCCGGAATTTCCAAACACTTTGCCGGCCAAAACGGAGGAAGTATGCGATTACAGTTGACAGCGGTTTTTGAAAAGGTTCCTCTGGGATACATCGCCTATGTTGAAGAATTGCCCGGAGCAAATACACAGGGTAGAACCTTGGAAGAGGCGCGATCCAATCTCTTTGAAGCGGTTGAGATGACCATCGAGGCCAATCGGGACCTGTTTGATGAGGAAATCCGCGACAGGGTGATGATTAAAGAACCTTTTGCAGTGCTGACGGCATGAAGAGGGAAGAATTCATCAAGCATCTGCGATTGCATGGATGCGAATTCCTACGGGAAGGCGGTAACCACAGTGTTTACGTGAACCGTCGCGAGAAGAAGGCTTCGACTGTCCCCAGACATCGAGAGATTGATGAAGGTCTCTGCCGAAAAATATGCAGGGATCTGAGTATCCCCAAGCCATGAAGGCGGCCAAACTGACTGAATCGCTGGGGGTGTCCCGGCAGATTAGGATTGTTAAGTTGCATTAAGCAATCCTTTGTTATACAATGATTACGAAATGCAACAACTGCGGAGGAATGTGTTATGGCAACAGCCGTAAGGGTATCAGAAGAGCTTGTCGCTGACGCCAGGAAATTCAGCCGAATTGACCACAGGTCCGTAGCCGGCCAAATTGATCATTGGGCTCGTATGGGCAAATGCGCCGAAGAAAACCCGGACCTGACCTATTCCCTCATCAAGGAAATCCTGATCGGGCTGGAGGAATTGGAACAGGGTGAAAAAACGGAATACAGGTTCGGATAGGCGCCTATGGCAATATACCAATCAAAATCTTTCGCTCAGAAGGTAAAAAAGATGCGAAAGCAGGAAAAGGAAATCCTGGATCAGGAGGTGCGAAGAATCGCGCAGAACCCTTCGATTGGAGAAGAGAAGAAGGGAGACCTCACGGGGGTATTCGTTCACAAGTTCAAGACGGAGACCACTCAATACCTTCTTGCTTACCGCAAAATCGGCGAAGACCTGGAGTTGGTTATGATTGGTCCTCACGAAAACTACTATCGGGATTTAAAGCAGTATCTGAAGAACCGATAAACCGGAACGGGATAGAAATAGAGGTCGGGAATTAAGTATACTGTCCCCGGAACTCTCCTGGAACTCCAGGCAGTAGCAAATTCGCCTGATAGCAATACATTCATTGAGAATTTCAAAAATTCGGTTTAACCACCGAGGTATAGATTTAAGAACGAGCATTCGAGTTCGTTTATAACGATGCGGTATTGGGGGATTGAGGACGGGGAAGTGCAGAATATACTCATGAATGAGGTGGGGTAACCTGAGGTTGAGTCATTAACCATGGATGATAGTTGGGCTATATATATTGATATTGAAGGCTTCAGTGCTCTTTACACGAAGATGAAGGGTGACGCTGCGATATGGGGACTGCGTAAATTGATGATTGCTGTCCATAGAATTGGGAAGTATGTTTTCCCTGAACCACCAGAGCGTTTGTTTGCGTATCAAACAGGTGACGGCTTTTTAATTGTTTCAGATTTTCATGAATCTAATCTTGATAGAGCTGCATCAATTGCCGTTGTAATAATGAAGTTTATAACGAGCTTTGGGATTTTCGCTAGGGCTACAATTGCTGAAGGTGGCATTGCAGGTATCACAGGTTGCTACGCCAAAGAGGTACTTAATGATAGTTGCGATGGCGATACATCAGTTGTCAGTATGGGTAGGGGTTTGATGACTATTTTCCCCGTGATGGGAACAGCTCTTATCAATTCAATAGGCCTGGATAAAAGAGCACCCAAAGGCCCCATGCTTATTTTACCGGCAACTTTCAGAGAACGTTTATCTTCTAATATTTTATCTCATAATATAGAAGACACTTCAAACATAGCAATTGATTGGATCCATACTGATGGCGATCTTATTAATGAGATTAAAACAAAGGACAAATTACAGTTCCCTAGCCCGAATAATCTTGAATCACTTCTGAAAAATTATATCGCTAAACACAATCCACCTGTTGAATGGATTTGCAGTTGTTATTACATGGGTGTAGACAATACCTAACAATTTTATATGCCGACCGCGTGAACATCGACAGCTTTTCGGGCAGCGTACTGGCGCGGCTGGTTACCAGGAATGTAATGCACCACAGACATGAATATCAAAGAAACCGATAGGATCTACATTGTTTGGCAAAACCGCGCATTTGACTTTTACGTAGCGGCCAGAATATGTGCTCATTCCGAGCTATTTAAGCCGGCCGCGTTTATGGCTAACCAATCTATTGAAGCCATGCTAAAAGCTACTTTACTTTATTGGGATAAAAGTTTCGTCCTACAAGATTCAGGACACGCCATTAAGAAAATGCTCAATATCCTGCGAAATAAAGTGAAAGGACAGTCTACGTTCGACATTCCAGAATACTTTTACTTTGAACAAAGATATCAGTCTGTTTCGCGATATCCCAAAAATGGAAAAGGTTTAGTAATTCCGTCAACATTTATTGAAGACCTGGATAAGATTTTCGTTCAATTGATCTCTATGGTTCCGTTTCAGTTTAATAGTAGGCTTGTCCGCACACTAAAAGGTGAATATTGGAAAACGCTTGTGATCTTAAGGTGTTCAAATTCACAAATGCCACAGCTACGCAAATTTCTAGGAGTTAGGCTTAACAAAAAGGTATAATCAAACAACCACCTCGTCAGAATCTTGTTGACATTCAAGGAGCTCTACTTTACTGCTTGATAAAGACCCATCTCAGGAGGTTATTGTGAAAACTATCCTAGCCATTTTGTTGACTTTTTTATTATTCCTTCCTGTCTCAGCCCTTGGAGAAATTCAAACCATCACCCATACCGTCAAACAACCATTTGGAGGCAGTCAGTCCGCCGATGACGCCCGGATTTCAGCCTTGGCAAAGGCGAAAAGGGAGGCACTGGAAATGGCCGGGGTCTATGTAGAAGCCCTGACCATTGTGAAAGATGCAACCGTGGATAAAGATGAAATTCTGGCCCTGGCTGCCGGTGTCCTGAAAACGGAGGTTGTATCTCAAGAGAATTATCACACAAAAGACGCCTTTGGGATTGATGTCGTTGTCAGGGTCGTTGTGGATACGTCTGTTCTGGAAGGCAGAGTCAAGAAACTTCTGCAAGACAGAACCCACCTGGAGCAGCTCAATCAGGCCAGTAAAAAGGAAAAGATATTATTGGATAAGATGGCGAGGCTGGAAGAGCAAAACCGCCGTCTTATGGTAGAAAAGGGAAGCAGCAAGGATTTGAAGAACCAGTTTAAGGAGGTCTCCCAAGAGCTCACTGCAGCGCGTTGGTTGTATCAGGCAGTCATATTATGGGATTGGGATAGGGGAAATTTTACCGACCCGGGAAAGGCCATCGAATATTTGAACAATGCTATTACACTGCTACCGGATTTAGCCGATGCCTACAATTACCGGGGAAATGCTTACTCTGCCCTTGGCCAGTATCAACGTGCCATCGAAGACTATAATGAAAGCATCCACCTGCAACCGGACTTTGCCCAGACTTACTACAACCGGGGGCATGTTTACGCTACCCTTGGGCAGGATCAGCGTGCCATCGCGGACTATAACAAGGCCATCCGCTTGAAGCCTGATTTTACCGATGCCTACAAAAACAGGGGGATTGTTTACGCCAAACTCGCTCGCTACGACGACGCCATCGAAGACTATAGACAGGCCGTGCGTATCAACCCGAAGGATGCAATCACTTGGCACAACATCGCAATCGTTTATGCCGCCTCCGGAAACCGGACAGCCGCCCTGGAAGCTGTCCGGGAACTGCGACGCCTCGATCCGGCAATGGCCGACGATCTTTTCAACCTGATCATGCCACGCTGACGTAATCGAAGGTGACAGTTGTAGCCATTTTCAAAAAGCCTGTGAACTTGGGGACTGTGAGGATTATCATTCGTTTAAGAGCAAGGGCACATGCCCATGATTCAAGTCAGTATTGATTGTTGACTTGTCCATGTGTTTCTATTGTGGAGCTATTTCTTGTGGAAATAACGCAAAGAGTCAGGTGAAAAAATATCAACATGGGTACAATTCGCATAAACAAACCTGACACTGCTCGTCGGCAACTGGATGCCGCCATCCGAATGCTGTTTTCCAATGAAGACCCTGTGGCCATTTATTCGGTGGTCGGTGCGGCTGATCGGATCGTCCGTGATTTGGCTGAGAAATCTGGGAAATCGCAATGTCATGAAACAGTCAAACGAATGATTCGACCAGGAAAAGAAGGAATCTTTTGGTCGAAGATGAATAATGCCTTCAACTTCATCAAACACGCTTCTACGGATCCTACTGGCGTGATAGATGTCGAGGAAGAGGTAAACGACATAACGATTTTTATTGCTTGTATATACTATCAGGATCTTGGATACGAATTGACTCCGTTCATGCAAGCCTTTAGACTCTGGTATGTACTTCTCAACCCGGATCTTCTTGGCGAAACAGAGCCATTTACGGCTTTTGTTGCTGATGCCACGTTTGACCAATATCGTTTACAGCCACGGATTGAACAACTCAAGCTTGGGAATCAGATTCTTGGAAAGGTTCGTGGCAGTCAAACAGAGCATCTATAATAAATAGAGAATATGGCGATATGGGACTTCTTTATTGCGGGAAAATAATTAGTTCTGTCGGGTTGGGTTTAGATATATTGGGTGTTATTATTCTATTCACACTCGATTTCAAATTGATTGGTATAGGCGGGCAAAATCTTTATCTTGGTGGACCAGATGAAGAACAGGTTAAGAAAGAGAAAATAAGGGCATGGATTGGCTTGAGCTGTCTTTTATTGGGATTCATTTTTCAATTCATCAGCATTTGGATTTAGTGAATGGAAGGGAACGGCTTCCCCTTTATTCTCGGAAATAGGAGCCCATGAATCGGGAATATGACGTCATCGTTGTCGGGGGAGGGCATGCGGGCTGCGAGGCGGCGCTCGCGGCGGCCAGGATGGGTTGCGAAACGCTGCTGTTCAACATCAACCTGGATGCGATTGCGCTGATGTCCTGCAACCCCGCGGTCGGCGGTCTGGCCAAGAGCCAGCTCGTCAAGGAGGTCGACGCGCTGGGCGGTCAGATGGGACGGATTGCCGACCGGACCGCCGTCCACTTCCGGCTGCTGAACGCCTCCAAAGGGCCGGCCGTCCAATCCACCCGCTTCCAGTGCGACAAGCAGCTCTACCGCCTCGCGATGAAGACCGTTCTGGAGAGGGAGCCGCGCCTTCACCTTCTTCAGGGCCTCGTGGAACGTCTCGTCGTCGAGAATGGGCGGATCAGCGGCGTTATCGATCAGACCAACGTCTTCCATCGCGGCCGGGCGGTCGTGGTCACCACCGGGACATTCCTTGGCGGCCTGATCCACATCGGCGACGTCCGGTATCCCGCGGGCCGGGCCGGTGAGATCGCCTCCCTCGCGCTCTCCGCATCGCTCAGGGAACTCGGTTTCGAGATGGGAAGGATGAAGACGGGGACGCCCCCGAGGCTTCGCGCCTCCTCGATCGATTTCGCACGCCTCGTCCGGCAGGACAGCGACCCCGATCCGGAACCCTTCTCCTTCACGACGGAGCGGCTCCGCGAGGATCGCCTCCCCTCCTTCTTTTCGGCAACGACGGACGAGACGCACCGGATCATCCGTGAAAATATCCGATTTTCTCCGCTCTACGCCGGGGCAATCCAGGGGGTCGGCGCCCGCTACTGCCCTTCTCTCGAAGACAAGGTGATGCGCTTTGCCGATCGGGGAAGCCACCCGGTGGTTCTCGAGCAGGAAGGGCTGGAGACGGAGGAGATCTACGCGAAGGGACTGGGAAACTGCCTTCCGCCGGATCTTCAGGAAAGGGTCGTTCGGAGCGTTCCGGGCTTGGAGAAGGCGGAGATCATGCGCTTGGCCTACGCGATCGAATACGACTTCGTTCAGCCGACCGAACTCCGCCTTACGCTGGAGGCGAAGCGGGTGGCAGGGCTTTATCTGGCCGGCCAGATAAACGGAACGTCCGGTTATGAGGAGGCGGCGGCGCAGGGGCTCTGGGCCGGGGTAAACGCCGCGCTGGCCGTTCAGAGGCGCCCTCCTTTTGTATTGGACCGGTCTGATGCCTACATGGGCGTGATGGTGGACGATCTCGTCACGCGCGGCGTCGACGAACCCTACCGGATGTTCACCTCCCGCGCCGAGTACCGGCTGATCCTCCGGGAGGACAACGCGACGCTCCGCCTGATGGGAAAGGGGCGGGAGCTCGGCCTGATCACAGAGGAGCAGCACGGGCTTCTCCGGGAGAAGGCCCGCCGGATCGAAACCGGTATCCAAAAAATCTCCTCCGTCCGGATATTTCCGGTGGAAGAGACCAACCGTACCCTCGCGGAGATGAACACGGCGCCGATCAAAAATCCGGTGACCCTATTCCAGCTCCTCAAGCGCGAAGAGATCGGCTACGACGACCTCTCCCGTTTCGACGGCTGGGAGGCCATTCCCGATCGCGCGGTCAAACGGCAGATCGAGATCGAGGCGAAATACGAGGGGTACATCCGACGACAGCAGGAGTCTGTCCGGAAGATGAAGGACCTCGAAGGGATGAAGCTTCCGGCGGATTTCGATTACGCCGCCGTACCGGGACTCTCCAATGAGCTGAAAGCGAAACTCTCCCGCGTAGGGCCGGCCACGGTCGGCCAGGCGGAGCGAATCCCCGGGATGACGCAGGCCGCCCTCACGGCGATTCTCATCGTGATCAAAAAGCGCGAGTTGGAAACTGCCCGAAGGGTCTGAATGTTAATCCCCTTCATCTTTTAGAGATTCGGACGACAGTTGTGCCATTCCGTCGCTTGTTCAAAGGCGTGACCCGCCTGCAACGCTTTCGATTCTCCCCAATGCTTTGCGATAATCTGCAACCCGAATGGCAATTTCTCGCCTGTAAACCCGCACGGGACCGACAACGACGGGAGACCGGCCAGGTTGAGGGGCGCGGTAAAGCGCGTCAACTGGCGGGCGGCTTCGATGGCGTGAGTCCCCTCGATGGGCGGCGCGGGGATGGGGGTGGTGGGCAGCAGCAAGATATCAAATTTTTCAAAGAACATCTCGAATCGGCGGCGACCTTCAACCTGCGTCCGCCGCGCAAGCGCATACTCGCTGGAGGTTAACGCCGCGCCGATCTCCAGCCGCTGACGGACATCCGCACCGAACCAGTCGGGGCGCTCCGCCAGCCGTTCGCGGTGAAAAGCCGCCCCGTCGGCCTGGGTCATGCGTCCATTCGCCAGCGCCAGATCCGCGAGCCAGGACATCTCCACCTTCTCCACCTGCGCGCCCAAATCCTTGAAAACTTGCGCGGCTTCGGCCACGCCTGCCAGAACTTGCGGGTCGGATGCTTCGACGTACTCCCCCGCCGCCAGCGCCACGCGCCAGCCCCTGACGCCGTCTTCGAGATGGACGAGATAATCTTCCACGGGAATATCCGCCGAAGCAGGATCGTGCGGGTCAAATCCGGCCATCGCCGCAAGCATCATCGCCGCGTCCCGCGCTGTGCGCGTCAGCGGGCCAACATGGTCAAGGTTCCATGAGAGCGGGACCACCCCGCGGGTGCTGACCCGTCCATAAGTCGGTTTGAGTCCGACCACCCCGCACAAAGAAGCCGGGATGCGGATCGAGCCGCCCGTATCCGTGCCGAGGGCAGTTAGACACATCCCCGTCGCCACTGCCGCCGCCGACCCGGACGAGGAGCCGCCGGTCACACGGGTTAAATCCCAGGGATTTTTAACCGCCCCGTAATGCGGGTTGACGCCCGTCACACCCAGGGCGATTTCGTGCGTGTTGGTTTTTCCTAAAACCACCCCGCCGGAGAGTTTGAGTTTCAGCACCACCTGGGCATCTTCCGCAGGAATGTGATCGGCAAAAAATTTCGAGCCGGCTGTGGTACGGATGCCCGCCGTCTCGAAAAGGTCTTTCAGCGCGACGGGTATTCCCAGCAATGCAAATTGCCCCAGGTTGGACGGTTGGACCCTAAGCAGAGCGTCGGCCTGCAAGGCCCCCTGGCAGGCCAATTCGGGCGTCAGGGTGATAAAGGCGTTGATTGTCGGGTTAAGGTGCTCAATTTGAAGGAGACAGGCTTCGGTCAGTTCGAGCGCGGAAAACTCCCGGCGGCAAAGTTGCTCACGAGCGGTAAACAGGTCGATGGCAGAAAGGTTTGGTTTCATTTGTTTTCTCCGTGTTTACCGCCTGATTTCGGGCGGTGGTTCAACATCTCAACTATTAGCCTTATTCGAAATCTTGCATCTTCGTCGAGGTTGACTTTTTGTTGCTTTTAGGAAGTACGCATCAACCGGATGAACCTTGTTATGACTCAAAGAGCTTCACGGAAAAGGTATCAGATTCTCGTTAACTGACGGTACTTGATCCGGTGCGGCTGGCTTGCCGCGGCGCCGAGACGGGCCTTCCGGTCCGCCTCATATTCCGAGTAGTTCCCGTCGAACCAGACGGTGGCGCTCTCCCCTTCGAAGGCCAGGATATGCGTGGCGATCCGGTCCAGGAACCAGCGGTCGTGGCTGATGACGACCGCGCAGCCGGCGAAGTTCTCCAGCGCCTCCTCGAGGGCGCGCATCGTGTTCACATCGAGGTCGTTCGTCGGTTCGTCCAGGAGCAGCACGTTCGCCCCCTCCTTGAGCATCCGCGCGAGGTGGACGCGGTTCCGCTCGCCCCCGGAAATCTGGCTTACCTTCTTCTGCTGGTCGGTTCCCGAGAAGTTGAAGCGGGAGACATAGGCCCGGGAGTTCATCTCGCGGTTCCCTAACAGAATGATATCCTGTCCCTCCGAGATCGTCTCCCAGATCGTTTTGTTCGGGTCGAGAACGTCGCGGCTCTGATCCACGTACGCCAGCTTGACCGTATCGGCAATCCGGATCGTACCCGAATCCGGCTTCTCCTGGCCGGTGATCATCCGGAAGAGGGTCGTTTTCCCCGCGCCGTTCGGGCCGATGATTCCGACGATCCCGCCGGGCGGCAGGTTGAAAGACATGTTATCCACGAGGAGACGGTCTCCGTAGCCCTTCCCCACCCCCTCCGCTTCGATCACGAGCTTCCCGAGACGGGGTCCGGGCGGGATGTAGATCTCCAGCTCCTTTGCACGGGCGTCCATCTCCTGGGAGAGGAGATCCTCGTAGGAGGTAATCCGGGCCTTCGATTTCGCGTGACGCCCTTTGGGGGACATCCGGATCCACTCTAATTCCCGCTGAAGTGTCTTCTGCCGCTCGCTTTCCGTTTTTTCCTCCTTCTGGAGGCGGTTCCGCTTCTGTTCGAGCCAGGAGGAGTAGTTTCCCTTCCAGGGGATCCCCTGACCGCGGTCCAGCTCCAGGATCCAGCCGGCGACATTGTCGAGGAAGTAACGATCGTGGGTCACGGCGATGACCGTTCCCGCGTAGGCATGGAGGTGGTGCTCCAGCCAGGCAACGGACTCCGCGTCGAGGTGGTTCGTCGGTTCGTCGAGGAGCAGGATGTCGGGCTTCTGCAGCAGGAGCCGGCAGAGGGCGACCCGTCTGCGCTCGCCGCCGGAGAGGATCTTCACCGGGGTCTCCCCGGGCGGGCAGCGGAGCGCGTCCATCGCCATCTCGAGGCGGGAGTCGAGGTCCCAGGCGTCCTGTGCGTCTAACTTCTCCTGTACCTTCGCCTGGCGGTCGAGGAGTTTGTTCATCGCCTCATCGTCCATCGGCTCGGCGAATTTCTCGTTTATCTCATTGAATTCATTGACAAGATCGACCGTCTCCTGCACCCCTTGCTCGACGATCTCGCGGACGGTCTTCGTGTCGTCTAATTGCGGTTCCTGTTCGAGAAAGCCGACGGTATGACCGGGGGTGAGGATCGTTTTGCCGATGAAATCCTGGTCCACGCCGGCCAGAATCCGCAGCAGCGAGCTCTTTCCCGAGCCGTTCAGCCCCAGGACGCCGATCTTCGCCCCATAGAAATAAGAAAGGTAAATGTCCTTCAGAACCGGTTTTTTTTCGTAGACCTTGCTCACACCGATCATGGAGTAGATCACCTTGTTCGGGTCGTTCGCCATGGTGTTCCTCCTCTGGAATGATGGGGGAATCTTATCAGCAAATGAAGACGATGAAAAGGGGTTCCATTACAGGACCATGATCAATCTTCGTTCATCTTGAGACCTCAATTTTTACCCTATCCTGTCATTGCGGGAAGCGGAGCGACGAAGCAATTTCATGGTTCACCGGATGGTTATGGGATTGCTTCGTCGGCCTTTGGCCGCCTCGCAATGACAAACGGCGCGCTTTTCAAGGGTCTCATCAGAATTCAGGGGAATCCCTGAGTCAATATCCGGTGTCAGGATGAACTTTCGGATATAGCCCCGGGAGCGTCCTGGCCTTCGGCGATCTTCCTGGTTTTCTCGGACTGGGGATGGGGCTTCTCCTCTTCGGGCAGGGCCTCGGTGTACTTGGCCCGGATGAGCTTAATGATCTCGAAGATCTCCAGGAAGGCGGCCACCACGTCGGGGTCGAAGTGGCGGCCGCTCTCCTCCTTGACCACCGCGATGATCTTCTCGTCGGGCCAGGGCGGCTTGTAGCAGCGCCGCGAGGTGAGTGCGTCGAACACGTCGGCCAGGGCCACGATGCGCGCCACCAGAGGGATCTCCTCGCCCTTCCTGGGCGGCCCCACCTGGGGCGGGTTGGACCACATGTCGATGAGCTGGCCGGGGTAGCCCTTGCCGGTCCACTTTTCGTGATGGCCAATGGCGATCTCCCCGGACATGGTGTCCAGCTCCGAGGTGGACTTGGCGAAAAGTTGCGCACCGTAGACCGTGTGCAGCTTGATGACGGCGAATTCCTCGTCGGTGAGTTTGTCCGGCTTCTTGAGGATCTTGTCCGAGATGCCTACCTTGCCCACGTCGTGGAGCATCGCCGCCACCCGGAGGAGGTCCTTGGTCTTTTTGAGCTCTTTGGCGTCCACACCCTTGTTGAGCGCCCACTTGTGGTAGATTTCCGCGGAGTAACCGCCCACCCGCTGCACGTGGGGACCGGTTTCCGAAGGGTCGCGCAGTTCGGCCATGCGCATCATACGCAGGATGAGCTCCCGGGTCATGATGGCCCGCTCGATGGCCACCGAGGCGTTATTGGCGAACAGAGGCATGAACACCTGGGCGTCCTGGGGAAAGGGGACCGAGCGGCCTTCGGCGTCCTTGGCGTTGATAATTTCGATGACCCCGGCCACCTCGCCCTGGGAGGTCTTGATGGGCACGGTAAGGATGCTCGTGGTCTTGTAGCCGGTCTTCTCGTCAAAGTTCTTGTTGAACTGAAAGGGCAAGGAGGGGTCCAAGTTGTAGGCGTCGTCGATGTTCAAGGGCTCTCCGATCGAGGCCACATAGCCCACGATGGAACCTATATTGATGGGAATGGTGAAGTTGGCGTAAATGTCCTTGTTGATCTCGCCGGCCTTCATGAAGGTGTCGTTGTGGACATAGCTGAACTTCAGATTGCCCTCTTCCACCAGGAAGATGGTGCCGGCATCGGCGTGGGTCAGACGGCGCACTTCGGTGAGGATGCGGTCCAGGATGGCGTCAAGATCCTTGAGCTGGTTGAGCTGCTCATTGATGGCGATCATCTCGGCGAGGATGCCGGCCGCATTGCCGATCTGGCTCAGGTTAAGCATGAGATTCCTCCGGGGTCCGACAGATGCTGGCCGCGCATCGAACCCAACACTTTCGGCCGCTCAAAATGGTAATGGATAAGAACTTACTTTAGCGCAAGTTGAGGATACGGAAAGGAGTCTTGTGTGTCAAGGCGATTTTATGACGATCTGTTGTGTTGGGATGGGATTTGATTCCGGTTGCGCGGACATGGCAGCGCAAATAACCTCAA
>Ga0315286_10005059_pt1 | contig 12693 bp, 10 predicted proteins | sample YL17G10_0_MG_FD_205038 | JGI IMG/M metagenome (GOLD analysis project Ga0315286, IMG submission 205038) | Sediment microbial communities from Yellowstone Lake, YNP, Wyoming, USA - YL17G10_0 | ecosystem: Environmental > Aquatic > Freshwater > Lake > Sediment | place: USA: Wyoming | collected... | reverse complement strand
AATTGCTACCATTCGGCTCCACCAGCATCATAATTGCCTTCCTGCTTTTCGCAGGGCTCTCCCTTTTTCTCGGTAGGAAGAACCTCAAACTAGCGAAATGGCCATGGAAGCAGATTCTGATCAGCGAGTTGATATTTGCCGTTTTTTTCGTCGTATTCTTGTTAATCGTGAGAGAAAAGCCAGATATCAATTTCACGGGCTCAAGCGATGGTCTCTTCAACACTGGGTTCATCCAGTCGATACTGAGAGGTAATTACTTTCCACCTCCAGATCCCTGGTTTGCTGGCGAGAGCATACAATACTACTATGGCGAGCATGTCCTTGTAGCCACATTCTGCTGGATTACCAAGGTTCCAACAACCATAGCCTTTAACATAGCGGTCGCTATGTTTCCTGCCCTGGGTGTTTGTGCTGCCTATGGCTTAGGCTACAATATCACCAGAAGGAAAACCTACGGATTCCTCGCCCTAATCTTCATCTTTCTGATCGGATATATCTCCGGAGCCTTTCAACTCATAGCCTTTGGTTTAGGACACAAATTCCTAGGGTATACACCATCTGGATTTATCCACAACATCGGCGACTGGTTTCTTGGGTTCGATTTCTTTAACGCTCACTGGCTCATAGATGGCTCGATAGTTCACTATCCCTATTCTGCTTTTCTGATGGGAGATCTACATTCCTATTCCGTAAGCCCCGTTTTCCAGGTCACGTTTATCATGCTTGTATTTGCCCTGTTTCAGAAAGGCAGTCTTCGAGGTAAAAACGTCTGGACAGATACCCTTGTAGATATCGTAGTATTGTCTCTCTGCTTGGGGTTCTTCTTCATCCTTAATACCTGGGAATACCCGACATACATAATATTCACCATTCTTGCCTTTATTCTTCTAAGGATAGGGTCCACGTTAAAGGGCATGATTGGCATTCCTTTGGCAATCATCTGTCTGAGTTTCCTGCTATACCTTCCCTACTATCTCGCTGGCGGCATGAACGGCTTCCAGGGTCTAGGTATTGTGGTGACGAGAACAAAACTGGCTCACTTCGCCGAGTTCGGTGCGCTGTTCTTATTTGTCATCATTTATCTGCTCCTCATACTGTCCAAACAGGAAATATTCCGCAGCTTTAAAAAGACCTCAATAGCCGTGCTTATTCTCTTAGCTACCATCCTGGCCGCTATCTTCCTACATATTCAGATGCTCATCATAGTAGTCCCTATTGGCCTTCTATCCCTCTACTATATATTCAAGTCGAAGGGGAAGTCAGAGAAGGAATTCGTGCTGCTCCTTCTTCTGATGGGTGTGGCGTTAGTTTTTTTCTGTGAACTCTTCCATCTACATGAGCCAATGGGTAAGCCATGGGAAAGGCTCAATACAGTCATGAAGATATATTTCCAGATATGGGTCTTTCTCGGTGCTGCTGCAGCATGCTCTGTTTTCTATGTGGTGAGTAATCTGGGAAGGAAAACGAAAGCGATCTGGATATTTATATTAGCTCTCTTTGTCATTGCTTCTGCCATCCATCCCATAGCCTCGACTACAGCTAGGCTGGGTGGTAAGTATACTGACTGGGGGATAAATAAGGGGGGAACTCTCGATGGAATGGCTCATCTCGAAACGTTAGATAAGGGTGATTACGAGGCTATTAGGTGGATAAATCGGGAGATTAAGGGCTCACCGGTGATGCTGGAACTTGCATGGACCGAGAGTGACCGCTGGGACCGCGTATCCTCATTCACTGGATTGCCCACTATACTAGGATCCAATCTCTATGAGCTCTATTGGGGACGTAGTAGGGAAGAGCTTGTTGAGAGAGAGCGTGATGTGGCAACAATCTACAATACGCTGGATAATAGCGAGGCCATGGGGGTATTAAAAAAATACAATGTAAGGTATATTTACATAGGTGCCCAGGAGAAGAAGGAATATCTGAGTGACGGTTTGCAAAAGTTCGCTGCATATCCGGAGAATTACACTGTAGCATATGAAAACGAAGGGGTCGTCATCTATGAGGTCAAAGAATAAGCTTTGTTGAGGTTGTGATGAGTCAAGTTGCGTATGTTATATGCTGGTGGCTGGCTCTGGAGGTAATTGGCCTTGTAAGCTTCCCTCTAGTCTCGAGGGTGTGCACTGGACTGACAGACAAGGGCTATTCTATCTCCAAGCTAGTGGGTCTCGTGATTTTAACCTACTTTACCTGGATGTTCTCGAGCTTGAGGATACTTCCTTTTGGACTTGCCAGCATTCTTCTCTCCTTTGCAGTTCTGGCAGCTCTCTCCATAGGATTCGGCAGAAATCAATTGAGGATTGCGGACTGGCCCCGCAAGCAGATTATTATCAGTGAAGCGATATTCTCTGTCTTTTTCGTCATATCAGTGCTGATAATGCTGGGAAGCCCGGATATTTATTTTTCTGGCGCCAGCGATGCATACGTAAATTTTGCTTTCCTCAATTCGACTCTGCGAGCTGATTATTTTCCCCCGCCTGATCCATGGTTTGCTGGGGCAAGCGTGCCCTATTACTATGGGGGGCATCTATTGACGGCGGTATTAGCCACAGTCACTAAAGTGCCAGCGTCTATATCATTCAACTTAGCAGGAGCCATGTTTCTTGCTCTGGCCATAGGTGCTGCCTATGGCTTGGGTTACAACATCACTAAAAAGAAACTCTACGGCTTCCTTGCCGCGCTTTTTGTCTGCATAGTTGGATATATGGCTGGGGCTTTTCAACTGATGGCCTTCCTTTCCCACCATCAGATTTTGGGCTATCAACCATCAGGAGCTCCTAATATCGCGGAATGGTTACTCGGTTTTGACTTCTGGACTGCCCCTTGGCAGGTGAAGGGTGCCATAGTGCATTATCCTTACTTCTCATTCGTGATGGGCGATCTGCACTCATATTTCATGAGCATCCCCTTCCAACTCATGTTCATTACGTTGATCTTCGCCCTACTTCAGAAGAGCAACTCGAAAGAGGATACAGCTAAGCAGAGTGTCATATTAGATATATTCATATTGGCTTTATGTCTGGGTTTCTTCTATATCCTTAACACCTGGGAGTATCCGACATATGCAATATTTGTCCTGCTCGCCTTCATCTTGCTCAGGATAAGGCCCAGCTTAATGGGCACTGTTGCAGTGTCTGTAGCGATCATTGCACTAAGCTTTGTACTTTATATGCCCTACTATCTTTCCTCCAGTGACATGAGTGGCTACACAGGATTAGGTCTGCTGAAAGCAGAGATAAGAACAAGCCTGGCAGAGATCCTGAAGTTCTGTGGCCTATTTCTCTTTGCCACCTGCTCGTTGCTCTTTATATTGTCGAAGCGAGAAATTCTCCGGAGCAAAATAGGGATCGCGATAGCTGTTTTTATCCTTATTGCTACTGTATTAGCTGCCGTTTTCCTCAAGTTCCAGCTTCTGGTAATACTGGTTCCCGTAGTTCTCTTGTCTCTATTCTACATACTCAGGTCCAAGCAGAAGTCGGGGAAAGAGTTTGCACTGCTTCTCCTCATCATGGGTGCTGCTCTGGCATTCTTTGGCGATTTTCTTTATGTCGATGACGCCCTGAGCGGGACTGCAGAGAGGTTCAATACAGTTCTGAAAGTGTATCACCAAATGTGGGTCTTCCTTGGCATAGCGTCTGCCTTAGCTGTCTACTATGTGTTGAGTAATCTGGGGAAGAAAACGAAGATCGTTTGGGTTATTGTGTTGGTCGTGCTTATATTGGTGTCACTAGTCCATCCCGTAGCCTCGACCACAAGCATGCTTAGTGGCAGGAGTATTTATTGGGGTATGAGCAGAGGCACGCTGGACGGGATGTCCTATATTGAGAAGGTGGACAAAGGCGATTATGCTGCCATCAGATGGATGAATGAGCAGATAAAGGGAGCACCAGTAATACTGGAGGCCCCCAATGGAGGTCCTGGTGTTTATGTTGGTCGTGTCTCGACATTCACGGGATTGCCTGCAGTAATGGGCTGGGGAATCTGTGAGCTACTGTGGAGGCTATCATGGACGGATGTGGAAGAGAGGATTAAAGATGGGGAGATGATATACAATACACTGGACAATGACGAGGCGATGCGTTTGCTAAGGAAATATGATGTGAGATATATTTATGTAGGAGCAACGGAACGGAAGACATATGACGAAGTGGGTTTGCAGAAATTTGCTGCCCAGCCGGAGAATTATCAATTGGTGTATGAAAATGAAGGTGTTTCCATTTTCCAGGTGAGGGTAGAATAATGGAGAAACCTAAAGCATCATTAGTAGAACGCTTGCATTTCATTATTAATAGCGAGTTCACGCCATATTTACTTCTCCTTATTATCGCCCTGGCGATACGCCTCTGGGATTTGGGTGTTCGTGCCATTCACTATGATGAGGGGCTGCATGTTCTTTATGCCTGGAGACTCTTCACAGGATTAGGTTATCACCATGAGCCATGGATGCACGGTCCGTTTCAGTTTTACGGTACATATCCAATTTACTGGCTCTTCGGGGCAAGTGATTTCACAGCGCGTCTTTTACCTGCTATCTTTGGCACAGCGTTGGTAGCGCTTCCTTACTTTTTGCGGAAGCAACTCGGTCGCTGGGGAGCTCTTGCTATTAGTATCCTCATCGCCTTCTCGCCGCTGCTTCTTTACTACAGCCGCTACGCTCGCAATGACATCTACATTGCTTTTTGGTCACTCCTTCTCGTTGTCTGCATGTGGCGGTATTTCGAGGAGAAGAAGGCAAGGTATCTCTATATCGGCGCGGCCGCTCTGAGCCTCAGTTTCTGCACTAAGGAGGTAACCTATATTACCGTCGGCATTTTTGTTCTCTTCCTTTTTATCATATCTGCTAAAGAGTTAGCAGGCAGGATCGGAAGGAGGTTTGACCTAAAAGGCCTCTCCCCTCATAGTGAATACCTGATCTTGATAGGCACTTTAGCATTGCCTCTTTTCTCCGCGTTCATTGGACTAATCCCAGGGATAGAGATACCTAGCGGTTTTCACTGGGCGAAATTGCTCACTATCATCCTATTCTTCATCGTTTCAGCAGCTGTCGGTCTGAAATGGAACTGGCGTCGCTGGTTGATCTCTGTCCTCATCTTCTATAGTATTTTTATTTTCCTCTATACTTCTATCTTCACCAATATCTCCTCAGGCCTTGTCAGTGGCTTCTGGGGTTCTGCTGATTATTGGATTGAACAGCATGGGGTGGCAAGGGGAGGGCAACCCTGGTTCTACTATCTAATGCTCCTGCCCATCTATGAGTTTTTGCCTTTGTTCTTCGCCTTTTTGGGTGGCATCTACTATACAATTAAAGGCAATCTCTTCTCCAGATTCCTGGTTTATTGGACAGTGCTCGCCCTAATTGTCTATTCGTATGCGGGAGAGAAGATGCCCTGGCTCTCTCTGCATATAGCTCTCCCTGTGATTCTCCTCGGTGGGATGTTCATTGGCCAGCTTCTCAAGGATGCTCTTAATCTGAAGGGAACTAAGGCATGGGTGATAAGAGGTGCTACAGTGCTTGTTCTGCTTCTTCTTGTGCCTTTCAGCATACATGTAGCCTGTCAGGAAAATTATCAGAATTCCGATGAACCTCCGCAGATGCTCTTTTATGCTGGCATATCATCCGATATACCTCCGATCATGGAAAAAATTGATAAACTGGCCCAGGAAACAGGCGAAGGAGAGCAACTAGCTATTACCGTTGATGGGAATCTGTTCTATGACGGACCGGCCTGGTATCTCAGGGACTACAAGAATATAGATTTCTCCGTTAGTCAACCTAAAGGCTCGGTGCTTATCATACACGCAAGCAGCGAGGCTAGTGTTGACAAGAGCTACCTGGAGAAGTACGGCGAGGGGCAGAGGTTCCACCATTTGATATGGTTCCCCGAGGATTATAGGCATTTCAGCTTTAAGTGGTGGTGGGGTTACTTCCTTCATCGGGAAACCAGTGGTCCCTACTGGTCACAAGAAGGCATAGCCTATTTCCTGCGGAGCGCTCAGCCTTGAAGTGCCGGTGTTTGACGAATTTAGCAGCAGAGGTATAAAATATTAAGCCTCTAGAATTTTCTCTGGAGAGCGATGGCTGGAGCACAACTTGCGCCCTAGGGAAAGCGGTATTGTTCATTGCTCGCCGGATATCGAAAGACTGCTATGAGTACTGATGACATGACTTTAGCACCAGCGATTTCTGTCGTTGTACCTGTCTACAACAGCGAAGGTTCCTTAGCCGAATTGATTGGTCGCCTTGAGAGGGTGCTTCGCTCAGTTTGTAACCGTTTTGAAGTAGTGCTGGTAAATGACGGTAGTCGAGATCGTAGCTGGGATGTGGTTTGCCAACTTGCCGAGGCACATGACTGGGTGCGTGGCATCAATTTAATGCGGAATTATGGGCAACACAACGCTCTACTCTGTGGCATTCGCATGGCGAAAAATGATATCATAGTTACAATCGATGATGATTTACAAAATCCCCCCGAAGAAATACCAAGACTAATTGACAAGCTGGCCGAAGGCTACGACGTTGTCTATGGCACGCCCCAGAAGGAGCAGCATGGTCTCTGGCGCGATCTAGCCTCGCTGGCAACTAAAATGGCTCTGCAGAGCGCCATGGGAGCCAAAATTGCACGCAATGTCGGCGCTTTTCGCGTATTTAGAACCGGATTGCGGGATGCCTTCGCCAATTATCAGAGTCCTTTCGTTTCGATTGATGTGTTATTGACCTGGGGCACAACGCGTTTTGCTGCAATCCCAGTGCGTCACGATACACGACAGGTGGGGCCCTCAAACTACACCTTCCGTAAGCTTGTTACCCATGCCCTGAACATGATGACCGGCTTCAGCACAATGCCGTTGCAGCTTGCCAGCGTGGTCGGCTTCTTCTTCACCCTGTTTGGCTTGGTCGTTCTCGCGTACGTTCTTGGTAGGTATGTAGTTGAGGGTAGTAGCGTGCCAGGTTTTGTGTTCTTGGCTTCAATCATAGCTGTTTTCTCAGGAGCTCAGTTGTTTGCCCTGGGTATCATTGGCGAGTACCTTGCACGCATGCATCAGAGAACGATGGAAAGGCCGGTTTATGTTGTCCAATCGACAACTGAGACAAAGGTAACTCCTACTAGGGAAATGAGATGACCAAGAGGTTCGATCTAGAAGAAATACGCATGTACTGGGCTGAGCAGGTCACGAAGCACAGTCAGTCACCATCGGCATCTTGGTCTGACCATATGGTTATTGAATTAGAAATCCGGGAGATCCTAAAGCATCTTAATGACGGCGATCGTGTTCTCGACGTGGGATGCGCCAACGGCTACTCGACGGTTCAATTCGCATCTCAGAAGCTGATCCATATCCGTGGTGTCGACTACATTCCGGAAATGATAGAGCAAGCCCGCTCGCGCCTTTGTGGCATTACTGACAAGCTTTGGGGAACCGTGGAATTTGTTGAGGGCGATGTAACAAAACTGGACGAGCCAGCAAATGAATATGATAAGGTCATTTCGATTCGTGTCATCATCAATCTTGGTGAATGGAGCCGTCAGTTGAAGGGATTGACAGAGTGCGCGCGAGTGCTCAAGCCAAACGGTATGTTACTTCTCTCGGAAGCCACTATACAGGGTTGGGAGAAACTGAATAGGTTTCGCCGCGAATGGCGGCTCCCCGACATTCCTATGCCTGCTTTTAACAACTACGTGGATCGGGACCGCGTAATTGAAGTGCTTTCGAAAGACCTGAGATTAATAAAGGTTGTCAACTTTGCAAGCACTTACTACGTTGCTACGCGTGTTCTCAAGCCTCTTCTAATTCAGGCTCTTGGGGCAGCCATTGATGTCGCAGACCCGAATATGCACTGGAACCGTTGGTTTGCGCAGTTGCCGGCTTGGGGAGACTACGGCACACAAGAACTCTTTATATTTAGAAAAATATGACCTACTTGATTCCGTTCAACCAACCCTCTTTTTCAGGCAGTGAGCTTACTTATATGAGCCAGGCTGTGACCAATGGTCACATCTCTGGTGACGGTTATTACACTAAGCAGTGTCACATCCTGCTGGAGAAGGCATTGAATTGCCCTAGGGTGCTTTTGACCACGTCCTGCACCCATGCGTTGGAATTGTCTGCGCTCCTGTTAGACAATGATCGTGAAGATGAAGTCATTGTCCCATCGTTTGCGTTTGTTTCCTGTGTTAATGCATTCGTTTTGCATGGTTACCGCCCTGTCTTCATTGATATCCGTCCTGACACGCTCAACATGGATGAGGCGCAATTGGAGCGGCTGATTACTCCCCACACCAAGGCCATTGTGCCTGTGCACTACGCAGGCATCGGTTGCGAGATGAACGTTATTATGGAGATTGCAAACCGTCAGGGTGTTGCTGTAGTAGAAGACAATGCACACGGGTTGTTCGGCGAGTACAAGGGTAAATACCTGGGTACATTCGGTTGCCTAGCCACTCAGAGCTTCCACGAAACCAAGAACTTCACCTGTGGTGAGGGTGGTGCTCTTATCATCAATGACCCGCAGTATGCAGAACGTGCCGAGATTATTCGGGAGAAGGGGACAAATCGAAGCCGCTTCTTCCGTGGGCAAGTAGACAAATACACGTGGGTGGATATAGGCTCAAGCTATCTGCCATCGGATATCCTGGCTGCTTTCTTGTATGCGCAACTCGAAGCACGTGAGCAGATCCAGGCCAAGAGACGACGGATTTGGGAATACTACTATAATAACCTTCAAGGCTGGGCTGAGGAAAATGGGGTTCGGCTACCTTTTATCCCTTCACACTGTGAGCAGACATATCATATGTTCTATTTACTTTTACCCTCTCTGGAGCGGCGCCAGGCTCTTATCGCCCATCTGAAGACAAAGGGCATAATGGCTGTATTTCACTATCTCCCTCTGCATATCTCTGATATGGGTCGGAGATTTGGAGGGCAACCGGGCGATTGCCCAGTCACAGAGGATGTAAGCGATCGCCTGCTAAGGTTGCCTTTTTACAATAGTCTGACAGAAGAAGACCAAGAGCTCGTGGTGACTGCAATTAAAGAGTTCAGAGGTGCTGCTCTTGGATGACCTTCCTACAGGGGCTACGGTACATCGCAGTTATGATCAATGTTGGTTCGCGCCGATATCTCAAGCAGAAGAACGTCACTTCTGGTTTCGGACGCGCAATCGTGTGATTGCTAAATTGGTCAGCCAGATTGTGGTCAGTATGCCACCGGGCTTTCGAGTTCTAGAAGCAGGATGCTAGGAGTTCTTGAACAGGCTTGCTCGCGGGGTATGGTCATAGGTATGGATATGTTTTCTGAAGGTCTGTATTACGCCCGCCAGCGCACAGCTTGTCATTTGATACAAGGCGATGTTAACGCACCTCCTTTCGCTAAACAGTTCGATCTGATCTGTCTCTTCGATACCAAACAACGGGTAAATGAACGTATGCACTGATAGTCTGGTGTGTCGGTGCGACCTAGCGGGGATACGGAAATGAACAAGTTAGGGTTAACGGCGCGGCCAAAGGAGATTCTGTGGCGCATCGCTTCAAACCCTCACATATATGAACTGATTCAGTTTCTAGCTGGTGCGCGTCCTACGTATCGGCGTATTGCCTGTCAAGCTGCTACGCTCGCACCAGGTTCGTTGGTTCTTGACCTCGGGGGAGGTACAGGTCTGTATCGTGACGCGTGGGCTGCTGCTGGGATATATATAAATCTTGACCTTGATATGCTTAAGCTACAACGTTTTATCAGAAAGATCAAAGACAGCAACGCTATTCTTGCTGATGGTACTTGCCTTCCGTTTAAAGAAAACAGCATTGATGCTGTAATGTGTATCTTTGTGTCGCACCACCTTTCAGACAGGGCTCTTGAGGAAATGATCCATGAAAGTCGCAGAGTGCTAAGAATAGGGGGCACTTTCCTGTTGTTAGATGCAGTATGGGCGCCAGAGCGCTACTTAGGGAAGCTGATCTGGAAGTATGATAGAGGCAGCTATCCCCGTGCAGCAGAAGTGTTGAATGAGGTCATCTCAGAAGAATACACTGTCATCCACTGCGAACGTTATGTCATTTATCATGAATACGTTCTCATTCGGGCGACAAAACCGCTTTGATGTTGACTAATGGTGATAAGCAGTTCAGTATAAACAGCTGGTGATAGTGAAGCATATGCAAGAGCCTCACGCATGGTAGACCGGCAGGCCATGGGGGAAGAGAAATGATGTATTTTTTGGTTTTCACATCAATATTCGCGATGTCAGGAGCCCAATTGTTGCTCAAGAAAGGCCTGCTTCAGGTAGGGGCATTTTCTTTCAATATTAGCGAGATTGGTTCCTTCTTTATGAAAGCTTATACCAATGTCTACGTTATAACCGCTATTATCCTAACGGTAGTCGCAGCATTAACGTGGATTCTTGCCTTATCGAAAACAGAGTTGAGCTATATATATCCATTTATGGCGCTATCCTATGTTTTAGTTGCTTTATTTTCCCTGTTCCTTTTCAAAGAGGATATAAGTGCTCTGAGGTGGGCAGGAATTGTAGTGATCTGCCTCGGTGTGTTTCTAGTGTCAAGAAGTTGATAGTGGCAAGTAATATGATGGCTGATATGAACCAGTGGTCGGAAATCAGGGAAGAAGGATGATCGCAATAATATTGGCATCTAACAGGCCACAAGAAGCTTCATCAGCAAGATGATTACCTTCCCAGCCTTGTTGTTCTACAATGATTCAACTTTAGTCAAGTAGCTGTCTTGATACCTGTGCTTGCTTTATGCTATAGTCGGACTCATGTTAGTAGCCGAGATTGTTAACCTCACCGAGATATGATGAGTGGGAAAATAAAATTATTTTTTTCTCGATCTAAGGTTAGACTAGCGCTTCTTCTTGGCTTCATATTATTATGTGCGCTGGGTCTTCGTTTTTATGGCATCAACTGGGACCACAACTTCGTGCTACACCCTGACGAATACACAGTTATGAGGGTAGTCCAGGGCATACATCTCCCAGACTGGCCACTCTCCCTAAAGCAACTCCTGGATCTAGAACAGAGCCCTCTCAATCCGCATTTCCCCGGCTATGGTAACTTGCCTTTCTATCTCATCAAAGTTGTGGGCAGCGTCCTATCCAACTTCAAGGAGAGCTTAGGTAGCTATAATTTGAGCCTGGTAGGCCGCGGTATAGCGGCTATATTCGACACTGGGACAGTATTCTTGGTATATCTGCTGGGGAGTAGGCTTTACAGCCGTCGTACCGGTCTTTTGGCTGCGGCCTTCTACGCTTTCACGGTGCTGGCAATTCAGCAGGCCCATTTCTGCACTATAGATTCAATGCTCACCTTCTTCATCACTTTAACTGTTCTATTCTCGGCAAGAGTAATCAGTGGGCCACCGAAGACCAACATCTGGGCTGCTGTGTTAATTGGGATCTGCTTGGGCTTGGCAATTGCCACTAAGATAACGGCAATCATTCTTTTGGTGGTGATAGTTGCTGCCTACGCACTGCGTTGTTTTGAAGGAGAGAGCGATAGGGTAACCAGGGCTTCATTCAAGTTAGCTTATCTTAAGAGTAGCCTGATAGGTCTGGCTATTGTTATTCCTGTGGCATTGATTTCCGCCTTTGTAACCGAGCCATACGTTTTCCTGGATTGGCGCGGCTTTATGACGGATACCAGATTATTCAGAGGTATGATTACCAGCTGGTCCATAGATATGCCATGGTCGCGACAATTCATTGATACCACACCATATCTCTATCAAATAAGACATTTGTCCATTTGGGGCATGGGCCTGCCTCTTGCAATAGCAGCCTGGGGTGGCTTTCTCTTCACTGCAGTGATCGCCGTAGTGAAACGACGTAAATCAGATATTTTGATACTAGCCTGGATGATACCATTTTTCCTGATCGTGGGTGCGGCAGAGTTGAAATTCCTGCGCTATTTCCTGCCGCTGATTCCCTTCCTCTGCTTGGTCGGGGCTCGCTTGTTCTTCGAGTTATATGGATGGGTGAAGGGGAAGTGGCGGCCTTTAGTTATTGGTGTTATGGTGCTGGTTATCGCGTGTTCTGTTTTCTACTCTTTTGCCCATGTCAGGATCTATTCTAGACAACACCCCATATTGCAGGTGGCCGGTTGGACAAACGCAAACGTTGGTCCTAATGATATTGTGGCGGCAGAAGATTGGGAATTTCCGCTCTACGTAATCACGCGTCAGAAAACTGTTCTTCGAATTTATGATGAGGATACTCCCGAGAAGATGTCTACAATTGCTCAACAACTTTATGATGCTGACTATTTTATTGTGCTTACACAGAGGGCTTATGGTACCATCACCCGGTTGCCGGAACGTTATCCTTTAAGCTCCAGATACTATGAATTCATGTTCTCAGGGAAACTTGGCTTTGAGATGGTTTACTGTGCCACCTCATACCCAAGCCTGTTGGGCATAACCTTTGTCGACGATCCTTTTTCTCGTTCAAATCTCACAGTACCGGAGGGGATTTGCGCATGCTCACCAAGTGGCATGGGTGTTATCAATATGGGCTATGCCGACGAAACATTCACAGTGTTTGATCACCCACTATCTATGGTCTTCAAAAAGGTCACCCCTCTCTCACAGGAGGAGCTTTATAATCTTCTGATGGGTAGTCAGTAGCGTATTCTTTAGGAGTAAGTGGTAAAGTATAGCCGTCCGGGGAGGTAATATTGCTGAA
>Ga0315286_10005057_pt1 | contig 12695 bp, 16 predicted proteins | sample YL17G10_0_MG_FD_205038 | JGI IMG/M metagenome (GOLD analysis project Ga0315286, IMG submission 205038) | Sediment microbial communities from Yellowstone Lake, YNP, Wyoming, USA - YL17G10_0 | ecosystem: Environmental > Aquatic > Freshwater > Lake > Sediment | place: USA: Wyoming | collected... | reverse complement strand
CGGTAAGATGGCTACCGTGCCCGGCAGGATGATGCCAGGCGGATTACCTTCCTGGAGCAGAACGGGTTTGACTACCTCGGTGAGTTCGCCGAAGTGAATATGTTGCGTGCCCTGGATGAGCCCATCCTGGCGGGGATGATTCCGCCCGGCTGCCAGGTGCGGGAAATGTCGGAATGCGACCTGAATGACCGAGCCGGGGCAGAGCGGGATGTGTGGCTGCCCTGGACGGTCGGCAACGTCCGTGACGAGGATTATGCCCGGTTAATGAAGATGCCCGGCTACGAGCGCGAGCTGGATGTAATTGCAGTGGCAGGCGATGGCGTGATCGCCGCTTTTGTCAACTGCTGGCTCGACCCAGTCAACCGCATCGGTGATCTCGGACCGATGGGGGCGCGCCCTCCCTACCGCCGGCAGGGGTACACGCGGGCGGTTCTGCTGGAAGGGTTGCGCCGCATGCAGAGGCACGGCATGCAGCGCGCCTGTGTCTCCACCGGTGTGGCGAATACCCCGGCGCGTAACCTTTATGAATCGATTGGTTTCAGGATCGTGAACCAATACCTCGATTATGTAAAATAGAAAGGGAACTTCATCCATGACCGGATATTTGGCTGTTCTAACGATAGCCCTGATGATCGGGATGGTGGCAGGACGCGTTTTCACGCTGAAGAAACAAGGGGTCAGCGCCATGCAATTTGGCAGGATCGATCGGACGGATTTCAGCATCCCGCCATTCGCCCTGTTATATATTTACTTGGTCATTGCTGCAGCTTTCGATCTTCCCAGTCCGAGCCGGCAGGCGTTCTTCCATTCCGCCTTCATCTCATGGAGCGGGGTGCTCTTTTGCCTGGCAGGGCTGCTGCTGTTGCTTGGCAGCCTGGTTTCTTTCGGCAGGAGTTTTCGCATCGGCATTGACCAGGTGCGCCCGGACTCACTGGTCATCAGCGGTGTCTTTGCCTTCAGCCGCAACCCGATCTACACCGCTTTTGCCATCATCCTGCTGGGGTAATTCCTGATCTTCCCGAACTGGATCCTGCTGGTCTACACCCTGGTAGTATCCTGGTTGTTCCACCGCCAGGTACTGCGTGAGGAAGTGTATTTGCAGGAGCATTACGGGCAGGAATACCTGCAGTATTGCCAGCGGGTGAGGAGGTATTTGTAACCGTTTAACCGGGGAGAGTATTCAATCTCATCATTTAAAGGATTGCCACGCACCTGGAGCAATGGCAGACGGGAAGTCAGGGTCAGCCTTGCCCCAACAAGTAGCAAATAAACGGAGGAAACATGAAAAAGAAAAAGGGTGTCGAACCAGCTGAGGTTCCCTATAAGGTCGGCTGGGAGGAAGGCCTGATGACTACCGGAGTTCCGGAGATCGACCGCCAGCACCGGGAATGGATCGCCCGGTTCAACGAATTTGAACGGGCGATCGACAACGATCTCGGGGAGGAAGCCTGCAGCAAAGCACTGCTGTTCTTTATGCAATACACGGATACCCATTTTCGCTTTGAGGAAAACATCATGGACCATTACCGGTGTCCTGCCCGGTATGTCAACCGGCAGGAGCACGAGCAGTTCCAAAAAAAGGTGCAGGAGATCGCCTACATGACCTGGCCGCTGGGGGCGACCAGGGAAGATGTACTGACTCTGGAAGAGGAACTGGTGGTCTGGCTGAAAGGACACATCTGTGGTGTGGACGTGAAACTACGGGAGTGTGTTTTAGATAGTGGCACCTGAAATCCATCCAGTTTATAATGGAAATTACATTTCCTGATCGGAGCATACCATGAGCCTGCCCCATCCCCTGGTTGATCAATTGCGATTTACACGCAGCGAATTTATTCGTGCCATCCGAGGTATCGGGGAAGCGGATGCCTGCCAGCGCATCCTTCCCATGAACTGCATCAGTTGGAACGTGGGGCATCTGGCCTGGCAGGAACAAAGATATTTCCTGTTCCTCGCACAGGGGCATATGCTTTTTCCAGACATAAACAAGGATTTTGCGTATGGTGCGCCTGCCAGCACACCTGCCCTCAAGGAGATGCTGGCAGCCTGGAAAACGATCACAAAGGCGGTCGATCCCTGGCTGGATACACTTTCCCCCGCTAAACTCATAGTGAAAGTGATCAGGGATGGTAAACCGATTGCGGTTACATTCGGCAACCTGATGGAGCGGTTGATCTACCATTACTGGTATCATCTGGGGGAGAACATGGCCATACGGCAGCAGTTGGGGCATTCACATTTGCCTCAGTTTGTCGGAAATATTGACGATAAGGCACCCTATCGTCCCGAATAACCTGCGAAAGAACAGGTCGATCCGGATCCTTTGGAAAGATCGGACACCTCGTTTGTATTGAGCAATTCGCAAGTTTGGCTCTTTTCATGTAAAATATCCCAGGCGATCGGCAAGCAATTCCGCCATCCTTTGCGATGCTTCGCCCGGTTCCACTTCGAAATGAACGCAAACCGCAACAATCTTTTTTAGGAGAATTGATCTATGAGACCTGTCTATGCCATTTCGGGCGGCGTTTCCAAGTTCGCCAAAGCCCGACCCGACAAGACCTTCCAGGCGATCGTCAAGGAGGCATACGACTATGCCATCCAGGACATCGGGCTGGATTTTCCCGCCTTTACCCGGCTGGTGGACGGATCGGTGGCTTCCTACTTCTCGGACCACTTCACTCGCCAGTTGATGGCCGGCATCATGGTGCAGGACTACCTGGGTCTGTGTCCCAAACCCGGTCACCGCGTGGAAGGCGGCGGCGCCACGGGCGGGCTGTGCTTCCAGGAAGCCTGGAAGAATATCGCCAGCGGGCACATGGATATCTGCGTGGCGTACGGCTTTGAGACCATGAGCCATGTCGAGACCTGGAAAGGCAACGAGTTCATCGCCCTGGCTTCGGATATCTCGGTCGACTACCCGGTGGGCGGCTTTTACTCGGGCTATTACGCCATGATGGTCACGCGTCACATGAAGGAATTTGGCACGACCGTCGAGCAGATGGCGCATGTCAGCGTCAAGAATCACCTGAACGCCTTCCACAACCCGTATGCCCAAAAGCGCAACCGCTACACAATCCAGGATGTGCGCAATGCACCCATGGTCGCCTGGCCTCTGACCCGCCTGGATATTTGCGTGATGTCGGATGGAGCAGCAGCCACCATCCTGGTCTCGGAAGAGGGTCTGCACAAGCTGGAAGCCAGCGGTGCAAAGATCGCCCGCCCGCTGGTAAAAGTGACCGGCATCGGGCGCGGCACGGATGCCATGCGCATGGCAGACCGCCCGCATGTTGATTATGACTATTTCATGGAAAACTACGCCACGGAAGTGGAGAAGAATTCCAACGAGACAAGCAATTATTACAAGAAACTGTGGGAACACGGCACGCGCTACCCGGGCGTGCATTCCTTCCGAGCCGGGCGCACGGCTGGCAATATGGCGTACAAACATGCCGGCATCCACGACCCGCTGAAAGAGCTGGATTTTGTCGAACTGCACGATGCCTACACCTCCAGCGAGATCCAGACCTATGAAGATATGGGACTGTGCCGCTATGGGGAGGGTGGTCCGTTCGCGGCTTCCGGCAAGGCATTCATGCCTGGTGTCGATTACGGTCTCAACCTGACAGACAAACCCGTACTGCCGGTCAATCCGTCCGGCGGACTGATCGCCTGCGGGCACCCGGTGGGCGCTACCGGTCTGATGCAGGCGGTTTTTGCCATCTGGCAGTTGCAGGCCAGCATTAAGAAGCATTTCAAGGATGACACCCTGCAGGTGAAAGGCGCAAAGCGCGGTGCGATCCACTCGCATGCCGGCACCGGCACGTATGTATCCATCTCTGTACTGGAACGGGAAGGATAGGAGGCAGCCATGACCATGTTACCTGAACGTCGCGAAGAAAGCCTGGGCGGTTACATCGTGCACGGCGTGCCTTTCCCGGTGGACACCGACCCGGACTCGCTGGCTTTTCTCAAGAAGATGGCTCCCATCCAGATCGAGCAGCCCTACAGCATCACCTACCTGCATTCCTACGGGCAGGACAGCCCGTGGTTTGCCGGACTGGCGAACAAGAAACTGCTCGCCAGTCAGGATGAAGTCTCTGGCTACACCTATGCCAACCCGCGCGGGCATGATATGTTCTCCGGGCAGGAAACACGCTGGATCGATATCACCGACCGCCCAGCGAAGGTGCATGCCTTCACCGTCTGTCATTTTGGTTCTGAGGAATTCCTGCCGGAGACGCCTTTTGTCCTGTCGCTGATTGAGATCGAAGGGGTGAACACCTTGCTGCTGACCCGCCTGATGGGTGTTGACCCGCAGGCAGCCACGCTGGACTGGATCGGCATGCCTGTGCAGCCCCATTTCCTGCGCAACAGCAAACTGAAACCGACGGACGTGTATTTTTCGCCTATAGGTGGGTGAAGAGCTGCGGATTAATCCGTGGTTGAAATTAAGATTGATCAAAAGAGACCAGCCGAAAGGGTGGTCTCTTTGATGAGCGCGTTGGGGCAGAAGGGGGAGATTGCCACGCTCCGCTCGCAATGACCACTGACCATTTTGGGGCAAGGCATGCCCTAACGCAGGAAAGAGTTCGCTTCATCCCCTGCCAAACAAAGCCTGCAGGTAGGTTTTGATCTTGATGGGCTGACCGGAAAGCAGAGCCTGGGCGCGGAACATGCGCGCCACCGCCCGCACGATGAATACGGCAGTGCCCGCCAGCAGCAGGACGGTCAAGGTCAACTGCCACCAGGGCACCCCGCCCGAAGCCAGGCGCGCCATCATGGCGACCGGGGCAGAGAGCGGGAAAATGCTCAAGACCGTGGCGATCGGTCCATGCGGATCGGTGGCGAACACGCTGCTGCTGAAAAAGAGCGGGATGATGAGAGGCAGCATGACCACAATGGTGACTTGGGATGCCTCGCGCATGTTGGGAGCCAGGGCACCCAGCCCGGCCATCAGGCTGGCGTAGACCGCGTAACCCAGAATGAAGAAGACCAGACCCCAGATCAGCATGGATGCCGGCAGGTGGAACCAGGCAGGCAGGGAGAAAACCCGTCCGCCCAGATTCATGAGCAGATAACCTGTTCCCAGCCACAAAATGGTCTGGAGCAAGCCGACCAAACCCAGCCCGAGGATCTTTCCGGTCAACAACTGGGTGGAGGTGACCGAGGTCAGCAGGGTTTCCATCACCCGGTTCTCCTTCTCACGGGAGACATTGCTCAACAGCAGGCTGGATGAACCCATGATCAAGAAATAGAACAGCAGAGTGACAGCGTACGGGATCATAAAGGAGATGGGGTCTTCCTGTGCGTAATCGCGTGTTGCCTGGGGAACCAGGGGCACTTCCTTCACTTCCAGAGGTCCATTCGAAAGGTTGGCAAGCTGCTCATCGCCCCCCAGCAGGTTGACTTTCAACAGCCACTGGAACAGACCCGCCTGGCTGCCGCTTGAGGCGAGCGGGTTGAAATCCGGGCGGATATAGAAGAGTTGCCCGCCCTGTAAATAATCTTTGGGGAGGACATAAAATGCAGAGATAGTGCCCTGGCTGAGGGCAAGGCGCGCCGCTGTTTCATCTTCAAAGGACTGCAATGTTCCGGCAGGGATGGTTGCGGGAATGGTCCTGATCAGACCAGCCTGATCGACATACCCCTCGGGGCGCAAATCAGCTGGTCCGCTGAAAATGCTGGATAAGGCACTGGAGGTATTGTTATTCCCCTGAAGGCTTCCCACCACGCCGAAGATCAACCAGGCAACCAGCGGGATGCCGAGGGTGGTAAGCCAGAAGGATGGGCGGCTGAGCAGGGTGAGCAGCTCATTTTTGAGCACAGTGAATGTCTTGTTCATGCAGCACCTGCCTTGCGCTGGAATATCTCACGCCATCTGAGACGTTTGCCATAACGCAGCATCCCCAACCGAAATGCCCGACCTGCCAGCCAGGTGGCTGTGATGGCACAGACCACCACGATGATGGAGCTGAGGGCAATCTGCCAGGCGGGCAGGATGGTCACTCCCTGGCGGATGAGCATGGTCAGGGAGGAAGTGAACGGCAGCAGGCTGAGCACCATCGCCAGCGGTGAATTGGGATTCTCGATGATCAAGGCGACCAGCATGTATGGGATCCAGACCGGCAGACTGATCAGGCCGGTCATTTGCTGTCCCTCGCGCGCGTCGCTGACCGTTGCACCAATGAGTGCCATTAATGCGGATACCATCACAAAGGTCGGCAGCAGGATGACCAGGCACAAAAGAATAAGCTGAGGTGAGACCTGGATACCTTGAAGAAAAGGAAACCTGCTGGAAGCCAGGCGTATGGCGATGATGATGACCACCAACCAGGCAAGGATCTGCGTCAACCCGATCAGGATGTCGGCAATGATCTTTCCGGACATGAATTGATTGGGCGAGATCGAGGTCAGCAGTACTTCCATGGTGCGATTCTCCTTCTCCTCCACCACGGCATTCATCAGGTAGCCGCCAGCCGTGAACATGGCGATCATAAAACCCAGCGCGGCAATGATGGGTAGGAAAAGCCCGAACCAACCGTTTTTGGAAGACATCTGGCGGCTGCCATCCAACGAGCGGGCGATGATCTCATCCCCGGCCATGATCCGCTTGGAAATGGAGGCATCCACGCCGGCAAGCATGTTGACCTCCAGAAAATTATAAAAGTACTGGCGGGGGAAAGGCTTGATGGCTTTCAGGTAGACCGCCTGCAACTTACGGCTGGAACGGTAGTCCATCGGGATGAGATAGTAACCCTGGATCTCACCTGCCTGTAATGCCTGTCGGGCGGCAGTCTCATCGGCAAAAGCCCTGAGAGGCACTGATTTTTCGGGGGGGGTGACCGGTGGAGCCGGTTGCGGGTGGGCAAGCAAGCCGGACTGATCGATATATCCGAGCGGGGTGGTATTGTTGTTCATGGATATGATCATGAAGATCAGACCGATCAGGATGAGCATAAAAAAGGGGACGCTGAGCAGTCCGAACAGGAAGCGGCGGGTGAAGACATGCCGTTGATATTCTTGTTTGGCAACCAACCAGGTCTTGTTCATCCAGCCTCCTCCCTGACGACCCGGATGAAGATCTCGTCCAGGGATGGCGTAGCGATGCGGAAACCCTCCAGGTTGACATCTGCCTGAACCAGTGCCTTGAGGACCTCCTGCGGCTGGAGGCTGGGAGAAAGGGTCAGTTTATACGAACTGTTGAAGCGCTCAACCTGCTCGATCCCGGGCAGGGCGGGCAGGCGGTCATGAGTATCGACGACGACGGCATGTCCCGAAAAACGCTGGCGGATCTCATGCAGGTCGCCGTAGAGCAGGGCACGACCGTGGTCGATCAATACGATGCGTTCACACAGCTCCTCCACCAGGTTCATCTGGTGGGAGCACAGGATGATGGTGACCCCCTGCTGGTGTTGTTCGCGTAACAGATCCTTGACCAGTTGGGTGTTGATCGGGTCGAGACCGCTGAAGGGTTCATCCACGATCAATAATTCGGGCTGGTGCAGAAGGGTGGCAATGATCTGGGCTTTTTGCTGCATGCCCTTGCTGAGTTCTTTCACCTTTTTGCCCTTATATGCCAAAAGGTCAAAACGTTCCAGGTAGATTCCGGCATTCTTTTTAACCTGAGCCTGGTTCAATCCTTTAAGACTGCCCAGGTAGTTCAGGCAGCGTTCCAGGGTGATGTCCTGGTAGAGGCCGCGTTCCTCTGGCATGTAACCGATCAGTGCCTTTTTCGCCTCGTCCATCACGCCACCCAGGATCGCCACTGTGCCGGAATCGGGCTTGAAGATATCCAGCATGCAGCGGATGGCAGTGGTCTTGCCGGCACCGTTGGGACCGAGCAGACCGAACAGCTCGCCTTTTTCAATGCTGAAACTGGCATCATCGACGGCGCGCAGCGACCCGAAGGTCTTGGTGATGTGGGTGACTTCGACAGCGGACATGGCGGAAATGCTCCTTACGAACCTTATGTATTATGTGGATTGCCGAGGAAGCGTTGGCTATTCCCTGCCTCATCATTATACAGCGGGGGTAAACCTGAGTCTTGTGAATAACATCCCAATTTGGGGTGACCGTGCTCCTGAAGGGGATCCTCATTCATAATACGTAATATTTGGTAATATGGTTGTATGAAATGAACCACACCTAAAAAAAGGATCGCCATGAAAAAGCCTTCCCTCCCAAATGTCGAAATACACTCCTTTCAGCCGCAGAACCAGACGCAGGTGCGGGCTTTGATCCTGGCCGGGCTGGCTGAACACTGGGGCGAGCTCGACCCGCAGCGCAACAGCGACCTGGACGATATTGGGAAGACTTCTGCCGGGGGGTTGTTCCTGGTGGCTTCCCGGGCTGGTCAGATCATCGGGACCGGTGCGCTCATGCCCGGGGAGAATGGCTCAGCGCAGGTTGTGCGTATGTCCGTCAGGAAAGAATTGCGCCGCCGGGGGGTGGGCAGGCTTATATTGGATAGATTGATCGAAGAGGCAAAAAAGATGGGGATATGTGAGCTGGTTTTGGAGACGACCGCAGACTGGCAGGAAGCCATCGCCTTTTATCGCAGCCTGGGTTTCCAGGAGACACACCGGACGGGCGGGGATGTGTATTTCAGGCTAGAGATCTAGCAGGAAAAAGGGCTGTCAATAACATACCTGTCATTCTCCCGGTGCACGTTGGGACATGACATCCTGCATAAGGAAGGCTAGGCATGTGCCTTGCTCCAACACAGGCTTTCTCGCCCCGGTGGGCTCGCAGTTTAAACGGTGTGCAAGTGCTGCTTCGATCAGCAAGATAAATATGTGCTTTCCATAAAGCCTGTTAGCGATTCGCAAGGTTCTACACCCCTGCCCGGTTCAATTTTTACGGGGTAAAATGACGGTATGGAATACCACCGTCACCTGCCTGAGCGCGAGCAGGTCAGCGTCCTGCTCGCCACCATCCTGCTGGCATACGCCCTGACTCGCGTCATCAACACTCCCGATATTATCCTCAGCTTCAATCTGGGGAATGTGCCGCTGGCATTCAGTTTCAAGATGAACATGGCGTTCGCCCTGCTGGCAGGCGGGCTGGCTGGTACCGGCATGGAATGGCTGCTGCGCGGTCATCCCTCCATTCAACCGGGTGAGACCATCGAGCACTGGCTTTTACCCACCTTGATGGCGCTGGTGATAGGCACAGCATTGTATTCATTGCCGACCGGCGTGTTCTGGTGGCTGGGCTTCGCCCTGGGTGGCTGGCTGTTATTGACCATTTTCCGGGCGGAATATACCACCGTCGATCCCGGCGACAGCGCCTACCCCTTTGCCACTGCGGGATTGACCGCCATCTCCTTCGCCCTGGTGCTCATCCTGGCAGTGGTACTGCGCGCCACCGGTCAGCGTCTGGTGATTCTTTCTCCGGCGCTGTTCATCACCAGCGGACTGGCATCCCTGCGCATCCTGCACCTGCGCCTGAACGAGCGCTGGGAATTTGGCTGGGCGGTCGGCATCGCCCTGATTGCCACCCAGATCGGTACCGCTCTGCATTACTGGCCGATCACTCCCGTGCAGTTCGGTCTGGCGGTGCTGGCACCGGTCTATGCTCTCACCAGCCTGGCGGTCAACCTGCTCAATGAGATCCCTGTGCGCAAGGCGCTGGTCGAACCGATCATTATCCTTGCGACGCTGTGGGGTCTGGCATTTTTCATGCTGATATGATCCATGAACTGATCCTGCCAGCGCCTATCATAACTGCCATGCGCCGGCATGTCCGCCGCCGCCTTCCGCTGGAGGCCTGCGGCTTGCTGGCAGGCAGAGGTGGACGGGTGGAGCGTGTGGTGGGGGTGCACAATGCCCTGCGCAGTCCTGTGCGCTACCTGATGGACGCGCGCCAGCAGTGGCATGCCTTTGAGAGATTTGAGCAGCTGGGGCTGGACCTGCTCGGCATCTATCATTCCCACCCCACTGGTCCCGCCCGACCTTCCCCGACCGATATAGATCAAGCCCTGTATGCCGCCGTGCAGGTCATCTGGTGGCAGGACGACGGTCTCTGGCAGGCGAACGGCTTCTGGATCGAAGCCGGGCAGGTTTCACCCGTGAAATTAACGGTTCAAAAATAGAGTAACTTCCCATTATTTTTCGTGTTACCATCATTGCCAGAGTATATATTTGCAGACGGCTTGAGATTTAAGCCGGTACGAGTTGGAGGTTTGAAATAATATGCAGGTTCTAATGGAACTGGGAGTCATCCTGGTCGCCTACATCCTGGGCTCCATCCCTTTTGGATTGTTGATCGTCAAATGGCGCACCGGCAAGGACATACGCGTCATTGAGAGCGGGCGCACGGGAGGGACGAATGCCATGCGCGCTGCCGGCTCCTCGGCGGGCTTGCTGACCGCCGTTATGGATATGCTCAAAGGTGCCGCGGCGGTCTGGCTGGCACGCGCCATGGGGGGTAGTCCCTGGACCTGCGCCCTGGCGCCCATCGCAGCCGTACTCGGGCACAATTATTCCATCTTCCTGGTCGAACGCGTGCAGGGGCGCTTGCGTCTGCGCGGTGGCGCCGGTGGCGCCCCGACCGTGGGCGGTGCCTTTGGTTTGTGGCCGTTCTCCATCCTGATCATCGTGCCGCTCGGTTTTCTCATCTGGTGGGGCATCGGTTATGCCTCACTCACCACCATCAGTATTGCGCTGATCGCCCTGGTCATCTTTGCCATGCGCGCCGGGCTGGGGCTGTCCCCCTGGCAGTATGTCATTTTTGCCATCATCGCTGAATTCCTGCTGATCTGGGCGTTGCGCCACAACATCAAGCGCCTGTTCAACGGCACCGAGCGCCTGCATGGCTGGCGCGCCAAACGCCAGCAGAACGGCAAGGGTCCCATGCCCATCGCCGGCAAGTAAAGTATATTAACTAGAAAAATCTCCCGCAGTAACCATGCGGGAGATTTTTTATTGGAGACCAGCACCCGGACAACCAGCTCCTTGAAATCCAACATATGAACTTGACATACTATATAATACACAGTATAATGTGATAAAGGATAAGATATGACAAACACTGAGAATTTCGAAACCATCAGTCTTGAACTGCGCCGCGGCGTGATCGTGCTGGCGGTGCTCAGCCTTCTGGGAGAAGAGCAGTATGGCTACTCGCTGCTGAAACTTCTGTCAGACCAGGGGCTGGAGGTGGACCAGGGGACGCTCTACCCGCTCCTGCGCCGCCTGGAAGGGCAGGGCTGGCTGCGATCCGTCTGGAAGATCGAGACCGCCCGCCCGCGCCGCTATTACGTCATCAGCCCGCTGGGCAGGAAGTTCCTGCCTGACCTGAAAAAAGAATGGAACGGTATCGTGTCTGTCATGGACAGGATACTGTCTGACAAAAAGGAGAGAGAATGAGACTCATTGACCGTTACGTAAACGAAGTAGGCAAACGCCTGGTACTGGTGAAGGGACATGCGGATATCGAAAAAGAACTGCACTCCACGCTGGAGGATATGCTCGAAGACCGTGCCCAAAAAGCCGGGCGTCCCGCCGACGAAGCTCTGGAGATCGAGTTGCTCAAGGAATACGGCACACCTGATAAAGTGGCGCAGACCTACAATCCGCATCCCTACCTGATCGGGCCGCGCATGTTCCCGGTGTTCGTCCTGCTGGTCAAGATCGTGCTGGCAGCCATTGCCCTGGGCTTTGTCATCGCCACTACCATGCAGATCATCACCCATCCCCCGGCGACCATCATGGAACTATTAAAGTTAATTGGTCAGGGCTTGTTAAATATGCTTTCCGGTTTCATCGCCGGTTTTGGGAACCTGGCATTGATCTTTGCATTGCTCGAACGGACTACGCCTGCCTCGGAATTGGAATTCGGGGCGCTGCACAAAGTGGGCAGCAAGTTCACGGTTTTGCATACTGCAGATGAAGGGGAACGATGGGACCCGCAGACTTTGATGAAAGAGCCTGAACCCCAGGCTGTGAAGATGTGGGAACCCATCCTGGCGATCGTTTTCACCCTGTTCGTGATCGTGGTCTTCAACTTCAACCGGCAGTGGTTAAGCCTGGATTATACGGCTCAAGGTATCTGGTTTGTGGGAGTGGGCAATTTCATTTCGGGTAAGACAGGCTCAATTCCGTTGTTCTCGGAAGCCTTTTTCCGCTGGCTGCCGCTGATGAATGTCACCTGGCTGGCTGAGATCGTGCTCAACGGCATGCTACTGCGCTCCATGCGCTGGAATATCTCCACCAGCCTGATCTCCATCGGGACCAAGATCCTGCAGATCTTGATCAATCTCCTGCTGTTGAGCGGACCATTTATTTTGGGGATCACCGCCGATGCATTGGCTGCCTCCAAGCTCATGAATATGGACACTGCCCAAACTGTCAGCACTGCCCTTCGAACAGCCATGCCAATTGTTTTGGGGCTGGGTATCTTCGGCAAAGTGATCGACATCGGCCAGGCCGGCTATAAAATGATCACGCAGGATAGACCTGCAAAGGTGTAAACGATTTCATGCAGGGGAAGGGATTTTAAGTTATCCCTTTCCCCTAATTTTTATCTTCCCGAAACCCAGCATTATTTTGTCATCCTGAGCCCGCAAGGGCGAAGGATCTACCCATTACCAGCGTCCCGTTGGGTTTCGCTTTCAGAGTCGAAGACTTTGGCAATGATAGACCCGCTCCCCTTTCGGGGGCAAGTGTCAACCCAACCTACGTTCGGTCCGGTTG
>Ga0315286_10005052_pt1 | contig 12701 bp, 6 predicted proteins | sample YL17G10_0_MG_FD_205038 | JGI IMG/M metagenome (GOLD analysis project Ga0315286, IMG submission 205038) | Sediment microbial communities from Yellowstone Lake, YNP, Wyoming, USA - YL17G10_0 | ecosystem: Environmental > Aquatic > Freshwater > Lake > Sediment | place: USA: Wyoming | collected... | reverse complement strand
TTTCCTACGGGCTGCCCGGCTCAATGTAGAGCGTCTTAACGCCCAGACGTCCCCGACTGGCAACTCGTAGGGCGAGACGATCTGCATGCCGCCCTGACCGGGGCGATCCTGGACCACCTGACGCACCGGTGATGGCGCAACACAGGGGTCGTCTCATGCCGCCGCTTGGCGGTAGTAGTGCCGAGAGTAACTACTTTTTCTTCGAGAGCAGTCCCGCCCAAACGGCCGTTTCCTGCATGGCTGGCGCGCGTGGACTAAAGTCACTGAGCACTCGCCAACAGGTCACGACCACGTGGCGACTGACCCACTCACTGACCCACTTTCGACCCTTGTGCGGAAGGATAGAACATCGGAATGTTTCTCCGCAACCTCGTCGCCGCGGTTTCGTTTGTCGTTGATAAGCCCGCGCTGGCCCTATACACTCTTGGCTGAGGCCCAACGTGCGGAGATGCCGTGAACCGGTTGACCGAACAACATAAGCGGGAGCAGTACTTCTTCGATCAGGAAGCTCTGGATGCCTTGACCAATCTTTTAGTATTCTTTGAGCGTCCGTGCCTTCTGTGTGCGCCAATGTTCGGCCGACATCTGCATCTTCGCGGACGCGACGTTCGTGTCCTGGACGTCGATCGGCGGTTCGCTGACTTGCCGGGCTTTGTGTGAAACACAGGAACCCCATGAAACGAATCGCCAGCCTGATAGCCCTCCCTTTCTTCTTCATCGCTACCGCCGTTGCGGCGCCCGTGCCTTTGCGGGACAAGACGCTCGTGGTCTGGGTCGCCCCGGCCAACTTGACACAGCAGGCTGGCAGCGCCTTGACGATTGACGACGGCCAGTCGCACTTCGACGGAATCATTTTCGGAGAGATCACGCCCAAGAAGTGGATGCCGGGCAGCGACGGCTTCTGCCGCACTCTGAAGGAGCAGGGAAACTGGCCCGACGAAACAGCCGATGGCAGGACCTTCGTTCAGGTGGCCATCGCCTACAAGGACCGCCAGGTCACGGTATATCGGAACGGGCAGCAATATGCGCACTACACCATGGGCAACCCACCCCAGGAGTTTGGGCCGCAAAGCGCGGTGGTGATCGGCATGCGCCATCTTGACCAGGGAGACGACGCACATTTTGCCGGGGCCATTGACGATGCGCGGATTTATGACCGGGCGCTTTCAGCGGAGCAGGTCACGGCCTTGAAGCCCAACGAAGCATCGGAACCGATGCCCTGGGCTTGGTGGACCTTTGATGACAAGGCGGCCGAAGATCGCACCGGCCGATTCAAGGCGGTCAAGCTGGCCGGCGGCGCCAAAGTGGAAGACGGCAAACTCGTACTGGACGGCATGAACGCCAGTCTGTTCGCCACGGTAAGCGCCGCCGACTCGTTCCATTTTCGTGCATCCGTGGGCAACATGGGCGATACGATCCCCTTCTACCACAACGGCCAGTACCACGTTTTCTATCTGACATGGGGCGCGGGTAAGACCTCCTGGGACCACATCGTCTCGACGGACCTCGTCCATTGGAAGGAACTGCCCAGGGCGCTGACCAGCGACGGCGCGGCCGACGGGCCCGACGGCGAGAACATGTTCACCGGCTGCGTAATCGAGAAGAACGGCGTCTTTCATCTCTACTACACCGGCTGGAACCCGCGCAATCCCCAAGGCCGCGAATGGGTTATGCACGCCACCAGCACCGACTTGGTGAAGTGGACGAAGCATCCCGAACACGGGTTCCGCGCCGATGGCGTCCAGTATCTCAACCGCGACTTCCGCGACCCCTATGTGTTTTGGAATGACCAGGACAAAGCATGGTAAATGCTACTCAATACGACCGATGCGAAGACCGACGTGGCGGCGCCGGGACTGCTTCGTTCGGAGGACTTGATCCACTGGAAACAACTGCCGTCGCTGGTGTTCGATCCGCCGCTTCCCGTGGGCGAGACCGGCACGCCGGAATGCCCCGACCTGTTCCGCATCGGCGATTACTGGTACCTGTTGTACACGCGCCATGTGCAGAACATCCGCCGGTCGAAGGACATCCTCGGCCCGTATCGGCCCTGCGAGCCGTCCGCATTGGACGGCTCGATTCTTCTGTGCGGCAAGCGGATGTTCGACGGCAAGCGGCATATCTACGTTGGCCCCGTCGGCGGCGGCCCGTACAGCGTGATGTGCCTGCCGCGCGAATTGTACGCCGGTCCCGAGGGGCAACTCTACCAGCGTCCCGTCGGCGAAGTGACCGCCGTCTTCACTGAGAACTTGCTCCAGTTCGGCGAACCGCGCGACGTGGCGGCGGGATTCGTGCTACAGACGCCCGACAATTACATGCTCCAGTGCAGCGTGCGAATCGACCCGCAAGCTACGCTGGTGATCAACATGCGTGAACAGTCCGGCCCCAGCGGGGGCTACACCCTCAACCTGCGTCCGAAGAGTCAGGAGGCGGACCTCAACGGGCCGGGCTTCCGCGACAACCGCCGCTGCACGCTCGACACCAGCAAGCCCATCAAGTTCCAGGCCTTCGTGCAAGGCTCTATCATCGAATGCTTCATCAACGACCAGTTCGCCGTCACCTGCCGGGCGCACAACTATCCGAAGGGCGTCCTGAGCTTCAAGGTCGAAGGCGGCAAAGCGGGAGTGCTGGACCTCAAGGTAAAGGTCCGTTCTCGCTTGACGCCCTATCGCCCGGCGAACGGGCTAGTCGGCGCCACCGCCGCACCCGTGCCGCTTCAGAACAAGACGCTGGTCGCCTGGGTCTCTCCGGCCAATCTGACCCAGCAAGGCGGCAGCGTGCTGACGCTGGAGGACCAACAGGATCATTTCGACGGGATCGTCTTTGGCGAGCTATCTCCCGCCCGATGGATGGCGGGCAGCGACGGCTTCAATCGCACTCAGAAAGACCAGTCGAACTATCCTGCAAAAACGGCCGATCCAGGCACGCTGGTGCAGATGGCGATCGTTTACCGCGGCAGCCAGGTCACGGTCCATCACAATGGAAAGGAATATGCCCGGCACGCCATTGCGCGGCCGCAATCGTTCGGCGCCGACAGCGCGGTGGTTCTTGGGCTGAGGCATCTTGACGCCGGAGGTGCGGCGTGTTTTGCCGGAACCATTGAGGACGCCCGCATCTACGACTTCGCCGTGAGCACCGAACAACTTGCAGCGCTGAAGCCCGACCAGCCATCCGACCCCAAGCCGTGGGCTTGGTGGACGTTTGAGAATGGCAAGGCGGAAGATCTCATGAAGGCGTTCCCCATCGTTGAATGGGCTGGCAATGCACGCGTCGAGAACGGCCGGCTGCTCCTGGATGGGCAGGAGAGCTACGCGGTCTTCCGCAAGATTGCGGCACCCAGAGTTCTGCCGAAGCAGGAACCAGGGCTTTATCATCCGGCCGGCATGAGCATGTGGGACACCTGGTACCTCCAGCGCGGCAACGAAACGCATGTCTTTCACTTGCAGCTTCGGCGCGACAATGCGCGCCGCGCTGCGGACCACGAGAGCATTGGCCATGCGGTGAGTACCGATCTGATCCACTGGAAGGAACTGCCCGTGGCGCTGCGGAAAGGGCCCAAGGGCAGCTACGACGATTCCTGGGTGTTGTTCACCGGCTGCGCGGTCGAGCACGACAACACCGTTTATTTGTTCTATTGCGGCAACCACCAACCGGCTGACCGTTGCCGCCAGTCCATGTGTCTGGCCACCTCCCCATCCCATGACGGCGTGAAATTCACCCGCTACGAGGGCAACCCGATCATTGAGCCTGATCCCCAGTGCTACTATAGCATCCACGAACCGCCGGCCCCGTTTAAGTTCCATGCCTGGCCCCACATTGATTGCCGCGACCTGGCCGTGGTCAAGGATCCCGCAGGCGATGGCTGGCTGGGCTACGTCATGATGCGCCGCAAAGGGCAGACCGACGCCTTTCACTCCGCTTGCATCGCCTTAAGCCGCTCGAAGGACCTTGTGCATTGGAAAGTGGGCGAACCCTGTTGCACCCCCAATCGCTTCAACTGCTTCGAGGTGCCCGACGTGTTCAAGCTGGGCGACAAGTGGTACCTGATCGCGCTGACCGGCGACGCCTACGGGCAGTCCACACGCTGGAGCGATCCGAACATCACGTGCGCGACGGTCGTCTTTCAGGCGGACCGGCCCGAAGGCCCCTTCGAGGAGGTCAAAGAGAACCTGCTCCTGGCTTCCACGGGGCAGCAGGGCTACAGCGCCCGAACCGTCGAACGCAAAGGCGAGCGACTCATGTTCTACACGCGGCCGAGTGAACCCTATGCCCGGCTGGCATGGCCGGTAAAGTTGGCTCCTCGCGCCGAAGGCGGGCTCCATCCCATGTACTGGCCGGGCCTCGACAAAGCATTTGGGCCAGCCCAGTCCCAGCCGCCGGCGGAACTGAACGCCGGCCGGGACCGCGCGTTGCATCCGCTTCCCGGCCTTTCCGCGAAAGATTCCGCGTTCATGATCACAGCCACGGTGGAACTCAAGGGCGCCAGATCGGCTGGCTTCGCCTTCGGACAGGCGCCGAGAGACTCGCATGGATCGCCTCACGAGCGTCCCCCCAGTCCTTTGGCGTTGACGGGGAACCCATCAACACCCGTGAACGGCTACTCGATTATTATCGCGATCAACGTCGGACGCATCCACAATAGCCGCGCAGCGGTTGTAGTCGACAGTGCCGATTCGCTTTCCGTTCGGGCCGAAAAACGGCCCAACCAGTCTGCCGCGGAATCCAGGGATCAATGCCACCTGCATTCTCGCCGCTAGCATGGCTACCCTCGTCTCATCGGGTTGTATCAACGAATTCCAACTGCACCGCCGCCGGTTGGCTGAGTGTCACATCCAACCAGAGTGTCTTGCCGTCCCAAGCGTAGCACGAAGGGTCGAGCGGTTTCCCGTCCACGCGCACGTTCTTGAGCGCCTTGGGCGCGGAACTCATTTCGAAGACGGGATTCACGCAGTGGCCCGCGGGCTTGATCCCGATCGTAACGGTCGGTTTCTCCACGACCAGCCGAAGCGCCCGCCGCTCGGGGGCGTAGGATTCGGCGTGCAGTCTTGCGCCTGCCAAGTCCAGGGCCGAAGGCTGCAACGCAAAGCTCTTCGCCCATCGGCGCAAGGCGTCGTCGTCGGCGTCCGTCATGCCGATCAGCCAGACCCACGTGTCCTGCTGCATCGTCTTCAGTTCGCCCCGGGCGTCGCGCATCTCGCCGGTCCGGGTCCGCAGCGGCTTGGGCGTGCCGGCATGGATCGACGAGTTGTGCCCTGGCGATTCGTGAACCCGGTCGCTGATCGCCCACCCGGTCGGATACCCGCGACTCAAGGGCCAGTGGCAGCCCCAGTACATGGGGGTGACGAGGGCCCCGCCATGGGTGAACGGCGCGAAGCCCGGCAGATCGTGCGAGCTGCCCCAGGGGCTGTAGCAGATCGCCGCCAGCGGGTCGTGTTTGCCGAACCGGATGCGATGCAGCAACGGGACATCCTTGCCGGCGGCCCTGAGCTTGGCCCATGCCTCCTGCTGCTCGCCCCCGAAACACGGAAACCGGAATTCCGCCTTTCCCTCCGGCCACAGCATGTCGATCAGGTTCTCCGGCACGTAATCGAACGGGTAGCCCGACTGCGGCGTGAAGATGATGAACTCATTGGTCTCGACGCGGCTGCCCGGGTTCGCGGTAAGCGTCAGGACCCGCGTGCCGAATCCATCGGGGTAGAAAATGAAGTCTTCGACGGCGAAGCTGCCCCCGACCTTGTAGTCCAGGTCGCACGACTGGTAGTTCCAGCGGACGTGGACGCGGGCGGGCGTGGATTCGACGATCTCGACCCGGCCGTAACGCAACTCCTTGTCCTGCAGCGGCTCCACGCAATCCTTCACGTTATCAATGCCATGTCCCGACAGGATCTCGGCCCACTCGTAGCAGAATCCCGTGTTGGATCGGCCGGCCCAGAACGGGCAGTAGGACGATCCGCGCCAGAAGACGAACCGCGCGCCGTTGGGGAAGAACACCACCACGTCGTCGAGCTTCGGGTCCCAGCCCTCGTCGTAGCGGATCTTGTAGGGCTTGTAGCTGGCAGGAATGGGTGCGTCGTAGCGCAGCTTGGTCGCGACCGCCCCGAATCGGGGACACCGCGGCGGGTCGGGGACGCGCATCACGCGGATCGTTTTCCGCCAGAGCTCCTTGCCCTCCGCATCCACAATCGTGACGTGCAAGGCGTCTTTCTTCTCCGTGCGGGCGCCGGCGCCCACGGCCAGCGTCGCCCGCGTCTTCTCGCCTGGTTTCAACGGCATCGGAACCTCCGCCTTTTCTCCCGGAGCCGATCCATACCAGGCGATGGCGCGCGCCCCGGGGGCATCCGCGCCACGATTCAGCGCCGCCACCTCCACCGCCGCTTTCTGGCCCCCCGCCAGCAGCAGCCAATCATGCGGCACCAGGATCGTCCCCAGATCCACCGGGTGGATGACCGACTCCGGCCGCGCGACCGACTCCGCCTCCAGCGGCGGCAGCGTCACGGCCTGTCGAGCCAACTCCACGGGCTCGCCGCCCGGCGAGGACTTGACCAGCAGCACGACTTCCGCCGGCCCGGCCTCCAAGGAAACCCGCGCCACATAGGGCGCCTTCGTGCCCGCCGGGCTCACGGCCTGCCGGCTGACCTCTTTCCCCTGGAGGTAACCGACCAGCACAAACTCCCCCGCCGGTTGCCCGCTCCCGGCGAACGTGACGACCACGTCCGGCGGTCTGCCGACGCGGTCCAACCCGAAGGGCGGTCGCCACGGGTGGCCCGGCATGATCTGCATCTTCGCGATAGACGGGGATGGGGCTTCGCCGGTCGCCAGGGCGGCTGGGAAGAACGAATTGACTGCTGCCAGGGTGATGACCAAGGCATACACACGACGCGAGGTCATACCGTTATCCTTTCATGCCAGATGTAGGCGGCAAACGTGCGGCCTGACGCGCACGCAGGATTTCGTCACAAGATGAATCGTACCATTGGGTTGCTTGTTTTCCCATCCTTTTGCCGATTGACACGTTGTACCTGTCGCCGGCGAGTTCGAGATGTCGCGCGCGGGGGGGGCCGGGCGAGACCACTTCATACTGGACATCGGGAGTACATCTGGTTTCAATACAAGCCCTAAGCTGAGCCGGAGGCCAAGTGCGATAATCACATCACTTGCGGCTTGTCTACACTTCCGCTCTTCCATCGAGCCAACCGGACAGCAAGAAGGTAATCGCTCATAACCCGGAGGTCGTGGAGATCGAAGCGGCCCCGAGGGCCGCCACGTAACCGACATCAAGAGGTCCATGGGACGCTGCGAGAGAGAATTGCAGAGGCAGAAGGCCACGGATAAAGAGCCGAAGAAGGAAGCGGCAAAGTAAGTGGCTCGGTCCGGAGACCGGCCACAACCGCGTCTCGCAACGACTCGGGGAGCACCAGTTATGACGCGACAATCGCTCATCGGACTGCTGATGGTAGTTGGCATTGGCATCTTCAGCGTCACGGTGCTGCGGGCCGATGACGACTTGGCGCGCGGCTTTGCCAATCCGCCGGACTCGGCCAAACCCTGGGTGTATTGGTGGTGGCTGGACAACAACGCCACCAAGGAAGGCATCACGCGCGACCTGGAGGAAATGAAACGCCAGGGGATCGCCGGCGCGCTGGTCTTCGACGCGGGCGAAGGCGGGCCGCTGGCTCCCAAAGGGCCGCTGTTTATGAGTCCCAAGTGGCGCGATCTGTTCAAGTTTGCCGTGGCCGAGGCCGATCGGCTGGGCATGCAGCTCAGCATCAACCTGTGCAGCGGGTGGAATGCCGGCGGCACATGGGTCAAGCCCGAGCAGGCCGCACAAAAGCTGGTCTGCTCACAAACCCTCCTGAAAGGGCCGGCTGAGATCTCGCAGGTCTTGCCGCAGCCACCCATGGTGGGGAACTTCTACCGGGACGTGGCCGTGCTGGCCTACCCCGCGCCCGCCGATCTGGAGGCGATCACGCCGCAACTCTCCGCCAGTTCCTCCTATCCCAACTATCCGCCTGCGCTAGCCACCGACGGCAACCCGCAGACCCGCTGGATCTCCAACAGCGACAAGCCCGGGCAGGGGCCCACCCCGGCACGGCCGGAGTACCTGCAATGGCAGTACGCTGAGCCGTTCCCCGCGGCATCGCTCCTGGTCGTGCCGTACACGGACTGCGGCCCGCGCGACTGCGAGCTGCAATCCTCGGCCGACGGCAAGACGTTCCAGCCGGTTTGCCGGTTCATCGTGGAGCAGAACAGAGCAAGGACCGTCGCCTTCGAGGAGACGCGGGCAAAGTTCTTCCGCCTGGTGCTCACTTCGTCCTACCCGTTCGAGGGCAAGGAGTGCTGGAACGTGCAGATCAGCGAGATTGCCCTGCTGAAAAAGGGCCAGAAGCCCGCGGATCTGTCGGGCAAACGCTGTGGCAGTCGCGAGATGGTCGACCTGAAGGGCAGGTTGGACCAAACGGGCCGGCTTGTATGGCAGGCGCCGACAGGGGCGTGGATGGTCCTGCGACTGGGCTCTACCCTCGTGACCGGCCAGACCAAGTGCACGAGCCCGGGAAACGCGGGCCTGGAAATCGACCCGATGAGCGCCGAGGCCATGGACATGCACTTTGCCGCCACTGCGGACAGGCTGGTCGCCGACGTGGGACCGCGGGCCGGAAAGACGCTGACCCATACGCACATCGACAGTTGGGAAATCGCCGAGCAGCCGACCTGGAGCCCGGGGCTGCCCAAGGAGTTCAAGCGGCGTTACGGCTACGAGTTGCTGCCGTACTTGCCGGCCCTGGTGGGGTGGATGATCGACGACCACGAGACGACCGAGCGGTTCCTCTGGGATTACCGCCGGCTGGTCGCCGATTGCGTGGCGAACAACTACTATGGCCGGCAGCGGGAATTGTCGCAGCGGCACGGCATGGGAATCCACAGCGAGTCCGGCGGGCCGTTTGTCGGCTGGCACGACGAGTTGCAGAACGAGGGCCGCAACGATATTCCAATGGGCGAGTTCTGGTATCCCAGCGGCGCGCACGCCGACTTCAGCCTCAAGCAGGCGGCCTGTGCCGCGCACACCTATGGCAAGCGACTCTGCCAGGCCGAGGCGTATACCGACATGGGCCCGAACTGGGAGGAATCGCCGCGGCTTTTGAAACCCTGCGGCGACCGGGCCTTCTGCCAGGGGCTGACTCGAACCATGCTGTGCTTCTATGTACACCAGCCGTACGAAGACACCAAGCCCGGCTGCCAATGGGAGGCCGCCGGCACGCATTTCGATCGGCACGTCACCTGGTGGCCGAAGATCCACGCCTGGCTGGCGTATCTGTCGCGCTGCCAGCACCTGCTCCAACAGGGGCTGTTCGTGGCCGACGTGTGCTACTTCTATGGCCAGGACGTGCCGGCCTCGGTGCCTTACCGCAGCCAGATGAACCCGCCCATGCCGCCGGGCTACGATTACGACGTCTGCAACACCGAGGTCCTGCTGGGTCGCCTGTCGGTGCGCGACGGTCGGATCGTCCTGCCCGACGGTATGAGCTATCGCCTGCTGGTGCTGCCGGTCCGGCAAACCATGTCGCCGGAGGTGCTCGCGAAGATCGCCTCGCTGGTCCGGTCGGGGGCGACGATCGTGGGGCCAAGACCGCTGCGCGCCCCGGGCCTGAAGAACTATCCGCAGTGCGACGAGGAAGTGAAGCGAATGGCCGCCGAACTGTGGGGCGAGATGGATGGCCAGAAGATCAAGGAGCGCAAGGTCGGCCAGGGGAGAATCATCTGGGGCAAGACCCTCGCAGAGATCCTTGCCGCCGACAAACTGACCCCGGACTTCGAGCCCCGCGCCGCAGCCGGCCGGGCGAACCTGGATTACATCCACCGCGCGGCCGAATCGGTCGACATCTACTTCGTCGCCAATCCAACGGACCGTTCGGAGAAGGTTCAATGTGTGTTCCGCGTAGCTGGCCTTCAGCCGGAGATCTGGGATGCCGTGACTGGCGAGCACTGGGCGGCGGCTGACTTCCGCGAGGAGGCAGGGCGGACCGTCGTGCCGATGGAATTCGCGCCGCGCCAGTCCTGGTTCGTGGTATTCAGGAAGGACAAGTCCCCGATGACGAATGCGAAGATGCACGAAGGAGCGAACTTTCCCAGGCTGGCGGTGATCCAAGAGATCGTGGGACCGTGGACCGTTACCTTCGATCCGAGATGGGGCGGCCCGGAATCGGCGGTCTTCGAGAAGCTCGACGACTGGAGCAAGCGGCCGGAAGAGGGCATCAAGTTCTACAGCGGCACAGCGACGTATCGCAAGGTCTTCGACCTGCAGTCCAAACTTGACAGTCCACGATCCAGAATCTGCCTCGACCTGGGCGACGTGCGCGAGGTGGCGGAGGTCCGTCTGAACGGCAAGGGCCTGGGTGTGGTCTGGACCGCACCGTGGCGCGTGGACATCACACAGGCAGTCGAGGACAAGGGCAACCGTCTGGAGATCGACGTGGTGAACCTCTGGCCGAACCGCTTGATAGGCGACGGAAAACTGCCCGCGGAAAAACGGCTCACCCGGACCAACGTGCAGAAGTTCTACCGGCCGCCCAAGGGTGGCGAGCACAAACTGCTGGAGTCGGGCCTGCTGGGGCCGGTAACAATCCAGGGTGCCACTGATTCGCAGAAGCAGTGAGAGCGACCGAAGTCCCACGCGCGAAGCGGTTCGGCCATCACACCGACAAAGCGATGAATAATCCGCGCTAGCCGGCCGCTGTAAAGGTCCTTTTGTATTGGCGACGGTTTATGGGTGCGCCAGAGTGCCGCGCGGGGGCCACAGGGGGCGGCCGATCGGGCGGCGGATGATCTCTCTTGGTCCCCAGGGCACGAGGGCGATCTCCAGGCCGCGCAGGACCACGTCGCCGCCGACTAACTCGACGCGGCTTTCTTTGAGGCCGACAGGCAGGTTTCGCATCGGCTTTGAACGTAAGTCATGCTCGCCCAAAGTGACTTACGATTTCCGGACCCCCAAAATCGGCCTTTTTGGCCCGAAGTTATCCACAAAATGGCCTTGGCGCTAGCGCCAGGGCCGGTGACCCCGAAAAATGTTAAGATGGGCTAGACGAAATTTATCGATTTTTTCACTTTTTTGAGTTTTACACCCCCCCTTCTGTATCGACTTTGCATTTTTTTATCGTTTTTTGCGCGCACCCAAAACACGTAAGTCGAGTTTCGGAAATGCGACTTACGTTCGCCGGAGGGCCGGAGGCCCTCAAGTGCGGAGTGCGGAATTCGGGGTGCGGAACGAACGGCAAGGGCGACCGCCGGGGCTGTTCAGCGGGGAGCCGGAGGCGACTCGAGAGCTATCGCCGCCGCCATGTGCAGGGAGGTGATGGCGCTGTCAGAACGCGCCGAGAGGCCCGCACGGGCAGAAGCGGGGATGTAGTGCAAATGCCGGAGGCTGTGGGACCGCAGCTGGGGCGAGTGGTTCCCGAGTTAGGCAAGCACCTCCACGTCTTTTCGCTTGCCATGGCCGTGGGGTGTGAGCAAGATTACTCAAGGTCCTGAGTATACCGGTGGGCCAAGTTCGAGCACAACAGAAGCGCATCGCGCGAAGGCAGAGGAAGCCGGGAACGCCTTTTGGGGGTACTGGGAGGGGATGAACCGATGGCCCAGCGCAGGCGCCGTACGGGAACGTGGGTTCTCAAGGATGACCGGCTTTTCACCCTCGACGTGTTCATCATCAGCGGCCCCATGGCCAGGAGGTTCCTCAAGAAGAACAGAGTCGTCTCGCGGACCATCCAGATGCGGGGCGACCAGACGCTGGAAGACCTCCACTATGTCGTATTCGACGCCTTCAAACGCTTCGACCAGCACATGTACGAGTTCCAGATCGGCGGCAAAGGGCCCATGGACCCCAAGGCGCGTCGGTACGTTCTGCCGGGTGCTTTCGAGCAACCCATCCCCGGCCCACACAAACCCGCCGACAACGTGGCGCTTGCCACCATCGGATCGCTCGGCCTGAAGGTGGACGACGCCTTCGGCTACTGGTTCGATTTCGGCGACGACTGGTGGCACCAGATCAATGTGGTCGCCATCGCGGACGAGGCGCCGCGCGGCGAGTACCCCAAGGTCACCAAGCGTGTCGGGGCAAGTCCACCCCAGTACGTGGATTGGGAGAAAGAAGATGAGGAATAACGAAAACACTCCCGCCGGGGAGGGTCTTCACGAGATGATGGCGGCGGTCTCAGAAACTTATGCCGCTCGATTCTCCCAACTCGTGGGACTCACCGACGGGTTGTGCGACGCGCACCTCAACGCCGAGTACAAGCATCTGTGCCGGAAGATGGCAAAGGCCGTCTGCCAGGACGGCTCGCCTGTGACTCGCGGAAAACCCGAAGGCTGGGCCGCCGGCATCGTGTACGCCCTGGGACAGGTCAACTTCCTGACCGATCCCAGCCAAACGCCCCACATGACGGCGGCCGATGTCGCTAAGGGCCTCGGGGTCTCAACGGCCACGATGCAGGCCAAAGCGAAGGTGATCCGTGAGGGGCTCGACCTGGCGCCCTTCGACCCCGACTGGTGCCTGCCAGGCAACCTCGAGAGCAACCCGCTCGTCTGGATGCTGGAGGTGAACGGCTTATTCATGGACATCCGCCATGCGCCGCGTGAGGCCCAGGTCGTGGCCTACCAGAAGGGCCTGATCCCCTGGATTCCGGCCGACAGGCCGAAACCTCCTCAGCATC
>Ga0315286_10005051_pt1 | contig 12701 bp, 9 predicted proteins | sample YL17G10_0_MG_FD_205038 | JGI IMG/M metagenome (GOLD analysis project Ga0315286, IMG submission 205038) | Sediment microbial communities from Yellowstone Lake, YNP, Wyoming, USA - YL17G10_0 | ecosystem: Environmental > Aquatic > Freshwater > Lake > Sediment | place: USA: Wyoming | collected... | reverse complement strand
GGCGAGCGTGTGGTAGACCTTCTGCACGTCCTCGTCCTGCTCGAGCTTGTCGATCAGCTCCAGTACCTCGGTGGCCTGCGCTTCGGACAGCTCCGTGGGGTTCAGCGGGATGTATTCGTGCTCGGCCGAGAGCGGGGCGATGCCGCGATCCTCGAGGCCTTTCTGCAGCGTGCCGAATTCCTCGAAGTTGCAGCGCGCCACGAGCTGCGGCTCGCCCTTCTCGCCGGTGCTCTCGCCGAATTCCTCGAGGCCGTGGTCGATCAGGTAAAGCTCGAGGTCGTCCTGGTCGACGCCCTCGGGGGTCAGTCGAAAGACGCCCATCCGTTTGAACTGGAACGACACGCTGCCGGTCGTCGCCAGGTTGCCGCCGTTCTTGTTGAACGCGTTGCGCACCGCCGCGACCGTGCGCGTAGGGTTGTCGGTAGCGCATTCGACGAGCACCGCGACGCCGTGCGGCGCGTAGCCCTCGTACATCACTTCCTCGAAGTTCGCGGCGTCGCGGCCCGAGGCGCGCTTGATCGCCGACTCGATCTTGTCCTTCGGCATGTTTACGGCCCGCGCGTTCTGGATCGCACGGCGCAGTTCGGAGTTCGTGCCCGGGTCGGGTCCGGCTTTCTTGACCGAGATCGTGATGTCCTTACCGATGCGGCTGAACTGCTTCGCCATCCGGTTCCAGCGCGCGAACATCGCGTGCTTTCTGACTTCGAAAATGCGTCCCATGGCTGCTCTATTAGAATTGGGTTTGCGGGCGGCCCGCAGCAGGGCGGGCAATGTACCGGAGCGGCCGCCGATTGACACGCCGCGCGGACTACGTGCGCCATTGTGTATTGTAAAGACTCATCAACCAAAAGACCTGCATAACGGTTTCTACGGTTGCATATCCATCAAAAGGAAATTACAAGTCCGCCCGTCCCAGGGACATGCCAGTGGCGCATGTCCCGGGCGTCCACCAGAGGTCTCTTCCATGCGTCATTTGCTTTCGTTCCTCGGCACCGTGCTGCTCGCGCTGCCACTCACAGGCGCTGCGGACGAGCCGTCCCTCGCCTGGGTCGAGCAAAGCCGGGTGCTGGCGAGCCAGCTCGGCACCGAACTGAAAGGCGAACTCGGCAAGGCACTCGCAGCCGGCGGACCGGTCGCGGCCATCAGTGTTTGTCGAACGAAGGCTCCCGCCATTGCGGCGCGACTGTCGCAGGAGTCCGGGGCCATCGTGAGTCGCACGGCACTCAGGGTGCGCAACCCGGCCAATGCGCCGGACAGCGTGCAGCGAACGGTGCTCGAGCAGTTTGCGTCCGAACTCGCCTCGGGAAAATTCACGCCGCCGCTCGAAGCCGTCTTCGAGATCAACAGCGGCGGCCGGATCGAGCGCCGGTTCCTGCGCGCGATACCGATGGAAGCAGTGTGCTCGACCTGCCACGGGACGCAGCTGGCCCCGGACCTTGCCGCTGCCATCGCGCGCGACTATCCGGCCGACCAGGCCACCGGGTTCGAGCCCGGCCAGTTGCGTGGCGCCATCAGCGTCCTCTGGCCCCCTTCACCCGTCTCCATTCCTGTCCGCTAAGCGCACTTCACCGGGCACTCTCTTGGGCATCTACCACCACTGCGTCTTCCCGTACCTGCTCGACTTCGCCATGTCGAGCAAGGTGTTCCGCCAGCCACGCCGGCGCACGCTGGCGCAGGCATCGGGGCGCATCCTGGAGATCGGTTTCGGCACGGGCATGAACCTGCAGCACTATCCGCCCTCGGTGCGACGCATCGAGGCGATCGATCCGGATACCGATCTCGACCGCTTCTCCGCGCCGCGCATCGCCGCGTCGTCGATCGAAGTCGATTTCCATCACCTCGACGCCGAGCACCTGCCGTTCGCGGCGGACTCCTTCGACACGGTGGTCTGCACGCTGACACTCTGCTCGATCCCGGATGTCGAGCACGCTCTCGGTGAAGTGGGCCGCGTCCTGAAGCCCGGCGGACGATTCCTGTTCCTCGAACACGGGCTCGCGCCGGATCCCGGCGTGGCGCGCTGGCAGCATCGGCTGACGCCGCTGCAACGGCGGATCGGGGGAGGATGTCATCTCGACCGGCCAACTGCGCGGCTCGTGAGCGGTTCGGGAATGGCGCTCGAAGACGTGCGAAACTATTATCTCAAGCGCTTGCCGCGGTTCGTCGGCTACATGACGGAAGGCGCGGCCAGAAAGCAATAACGCGATTCAAAGGATTGGCAATGTCCCGGAAGATTGATACGCGGGCGTCCGTCGCGACGCTCCTGGCCCTCGGCGTGGCGCTTTCGCCCGTATCGAGGGCCGTTGCCGAAGCACTCGCATCGCCGGCGGTCCCAAGGACGGGCGAGGGTGTGCTCGAGGAAATCACCGTCACCGCAACCAAGCAGGCGCAGGACCTGCAGAAGACCGCCGCAGCGATCACCGCGCTTGACGGCGAGATGCTCGTTTACTCGGGCATCACCGACATCCGCGCCGCGCAGCCGTTCGTGCCTTCGGCGCGCTTCCAGCAGCAGAGCAACGCGACCGAGATCTACATTCGCGGCGTCGGCAGCACGCTCGACCTGCCGCAGATCGAGCCGCCGACGGCCCTCAACTTCAACGGCATCTACATCCCCCGCGAGGCGACCAGCGTTCCGCTGTATGACGTGCAGCAGGTCGAAGTGCTGCCCGGCCCGCAGGGCACGCTCTACGGACGCAGCGTGATGGGCGGCACCGTGAACGTCATGTTCCGCCGGCCGACGCAGGAGTTCGAGACGCTGGCCCTGCTCGAGGTGGGCAACGAGGCGCTCTTCCACGTGAGTGCCGCGCAGAACCTGCCGGTCGGCGAGACGTTCGCGCTGCGCCTCGCCGCCGATTACCTCGAACACGACGGTTACATGCAGTCGGGCGCCGATTCGCAGAAGGACTGGGGCGCGCGCCTGTCGTTGCTGTGGACGCCGTCCGATCGCATCACCGCGTATCTCTGGGCGGCCGTCGCCGATAAGGCCGGGCATCCGCCGAACCTGGTGCCGAAGGGCGTCAAGACGACGAACGTCGATCCCCCGACCGTCGTGTTGTCGCCCGACAGCTACATGAACTCCGACCCCTGGAACGACCAGTTCCCTGCGCCCTGGTCTGCATTCCTCCCCTTCGGCCAGCCGCAGGCGGAGGACCAGAGCTACGACAACAACATGGTGAGCGGCGAGGTCGATTACCGCCTGACCGATGCGATCACGCTCACCTACGTTCCGTCGTACCTCGACATGTCCACGTCGGTTGATTACTGGCTCGGCGCTTTCCCGGGTGACCAGACCAACGCCTTCCGGCAAACGACGCAGGAGCTGCGGGCGACGGGTGAACACGGCTGGGGCAAATGGCTCGCCGGTCTGTACTACTACGATCTCGAGAGCCACGGCGTGTTCACGTTCGGCGGATTCGAACTCGCGACCGGCTTCCCCGTGAGCATCGTGGACAAGAACCATCTCGAGGGCACGGCGGTCTTCGGCGAAGCGACCTTCGACGTCTCGAACGACCTGCGCGTGACGGTGGGCGGGCGCTACGGCAATGACGATCGTATCGGCGCGGGCCGTTACTTCGATGGCGCGGGCCTGTCCCCGTACGACTACGACCAGGGCTTCAGTAACTTCGATTACAAGCTGGGCGTCGAGTTCGACCTGAGCGACGACGCGATGCTCTATGCCGTCACGCAGACGGGATACCAGCCCGGCACTTTCAACGGCTACGCGAGCACGCCCACGTTGAGCAACGCCGTGGACTCCGCCGACATCACGGCGTACACCGTGGGCATCAAGAGCCGACTGCTCGACGACCGGCTGCAGCTGAACAACGAGATTTTCTACTACGACTACAGCGGTCTCGTCGCCTCGGCGTACAACACGGTCATCAACTCCAACCAGACCTTCAACGTGGACAAGGCCGAGATCTACGGCGACCAGCTCGACGTGATCTACCTGCCCACGGACAAGGACCGGCTCAACCTCTCCGTCGGCTACCTGCATGCACGCACCACGGACTTCGACTTGCCCGACGGCACCGCGAACTACGACGGCTACCAGATGCAGTACGCGCCGGACTGGACGGTGAGCGCGGGTTACTCCCGCGACTTCACGATCGGTGCGGGCTATCTGCGCGCGGCCCTGAGCACGCGCTACGAGAGTTCCTACTATGCGGATTTCAGCCACACGCCGGGCGGCAAGCAGGAGGGCTACACGAAGTCCGACGCCTCGATAACCTACTTCTCCGCGGACGACCGCTGGAGCGTCGGTGCGTGGATCAAGAACATCGAGGACGAAGCGGTCATCGCGGCCACGGCCGGCGGCAGCAATATTCCGCCGCTGCCGGAAGGCGCGACGGCCTTCCTTGAGGCGCCGCGAACCTACGGCCTGAGGGCGACCCTGGCCTTCCGATAGGCGCCCATCGCGGTCCAGTGTTGCCCGGATGCGACAGGCAATCCCGGCATTAGGAGAAAGGATTTCCGGAATCGTCGCTTTTGCGCTGCAAGGTGACGCGCCTGCCGTTTCCACGTACAACTCGTCACTCGCAAGCGGGGGGAGACTGTGCGTGGCGATGACGCTCCGCAAGGATCAGGGAGCGCCTGACCGGGGGGTTGAGGGCGGGTTACGGAAGACCAAGAAGGCCGCGAGCGGCGCAAGCTGCTCGCGGCTTTTCTGTTTTCGTCGCACTTTTCGTCGCACCGCCCGGCACATCGCGGATGCCGTCGTACACTTCGATCATCGACCGACCCTGGAGAAGCGTGATGAGACCGCCCGCTGCCACGGCATGGTTCGCGCTGTGCGTCGCGCTTGGCGGCTGCGACGTCCGCCTCAACGACGGCGACACCTTTGTGCGGGAGGTCGGTTCCGACTTCTTCGGCGCGGGCGGCATGCTGAACCTGACCGAGCCCGTGGCGGGCGACGCTTTTCTCGCCGGCGGACACGTCTCCGTGGCCAGCGAGGTGCAGGGCGACCTGATCGTCGCCGGTGGCGAGCTCTCCGTTGGCGGCAATATCGGCGACGATCTCTATGCGGCCGGCGGCAACGTCAAGCTCGACGCCATCGTGGCGGGCAATGCGCGCATTGCCGGCGGCGAGGTTGCCGTCGGGCCTGCCACGGTCGTCGCGGGGGCGTTGTCGCTTACGGGAGGCCGCGTCGAATTCGACGGCGACACACACGATTACCTGCAGGCATCGGGGGCCACCGTACGCGTCAACGGCGTCGTCCACGGCGACGCCAGCGTGCGTGCCGAAGAAGTCGAAATCGGCCCGGATACACGTATCGGCGGGCGGCTCATCGTGCACGGCGCGAGCGAGCCGGCGATTCCCGAAGGCGCCGTCATCACGGGCGGCGTGGAGTTCCACGAGATCTCACCCGATCGCTACTTCGAAAAGACCGGGGACACGGTGCGCACGGTGGTGCACGGCGTCGGCACGGTGCTGTGGTTCGCGGGCGTGTTTCTCGCCGGCGTGCTGTTTCTCTTCGTGTTCCCCGGCCTCTCTTCGCGGGCGGCGGAAGCCATCGGACGCGAGCCGCTCAAGTCGGTCGGCCTCGGGTTCGCCGTGCTGGTCTGCGTGCCGGTGATCGCGGTCATGGCGCTCATTACGGTGATCGGTATTCCGCTCGCGCTGCTGCTGCTCCCGCTTTACCTGCTGCTGCTGTTCCTCGGGTGGGTCACGACTGCGCTGTTCGTCGGGCAGAAGGGCCTCGCCGCAATGCGCGGCTCGCAACCCGTGACGACCGGCTGGCGCCTGCTTGCGCTTTTCCTGGCGCTCGTCCTGCTCTGGCTGCTGGGGCACATTCCCTTCGTCGGCGGCTGGATCCGTTTTCTGGCTCTGTTGGCGGGCATCGGCGCGCTGGTGTGGCAGGCGTGGAGCCGCCGTGAGCGAGTCATTCAGGCCGCCATCTGACGTCTGCCGCGCTGACGGGAGCGAGTAATGGGTTACTGGCCGCACATCCTCGCGATCATCGTGGGCGCCGGGCTCACCGTGCAGATCGGCATGAACGGCACGATCAGCCGGATCGTCGGCTCGCCGGTCCTCGCCTCGGTGGCGAATTTCTGCATCGGCCTCGTCGCGCTGTGCGTGGTCGCGCTGGCAAGCGGCGCGCGCCCGGCGCCCGGGTCCATCGCCACCGTGCCGGCCTGGGCCTGGTTCGGTGGTCTCTTCGGCGCCGCCTACGTGGCCTCCGTCACCGTACTCGGACCGCGCCTCGGCGCCGTCGTGCTGCTCGCGCTCGTGCTGCTCGGGCAAATGGCTGCCGCGCTGGCGGTCGATTACTTCGGCGTCGTGGGATTTCCGCAGAGCGCCGTCACGCCATCGCGAATGCTCGGCGCGGCACTTCTCGTCGCCGGGGTCGTCCTGATCGTCCGCCGCTGAACCAGCAGGAGGGACTGCATGGCCCGTACAGCCTCGACCATGCTCGAGCTCGGCACTCCGGCACCAGGCTTCCGTCTGCCCGACTGCGACGGGCAACTGCACCGGCTCGATGATTTCGTGGACGCGCCGGCCCTGCTCGTCGCCTTCATCTGCGAGCATTGCCCATTCGTGCGCCACATCCGCCGGGCCTTTGCTCAGTTCACCCGGGAATACGCCCCCAACGGGCTGGCCGTGGTGGCCATCAACTCGAACGACACCGTCGCTTACCCGCAGGACGGTCCGGATGCCATGCGCAAGGAGAGCCGGGAGTTCGGTTACGGGTTCCCATACCTGCTCGATGCGACGCAGGAGGTCGCCAAGGCGTACCGGGCCGCGTGCACGCCCGATTTTTTCCTGTTCGACGCGAGCCGGCGCCTCGTCTATCGCGGCCAGTTCGACGGCAGCCGCCCGGGCGGTAACCAGGCCGTCACCGGCGCGGACCTGCGGGCCGCCGTCGATGCGGTGCTGGCGGGACGGCCCGTCCCGCCGGAGCAGCGGCCAAGCCTCGGCTGCAACATCAAGTGGAAGACAGGCAACGAGCCTGGCTACTTCGCGGGTTGACCCGCCCTCGCGGGAAACTCCTGAGTGATGTGGTGCGCCATGTCGGCGATGGTGCGAATGCCGGCTTCGGTCGAGCCCACGCGCGTCTCCGCCGTGATGGTTCCGCGCCAGATGAGCCGGCCGCTGGCCGGATCGTCGACGAAGACGATGACCGTGCCGTCGCGCACGGACTGCTCGCGCGGCAGGGCGGAGGCGGGCGGCGGTTGTATCTCGCTGGGGCTCAGCACCGTGGTCGCCGACGGCGCGCCGACGCGCCGCTCGTCGGCGATCACGAACCTGCGCGTGCCCGCCACCTGATAGCTCACGATCATCTGGGCGGCCGCGGCATCCGCCACCTCCGTGTATCCCTTGTGCGCGAGTTCCGTCGTGATGGCGCTGCGTATGGCGGTGTCGACGCTCGTCGACACGGCCGGGTTCATGGCGACCGTCGTGCCGAGCTCACCGCCCTTGAGGAAGAAGGCACTGCGCGAAGCGACGTTGGCCTCCGGCGCCTCGAACCGGTCCACGGCCCAAGGCGACGCGCACCCGGCGAGTGCGGCAGCCAGACCCACGATCGTCCACGTCACTCTTTTCATGGGAATTCTCCTGTGCCGGGCGAACTGTATAGGGATCGCGAGGCCGGCGTGTCAATCCGGCCGCTGGCCGCGCGCCCTTCGGTCAGCGGAAACCCTGTGCACATATCACGCATTGTCCCGCGGGCCATGGCCGGCGCACTCTGGGCATGGGTGCCCTGACTGGGAGATTGCCATGAGCCGAATACGCATCGTCGTCGCCGACCAGGCCGAAGCCATCTTCTACGATTCGACTTCGCTCAGGACATCGCCGAAGGAAGTGGCTCGCATTTCCGACCCTGCCGCCCACCTGCACAATCGCGACTTCTCGAGCGACCGTCCGGGACGCTCCTACGAGAGCGTCGGGGGCGCCCGGCACGCGCTCGAGCGCGAGAACGACCCCCGGCAGCGCGAGGCCGTGCGCTTCGCCCGCCGCATTGCACGCCGGCTCGACGACGCCCGGCGCAACGAGGAGTTCGAGGAGCTGATCGTGGTCGCCGGACCGTCTTTCCTCGGACTCATGCGCGAGGAACTCTCGAAGCCGACGCGCGCGCGCGTAGTGCACGAAGTGCACAAGGATCTCGTGCACAGCCCGCTGGCAGCGCTGCGCAAGCACCTGCCGGCATCGGCAGCCGAACTCGCGCCGGGTTGACGGTTCAGGCGACGGTGCAGCAGCGCTCCGCGACCGCCTTGTCGCGCAGGGGCTCGCCCAGCCCGGCGACCTGGCCGCGTGCCGTGCCGGGCCGGTAGGTCGTGCAGCCCTTCAATCCGAGGCGGTGCGCGGATTCGAATAATTCCCGATAGCGTTCGCGCGGGAACGCTGCTGGCAGGTTGATCGTTTTCGCGATTGCGCCGTCCACCCAGGGCTGCAGCGCAGCCTGCATCCGCAGGTGTGCCTCGGGCTCGAGGCCCGTCGCCGTGACAAATGCGGCGGGCAGCGGGCAGTCGCCGTGCTTCTCACGCCAGCGGCGCACCGCGTTGTTCAGCACCGTGAACTCGAGCGGCTGGCCGGTCGCATCGAGCACCACGCGCTTGCCTTCGAACGCAAACATCGGCTCGATGCCGCTCGCGACGTTGCCCGCGAGCAGGCTGATCGTTCCTGCCGGCGCGATCGCGGTGAGGTGGCTGTTGCGTGTGCCGGCTGCCTCGATGCGAAGGCGCGTCTCCGCAGGCAACTGACGCAGATTGGGCGCGGCGAGATAGCGTGCGATTTCCAGCGCCGGAAACGGCCCCTTCTCAGCGGCGAGCGCGCTCGATGCTTCGTACGCGTTGACGCAGACGACCCGCATGGCGGTCGCCGCAAAATCCCTTGCGCCGGGCGTGTCGTAACGCAGCCCCGCCATGACGAGCGCATCCGCGAGTCCCGTGATGCCGAGGCCGATGCGACGGGAGGCGAGTGCCGTCTCCCGCTGCGCGGGCAATGGAAAGCGCGTGACCTCCAGCACGTCGTCGAGGAAGCGTACGGCGATCCGGGCGACCTCGGCGATGGCACGCAGGTCGAGTTCGGCTTCCCGCGTGAAGGGCCCGCGCACGAATTGCGAGAGGTTGATCGAGCCGAGGTTGCAGGCTCCGTAGGGTGGCAGGGGCGCCTCGCCGCAGGGATTGGTGGCCGTCAGGGTTTCGCACCAGCGGAGGTTATTGGTCGCGTTGATCGTGTCGCAGAACTGCACGCCGGGTTCCGCGGTCTCATAGTTCGCCGCGAGCAGGCGCTCCCAGAGGTCGCGCGCCCGGACGACGCAGTGGATGCGGCCCGGCACGCCTGGCGCCGCTTGCGGAAACACCAACGGCCACGGCGAGTCGCTGCGCACCGCGGTCATGAATGCGTCGCTCACCGCCACCGCAAGGTTGAAGAAGCGCAACTCCGCCGGGTCGCGCTTGGCGTCGATGAACTCGAGGATGTCCGGATGGTCGCAGCGCAGCGTGGCCATCATCGCTCCGCGCCGGCTGCCGGTCGCGAGCAGCGTGGCGCACATGGTGTTCCAGATGCGCATGAACGAGACCGGTCCGGAGGCGATGGTGCCGGAGGCGGTCGCAGCTGCGCCTCGTGGGCGCAGTGTCGAGAAGTCGAGGCCGATGCCACCTCCCTGCTGCAGCGTCAGCGCCGACTCCTCGAGCGCGCGGCAGATGCCGGGCATCGAGTCCTCGATGCGGCCCATCACGAAGCAGTTGAGCAGGGTGGCCGAGCGGCCAGTGCCCGCATTGGCGAGGATTCGCCCGCCCGGGAGGAACCGGCAATCCCTCAGGAGATCGAGAAAGCGGTCCTCCCACACCTCGCGTTGGCGCGGCTCTGCAGCCGCGACAGCCCTGGCCACGCGACACCACGTCGCCTCGAGGTCGTCCTCGCGGTCCGGTGCCGGCGGGCGCCAGCGATATCGATGCTCCCAGACCCAGCGCGAAAGCTCGTCGCGGAAAGCCATGGCTCCATTGTCCGAGCCCCGCCTGCCGGGGCTCTCTTGTCCCGTATTCTGTGACGAATACCCCGCGGTTGCAGGACCCTTTGGTCCGCGGCCTGCCATGGGGCATACTTGCCGTCAGAAAAGTCATTGAGAATCATGGTGTCCCGAATGGATTACACGGGCAGTAGAGCGGAGCGCGCGCGGGGCGCGGCGCCACCATGAAGACCGTCCTGCTGGCCTATGAACGTGAGCAGGATCTGGCAGCGATCGAGACGGTCCTGCAGACCCACGGTCATCGTATCGTCAAAGCGCGCTCCGGACTCGAGGCGCTCGAAATCGTGCGCAAGGACGCACCGCATTTCCTGGTGAGCGACGTCCTGCTGCCCCGCCTCGACGGGTTCGCTCTCTGCCGCCGCATCAAGGAAGACCCGCTGTTGCAGCACGTGCCGGTGCTGCTGTTCTCGATGCGAGTCGAGGGGCCCAAATACGAAGCCTTTGCGGCGGAAGTCGGCGCAGATCGCTTCCTGCCGCGCGGCGCGACGCTGGACGATCTCGCCGCCGCGATCGAAGAATCCGCCCCGGGTTCCGGGACGATGCGCATGCCGGCGCTCGTGCCGGAATTGCTCGAGCGGCGCGAACAGGATCGCCGCCGTCTCGCCGACGTCGAGCGCCAGAACCAAGAACTGGAAGCGGCCAATCTGCGGCTGTCCGCGGCCGAGCGAGTGGCGCGCGAGAAGTCCGAGCACGAGGCCCGCTCGCGCGCGGAGTTCGCGGCGTCCGAGTCGCACCGGGTCAAGGAACTGCAGAACCGCATTCGCGATCTCGAGGCTGCACAGCAGCACCTCGTGCAGGCCGAATCGAAAGCGCGCAGCACGGCCGACGAAACGCGGGCGGAAGTGGCCAAGCTCGCGGTGCTGGAATCGCGCCTGACCGAGCTGCAGGCCGCGCGCGCGCGCGCGCAGTCCGCCGCGGCCGACGCCGAGCGGGCATTCGCGGCACAGCCGACGCCAACGTGGCTCTGCGACATGGAAACCCGCCAGTTGCACCTGGTGAATGATGCCGCGGCCGCGCTGTTCGGCGTCGATGCCGGGAAACTCCGCGGGCGTGTCCTCAGCGACCTGCTGCCAGCGTTCGAACTCGGCGACGATGTGTCGCGACCGGCCGATGCGTCGTTCGCCCGGCCGGACGGCTCGAGTGCGCTGCTCGAGATCCGGCGACAGTCTGTTTCGTTCGCGGGGCGGGCCTGCTGGCTGATGGCGGGGCGGGATGTCACTGTGGAACGCGCCGAGCGCTCACGCCAGACCGAGCAGTCGCTGCGTTCCCGGGCGCTCGATCACCTGCCGCAGCCCTGCTGTATCGCCGATGCCGAAGGGCGCCTGCAGTACGCCAATCCTGCATTCCTCAACCTGCTCGGCATCGCTGCCGCGAGCTTGCGGGACTGCTCGCTGCAGCAACTCGAAGCGGCCGACGCGGGCGATGCAGCGCTCAGCAGCGCGGCGCTCGACGGTAGTGGCCAGGCGATCGTGGAGACGCGCTGGCGGCGGCCGGACAATTCGGTGATCGATGTCGAAGTCGCCACCTCGATTGCTGACGACCTGTCCGGGCTGCGCATCCTCGCCGTGCAGGAAATCTCGAACCGACGGCGCGCCGCCGAGCGCACCGAGCGCGACCAGCGGCGCATCGTCGGGTTGCTCGAACTCGCGCAGCGCGCGCACTCGTTGACCGAAAGCGAGATCCAAACGCATGCGCTCGATCTCGTGCAGGAACTGACCGGCAGCGCTGCCGGGTACGTGTTCCTCGCGTTGCCCGAAGCCATGCAGCTCGAACTCGCTGCGCGCCGCGACCGCGAGACGCCCGACGAGACGCTGTCGGTGCTGTCACGCTGGCGCGGCCAGCCGCCGGCCGGGACGGCGCTGTTCGAGTGCTTCAGTTCGCAGCGACCGATCGTGCGCGAAGCAGCAGAAGGCACCGCGGCATTGCATGCTGCCGGGCTGCCGGTCTCGCTGCGCAGGCAATTGGCGACACCGATCGCCGAAGGCGGCCGCCTGGTCGGCGTGCTCCTGATCGCCGACAAGCCGGAAGCCTACGACGACGACGACCGCCGTCACGCCGCGCAGGTCGCCGACAGTCTCTGGAAGCTGTTGCGCCGGCGGCGTTCGGACGCCGAGATCGTCAGCGCGATGGACCACATGGAGCGCGTGATGTTCGGCGCGATCGAATCGCTGGCCGCGCTTTCCGAATCACAGGACGGTTGCAGGATCGGCCGGTCGCGCCGCGTCGCGGAGCTGGCGGCCGGCATCGGCAGCGGGCTCGGGTTGCCCGGCCACACGGTGCGCGGGCTGCGCGTGATCGCGCAGTTGATCGACGTCGGCATGCTGCAGATTCCGCGCGAATTGCTGTGGCGCCCCGGTACGCTGAGTCCGGCCGAGTTCGACCTCGTCAAGACTCATGCCGAGCGCGGCGCCGAATCGTTGCGGCGCATCGATTTCCCCTGGCCGGTGGCCGACGCCGTGCGACAGCACCACGAGCGGCTCGACGGTTCAGGCTATCCGCACGGTCTGAAGGGCGAGGAGATCCTGCTCGAGGCCCGCATCGTCGCCGTTGCGGACGCGGCGGAGGCCATGCTCGCGCCGCGGCCGCAGCGGTCCGCGCTTGCCTTGCACGCCTGCATCGACGAGTTGCAGGCGCAGGCCGGCCGACGCTATGACGCCCGCGTCGTGAAAGCCTGCGTGAGCGTGCTTCGCGAGCGCGTCGCGCCGATACCGTCTGCCGTGGCGACGGCCGAGCC
>Ga0315286_10005050_pt1 | contig 12702 bp, 9 predicted proteins | sample YL17G10_0_MG_FD_205038 | JGI IMG/M metagenome (GOLD analysis project Ga0315286, IMG submission 205038) | Sediment microbial communities from Yellowstone Lake, YNP, Wyoming, USA - YL17G10_0 | ecosystem: Environmental > Aquatic > Freshwater > Lake > Sediment | place: USA: Wyoming | collected... | reverse complement strand
CCCATCCTGGCCTCGATCTCGCCGATCGCCGCCACGTAGCCGCCGACCTGGATGCCAAACTCCCTCAGGAAATGCTTGCAGACTGCCCCGGCTGCCACGCGCGCCGCGGTCTCGCGCGCCGAAGCGCGTTCCAGCGCCGGGCGCAGGTCGCGGTAACCGTACTTCAGCGCGCCGGTCAGGTCGGCATGCCCCGGCCGCGGAGTTGTCAGCGGTTTAACCGCTTTACCCTTCCACTTGGAGTGGTCGCGGTTCTCAACCAGCAGCGCCAGCGGCGCGCCGGTGGTTTGCCCGTCCATCACACCCCCCAGGATGCGGGCTGTATCCTGCTCGATCTGCATGCGCGGCCCGGCGCCATAACCATGCTGTCGGCGCTCCAGCTCCCGGTCGATGACTTCGTTCGGCAGCCGCAGCCCGGCTGGCATCCCTTCCAGGATCGCCAGCACGGCCGGTCCGTGTGATTCGCCCGCGGTGATCAGTTTGAGTGGCATTCATGACCCTTTCTATATGGTAGCCCAATCATAACAACAAACCTGCCATCCGCCTACCCAAGCCAATCCTTCAATCTTTGCATGGCCTGCTGCAGCCGCTCGATCGGGGCGGTAATCGACAGGCGCAGGAAGCCTTCCCCGCCGGAACCAAATACCGTACCGGGCGTCAGGCTGACCCCGGCCTTTTCCAGCGCCGCGACGGCGAATTCTTCACCGGTCCAGCCCTCCGGTACGGGCGTCCAAATATACAGTGAGGCCTCCGGCTGCTGCACCTTCAGCCCCAGCTCTTTCAGCCCACCCAGCACCACATCCCGGCGCTGGCGGTAGACTTCGTTGCGCTCCTCCAACCAGGCCTGGTCCCCCGTCAAAGCAGATATGGAAGCCTCGAAAATGGGCAGGAAATGGCTGCTGTCAGCGTTGGTCTTGAGTGTGAAAAGCGTCCGTACCACCTGCGGGTTGCCCAGCAGAGCGCCGGTGCGCCAGCCCGCCATGTTATGCGACTTGGACAGCGTATTGAACTCGACCGCCACCTCCTTTGCGCCGGGTACCTGCAACAGGCTGGGACCGCGCCTTTCCGCAAAGTTGATCCGGATGTAGGCCGCATCGTGGCACAACAGGAAACCGTATTGCCGCGCCAGGCTCACGGCACGCTGGAAGAATTCCAGGCTGGCAGTCGCGGCAGTCGGGTTGTTTGGGTAATTCAGCCACATGATCTTCGCCCTGGACAACACCTCCGCCGGGATCGCCTGCAGGTCGGGCAGATAGCCCAGCTCGGGCAGCAGCGCGAAGGGCTGCACCTGCGCTCCGGCGAATAGCGCTCCGCGAGTATAGGTCACATACCCGGGATTCGGCACCAGCGCCAGGTCGCCTGGATCGAGCAGCGCCAGGCTCAGGTGGAAAATGCCCTCTTTCGAGCCAAGCAGCGGCGTGATCTCCGTCTCCGGGTCCAGCTCGACCCCAAACTGGCTCATATACCAGCCAGCCCAGGCTGCTCGCAGTGCATTTGGGCCACGATGCGGCTGGTAGCTGTGGCTATCCGGGCGCGTCGCAGCCTGCACCAGCGTATCCACGATCTGCCGGGCGGGCGGCATATCCGGCGAGCCTTCATCCAGCCGGATAATATCCCGACCTTCGGACTGTAAGACCGCCAACCGGGCGTTGAGCGTAGCGAAGAAGTGCGGCCTCAAGTGCGCCATCCGAGCAGCAGGTTTCATGGAATACCTCGTTCCTGATAGTGCCCAACCGCCCCCCACATTGCCTGGCGTGGCACAGGCAGACCGGTCCAGCGCTCCAGCGCCAGCGCGGCCTGTTCGACCAGCATGCCCAACCCGTTCACGGCTGGCAGACCGGCAGCCCGGGCGCGGCGCAAGAAGGTGGTTTCGGGCGGTTTGTACACCAGATCGTAGACCAGCCACCCTTCCGGAAAGGGCAGATCGTCCGGCCAGGGGCAGGAGTCGCTATCCGGCAGCATGCCGGCTGATGAAGCATTCACCAGGATTTCCGATTGATGATGTGTGCCCTTAGACTTGCGGTCGACGAGCAGCGAGATGAAATCAGTTAGACAACTGGCTTCGAGTGGAATAGCCACAAAAGAAGTTGCCGCCAGACCAGAAGCAGCCGCAGATTGCTGCAAGCTGGCGACCAGAGCTTTGGCTTGCTCCGGATGGCGGGCTGCGACAGTTACCCTCCAGCCAGCCTGCCACAGGGCGTAAACAACTGCCCGCGCCGCGCCGCCTGCGCCCAACACCAAGGCTGTTCGGTCCTGGCTGTCGATATCTGCAGTTCCAGATGACTGATCTATCTCAGCCAGCACGCCTCGTAGATGAGAAAGAAAGCCTGGGGCATCGGTATTATCGCCGGTCAGCACGCCCTCCCGGCAAAAAATGGTATTCACCGCTCCGATAGCCTGCGCCTGTGGCGTCAGCAGGTCCAGATAAGGCAGCACAGCCTGTTTATGTGGGATTGTGACGTTCAGCCCCAGGATCTGACCCATGCGTACGCTGCCGATAATCTCACCCAGCCGCGTTCCGCCCTCCGGGAGCGGTGGAACCGGATATAACCGGTATTCGCCCTGCAAGCCCATCTGCTCGAGCGCCGCACAGTGCAGGCGCGGCGAAAGGCTCTGCTGCAGCGGGTAACCGATTAATCCCAAGCAGAATACGGAATTCGACATCCTGTTTCCTGCCAGTCTTCTAACCACAGATCAATCCACAAACACAGTATCATCATATTCTATCTGCATTCATCTATCCTAAACTGATCGCAAGATGAGATCTACATGACTTACTTCGGCAGACATCTGATTGACAGCAGCCGACAATGCATCAGCCTGGGCTTGCAAGTCTCTGCGGCAACGCTGCTTGACTTCAACAGAACGTTCAACCAGCCCGGCAAAGAAAGCATCCACTTTCTCGCGCACTTTAGCAGCAGTGCCAAAACAGGTGTTCGCAGTGACTTCTTCGCGAACCCAGTCCCAGATTGCCTCATCAGGGTTGAAATCTGGGCTATAACCGGGCAAGGCAACCAGACGCAGGTTGAGATCGGGTGTCATGAGATATTCTCGCATCTCCGGCCCGCGATGAGCCGGACCATTATCCCAAATTACGATCAGCGGTTCGGCATGTTTCTCGCGCAACTGCTTCATAAAGAGCACCGATGTCTCTGCGTTGGTGTTGCCCAGCACACTCATGGCTTCGACATCACCGGTCTCCAAACAGACCGCCGAGTAGTAAGTGGCTTTTTCACCGAGCCTTGGACTGATCGTGTCAACCAGCGCTGGTTCACCGCGAAGAACCCACATGGCCCGCAGTTCAACATCGGCTCGGAAGTGCGCTTCGTCTACAAAGAAGATCTTGGCACCTTTTTCCTGTGCTTCAGTCCGCAAGGCAACGTAAGCAGCCACAAAGGCTGCACGCTTCTCGGCGTTGGCCTTCAACAGCCGTTTCTTGGGCTGTTTCACCACAAAACCAAGCCGGTGCAGATAGTTCAGGCAACTGCGACCACTGAGCAATCGGCCAAAACGCTCCTGCACAAACTGCCGAACACCCTTCCAGTTCCAATTAGCCAATTCCAGACCCGCAACGCTCGGCGCAGCTTGCACCGCCGCCTTCAATTCGGCTTGTTGGGTCGAGCTGAGGGCGGGGGGGAACCACCACTCTGCTCAAAAGCCAACCCTTTCGGACCATTCTGGCGTAGGTTTTCGACCCAGTCGCCAATTGTATGTGCATCCCGCTCTAGAGCTTCGGCTACCTGGGCGGCTGTCCAGCCGCGTGCCAAGAGCCATACGGCATGCCAGCGTTCACGTTCGCGAGGCGTTGATGCGCTGTACATGCGCTCTCGTACTGCCTTTGCATCTAGTTGCCAGCTTCCCAGTATCTCAAATACATCATTCATCGCACAGCCTCACAATGGAGTGGTTTCGCTGGCAGTATACCACCCCCTATGTGGCTTTCACTGTCAATACCTTCGCCAAAATTAGTTGAATGAAATAGGGCTTTTGGGGGTAGAGTTATAGTCTTCCGGACAAAAACTCACCCACAAAAAGCCCATGAGAGATATTTTAGCACTTTTACAAAACATTGCAGCTCTTTTAGAGCCAACGACTTTTCGCCAGATGAGCCAGGTTCTCTTTGGAATGCTGGCGGCGAGCGGACGGATTACGATGTTGGGTCTGTCGCGTTGGACAGAGAAAGGCGGAAGCTACCGGACCATCCAGCGTTTTTATCAAAGCGTGCTTCCCTGGAAAGCCATCCAGTGGTTGTTTTTTAGGAAACACTTTTTGAAACCGAAAGACGAATACATTGCCGCAGGCGATGAAGTTGTGGTCAGCAAAGCCGGTAAGAAAACGTATGGACTGGATCGCTTTTTCTCGGGTATTCAGCAACAAGTCATTCCGGGCCTCTCGTTTTTCACTTTTTCCCTGGTGAATATTCGGGAAGAGCATTCTTATCCGCTGCAGACCACACAAATTGTCAAAAGCGCAGAAGAAAAGGCAGCCAGCAAAGCCAAAGCGGAAGCGAAAAAGGTCAAGAAAACGGCAGAAAAGAAAAAGCCAGGGCGACCCAAGGGCAGTAAAAACAAGGCGAAACAGGAGGTGGTGCTCAATCCTGAGCTATTGCGCATCCAGAAAAGCTTGCAAACCCTTTTGGAAATGGTCGGCACAGCCATATGCTTGAAATATGTGGCGCTGGATGGACATTTTGGTAACTATCCGAGCGCCTTCATGGTCAGGAAAGAGAATCTGCACTTGATTTCCAAACTGCGTTCCGATGCGGCGCTCTATCCAGCCTTTGAAGGAGAACACAACGGCCCAGGCCCAAAGCCCAAGTATGGCGCAAAAATCGATGTGCACAAGATGGATGCAAAATACCTGAAGGAAACTTCCATCAAAGACAATCTGCGCACAGAGATCTATCAGGGCAAGTTCTATAACAAAGAATTTGCTTTTGCCTTGAATGTGGTCGTCATTCTCAAGACCAATCTGGAGACACATGCCCAGATGCATGCGATTTTGTTCAGCACTGACTTGGAGCAGGCATATGACAAAATCATCAAGTTCTACAGCCTGCGCTTCCAAATTGAGTTCAACTTCCGCGATGCCAAGCAGTACTGGGGCTTGGAAGACTTTATGAATGTCAAAGAAACCGCTGTCACCAATGCCGTCAACCTTTCGTTTTTCATGGTTAACTTCAGCTATGCGTTATTACTGCCTTTTCGACAGCAAAATCCTGATTACAGCTTCTTGGACCTAAAATCACACTATCGTGGCTGCCGTTATGCCAGCGAGACAATAAAAATGCTCCCGCAAAAACCCGATGCCATTTTATTGGCCGACATTTTTCAACATATCGCCCGTTTGGGCGCTATTCACCCAGTTTTTCAACCTTCAGCTAGCCCATAATTGGCGAAGGTATTGACAAGAGAGATCCATTATTGACATGGGCCAGAGAATCGCGCGTTTTTTAATTAATCTATTCATCGCCCTGGTCGCTCGAATCGAAGTGCACGGCGCTGAGTATGCAAATCAGCAGCCAGATGGCTATGTGATCGCCTCCAACCATATCGGACGGCTGGATGCGATCCTGATCTATCAATTCACCGACCGCAAAGATATCATTATGTTGGTAGCGGAAAAATATCGTGAGATACCGCTGGCGCGCTGGTTCGTCAAACAACTCGACGCCATCTGGATCGATCGTTTCAAAGCCGATTTTTCTCCGCTACGCCAGGCGCTTAGCCGCCTAAAAAAGGGGGGGGTGTTGGTGTTGGCACCAGAAGGGACACGCAGCCCCAACGCCACCTTGCAGAAGGCCTGGCCCGGGGTAAGCTACTTGGCCGCTAAAGCTGGCGCGCCGATCATACCCGCCGCCCTGGTGGGATGTGAGGATGCTAAATTCTTTCCAAACCTGAAACGCTTGCGGCGCACCCAGGTGACAGTCTATGCGGGTGAACCTTTCACCCTGCCGCCTGTGCCGGTGCAAAATCGTGAGGCTGTATTAGAGCAATACACCGACGAAATTATGTGCCGTATCGCGGCTCTGTTACCCCCTGCCTATCGCGGCTACTATGCCGATCATCCACGCTTGAAAGAGTTGCTCTCCAGCGACTCGCCGGCTTAGCCGGTCATAGCTCGCTCGTGCGCGGCTCGTTCAGCCATCTGCTGGCGCAACACACGGATATCTTGAGGCACGAGCCAGGCCACCAAAGCAAAACATACCCCGCACACGATCCAGGCGGAAACGCAAATAAGCAGGAAAGCACTTTTTAGCGAAGTCTGGTCTGCGATTAGCCCCGCCATAACAGGCGCCAGCGCCGCGCCGGATGACTCGACCAGGGATTGAAAAGACAGCGCCGAACTGCGCACCTCCGGCAGGGTGATATCGTAAACTGTGGCGATCACGTTCGAGGCTGCAAAGGGGATAAACAGCGCCGTCAACCCCAACATCACCATGAACAGTACCTGGTTTTCGTTCGGCACGCTGAGCGTCAATGTCAGCAGAACCGCTCCAGTCAGTACGCCGACCATCGCCACCAGCGCCCGCCCGCGCGGCGTGCGCTTGAAGAAGTAATCGCCTAAGGCGCCGCCCACCGGATAACCGGCAGCCAGGATCAGCACTGCTATCACCATAGTCGTGAAGACGGCATTCTGGTCATAGTCTCGCTCGGTCTCCAGATAATTGAAGAACCAGTAGGCGATCACATTCCAGGGGAAGACCCCGAAGAAACCCTGGGTAAACAACACCAGCAGGGTGGGTTTTTTGAGCAGGTCACGCGCAGTCGCCCAGCTAAAACGATAGGTACCAACGTGCTCCAGATCGGCCATCTCCGGCTCGCTCTGCCCGCGCGGCGGCTCGCGTACACCGAAAAAGATTACCACAGCCAGCAGCACCCCTAGCGCCCCGGTGATGTAAAATACCCCGCGCCAGCCCACTACGCCGCCCAGAAACAGCCCCAGGATCATGCCCAGGAGGTAACCGAGCGGCATGGTCAGCTCCAGCAGCCCGTAAATCTTTCCGCGCACCTGGGGCATAAAATAATCGGCGATCAGGCTATACAGGCCAGGGTAGCTGGAATCATCGATACCGGTCGAGGCGCGTGTCACGATGAAGGTGGGATAGGTGGGCGCGATTGCGCTGATCCAGGTAGTCGCCCCCCAGAGAAACGACGCCAACGCCAGCAGCTTGGCGCGGGCGTAGCGGTCATATAAATAACCCCACAACGGATAAAAGACCGCCCCAACGATTAATGCACCAGTGGTGATGAAACCCATCTGGGCATGGTTGAGCCCAAACTCTTTCATGATCGGTGTGGTCAGCGGACCGATCAACAATTTATCGCATTGGTGAAGGAGCATGAAAACGAAAAAGACGGCAACAACAAACCAGCGGTATCTGGATTGGCTTTTCATGGACTTCTCCTGCAGCAAAGGTCATCCAATCAATGTAACCCCATTTTACCCCGATAGTTAGCGTACAAGCGCTTCTATCCAAGCACAATTAGTTAATGGAATTCTCATGTTATAATTCTTGGGCTTGATTAGAATCTTGTTGTTTCATCTAAGCTCGTGCCTAACCAACAGAATGCGCCCTTAAATTAACCAGATTGCGGAGGTTTGCCAATGGAAACCACACACACCCAGTATAAACATTGTGATCTCGTAAAAGCACAAGGACGGATCGACAGCGCGACCGCGCCTCAATTAGCTAAAGCTCTGGACGATATTACTGGAGCAGGTCGACACAAAATTATCCTAGACCTCAGTGAGGTCGATTTTATGTCCAGCGCCGGTTTACGGATTTTGATTAGCACACAAAAGACGTGCCATCGTTACAACCGGGGTGAGATAGTCCTGGCTGCAGTTCCAAAACGCATCCATGATGCCCTGGAGTTGGCAGGCTTCATACCGCTCTTTAAGTTCTACGATACTGTCCTGGACGCAGTCGGCTCCATCTAGCCAGCTGCAATGTACTCCAGAGTCCGGAGGCTGGAGGTATTGCATCCTTCAGCCTCTATCTTTGCCATGGTTGAACGTATTGCATGAATGATTCTGTTTCGCGCAACACCCAATCGCAATCTAGATCAAAAAAACCTCCTAAAACCTCGCCGGATTCGACGCCTGATATTTCTTCTGAAACACAAGATATCATGGTTTATCCAGCCCAGTTCGAGAACCTGGACCATGTCCGAGAGTTCGTAGGGGCTGCAGCTCAAAAATGCGGCCTGGACACTTCTGCCATTTACGCTGTACAGTTAGCTGTGGATGAAGGCTTTAGTAATATCATCGACCACGCCTACGGCGGAGAATGCCTGGAAAAGATCGAATGCAAATGCCAGATCTCCGATGCGGGTCTGACCGTCACATTGCGAGACTGTGGTGTCCCCTTCGACCCGACGGCCATCCACGATCCAGACCTGGAGGCTGAGTTAGAAGAGCGAGATATAGGGGGCCTGGGACTTTATTTCATTCGCCAGCTGATGGATGAGGTAGGGTTTAGTTTTATGCGGGATCCCGAGACGGGCAAACGCTGTAACGTTTTACGGATGCGAAAACGCAAGGAGATTTAAATTGAGAACCGGGCAGCCGGCTGAACACGAGTCTTCGCAGACAGCATTGCGCGAGGTGCTGGGCCTGGGCGAAGACTTGCTATGTTTAGCCCAGGACGCAGTAACTGATGGCGCGTCTGCGTCTGAAACGTTCTCCGCTCAATGCAAGTTGATCATTCAGACTGCTACCCGGTTGGTGGGGGGACAGGTGGAGCTGTGGCTATCCGAGCAAGTGCTGGACAATTTTATTGGAAAGGCGCAGGGTCGCCCGGTTAGCGGTGAATCCACTAGCCCGCCTACACCCCTTATGCGTTCCTGCCAGGAGACTCTCCAGGTATGCGGCGCTCCCCGCAGCCAAAGCAACGTTTTTTTTGACGTTTACGAACAAATTGGCGCACAAAAAAGCGGGGCATTAAAGACTGCCGCGAAAAAAGCCCGCCTGTTGGCAGCCCCCTTGCTGGTGCAAGACCGTGCCGGCCAGACCACTGCACTTTTGGGGGTCTTACAGGCGGATCGCAGCGCAGGGACTTCTTTCACCACCTCCGAAATCCGCTTATTGGAAGGCCTGGCCACCCAATCGGCGCTGGCCTTACAATCCAGCCTGCGCATGGCGAACGAACGCTGGCGGCGCGAACAGCTTTCCCTGGTGCACCAGGTGAGCTTACAGATCGCCGAACTGCGCGACCTGGATGAAATTGCCCGCCAGGTTACCCACCTGATCCTGCATACCTTCGACTTCTACTATGTTGCCATTTTCACTCTGCCAGCCGGGCAGGACGTTTTACATTTCCGCGCCAGCGCTGGTCCAGGTCCACTCTCTGATCCGGACCTGGGCGGGCGCTCGCTGGCTCTGGCGATCCATCTGGGGCAGGGGATTATCGGACACGTGGCGCAGACCGGGAAGGAAATCTTGGCCCGGGATGTGCGTCAGGAAAGCCTGTACCAGCATTATGACCTGCTGCCAGAGACCCGCTCAGAGGTCACGCTGCCCCTGGTCGTCCAGGACCGTTTGCTGGGTGTTCTGGATGTGCAAAGCGACCAGCTGGATGATTTCGACGAGTCGGACATGATGGTACTGCGCTCCCTGGCTGGCAATATCGCCATGGCGATCGAAGACGCCCAACTTTATGAAGCGCTTCGCCACCACGCCTTCCAGCTCGAAGCAGTCTATGAAGTGAGCAGCGCCATCACCTCCATCCTGGACCAGGACAAGCTGCTGAACGAGGTGGTCGAGCTGATCCATAAACGCTTCGATTACCCGTACGTCCACCTCTTCACCGTACATCCGGGCCGGGGAAAGATTTTTTATGAGGCCGGCAGTGGTCCGCGCAGCCAGGTTATCCACAAAGATGACTATTTTTACGAGCTGGACGATCCACAGGGCATCATCCCTTGGGTGGCGCGCAATGGCGAGACTGTCCTGACAAACGATGTCCGCCAAGAGCCGCGCTTCCGGCCTTCGAAACTGCCCCCAGATGAGACACTCTCTGAACTAAGCGTGCCGCTTATCTTTGGCGGGCAGGTGTTGGGCGTGCTGGATGTGCAGAGCGACAAGCTGAATGCTTTCGGGGAAGAAGAGCGCTTTTTATTTGCCGCACTGGCCGAGCACATCGCTATCGCCATGCGCAACGCCAATCTCTACCGCTCCGAGACCTGGCGGCGGCGGGTCGCCGATAGCCTGCGTGAGGTAGCCGGGCTGCTTTCGGCTGACCTGGATTTAGACCAGGTGTTGGAGGCGGTCCTGACCGAGTTGGAGCACACCCTGCCCCTGGATGTCGCCGCCATTTGGTTATTGAGCGAATCGTCCAGCGATGAAGACTCCAGCGAGCTTCCCGACCTGCATTTGGCAGCCGTACGCGGCGCCGGGACATTCGACCTGGAGCTGGAGATCGGATTGCTGCCCGAGGAAGTACTGGAATACAACCTGGACACTCCGGATGAGCAGAAGCTGGCGCAGGCCTCTGTATGGTTGAATGAGGCGCTGCGCTCGGATCTCCCGGTGACACGCTCACCAGGCACGTCTTTCGATCCCTTGGGCGCTGCGCTTGGCTTCCCACCCAATTATTCTGCCATTGCCGCGCCATTGCGCGTCGGCGAGCGGTTGTTGGGCGTGCTGACCCTGGCTCACCGCACTGCTGGTCGCTATGGCAGCGAGTCCCAAAGCATGACCGCCGCGTTTGCCAGTTACGCCTCGGTAGCCTTAGAAAATGCCCGGCTTTATGAAGATGCCCATGAACAAGCCTGGGTTTCCACTGTGCTGTTGCAAGTCGCCGAAGCCACCCAGTCGGTCACGAATCTGACCGAGTTGCTCGATACAGTCATCCGCATCACACCCATGCTGGCAGGCGTGAGAGCCTGCCTGATCTATATCCTGGACGAGGATGGCACTTTCGTGCCAGCGGCTGCCTCTGGCTTGAGCCCGGACCAACAGGCTGAATTTGAGCGCTGGCGCTTCGCGCCCGGCGACGTGACCGCCCTGGACAGGTTGATGGAAGACCGCTCGCCGGTCATCCTGCATGAAGGTCAGGCGGACAATCGGCTTTTGAGCATCCTATCCACCGCACAAACCAAAGAGAACAGTAAAGAGGTGAAGCTGCCCGTGTTGGTGCCGTTGCTGGCACGCGGCGAAGTCCTGGGCGTCTTCATGGTAGATTACAGCACCGATCTGCCCACCATGGAGATGGGCAAGTCGCTCGAAGCCTTCTTCGATGAGCGGCTGGCGATCCTGCAAGGGATCGCCCACCAGACGGCGGGGGCGGTCGATAACATCCGCCTGCTGAAAGCTCAGAAAGAAGAAGCCTACGTCTCGGTGGCCCTGCTCCAGGTGGCCCAGGCGGTGGTCAGCTCGAACGATTTGGAAGAAGCGCTGGGCTCTATCGTCCGCATTACGCCTATCCTGGTCGGCGTCAACCGCGCCATCATCTACTTGTGGGATGAGCAGCAGCATTCCTTCCGCATGTCGCAGGCCTATGGCATCCCCCGTTCTAGCGGGGGGCAAACCTTTGCCGGGCAAACCTTTGCCTTAGGTGAATTCCCGCTGTTGGATGCTGCATTGTTGGAAGACAGCCTGGTAGCCTGCCCGCTGCAATACGGCGAATCCGATGAGGATGTCCCTGGCGCGTGGAGCCGCCTGGAAGCGCCCGATCTGGAGCGCGTAGATGAATATCTGGAAGAGGCTGCCAGCCTGTTGATCGCCTTCCCACTGGCGATGAAGGGCAAAGTGCTGGGAATTTTCCTGGTGGAAGAGCCGGAGCCAGTGCCTGGCGAACCATCCAGCAGCGGCAACGCGAACCGGCGACTGCGCAGCAAACGTTTAGAGATCATAACCGGAATCTCACAACAGGCCGCCCTGGCGATCCAAAACGACCTGCTCCAAAGAGAAATGGTTGAGCGCGAGCGCCTCGAGCGCGAGATGCAGCTCGCCCGTGAGATCCAGCGCGCCTTCCTGCCGCACAGTCTGCCAAAATTGCCGGGCTGGGATTTGCAGGTTAACTGGCGACCGGCGCGCCAGGTGGGTGGCGATTTTTATGATTTCTTCGAGCTCCCCGATGGACGTTTCGGTCTGGTGATCGCCGATGTCGCCGACAAGGGCATGCCGGCTGCGCTGTTCATGACCCTGGTGCGTACGCTGGTGCGCGCCACAGTCCGCGACCTCGCTTCGCCGGCGGCTGTGCTGCGGCGAGTGAATAATCTCATCGTGCCGGATGCCACCGGCGGCATGTTCGTCACTTTAGCCTATGCTGTCCTGGATTTGAAAACGGGCGAGCTGACGATTGCCAACGCCGGGCACAACCCGCCCTTGTGGCTGCGCTGCAAAGGCTGCCAGCTCGAAGATATCCAGCGCACCGGCATGGCGTTGGGCGTCCTCGAAGACAACCCGTTTGAAGAACGCACCTGCAAGATCGGCAAGGGCGATTTCCTGATCCTGTATACCGATGGGGTCACGGATGCCTTTTCGCCAGAAGGTGACGATTTTGGAGATCAGCGTTTACGCCAGGCCATAGGCGATGCCTGCCAATCCACAACCATCCCTGACGGTCCTGCCAGCCTGACCGCCCAGCAGATGCTGGATGCCATCGACAAGCAAGGGGTCGCATTCGTCGCAGACGCCGTGCCTTCAGACGATCTGACCCTGCTGGTGTTGAAGCGGCTGCCGGCGATTAAAAAGGAT
>Ga0315286_10005049_pt1 | contig 12702 bp, 12 predicted proteins | sample YL17G10_0_MG_FD_205038 | JGI IMG/M metagenome (GOLD analysis project Ga0315286, IMG submission 205038) | Sediment microbial communities from Yellowstone Lake, YNP, Wyoming, USA - YL17G10_0 | ecosystem: Environmental > Aquatic > Freshwater > Lake > Sediment | place: USA: Wyoming | collected... | reverse complement strand
GGTTCCCACTGCTGTTAGCGGTTTATGGCCGTAATGGTCAAGTACAATCGCCCCGTCTTTCAATTTCTTGAAAAAACAGAGAAGGTCAAGCTCTCTATACTCCAGCTCTTCAAGAGTCTTAATGCCCAGCTCACGGTGCATCAGATGAGATAAGGTCTGCATCTTGCTCTTCAAGTTGCGAAGTCTACCACAAGACCTCCCTCCTTTCTTTGAACCAGGGTTAACATTAGCCCCTATTTCCATGTCCCCCAGAAATCTCATCAAGAGATCCTTGTTCTCTTCAGTTGTTCCCTTGAATTTACAGCCTCTTTCTTTCCATTGTTTGTAGTATTTATCGTGCTTGTGCGGGTCAAATTTCTTCATAATTGATCACCACGGACGTAAGTGTAAAAGCGATTTATAAAGACAGTCGTAGAGGAAAGGATATTTTCCAGTGGACAAAACGATTCCTGGCTGGCTGAGTAACCACTATTTGGTGGTCGAGCAAGCCTAAACTTAGCCCTCATTTGTCCCATCTTCAAAGCCGTCTTCGTAGAGCTTGTTTAGGGCTGTGTCGATTTCTTTATTGTTTTTTGATTCTTTTACGGCTTTCCTGTATTTCTTGATGTATTCGTCGGCCATTTTTGCACCTCGACTTCAGCTCCAGATGTCTGACAAAAGCTCTTTATCTTCCTTCTTCTTCATATCAAGTTTGGAAATAGCTTCACCCAATAGCGAATCTCCTTCCGCTGATTTAAAATCCACAAAAACAATTCCTTTCTGCGGATCAACCTTTCTAAACTGCTTCAATCTGACATCCATCGTCCATCCCTTAACACTTGGCAATTGTCTAACCATGTAACATCACCAAAGACCAGAAAAGCTAGCCATTTAGAAATAATAATCTCGGAAAACGTAATACTTATATTTGAAGAATTATGCCATTCTATGAGTATTTATTTTCGTTTCAATTGACCAAATATGCATTGACTGCATTTGAACCCTTGACCGAATGTACTTCTGTGCTCAGGAATACAAGATTGACAAATTCTATAATTGCATTTATCACAGATGTACCAAGACCAATCTTCAGGAAATGACTTTCCACAATTTTGACAAGATATTTGCGCCATTTTTATTTTTTCCAAATTAGTCTTGAAGGATTTTCATCATACGCTATAAACGGGATTTGAGATAATATTAAGCATATTCCAGATGATGCTCTGCCAGGATAATCATCATTAATTTCTTTACGAGAAATTTCTCTCTTTTTCTTTAATTGATTAATGACTTGTTTAAAGATTTCAATATCTATTTTGGCAGTATTACCATTTGAGGTTATTCTTTTTATTCCACTCCAATCAATTTCTTTGATTATATTCGTATCTCCATTTTTTCTATATAGTGTTTTCCCCTTCAGCGGTATAATATACTTTTCCCAAATATACTCGAAAGAATCCTCATCAGTTTTTGTTTTAAAATTATTCTTATTTGCTTTAAAGTGTATTATTTCAATTCCTAATTTATCTGCAACTTCTCTAGCATCTTCTAATATTCTACCATTGGTTACAAGTTTTGCTTTATTACAATCAAAATAATGCATTGCACCATATAATTCCATTATCATTTTTCTAGTTACTGGTCTGATTCCATCACCATACATCTTTGCTTGTATTGCAATTTTTTCTTTTCCTTTTAAAGCAAAACAATCCACTCCGTAATCATTAGTATAAGAAGTCACTTTAACAGAATATCCTTTATTTCTAAAATAGAGCCCTATTTGTTGTTCGTATTCTAATGGCGTCATTTTTTTAAATTTGCGAACGGTCTTTTATTATGTTTCTTCTTGAATTCATCAATAAGTTTGGTTTCAATAAGGTCTGGATCTTCTTTTGTGACTTTCCAGACGAACAGTAACTCATCGGAGTCTTTTAATTGCCAGATATATCTGCCTCCTTGATGTCCGACTGGTTTTCCAGAACCGTATTTTATATATGAAGATATTCTTTTTCTTAAAGTGGCTTTAGAATTTTTTCCACCAGCTTGACCGATATAAACAATCTCTTCATTATCCACCCAATTATCATTTAATTCAGCAATAGAAACAGTTGGATTTCTTCCTTTAAAATGACCGCCTATACTTTCAGATAAAAACTCTGGCGCAGTCAAATTTTTACGCAGCACAACATAAACCCCTTTCTCTTGAGGAATACTACTGACGCCTTGCGATTTTAGTTCTTTCACCGTTTTAAATCCTGTAAAATCCTTAAACATGCCAGATATTAAATTAATTGGTATTATAAACGTTTCGACCTCTGAAATTTATTATTTAATATTTTATAATGAGATTTGTGTTACCGCAAATGATACCTTTCTTGTAGCCCAAGTCTTTTTCTCTTAGGACGACTTTATCTTGTTTTATGGTTAAGACTAAGTTCCTGATTGTTAGAATTACTGAAGCGCAAGAAGCCAAGCTTATTGAGAGAACTAGAAAGGCAGGCTTCAGTAAGAAGTCAGATTATGTCAGATTTGCCTTATTCAAAATCATAGAAGAGTGATAATCATGGACGAACTAGAGTCATTTGAAATGCTAAGAAGCGAAAGAAGAAGCTTCTTCTGCCCGAACAAGCTTTGGAAAGAGCTCAAGAAGAAGACTGATGATTGCATTTCTGTTTCCACGTTCATTAAGCAAGCTATTATTGAGAAGCTTATTAAGGAAGAGCCTGAGAAAAATGATTATTATTATACTTTAGTTTAAAACCACTAATTTAATAGGGAAGTTTTCAACATTTTTCAGATTATTCTTTAATTCTTTGAGTTTTCTTTCTTTAACAAAGAATTGAATTCTGCCATCTATTATTTTAAAATCGTAATTGTCTGCTGACTCGCCTTCATTGTTTTTAAAACTTGGCCTATCCCACCCCTGTAATTCATCACATAATTTTAATAGTGTTGCTATGGGGCATACATTAAAGTCCCAATTTATTTCTGGCATAAACATATTGTGGATAAAAATGGAGGAACATACGTTAGTAATTTGATTATTCATATTATCGAAGTTCCATGAGTTTTCTGCGTCAACTTTCTGTGATGGATTATTTTTCTCGTATTTGTGGTCAATTGCTTTCATAACTAATATAGCGGAAGTAATGCCGTGATCTGTTCTTTGAGGTTTAGCATCAAATTTTTTACCGTTGATCATCCTATCAAATATACTCTTACAATTAATCTTAATATCCCAAGAGTTCAACCTATTATTAATCTCCTCAAGGGCATTCCTTTTTTCTTCCACACCATACAGTTCCAAATACTTTATAAGGGAATTACCTCCTTTTGGCTCAAATTCAGTTTTTTTATCAAGTAGCTGGCTGTCAAAAGATGAGAAGAACTTTGAGTTAATTCTATCAGTCAATTCTAACGGGTAACCTACATCATGTAATAAAGCTGCTAATTTCCATTCAAATAAAAAATCCTGATGTTTTTCCTCTAAGTTTAATTCGATAATAAAAATATAACCTAATAAAAAAGTAATGAGGGAATGACAAACATGATCTCTTTGATATGGATCTAATTCCTTTAAATTTCTCTCAAGGTTAGCTAATTTTTCCGCTAATAAGGGTAAATCTTGTTTAGAATGCTTCTCTAAAATTTGACTCGCAATTAAAATCGCTAATTCTTGTCTTTGACGATATTCCTTTATAGGAAGAGAAAAGAACTTTCTCAAATGATCTTTTAATTTTTCAGTGTCATAATCAAGACCAGGCAAATGGGGCGTTATTTTCTCCAATATGGTGTCATTTATGCTCATATCTTACGAGTAATGATGAGAAGTATATAAAATTTATTTTAATAACGTTTTTCTAGTGCTTCCGCTATCTCTCTGCTTCTCTTTCTTATTGTGACCTCAATGACGCCAGTAGCATTAGCTACATCTCTTTGTGTTCTGGTATCTCCTGTTGTTTTGGCTGCTATGTATAGCGCTGAAGCTGTTATGGTCTGAGGGTTCTTCCCAACAAATAAAGGGTTTTCCTTTATTGCTCCAAGTATTTCAAGGGCCTGGCTTATTGTTTCATGTTTTAGCCCTAGCCTGCTACCGAATCTTGGGACAAGATCTGCTGGCTCAATTGTTTTGAGCCTTAACCCTAGTTGGTTCTTTAGCATTCTGTAGGCTTTCATTAGCTTCTTCTTGCTAATCTCGCTGTACATAGTTACTTCTAGAGGAGTTTTAGGCACGTTGTGCATTATGCAAGAGGCATACACGCTACCATATATGAGGCTCAGGTTGTCTCTTCCAACGTTTAATCCTGCCTGCACTGCTTGTTTGAAGATGACATTGGCATCTGTCATTACTAGTTCTGGTAGGCGTAGCTTTGAAGCTAATAGTTCCAAGCGTTTCTTGGCCTGTTCATAGTTCTTTTCTCTGGTGCTTAATAACCAGCTGCTTTTAATGATGCGCCCATTCTTCTTTAGGCCTCCTGCCTCTGCCAAAAAAGGTTGCTCAGCCATTTCTTTATGAGCTTCGCTAATGAAAGGCTTTTTTTCAACAGCTTTCTCTTCCAGCACCAAGCCACATATAGTGCAGACTATCTCTCCCTGCTCTTCCTCGTAGCTTACTTGTGTGTTTCCACAATCTGGGCATCTGGTTTCTGTGCTCATGTTTCCGCCTCTTTAGCTTTTCCTGCCTCAAAATACAATAGAACAGGCATAATTTTCTTTTCTGTCAATGCTTTAAGTCTCTCTGTAACTTTTGCTTCACTGAGGCATAGCTCCATCACGTAGCCAACCTCGTAATCACTAGTTTCAAAAAGGTCCCTGATCGGTCTTTTTATGTCGATTCTGCGTCTCCTGTCATTGTAAAACACTTTCCCTTTTACCACAATAACCTTTTCTCCGGTTATTATTGGCTTACTAGGAACTAACACTGTAGCACCCCCTGTCGGTTCCTAAACTGTCGTTGTACTCCTGACTTGCCAATTAGGAAAAAACTTAAAAAGAATCTTTGTCTGAATCGCAGCCCACTCCTAAAACCTTAGGAGTCTCATTCACGCCCAGCACTAGAGAGATCATGCAACCCAGTAATAGGCCTGTGGCTAGCAATCATGAAAGAGAATGTCCATTTATTGCAATTATAACTAACCATTTTTTATCCCTCCAAAGAAGTGAATAGTTGAACTTATTTATAAATACTACTGTTGCAAAGACGAAAAGATTGCGAGAAAAGCGGAAAATTAGGTTATATTATGCTTGATGACTTTTTTCCAAGGTTCTTTATCCGTCTTTTACAAGTGTTTAGATGCGTTTTTGTATGTTTATTTCTTAAAAATTTTGGCTATAAAGAATAAGGCACGGTAACTTCTAGTATTTTCTTCTTGTGGTTTTTTCAAATCTTTAGCTCTTCATCCATGTTAAAGATTGTGTTAAAAATTTCTGTAGGTATGGCTTTCTCTTTGTATATTTTGCAGTACAATATCCTGATGCCTTCTTCAGCCATAACTTGAAGATCCCCCCATATTTTACCTAAATTTAGAACCACCTCATTGATTCCGTACTTTGAAACAAGTATTGTAACTAGGAAGGTCAGTTCATTATCATTAAAATCACTTAATCTTCCCATGTCAACGGGTTTACCGCCTTTCTGTACTTTTTCGCATTCATCGATACCTTTTTTCTTTATTTGGACAGCATATTTATGCGCTATAACAATCGAAAGAAAAATTATGTCTCGTTTTCTTATACTGTATTCGCTCCAAACCTTGGCTAAAGGTTCCAAATAAGCTTTGTCTATGCTATCACTAATAAAAATGTCTCTTTTTATTATCCCCTCTTTAACATTACTATTGATAAATTCTCGTATATTTTTGGCCATAATTAAACACCTGATGTTCGGACAGTAACATTAGCTCCATCATTAACAAGAGTTAAAGCAGCACACAGATTTTCTTTTGAAGCTTTATAGATTCTATCAAATTTATCGTTTGTTGTAAACAAAATCGCCTGAGCATTTCTGAATAAATCGCTTAAACTTGTACTTGCAATCTCTAGGCTCTCTTTATCAATAGAAGAGAAAGGATTATCCATAAATACAAAAGGTAATTTATCTCGACCCCTTTTATCCATTATACGAACAAATGCAGCCATTATAATTATTCCAAAGAGTTGGTTTTGACCGCCGGTAAGATAATGTTTTGTTGAGCCTTTCTCTACAAACTTAAAATCTATGTTGTTATTATCAGTTGTTATTTTAACACTTAATTCAGAAATTTTCTTATTTTGCCCAATTAATACATTTATCTCAGACTCTAAATCGGAAGCGATGGTATTAAGTATTTCCTTATTAAAACGTTCAAATATTTTCTTAAGATATTCGCCTATCTTTATATTCTTATTGAGCGCATCCTCTTCTCCGCTTTTTTCTGAAATTCTGTCTCGCTCTTGCTTTTTTTCTTCAATAAATTCATTGTATTTTCTAATATTGTCATGGTAGGTTGTCAAGTTTCTATCTGCGTCTCGAATATCATCACTCAAAGTAGTAAATTTACTAAGCTTATTTTGATATGTACTAACATCAAATTTACCCTTCGGAAGATATTTTTCAATGTCATTTTTCTCTTTTATTATGCTTTTTCTTTCTCCTTCCAATCTTTTTATATCTTCAGCTTTCTCTTCTATTCGCCTCCTTTTTTCGTCTATTTCATTTATAATATCTGGTATACTGTGTATTAAATCAAGAAGGAAATCTAATCGTTCATCTGATTCGGCAACCTTCAATTCGGTGCAAATAGATTTCTCTTCTTTCGAATCTTTACCTATCTTATTTCCGCACACGCATGTTTTTGTTGTCAATAAATGCCTTAACAAAATTCGACGAACATTAGCGGGCAAACCCTTTACTCGCGGATCTTTTTCTACATCTTCTTTAACCTTTTGCATGATCTTTTTTCCATTTAACAAATAAGCTTCCGATAAAATATCAGTGTAATAACCAGCAGTTTTTCTACTTATTTCCGATCCCTTGTTTTTTTCATTTTGTTCAAACGTATTAAACTTATTGATTACCTCTTGCACTTCTTGCAATTTGCTCAATTCTTCTTTTAATTGATTACGTTCGGCAATAAATTCTGACTGTGCTTTCTCCTCATCTGCAATCCTTATCTCCTCATTGCGTTTCTTCTCCAAGTGTTCGGCAATTTGCACATTAATTTCAGCCAATCTGGTGTTCTGTTTAGGTATCTTACTTGATTGCCTGTACCAATCTCCTACCAAATCACCAATGGCAATGCTTGCATTTTCTATTTTTTCTATGTTAAATAGCTTTTTTAATCCTTCCTTTATTTGTAAATTGCTGTTTGTTGCCGTATGTTGCAGGTACTCTCCATCAAACAGATAAAACTGGATTAAATCTTTTGGTAGAAACTGGTCTCGAAATTTATAGTCATCAGAAATTCTTACTTTTTCTCCCGCATGGTAGGCGTTTATAGTGAAATCAGTGTCGGCTGGTTTTGATACTCCTTTGATAAAAGTGCCCACCCTCCTTATGCTCAAACTGTCAATAATATCATTTTCTGGAATCTTAATATCTATTTCTACTTCAACTGTGCATTTATCTCCGTCAAAGGCTTTTTCATTTGGAATGGGTTTTTCATCCTTCTCTTCTATTTTTGTGCCCAGTAAGAACTGTGTTTCAGTATTATAAAGACACCATCCGATTGCGTTAAATAAGGTTGTCTTACCAGCTTTTATTTCTCCCGTGGCCAAATTTATATTTCTTTTCCCCTTAGAATCAAGACCAAATCTTATTTCTGCCTTTTTATAGCATCGATAATTCTTTAATCTAATTTGTTTAATGTACATGATGCATTAAACCTCCTCGACAAGTGATTTAATCTTTTTTTTCATTTCTTCATCATCAAGATCCTTTGTTCCTAATAAAGAAAGTAACGGATATAGGTTTTGTGCTTTTCTCTTAACCAATTCCTTTAATTCAGCATCTTCCTCTCCTTTCAATTCTTGAGCTATTATAGAATATAATAATTCCAATTCTGGGCTAACTTTAATTTTATTCTCCGTCATATTTCCTCACATCATTAATAATACTGAAGATATCAATATTTAAATCTTTACTTATTTTTTCTAGTTCTTTGTAACAATCAGCTTTGTTGTGAGCTGACATACTGAAAATTGCCAATCTCTTAAATTCGCCGGTCATTATCTTTTCTTCTATTTCATTAAACTTTTTATCTCGTTGATTTTTAGTATCTGCAAGTACACAAACATCGTATATATCAGCTATTTTTTTACCTGGTGCTTTCCTTAATATTCTGCCTCTTCGTTGAATAAATTGTTTTGGATTTCCAGAACTTGAAACTAAAATGGCTCGGCTTAATTTTTTTACATCCACGCCCTCATCTAATACCTTCATTGCAATTACACAGTCTATTTTATTTTCTGACAAGTCATTTAGAATGAGTTCTCTGTCTTTATCTTTTGTGTCTCCATCAATTCTTCTGTATTCAATATTAAATTCATCCATCATATCTAAATAGTTTGAAATGTGATCATCATCTTCAAAATAAATCAGCAAAGAACTTAGTTTATTTTCGTCCTTTAGTTTCTGTAGTATTTCTCTAATCTTGTTGACTTTGTCACTTGATTTTTTAACAATTTTAGCCCTTTCCGCAAGAATTACTGTTAAATGTTCATCATCGAGTTGCCTATTTTTACCAATAAAAAAACTCTTCGCGTATTTTTTAGTGAGTTTCAGATATTCTTCAGTTTCATCCTTATCCAGATACGCGAAGAACATATGGTAATTGTAAGGGCATAACCAATCATCGCGTATTGCTTGTTTCAAAGTGTATTTGAATATAACATCTTTCTTGTTATCATGTTTAAAATAATTTAAAAGCCTGTCAGTGCCTTCAATATCAAAATATCTGATGGGTGTTGCGGTAAGCCCAAGCCGATAGCCATAATCTGCAGAAAGAGCTTTAGAAAGTTTCTTAGCTCCCAACCAATGTGCTTCGTCAGCAATAAACATTATTTTACCCTTATACTTCGGTATAATAACATCTGTAAACCATCCTTTCGAAAGTGATGCATATGCACCTATTATTATTTGATGAGCTTCATTTGAATTAACAACAGGTCTATAAATTGAATCCTTTGTTTGTTCCGAAACAATAATAAGATCCAAATCACTGGCATAATTTTTTAAATTATCTGCCCATTGTGAAACAAGTATTTGTGTAGGGCACCCAATTACGATTAATAAATTATCTTGGTGGTTTCGCGCCATTTCCTTTATGCATGAAATTGCCACGATTGTCTTTCCAGTTCCTGTGGCCATTTCAATTATTCCAGAATGATTATTCTCTATCCACTTATCAACTGCAGTTTGTTGATGATTCCATAAGGGTGGCAAAGGCTTTATTGACTTTCTAATATGCTTTTCAGATTCTCGATATGCCTTTGTAATGGTATTTCTTATTTTTTCAGGCATCTCGACAACAAGATAATCTTTTTTCTTGATTCTTCCATTCCAGAATTTATCAAAATAATCTGAGTCACTTTCCAAGTATTTTCGTTCGTCAGGCACCCAGCTCCTAAATACTTTAAATTCTTCAATATTGTCTGTTAATCCCTCATATGTTTCATTAATTGAGCCAGAAAAGCTTATCTTATCTCCTATGGAATCTGTGAAAATCCCGAATTTTAAATGAAACAATCCTTTACTTCTGCAGATTACGAATTTTATGTCCAGTCTGCCAGCTGCAATTAAGTATCCGAGAGCACGCACGTTCTCATCTACCATTAATTCTTGCAATTTTGTTTCATTATCTATATTTATCGAGTTTAGTATTTCTTCTGGCCTTTTCTTTGCGCTAAGAACAGCATCGAAATCCTCTTCTGATACTAAGTAGGAAACCAATAATTTCATATCGCCATCGTTAGAAATCATACTTGCTAAACCTTCGGCAATTAGTTTCAGAGAAGTTGAAGAATAATAAGCAGAAACTCTGCGATATGATTTGGCAATTCTGAGTACGGGGATAAAAAAATCTTTGGTGACATCTATGCTGTCAGAGTTGTACTCAATGTTCAATTCTAAATCCTTAAAAAGCATTTAGGTCACTCGTTTATTTCTAATTCATAATTGGAAATGAACAATTCTTTTCCTTTAGCCGCAAACTTTTGTTTATAGTTATTCATACCATACTGCAACTTCCACGGGTGAACATGAGCAAAGTTAAATAACTTTCTTATTTCCGGTGCGTCATCGTATGTAATTAGCCACTTATGTTGACACTTTTTCATCAAACTGGCAAAGCGTTCATGATCAAAGGCTTTGTGAAGATTACCATTTTTACCATATAGTTTTGACTCTCTGCTTGAATAATAAGGCGGGTCTAGAAAAATAAAGACATCTTTGCCTTTTTTTCGAATCATCTTTTCGTAATCATCATTTGTGATTGAGACATTTTTTAATAATCCTAGTATTCTGGATAATCTGAAAATTGATGAATTAGTGAATCTTTTTCTAAAAGACTCGTCAGAATAACCTCCCGATTCAATAAGTCCTGAGAAGGTAATCCTATTAAGTATGAAAAATCTTACGGCCCTTTGAAAATCACTTCGATTTTTATCTTCCTTTGTTAAGAAAGAGTAGAGATCTTTCCCTTCAGAATATCTTTTTTTAATTTTATTTATTTCTTGTATTAGCTCTGCTCCATTCTCTTTGCAGTATTCCCAGAATAAGTACAATTCAGTATTTATGTCATTTATCGAGAATTCGCGGTCTGGGAACTTTTGCTTTAAAGCTAGAAATACGCCACCACCGCCAACCATAGGCTCTCTATATTCTTTGAAAGAATCTGGAATGACTGCTAGAATTCTTTTTACGGCTCTGGATTTCCCACCAGGGTAACGTAGCGGACTTTTGATAAGCGCTATTTTGTTCGATTTTGATGCTTTCATTTTTTAGGCCTTTTGATTCCAACTTCAATAATCATTTTTTCCTTTAACTCTAACTTCTCAATACTTTCATTTGGCACTGTAATTATGCACGAGTTCCCTACCTTTCTTATTTTTGCGTCAAAATAGCTTTCAAACGACATAGTATATCTTTAATTATATTAAATATATACTAATATTTAAATTTTGTGCTAATCGAGCAGTAAGACCCATCATAAGAGCCAAATTATGCGAAATTCTGCAGAATTTGCCAGTATAAGAGCCAAAATTCTCCATTGAAGTGATAATCCATTTTACTTCTTGAATTGGGTCTTAAAAAATCCAGGAAGGTCTGTTCTGACTAATACCGGAATTCCAGCCGAGATTGTAGAATAGTATGGCTTGTAGTTGGTTGCGGTTAAGACTATGAAAATGTTCTTCTTGTATTTTTTTCTTGCTTCTTCAAATTTCCTCCTCAGAACCTTTTTTCTTTTATTGAAGCCTTTGCCTGTTTCGATTTCAAGATAAATTTTCTCTTTCTTTTTGTTCTGGAAGCATAGATCTGGTTTTTCAACTAGGTTGACTTCCACAACTTTTGTATATTTTATAAGCTCTTCTTTTATGTTTTGAACTAGGAAGGTGTGTTCTAAAGACTCAACTTTGTTTTCTTTAACCCAAATTTCTTCTTGTCTTGGTTTTCCTATTGGTACAAAGTAGCCTGGCCTGTATCCGTGATTGTTCAGATAATTTTTTTCTTCTAAATGGAGTTCTTTCGCATAAAATAATTCTTTATCTAGGCTTAAACTTATGTTAGTTTCAATTTTCTCATCTCTTGTAGCCTTGCTATCTCTGAGTATTTCATCAGGATTGGTTGTTATTAGCTTGTGTTCTTTTGGCGATGCCACTACTTCTAATTCTTGGTGGTCGTTATCCATGATAAGGATTCCTTTTCCTTGTATAGCTGTTAGCAGGTATTCTTTTTCCATGTTTGAGAGGTTGAACATTTTAACCACTCCATCAATTACTGCCGGCTTTTGTCTGAGCAGTAATGAGTATGAGCTATTGGCTAGGACTGCGTGTCCTGCTTTCGAGTTTACAAGGTCAGCCACGTCTTGAGTGATCAGCAACAATCCTAGATTGAATTTTCTGCAGGTCTTGACAATCTCAAAGATGTATGATGCATCTTCTGCTTGTCCTAATAAGCTCCAGGCTTCATCAATCACAAGGAGCTTTCTTTCTTTGGTTTCTTTCATTTTCATGTAAACATAGTCAAGAATCAAGAACATTATGACTGGCTTAACTTGCTTTGGCATATCTCCGATATTAAAGCATACGAAATCATTGTCAAAGTTTATGTTGCTCTGAGTATTCAGGAAGTTGAATACTCCTTCTGTGTACATGTAAAGCCTATTTATTAGGGCTCTGTAAGTGACTTTTTCCATAGGACTGGCTTCTTTATCCATTTCCATCAGAATCTTGTAAAGGTCTCCTAGAATAGGTGGCTTTCTGTCTTTGTAAGATTCTGTTGTCATTCCTTTTCTTGCATAAGTTTCATTAACAGCCTTGTCAAGAATTGATTTCTGGACTTCTGTGAGTTCACCGAACATTATCTTGAACAAGTCCATCAATGCCAGTCTTTTTTCTATGAGGTCGTGGCCCATCAAGTCCAAGGGGTTAATTATAGTTTTAGAAGTCCTGGAAATTGTTATGAGTTCTCCTTTGCACTGCTCAATCAAACCCAGATATTCTGCTTGAGGGTCAATCACCATGACC
>Ga0315286_10005046_pt1 | contig 12711 bp, 8 predicted proteins | sample YL17G10_0_MG_FD_205038 | JGI IMG/M metagenome (GOLD analysis project Ga0315286, IMG submission 205038) | Sediment microbial communities from Yellowstone Lake, YNP, Wyoming, USA - YL17G10_0 | ecosystem: Environmental > Aquatic > Freshwater > Lake > Sediment | place: USA: Wyoming | collected... | reverse complement strand
GTCTTTTCCGTAGAGCGGCTCGAGGTCCGCCACGAAACGGCGCACCGACTCGAGGTCGATGTACTCATCGCGGCCGCCGTTGATGAGACATAGCGCCTTGGGGGAGATCTGGGCGAAGCGGGGCTTCGGGTCAATCGAGCCGACCAACTCGCGAAGCCGGAGACCATAGGATGCCTTCCGCGCTTCCTGTTCGGGGCCGGGCGGAATCTTGGTCACGTCCCACCAAAAGTCCACCGCGCCGACGATGCTCGCCACGACGCGGACGCGCGGTTCGCGCCAGGCGAGGACCATGGCCGTGCTGGCGCCCATGGATACTCCCGTCGCAGCCACCCGGGACGTATCCACGTCGGAGCGACCAGCCAATGCGTCAAGGATGACGGTCACGTCCTTCGCCGTGCGAGCAATGGAGATTTGATGGACCCAGATGCTGTACTCCCCGCCCAGCGAGGCGATGTTATCGCCATGGAAGATGCCGGCGACGGAACGTTCACCGTGGAGATGGGCGTCGATGGTAATCGCGAAGATGCCACGGGCGGCGAGGTCGCGGCACCACGGTTCGAGGTTCTCTTTCGCACCGCGGAAGGAGTGCAGACAGAAAGCCACCGGGAACGGCCCGCCCGCAGCCGGATGCATGGCGACCGCCGGCACAGGCTCGTCGGGGTCGAAGCCCGGCAGACGGAGCTTCTCCCGCACCAGTCCGCCGGGCAGCTCCGTTCGCTCGAGAATCTGGATCTCGGGACGGCAGAGTTCGGCGGCGTGGTTGGTCCGGGTTTGAGACGTGAGTCTTCGACTGGGTAGCTGAATTGGCTGGTCCTGCTGCGCCAGCGCCGGAGCGGCTGCCAGCCAGAAGACAGTCAGCCTGCAGAGCAGCTCTTGTGTGGTTGGTTGGAGCGAGTTCATGGCATTCGATTTCACTCTGCCGAGTTTGAACCATGCTCTCGGCTGCCTATTCATCGAGCTTCCTCTCGCCCTCGAATTCCCAGGCACCCAAGTCGGGGCACCCCCTGCGAAGGTGCCGTCGGATATCGTCGGTCACTTCGGGCAGTGACACACCCTGGTCGAGGGCTCCAAGGGCCGCCGGGGTGAGCGCCAGATTGCCCGACGCCGGGTCCACGAAATAGCCCTCGAGCCGGCCGGCCAGATTGTGATTCGTTTGGGTTTCTCCACCGTCGAACCGGATCTCGCCATGGACCAGGTTGTTCACGATCTCCGCGTGAGCCGTGCCCGTTCCCACGCGGATACCCCGAGTCCAGTTCTGCTCCGGCCGCCAGATGCTGTTGTTGAGAACCTTGATCCGATCCGCGTGCCAAAGCTCGATCCCACAGTCCGGACCGCCGACGATGAAGTTGTTGCGGATGACGCCGTCGGCGACATAGACGAGCGGTTCGCCGGCCACGTTGGCCGTGGACTGGCCGGGATTGCCGAAGGCCACACCCCGGTCGCAGTCGATGATGAGATTTCGTTCCACGACGACCCGCCGGGAACGCACCCAGACGAAGATCGCGGCCCGCCCGCCACCGTTTCGTCCTTTGATGTTCCGAAAGACGTTGTCGCTGAAGGTCCAGTCCTCGAGCGCCATCATGTCGATGGCAGCGATGTAGTCGCCTCCGAACAGCCAGTCGGCCGGCGGGACCTTGGTATTCTCGAACGTGCAGCCACGAACCGAACCCTTCACCGCGCGGATGTTTGGATCTTGGCCCGCCGAACCCTTGATCGCGCGGACACCGATGTCCCGGAAGCGGCAGTCGTAGATGTGGATGTCCTTCGGCCCGTTCTCAGCTTCCACCTTGATCCCGTAAGAACGGCAGTCGGTGAAGGTCAGGTCGGCGATGGTGACTCCCTCGCAGCGGCCGATGTGGAGGAGGTCGTCGCCTTCAGCATGGCTGTCCCACCCCTGTCCGCTGACGGTGACCTTGGCCGGGTCCGCGGAGGCGCTGCGGATGGCGATGTTCCGCCTTCCTTGGAGAACGATGACTCGTGGCAGCTTGTAGTGACCGTCGGCCAGCAGGATCGTGTCGCCCGGCCCGACGCGATCGACGGCGGTGAGCAGTTCGTCCACCGTCGCGACGCGGATCACTTCGCCCTGGGGCGGCGGCAGGGGCGGGGCTTTGGGAAACCACGCCGGGATCGGTTGGCTGGCCGGCGCCGTCGTCCGCAGTTCACCCGCACTCGTCGTCGTCCTAGCGGTCAGGCTCGTCCCGGGTTGACCCACGGCGGTCCGCGCGCGCGCATCGCTTATCGGTTCTGTTGGCGGGAAGGAATCACCGGCGGAGCACGCGACGATCGCGACGAGCCAGGAGCGCAAGCCGAGCATGGAGGCTCTGGGCGTCACCGGCCTGAGTGTCCTGGCGGCACAGGGTTGGAGCCGGGCTTCATTCCGTCCGACCTTGGAGCACGCCGCGTTTCGAAAGCAAGCCATGAGATGGGTTGATCTTGCCTCCGGCGTGGACCCTGTCATCGTCGGGTCAACTCGAACCAACCCATCGCTCAAACCGGTGAGTGCGGAGAAGGCACACCATGAACTCTTGGATTTGCTTGGCGTTTCTCAACCGCCCCGGCTTTGCGGCGCTGTCGTCTCTGGTCATGGGCAGCCTCTTCTTGACCGTGGTTGAGGCGGCCTCACCGGAGCGAGTTGCCTGGGAAGCCGTCGGTCTGTCCGGCGGCGGCGGCATGTTCACCCCCGCCAGCTCGCCCGCCGACCCGAATCTCATGATGCTCAATTGCGACATGAGCGCCGCCTATCTGTCCGAGGACGGCGGGCGCAACTGGCGCATGGTTCATCATGCCCAACTCCGTAGCGACACGCGCTGCCGACCCGCGTTCCACCCGACGAATCCGAGCCTCCTCTTCGCTTCCTCCGGCGGACGGCTCCGGGTCAGCCGCGACCGGGGCAAGACTTTCGCGCCGATCGGCGATCTGCGAGACTCCCTTGTCGGTGAGATCGCCATCAACCCGACCGATCCGAATGTGATGCTGGTGGGCAACGGCAACGGCCGCTGCGCCCGGTCACGCGACGCGGGCCTGACCTGGCAGGTGTGTGCTGGACCGGCGGGCCGGGTGATCGCATTCCACTTCGATCGCACCCGCCAGGGCCACACGGTGTTCGCAGCGACGGACCGAGGCCTCTGGCGCTCCGACGATGACGGGGAAACCTGGGCGGAGCGGACGCAGGGCTTGCCGTGGAAGGAGGTTCAGGCGTTCGCCGGCGGCTCCGATCCGACCGCCGGCGTGGTCATGCTCTACTGCGCGATTCGGAGCAAGGAGGTGGATGGCGCTTTCAAAGGCGGCATCTACCGCTCGCGCGACCGCGGCGAAACCTGGCAGTGGGCGATGGGCTCCGGCCTGAACACCGAAACCCGGAAGGCCGACCAGTATGCCTACGATTCGGTGGCGCAATACAAGGATCTGCTCGCCACGGACGCGAAGCCGCTCACGGTTTATGCCCTCAACACGAGCACCGGTTTCCATCCACCGCACAGTGACACGGTCTATCGCAGTGACGACGGCGGCGAGACCTGGCACGCAACCTATTTCCAGGATCCACGTTTTCAGCAGTTCAATGTTGCGCATGATTACGTGACCGCGTCCACCGGCCAGTGCTTCAAGGGTGGCGAGACCCCGTTCGGCGTGGCGATCTGCAACACGGACCCCGACCGGGTAATGCTGGTTCGCAACGAGCCGCACATCACTCACGACGGCGGCGCCTCGTGGTTCGTGGGCAGCACCTATCCCGCATCCGCCCAGCAACCGAGCCCCGACACCGCCTGGGTCTGCAACGGCCTCGTCGTTACCACCACCTGGCATTACTACGTGGACCCGCATCAGACCAACCGCCACTATATCGCCTACACGGACATCGGCCTGTCCCGGTCGCTCGACGGCGGGAAGACCTGGAGGTGGTGGAACCCGAAGTCATGGGCGCCCTGGCGGAACACCTGTTACGAACTGGCGTTTGATCCGGACACGCCGGGGACCCTCTGGGGGGCGTTCTCCGATGTCCACGACATTCCGAACGACAACATCATCTCCGAGCGTCACGGCCACCATCACCCCGGCGGCATCTGCATCTCGCGTGACTTCGGCGCATCCTGGAAGGCCGAGGCGCAAGGCATCCCGGCGAAGCCGGTGACTTCCATCGTGCTTGATCCCCGGAGCGCGAAAGGCGCGCGGACGCTCTACGCCGGTGTGTTCGACGAAGGCGTGGTCAAATCCACGGACGACGGCCGGACCTGGACGCTGAAGAAGAACGGTCTGGGGCATCCAGACAACCTGCGGGTCGATCGCGTGATCCTGCACGGCGACGGCACGCTCTTCGCCAGCATCTGCGCCAAGCGATCCTCGGCCGGCGCACCGCTGATGAGCGAGGGCGTCGGGTTGTATCGGTCCCGGGATGGCGCCGAAACCTGGGAAGAAATCAACGCCTCGCAGCCGCTGCTCTACGTGAAGGACTTCTCGGTCCACCCGCGCGACAGCCGGCGCATTCTCCTGGGCGCGTGTGATGCCGGCCGGGGCGATCAGTCCGGCGGCCTCTACCTCACCGAGGACGGTGGGAAAACCTGGCGCCGCATCGGCCGGCAAGGCCCCCAGACCTTCGGCGGTTACTTCCATCCGCAGCGGGAAGGCTGGATCTACATGACGCTGACGGAGGGCGCGCCCGGCGCCGGGCTCTGGCTCACGCGCGACCACGGCCAGACCTGGGAGGCGTTCGACGAACTGCCCTTCTCGAACATCCAGCGGGTGGAGTTCAATCCGCATGACGAGACGCGCATCCACGTCACCACCTTCGGCGGGAGTGTGTGGCGCGGGCCAATTACGCCAGGCAACCAATGAAACCGACGATCCACCTGCTTCTTCTGTTGCAGCTCGCCTGTGGCTCCTCCATCGAACTGAATTCCTCCGCGGCGGAGGCCGATGTAATTCTCCACCACGGCAAGATTGTGACCGTGGACAAGGCGTTTTCCATCCACCAGGCGCTGGCGATCCAGAGCAACCGCATCCTGCAGGTCGGACGTGACGAGGAAGTGATGAAGCGGAAAGGCCCGCGCACCGAGATGCTGGACCTGCAAGGTCGGATGGTGCTGCCGGGGCTGATGGACTCGCACACGCATCCCCTCGCGGCAGCCATGACGGAGTTCGACCATCCCGTGCCGCAGATGGACACCCTCCAGGACGTGCTGGACTACATCCGCAGCCGGACGCAAGCCCTCGCCGAAGGCGAGTGGATCGTGGTGCAGCAGGTGTTCATCACCCGACTGCGCGAGCAGCGCTATCCCACGCGCGCCGAACTCGATCGCGTGGCGCCGCGGCACCCGGTGATGTTTCGCACCGGCCCGGATGCTTCGCTCAACAGCCTTGCGCTCCAACTGAGCGGCATTGACCGGGACTTCAAAGTCACCGATGGAGGCTCGGGTTTCGTGGAGAAGGATCCTCGGACCGGCGAACTGACCGGCATCCTCCGCAATTGCCGGCGGTTTGTGAAGGAACGGCCCTCCGGGAGACAACCGTCCGACGCCGACCGTGCGCGCAGACTGGTCGAGTTGTTTCGGGACTACACGGGCAGCGGCATCACCAGCATCGGCGATCGCGACGCCAGCCTGGAGGACCTGGAGCTTTACAAAAAGCTGCGCGCGGACGGCCAGTTGAAGGTGCGGGTAAGCCTCTCGCAATATATCGAAACACTTGGCCCGATGGCGGACATTCAGGCCAGCGTCCAGCGCGTGGCGGAAGATCCGCTCTTCCAAGAACGCGATCCGTTTCTCCGGATCATCGGCGTCAAGACCTACCTCGACGGCGGAATGCTGACCGGCAGCGCCTACCTGAGCCGACCTTGGGGCGTGAGCGACATCTACGCGATCAGCGACCCGGGCTATCGCGGCGTGCTGTTCATTCCCAAGGACCGGCTGGTGGCCATCGTGCGCACAGCGGTCGAAGCGGGCCTGCAGTTCACGGCGCACACGGTGGGCGATGGCGCGGTGCAGGCGCTGCTGGAAGCCTACGAGGAAGTCAACCGCACCACGCCGGTGCGGAAGACGCGCCCCTGCATCTCGCACTCGAACTTCATGAGCCGCGAGGCCGTGAACAAGCTGCCGGAGTTGGGCGTGAGCGTTGATATTCAGCCGGCTTGGCTCCACCTCGATGCGCGAACGCTGGTGCAGCATTTCGGCTACGAACGGCTCCGCTGGTTCCAGCCGTTGCGGAGCATCTTCGAAACCGGGGGGCTCGCGGGCGGCGGCTCGGACCACATGCAAAAGATCGGCTCGTTGCGCTCGTTGAACCCCTACAATCCGTTCCTCGGCATGGCCACGGCCATCACGCGCCAGGCAAAGTGGTATGACGGCGCCCTGCATCCGGAAGAAGCGCTCAGCCGCGAGCAGGCCATCCGCTTTTACACGATCAACAATGCCTGGCTGATGTTCTGCGAGGACCGCCTCGGCTCGCTGGAGCCGGGCAAGCTGGCTGACTTCGCCGTCCTGGACACCGATTTGTTGACATGTTCCGAAGACGCCATCGCCCGCGCTCAAGTGCTCAAGACCTACGTGGACGGCAAACTGGTGTTCAGCCACGAGTGATCTGGCTCAAGGAGTAGTCATCCTTGACGACGGCACTGCCGAAGTGGAGGCTGCCGCCGTGGAGCCCTGGGATGTTTTGCGGTCGCTGCGCGGGATGGTCCTCACTCCCCCGCCGGAGGCCCCCGTGGGGTCGCCGATCAACCGCCGGCTCCGACCGGGTACTGGGGCATTGTTTCTGGCGCTACTGTTCTGGGTGGGAGCGGTCGTGGCGGCCCCGGCCCGGGATGCTGCGGACCGATTCTATGAGCCCGAAGCCGTGCAAACGATCCGCCTGGAGATCAAGCCCGACGACCTGAATCGCCTGCACCGCGCCCTGCCCAGGCGAATCCATGTCCCGGCCACTTTTCGCTGGAACGAGCAGGTGTTTGACGGAGTGGGGGTTCGTTACAAAGGCAACAGTTCCTCCGGTCCAAGTTCGCCGCACAAGCGGTCGTTTCTGGTCAGCTTTTCGGAATTCAGGAAGGGCCAGCGTTTCCTCGGCTTGCGGCACGTCGCCCTGGACAACGGGATTCAATTCGGCGGCCTGTTCAGCGAACGCCTGATCACCGACGCGCTCCGCGGGCTCGGCGTGAAAGCTTCGCGCTGCAATTACGCCCAGGTTTACCTGAACGAGCAATGTGCCGGCGTTTACGTGAACGTCGAGCGTATCGACCAGTCGTTTCTCGAACGACACTTCGCCACGAGGGACGGCGTGTTGTTCAAGGTGGACGAAGGCGGTCCAGGCGCGGACCTGCGTTACCTCGGCGGCGACCCCACGATCTACCGCAAGAGTTTTGAGCTCCACGCCGGCAACGAGGAGGACGCTTTCGACTCCTTGTTGGACTTCATCCGCGCCCTGAACTCGCCCGCGGACGAGTTCAAGGATTTGTCCAAGTGCTTGGATGTGGACGCGCTGGTGAAGACCACCGCGGTGATGCTCTTCGCCGGCGCGTTCGACCAATACACGGGCTGGGGACCGCACAACTACTATCTCTATCGGAACCCGGCGGACCAGCGCTGGACCTACCTTCCATGGGATCTGGATGTTGGGTTCGCGGATAAGGCCTTCGGTCGCGTTCCTGTGTTGGAGGGTTGGCATGCCGCCTGGCCGGCGCCGGTGCCGGGTCGCCCGCTGATGGAGCGGCTGGTGTGCGACCCGGTCCTGCTCCAGCGGTACCGGGAACAAGCGAGTTCCATCCTGGAAACCTGGTTCCGGCCGGAGATCCTCATCCCCAAGCTTCGGGCGCTCTACAGGCAGATTCAGTCTGCGCTGAAAGAAGATCCGTATCCCCCGCGCCGGGTGACCGTGCCTTCCGATTCAGGATTTGAGGACGTTGTTTCGTCGATGGAGACCTTCATTCGAGCGCGTTACGCTTTGGCCCGAGCACAACTGGACTCCCCCGGGAGACGACCAGCGCCCAAGCCGATGCCATCCCCGCCCGAACCGGAGGGACCCAAACCTGGACCGTCCTCGGCTGACGCGCCCAGCGACCTACGCGCAGTCAAGGTCACCCCAGCCAGCGTCGAGTTGGGGTGGACCGATCACGCCCAAGGCGAGGTGGCCTTTGTCGTCCAGCGTTGCACCGGCGCCGAATGCACCGACTTCACCAACACCATCGGCCAGGGCGGGCAAGACATCACCACGGCGATCGATCGGGATGTCCAACCGGGAAAGACCTACTGCTACCGGGTGTATGCCGTCCTGCCGACCCCCCAAGGGCCCCGGGGGACGGGGGTTTCCAGTACCGTCACAGTCACCATCCCCGAGAACCAACGAGAGAGAAAATGACGGTCGTTGGCAATGCCGCGATTCCAACCGGTATGAAAATGAGTCAACCCGCAGTTCGAGTCGCGATCATCGCCGTCAGCCTGTTGGCGGGACAACTCACCCGCGAGGCGTTTGAAATCACTCGCGGTCCCGCAGGCGACGCGCTCTCGCACGGCGGGTATTGCCAACTCTGCGCTCTCTGGACACACTGACCTGCGATGACCAGATCACTCCTGCTCGTTCTCCTTCTCTCCTTGGCCACGGCCCCCGCCGCCACTTTCTACTGCGATCCCATCAATGGCAGCTCGCAGGGCGACGGCAGTGCCGAGCGCCCGTGGCGTACCGTCGAGGACGTCCTCCAGACACGGCTGATCCAGATCTGCGACCACAATGGCAAGCCCGCCAACCCGACTGCGCCGATCCGGGCGGGCGACACCGTCTTGCTCCGATCCGGCTGGCATGGAGTCATCCGCATTACGTCATCAAGAACAACTTCGTCAGCGCCCGTGACGGTGATGACAACCACGACGACGGCATCCAGGCTTTCCTCTTCAACGTCGGGACCGGCACCGTGCGCGACGTGGTTTTGCGCGGGAACATCGTCATCGCCCGTGAGACGGACGGACTCCCGTTCCTCAACGCCCTCCAGGGCATCGGCTGTTTTGACGGGCCGCTGGTTCATTTCCTGGTCGAGAGCAACGTCGTGTGCGTGGATCATTACCACGGTATCACCCTGGGCGACGCCCAAGGTTGCACCCTCCAGGACAACGCCTGTTTCAGCCGCTGGCCTGGCCGCGCGCGGCCCTGGGTCATGCTCGGGCAGAAGAAAAATCAGGCGGCGGGCAACACGGTCCGGAACAACGTCGCCCACAGCTTCGATTTCAAAGCGGACGCGGAGGTCAAAGCGGAGAACAACCAAGTGGTGACCGAGGTCGTCTTCAACCAGAAGCTGAGCGCGTTGGCGGCGTTCATCGACGAGAGATTCGGCCAACTCCACCCCACCGCCAAGCGGCCAAGGCTTGAGGCAAAGCCGGCACAACGGTGAGCCCTCGGCGCGGCGTTGAACAAAGCCTGTTTGTGGGGGAAGGGGAAACCGGGTCCCTCTGCGCCCGCTTGAGCAATCCCGCGGCGTCCAGCCTTGAACTCCCCTGGGGGTCCACGTACTCTCCCATCATGTCCGAGGTGAGAATGCGTGTCCGTCAGGCGCAATGGTTCCTCTGGACCTGGCTGGCGGTTGCCCAGGCCTCCGCCGACATGACCTGCGAGGTGAAAGAACTTTCCGGGCAGGCCGTGCAAGCGGCGACCGATGCCTTGGTGTTTGAGGCGATCGACGGGCTCACCCTCCGTGACGTGGAGGTCGATTGGGATCGCGAGAAGCCGGAGCCCAAGTGGGGCAGTGCCTTGGTCCTCCGCGACGTCTCGAATCTCATACTGCAGGACTTTCGCGGGCAAGCTGGACGACCGGATGGCTCTCTCCCGGCTGTCCGGAGAGAAGGAGTGACGGAGCGGCCGGCCGGCCAGTGAGGTTGTGGAAGAGCGCTCGCGCAGTGGCTGGGCGGGCTCCCAACGCCCTGGTCGGGAGTCGGCGGAGGTCCGTCCTGCGTGCCGCCGATCTCAGACGCGCGAGCCAGACGCCCCCGCTTTTTGGGATTCCGTGTGTCGGCGGGCACGCTCTCTTTCTCTGTTTGCCAGGGCCAGATCCGGAGGATAGGACGAGCTGTCGGATGACGTAGATCGGCCGCGTGAGCGGGAATGAACCTGATTACGGTGGGACCGGCTAGCCCGTTGGATGAGGTCTGGCGGATGACGCGGCTCGAATGTTGGTCGAACTTTTTGGTTCAACGCCGCCGTCGGCGTGCTATTGTGCCAGCGATGCCTGAGACCTTCGCCCAGTATTTGGAGAAGTGGCTGAAACAATCCACGGCTCAAGGATTGAACAACCCGCTGGTCAAGATGCCGGTAAAGCGGTTCCGTCCTCTGCAGGCTTTCGAATTCCAGTCCATCTCCAGCGGAGGCACGCTGATCATAGGCACACTCGCAGACCCGATCGCGCGCAATCTCTACAGGAACTTCCAGAACCGCATCCGCGAGCGCGGCGAGCATTGCGGGTTTATCTGCTCCGGTGCTGTTGAGATAACTATTGCGGGTGGCGTCGGCCAGCAGCCACGCGCGGCCCTTTTCCCGGTCTGCCTCAAACGTACTTCTCTTCAAACCAGCGGAGACAAAATCAAGGTCACGGTCTCCGAGGACGAGACTTGGCAATTCAATCCCGTGCTGGAGGCTCATCTTCGTGGTTTCGGCATCCGAATCGCCCCCGGACTGGCGGACAATCCAGAGCAAGCGACCAATTGGGTGAAGGCGCAACTCGGGAACCGTGCGTCCCAGGTCCGGCCAGACAGCTATGTGGGGCTTTTCAGCAGCCAGCAGATGGTTGTTCAGCAGCGCCTGACTGAGCCACCGCTGAGGCAGGCTTTGGCGCGCAACGCTGTCGTTCAAGCCAAGATTGACGGCAGCAAGGTGGCAGCGGTCGAGTTAGGTGAGATCACGGACGACGGGCTTGAAGAGCTTGGGCTGGTTCTGCCCTGTGACGACAGCCAACTGCGCGTGGTCCAACTCTCCGAGCAAGGCTGCTGCTTGCAGGTGGAAGGCCCACCCGGCACCGGCAAGTCGCAGACCATCGCCAACATTATCAGCAACGCGGTTTACCACGAGCGGAGTGCCTTGCTGGTCTGCGACAAGAAGGCGGCCATTGTTCAAGTCGAGGAGCGTCTGACTAACTGCGGTCTCAAGCCCGCGCTACTGAATCTCCATGACGAGGACTTGGACAAGCGCGAGTTCCTGAAGCAGGCAACCGATAAGTTCCCGACGGACATTTTTGCCTCTGGCCGAGCGCCGGCTGCCTACCCCTTTGAACAGTTGCACGAGACTCGAAAGACGTTGAACGACCGGGTGAAGTTCGGTCGCGCGACAGCGCACCCCTCCTTGCAGGTCACGAAGCGTCAAGCTCTGGCTGGGATGATTCAATTGCGGAAGGAATTGAAGCGGGTGCCGAACATCCCGATCGCGAACTGGCAGTCGCTATCCAAGGAGCGGCTGGCCAAGCTCCTCAGTTCGCTGGCCGAATGGCCGGGACTGGCAGCGGTTCTCAGCGACCTGGACAACGTCTGGAACAAGGTACGATTTGAAACCTTCGACGAGAAACCAGACGCCGTCAACGAACTCCGGGACCTCGTGCAGCGAGCTCTGGCCCAGCTTGAGTCGTTGGACGAGGTGCGCGAATGGGCTGCCTCCTTGGGAATCGAACTGCCAATGAAGTCGGACGCGGACGTGACCGACGTTCTTGCGCTGGTCGAGACGGTCATCAAGAGGCCGGCCTGCCATCCGAAGTTGGTCGGCAACTCGGACCTCAGCCTGTTGGAACTGGAGACTCTCGAAGCTGTTTGGAAACAACGCGACGCGTTGGTCGCAGCCCGACACCCCGTTCCGTTGACAGAGGTTTGCTCCCACGACGCAGAGCGGGAGGCGAAAGGTTTGGTCGAAGATGAGCGAGTGGAGTCGTGGGATGAACTGTCACGCCGGGCGGTCTATCACACGGAGCGCCACACAGAGATTTCCCGGAGCCAAGACTGTTACTTGAGGCTCTGTGACCAAGTCGGCCTCGTCTATTCGCCGTTGCTGAAAGTGCGCCGGGCGCAACTCCAGGCCGTGCTGGGTTTGGGTGCCTTCGGAGGCCTGATTCCGCGTGCCTGGTGGGACGCCTCCACCAATCCCGTTCTGCTGGTCAACGGCTGGGTTGGCAAGCTGCGCGCCTGTATCAGCCATTCAAAAGCGGCCCCTCTGCCTTTGCACTTCGTCGCGCTGGAACGTGTGGCTTCAACACATTGGCAGCATGTGGAAGCGATGGCAGAGCATGGCTTCAACATGGTGAGTTACTGCCTGAAGTTCGTGGACGATCGCAAGTGCAAGTATGCGCTTCGGCAGGCATATCCGAGCATCCCGGTTCGTGGGTTCAAGCAGTGGCGTGAAGTCACGCTGCACGCGGTTACCGCACAGGGCATGGTCAAGTCGCTGCGAGCCGATGCTCAAAGCCATGCGGCACTCAAGCAGTTGACTGAGAATTACCTCGCCATCGCCCATGAGGCTGTCGATGGCGCCAAACACTTCCTGAAGCATGAAGACGTGGAGCGACTCCAGAACGCCGCTTCGCTCGTCGAACAATGGCGGGCCCGCAATGACCTCTTTGAGGTGAGCAGCGTCCACTGGCAAACCTTCTGGGAAGCACCAAACCCGAGCATCTTGTCGCAGGTCGAAGCCCTGCTCTCAGAACTCGATACGCTCGCCCTTCCAGACAAGCGTTCCGACAACCTGGAGGAGGCACTGAAGTTCTTTGAACAG
>Ga0315286_10005044_pt1 | contig 12712 bp, 10 predicted proteins | sample YL17G10_0_MG_FD_205038 | JGI IMG/M metagenome (GOLD analysis project Ga0315286, IMG submission 205038) | Sediment microbial communities from Yellowstone Lake, YNP, Wyoming, USA - YL17G10_0 | ecosystem: Environmental > Aquatic > Freshwater > Lake > Sediment | place: USA: Wyoming | collected... | reverse complement strand
TGCGCTCGAGGCGCTCGGCGTTGGTTTTGACCTGGGTCCCCAAGATGTTGCGGCCCGCGGCAATTTCTGCTCGGTGGACGCAGCGGGGGTGTTGACGGACCGCCGCGCGGGACGTATCCCGACTGCTGTCGCCGTGGAACTGGCGAATCTTCTTCGGACCATCAGGATTGACGGCGTAGAGTTCTTTGTTGAGACGGTCAAGGAGCATCGTTTTGCCTTCGTGATGCGTGGCTCTGAATTGGGTGATGCCTTGACCGAAACTGATCCGCACAAAACCGGAGTACCCCCGCTGGGAGTGCGCGCGCTCACGCCGGATTCCGAAAAAGCGGCCCGAGTCGCAAATCAATTCGTCGAACAGGCGCGCATGTTGTTGGCAGACAAGACCACCGCAAACATGATTCTGCTGCGCGGTTTTGCCAGGTTTCCTGGCATGCTGACGTACCAGGAATTGTTTGGACTGCGCGCTGCAGCCGTTGCGGTGAACGGAATGTATCGTGGGGTGGCGAGATTGGTCGGCATGACAGTGTTGAACGTGGACGGCGATACGCTTGCGGATGAGTTTGCGACCCTGGAGAGGAATTGGAACGGCTTTGATTTCTTCTACCTGCACGTCAAGCAGACCGACACCGCCGGCGAGGACGGCGACTTTGCGCGCAAGGTGCGTGTCATCGAAGAAGTGGATGCACTGATGCCGCGCTTGATGGCGCTCAAGCCGGATGTAGTCATCGTCAGCGGCGATCATTCGTCGCCGGCAGTGCTCAAGTCACATAGCTGGCACCCGGTGCCGACCCTGCTGTACTCCAAGTACGTCCGCTCAGACGGCATCGCTGCCTTCGGCGAACGCGCCTGCGCGCGTGGCAGTCTCGGCCTATTGCCGGCGAAGGACGTGATGCCGATTGCGTTGGCAAACGCGCTGCGCATTACCAAGTTTGGCGCATAGTGCGTTCCATGTTGCCACAAATGGTGTCCGATGGTGCCTTGTCCACGATGTGGGCCATTGGCCGGTTCCAAAGCCTGGCCGACTTTTTCGCGGCTGGAACAGGGCTGGGGTTCGCCCGGTTTGAGTTGAATCACGCCATCAATTCGGCCATGCTGGAGGGTCTATCGTTGAATGGCAGGATCGCCAGCATCCATGAACCCTGCCCGGCTGACGTCTCGGCTGTGGCGCTCAAGGAACGCAACTGGCTCGTCTCTGCGCCCGACGAGGGGAACCGGCGACAGGGAGTGGCTGCCGTTCGACGAAGCATTGACCTGGCGCACAAACTGGGCGTCCAGGTGGTTATAGTGCATCCAGGGCGGGTGGACATCGACCCGGCCCTGGAATCAACGCTAGTCCACCTCTATGATGAGGGCAAGTCCGATAAGCCCGAATATGCTCATGCCAAAGAGCGATTGGTGACAGCGCGTGCAGCCCAGGCCAAAGTCAACATGCGCTCAGTCCGCCGCAGCCTGATCGAGCTGGCCGAGGCTGCCGCTCAGATGGGAGTCCGGTTGGGGCTGGAGAACCGCATTCACTACTATGAGATCCCTTTGCCCGATGAGCTTGACGACTTGCTCGAACTGGGTTGCGGAGAGTGGGTCGGCTACTGGCACGACGTCGGTCACGCTCAAGTTCTGCAGCACATGGGCTTTTGGAGGCATGAAGAATGGCTGCGCCGCTTCGCCGGACCGCAAGGGCGCGTGATCGGCGTCCACCTGCACGATGTTGTCGGCCTCAGGGATCACCTGGCTGCCGGGTTGGGCCAGATGGATTGGGACATGGTAGCCAGGCATCTGCCGGCGAGCGCGCTGCGCACGTGCGAGTTTCAACCTTTCAACTCGCCTCAAGAGGTGGCCGCCGCGGTCAAGTGGCTGGTTGAAAAGGGGTGCTGCGAATATCAACCATTGAACCTGCCTGCCCAGGTATGGGAGGTCTAGGGAGGGAGTGCCCCTATTGTCATCACAACGACTACAAGGTTCGCTGATGTCTGCATCGAACGCTTCATGCGGTCCAGACGTGTTTTCTGCGATCCTGTATGAAAAGATGAAGCGGATCAACAAGGGCATAGAGGAATTGGAACTCTATGAATTCCGCTATGCACTCGACAACCTGGTTCCTGAGAACGGGGGCTGGGCTTGTGTAGAACTGGACACCAGGGAAGAAATCGAAAAGCGGATCAACAATAGCAGTTTCTATGGCGCCATTCAGCTCAGGCCTCGGGTCGACGACAGGATTGTGCTGGATGAGAACATTGTTCGACTGACGAACATGCTTTTCGTGGGTCTGGTCACGGAGAAATATCCAGAGGACTGGGTTAGAACGCACTTGTATTTCGACGTAAGAGGGTTCTACTTTCTGCATCGGACGGTCTATTTCACCGACAAAGTGCTGGCGCACTTGGGCGGCAAGCCGTTCAAGAGTTTCGAGCAGAGGCAGAAGCGGTTTGAGCGATATCAGGGCGTTGGCTACAGAGAGTTCAAGGAAGCGAATGCAGAGACAGATCAGGCCTTCATAGAGAGTGTGCACAAGCTTATCTCTGCCAGGGAAACGCCAATCCTCCTCGCTATTGCCGGGCCTACGGCGGCTGGCAAGACCGAGATCGTCGAACGTCTGCGCAGTTCTTTTGAGCACAAGGGTAAGCAGGTCACCTCTATTGAATTGGACAACTTTCTTACCGACAGAGACTATCGGGAGGAGACGGGCATCCATTCTCTGGGCAAGGAGGCCATCCACTTTGAGCTATTCAAGCACAGCCTTGAAGACATCAGTCGTGGGCGTAAGATAACCATCCCCAGATACGACTTTGGCTATGCCACCTCAAGCCACGATCTGGACGGCATCTTGAAGGCGGGCTGCACGCCGCTTGAGATTGAGCCGGCCGACATCATTTTCATTGAGGGCAATTTCCCATTTCTGCTACAGGAGGTGACTCATCTCATAGGGATCAAGGTGGTGTATCTGACCGATGATGAGATCAGGCTGAAGCGGAAATGGAAACGCGACATTGACTATCGAAAGAAATACGAGCCTACCTACTTCCGCAACAGGTTTTTCAGGGACCAGTTCTTGATGGCCCAGAAATGCTATCTGCCGCAGATGCAAGTGTGCGACATTGTCGTTGACACCAGCGGCGCAGCCATCTGGGCAACGCCCGAAATTGCTAAAATGCTGGGTCCAGGATAAGATAGGGAGGAAGCAGGTTTGGCATGCCTTTCTTGTTGATCGTCATCATCGCGATTGCATTGATATTCGACTTTTTGAACGGGTTCCACGACTCGAGCAACATCGTGGCAACCATGATATCGTCGCGCGCCCTGTCGCCACGCGTTGCCATGGGCATCGTCGCCGTCGCCGAGTTCATTGGCCCCTTCCTTTTCGGCGTCGCCGTCGCTACCACCATCGGCAGCGAGGTGGTGGACCCCGCAGCCATCAGCAGCGCCGTGATCATCGCTGCTCTGACCAGTGCCATCCTGTGGAACATCCTCACCTGGTACTTTGGCTGGCCGTCCAGCACTTCCCACGCCCTCATCGGCGGCTTGATCGGCGCCGTGGGCGTGGCAGAGGGCCTGTCCACACTCCGCCTGGCCGGGTTAGAAAAGGTGCTCATTGCCCTATTCCTCTCGCCCATCCTGGGCCTGGTGCTGGGCTTTCTGGTGCTCAAGCTGATCTATTTCCTGGCGCGCGGGGCGACGCCCGACATCAATACCGTCTTCAAACGTGGGCAACTGGTCACCGCGCTGGCTTTGGCTTTGAGCCACGGCACCAACGACGCGCAAAAGACCATGGGCATCATCGCCATGGCCATGGTCACCACGGGCTTTACGACCCGGTTCCAGGTTCCCTGGTGGGTCATCGCCCTGAGTGCCAGTGCCATTGCCCTTGGTACGCTTGTCGGCGGCTGGCGGCTCATTGAGACGCTGGGAGCCAAATTCTACAAGATCCGGCCCGTGCACGCCTTTGGCTCGCAGTTGACCTCGGCCAGCATCATTCTGGGCGCCGCGCTAATCGGCGCGCCGGTGAGCACCACCCAGGTGGTAAGCTCGGCCATTATGGGCGCCGGTGCTGCCGACCGCGTGTCGAAGGTGCGCTGGACTGTTGCCCGCGACATTGCCGTGGCCTGGCTGCTGACCATTCCGGTCTCGGCATTGGCGGCGGCCGGACTGTATCTCATCGTACACCTGTTCATCAAGAGCTAAAGCTTGCAGGGCAAGGGTTTGCCTTGCCTCCGCACGAGGAGAGGCTGTTTGGGACTGAAAGAGTTTTTCAAACCGAAACAAGACCGTTTTCTGCTGCTGCTCATCCAGCAGGCCGAAAAGACGCTGCAGGGCATGGTCGCCCTCGAAGCGTACATGAAAAAGGCCTCCGAGAAGCAGGCGGCGTCCGTTGTCCAGGCAGAGAAGGAAGCCGACGAGATCCGTCGCATCTTGATCGACGATCTGAACCGGACCTTCGTGACGCCCATCGACCGCGAAGACATCTTTGCCTTGTCGCGGTCCATCGACGACGTGATGGATTATGCCTTCAGCACCGTGGAGGAGATGCAGATCCTGGAGGTGCTGCCCAATGACTTTCTGCGGCGTATGGTTTCCTTGCTCCATGCCGCCGCCAACGAGATCCACCTGGCCATGCTGCGCCTGAAGGACAACCCCGGTGTGGCCAGCGAGCACGCCTCGCGCGCCAAGGCGTTGGAGAACCGGGTCGAACGGGTGTATCGCGAAGCGCTCGCCGATCTGTTCTCGGGCCCCGAAGACGTCCACCAGGTTATGCGCATGCTCAAGCTCCGCGAGATCTACCGCCATTTGAGCAACTGCGCCGACCGAGGCGACGCCGCGGCCAACACCGTCCATGATATCGTCGTCAAGATGACATAATGACACCCTATGACGTCGCCTTTATCGGCGCCTACACGCAAGATACCATCGTGTCCAGTACGGGCACGCGAGTCGTCGACGGCGGTGCCTTCAACTACGGCGCTCACGCTGTGGTGCGTTTGGGCCCGCGCGTCGCCGCCATCACTCGCCTGGCCCGGCAGGACTGGCACGTGGTCGATAGCCTCTCTGCCCTGGGGATCGATGTCCTCGCCGAGGCCACGCCGCACTCGACCTGCCTGCGGCTGGAGTACCCCAGCTCCAACCCGGACGAACGCGTCATCTATGTCACCAGTATGGCCGGCGCGTTTACTCCCCAACAGGTCGCCGGCGTCCAGTCCCAGGCCTACGTCGTCGGCGCTTCATTCCGTGGTGAGGTAGGTCTGGATGTCCTCCAGGAGTTGGCGGCGACGGGAGCCACGATCGCCGTCGACGCGCAGGGGTTTGTACGTGTGGCTCGAGATGGCAGGCTGACCTTTGATGCTTGGCCGGAGAGAGAACGGATCCTTGCACACGTCGACATCCTCAAGGCCGATGCCGTGGAAGCCGGGATCCTGACCGGCGAATCAGACATCCATCGCGCAGCGCGCGCCCTTGCCGCACTCGGTCCCCGCGAGATCGTTCTGACGCACCGCGACGGCTTGCTGGTCCGTTCCGCTGACCAGTTCCACGAGGCGCGTTTCTTCCCAACCAGCATGGTAGGTCGCAGCGGCCGCGGCGACACCTGCCTCGCCAGCTACGTGGCCCGCCGGCTCACCGCCTCCCCGGCCGAGGCCACCATTTGGGCGGCAGCCGTGACCAGCCTCAAGATGGAGGCCGAGGGGCCTTTTCGCCGGGACGTCGGTGACGTGGAGCATCTGATCCAGCAGCGATACTAACTCCCCAATTGCTCGGAGGCAAGGATGGCAGAGATCAAGATCGTCTGCAAAGAGAATGGTTCGGTGCGGATCTTGGCGCAAGCCACGTACCTGGGTGCCGAGGGCCACTAGCAGGTCACGCCTGGCGAAGGGTTCTCCCTGCGCCGCTGCAGCGGCTCGGCCAACGAGCCCTTCTGTGATGGGACGCACCGGGTGAACGGCTTCCAGGCACCCCTCGTGGAGTTGACGCTGGTCGAAAAGGGATGAATGACTCCTCTGAAAAAACTCCGAGACGACCAAGTCGATAGGGCCAATGCTCCACTTTGAGGCTTGAAATGGCCTGCATTCAGGGAACGCACCACAAAAGTGGGCATGAGAGAGCATTCGCCCCCCACTATCTGGGTGCAGAGCACCTTTTTTCAGGGGAGTCATGAATAGACTTCCAATGTCTGCCAGACATCGGAAGTCTTGTGGTTGCTCAAGCCCCCGAAGGTTTCCGAAAACCCCTTACGGTCTTTTCGCTATTCTTCTCCCAAATACGCCTTGCGCACCATCTCGTTCTTCTGAAGGGCCGCGGCCTCGTCTTGCAGAACAATGCTCCCCGTCTCCAGCACGTAGCCCCGGCTGGCCACCGACAAGGCCACCAGCGCGTTTTGCTCTACCAGTAGGACGGTCGTGCCCTGGCTGTTGATCTCCCTGACGGTGTCAAAGATGGCTTCTACCAGCACGGGTGCCAGGCCCATGGAGGGCTCGTCCAGCAAGAGCAGCCGGGGGCTGGCCATCAACGCCCGGCCCATGGCCAGCATCTGCTGCTCCCCTCCCGACAAGGTGCCGGCCACCTGCCGGTGGCGCTCCTTCAGACGGGGAAAGAGGGTAAACACGCGCGCCATGTCGCGGTGGATGCCCTCTTTGTCCTTGCGAGCGTAAGCACCCATCTCCAGATTCTCGGTCACGCTCAACCGGCCAAACACCCGCCGGCCCTCGGGCGACTGGGCCACACCGCGCATGACGATCTGGTGTGCGGGCAATCCATGGATTGGTTCTCCATCCAGGACGACGGTGCCGCTGCGGGGGTGCAACAGGCCGCAGATCGTATTGAGCGTCGTGCTCTTGCCCGCCCCGTTGGCGCCGATGAGGGTGACGATCTCCCCCTGCTCGACGTGAATAGACAGGCCCTTTAGGGCGTGGATCGCGCCGTAGTAGGTGTGAATGTCGTTGACTTCCAGCAGTGCCATGTTACGCCACCGCCCCCCTTCCCAGGTAGGCCTCGATCACCTTGGGGTTGCGCTGGATCTCAGCCGGCGTCCCCTCGGCGATCTTTTCCCCATAGTCCATGACCGTGACCGTCTCGGAAATGCCCATCACCACCCGCATCTGGTGCTCGATGAGCAGGATGCTCAAGCCCAGCTCATCGCGCAACTGGCGGATAAAGGCCATCATCTCCCGCGTCTCGGCCGGGTTCATGCCGGCGGTGGGTTCGTCCAGCAGCAGCAAGGCGGGCTTGCTGGCAAGCGCGCGAGCGACCTCCAGACGTCGCTGCTGGCCGTAGGGCAGGTTCTTGGCCATCCAGTCGCCGCGTCCGGTGAGCCCCACGAATGCCAGCAGGCGTCGCCCTTCTTCGACCGATTCAATCTCCTCGCGCTTGACACTCTTCGGACGCACGATCGCACCAAACAGCCCGGCCTTCGTGCGGGGATGCTCTCCCACCATCACATTCTCGATGACCGTCATGTTGTTAAAGAGCCGGATGTTCTGATAGGTGCGGGCAATGCCCAGCCGCGTGATCCGGTCGGGCAACATCCCCTCCACCGGACCACCTTTGAACAGGATCGTCCCCTCTTCATGGTGGTAGAAACCAGTGACGCAGTTAAAGAAGGTCGTTTTGCCCGCGCCGTTCGGCCCGATGACGCTGTGGATCGATCGCTCCTTGATCTCGACGTCGAACTGGTTGACGGCGGTCAAGCCGCCAAAGCGTTTTGTGACCTTTCTTGCTTCAAGGATCGCCATGTCCCCTCCTATTCACCTGCTCCCGCTTCCGCTTCGTGCAACTCCAGTTTGCGCCGCGCCTCTGGTACCAGGCCTTCGGGCCGGGTGAGCATCATCAACACCAGCGCCGCGCCGAACACCAGAAGCCGGTACTCCGCAAACTCGCGGAGCAGCTCGGGCAGGCCAACCAACGCCACGGCGCCGATCACCACGCCGGGAATGCTGCCCATCCCCCCGACGATGATCACCGCCAGCACGTTGATCGAGATCAGCAGGGTAAAGCTGTGCGGGTAGATCGACCCGATCATGGTGCCAAACAGCGCGCCGCTGAGGCCTGAAAAGCCGGCGCCTGCCGCAAAAGCCAGCAGCTTGGTGCGCACCAGGTCGATGCCCATGGCCTGAGCTACATCCTCATCCTCGCGCAGCGCCATCCACGCCCGGCCCAACCGAGAATCCTTGACGCGGATGGCGACAAAGGCCGCGATCAAGCAGCCAGCCAGGATCACGTAATAGAGAGACCCAGGGCCCTCAAACGCCAACGGTCCGATAACCGGCCTGGGGATGCGGGTGATGCCGTTCGACCCCCCAATGAACGGTTTGAGCCAGTCAGAGAGAGCCACGATGCGGATGATCTCGCCAAACCCCAACGTCACGATGGCCAGGTAATCGCCACGCATCCCCAGCACCGGAATGCCGAGAATGACGCCGGCCAGGACGCCCACGAGGACGGCGAAGGGCAGGGCGCCCCAGAAGCTCAGGTGGATCCCGCCGAGCCATCCGATTTCCGGCGAGGTAAGGACGCCCATCGTATACGCGCCCAGGGCGAAAAAGGCCACGTAGCCCAGGTCGAGCAGTCCGGCAAAGCCCACGACGATGTTCAGCCCCAGGCCCAGCAGAACGTACAGCCCAACCAGGTCCAACACCTGGCTGGGGTACGATCCGGCCAGTGGCAGGAGCAACACCACGAGCGCCACCAGGCTCAACCGGCTGATGTTGTACGCTCGCCGTCTGCGTGGAGATAGGCCGGCGATTCGCTGCCTGACGCCGCCTCCGAAGGTGCTCCACACGTAGCTACCTGCTGCGCCGAGCACGAAAACGATTACTGCACTGAGAAGTGTCAGCCCTCGTTGGGCAAAGAAGGCACTGGCCAGAATGGACAACGCCGGGATGAGGCCCAGCCCCAACACCAAAGCTCGCCGCAGGCGATCCGGCAGGACAAGAATGCCCGCTACGAGTGCCCCGAGGACGATGCCCAGCCCCAGGAGGGCAATGACGCCGGGGATCAGGGGCAAGCCCAGAGTGAGCAGGTTGAAGAGCGTGGGTGTTGCCCGAAGAAAGACCGAGCGCAGGTCGATCCAGGTGCCGAACAGCACCAGGACGGTCAGGAAAGCGCTGATGAGCAATCCGGTCACCGCCCCGCCTGCGATCAGCCGCAGGCGGGGGATGGTACCCCCCGAGCCGGCGGCCATCCGGCGCACTGCGAAGGTGACGAAAAGCACGTAGGCGAGCAGCACCAGAGTCTGCCCCAGGGACAGGATGGGATAGATCATGGCCCGACTGTTGGAGGATTCGACGATGCCGATCAGGCACATCAATAGGGTGACGATGCCTCCCAGCAACCCGAACCGGATGGCAAGAGGCAAGGCTTGGCGGGGTTTCGCTTCCATAGCTTGCACCTGTTTCGATCCTTTCTCTGGCCGCTTACGCCTTCTTGGCCGCCAGGCGCTCGCCCAGGATGCCGGTCGGCCGGAAGATGAGGATCAACACCAGCAGGATAAAGGCCAGTGCATCCTTGAGTTGGTACGGAGCCGGGATTCCCAGGCCATTCAGCACCAGGGTGGGGAACAGCGATTCGGCGATGCCCAGGAACATGCCGCCCAACATGGCGCCGACGGTGTTGCCGATTCCGCCCAACACGGCAGCGGTAAAGGCCTTGATGCCGGGAAAGAAGCCCATGTCGAACTTTACCTGGCGAAAGAGCAGTGCGTAAAAGAACCCGGCTGCGCCGGCCAGTGCCCCCCCGACCATAAAGGTGATGACGATGATCCGGTCGACGTCGATGCCCATCAGCGCTGCCGCATCCTTGTCCTCGGACACGGCCTGCATCGCCTTGCCGGTCTTGGTCAGGCGTGCAAAGACGTACAGCACACCCAGTATCACCACCGCCGCGACGATCACCACTGCCTGGGGTTTGAGGATGTCGGCGCCGAGGATCCTCCAGGTGCCTTTCAGGACATCGATGTCGGGATACCCTTTGACGTTGGATCCAAACAGGCCAAGAAAGGTATACTGAAGGAAGTAGGATGCCCCGATGGCGGTGATCAGCGGCACCAGGCGGGGAGCCCTGCGCAGCGGCCGATAGGCGATCCGCTCCAGGAGCACGGCAATGACCAGCGACACGGTGATCGCCACCAGCAGGACAATGAGCAAGCCGAGAATCGTAAAGCCCCACCCGCGGTCGAAATAGCCGGCCTGGTTCAGAGCAGACGCTACAAAATAGCCGATGAAGGGTCCGGCCATAAAAACTTCGCTGTGGGCAAAGTTGATCATGCGCAGGATGCCGTACACCAGCGTGTAGCCCAGCGCGATCAGGGCATAGATGCCGCCTTGGGCGACGCCGTAGATGATCAGGTCCACCCATTGCCTGCCGGTGTAGTCGGACGTGGCCAGGGTCGCGATCGTACCATACACCACGACGGCCAGGATGGCCAGCCCGATGAGCCACATGAACAGCATCGTCCCGGAAACCCGTCTTCGCAGGCGTTGAAGCATAGTGGTTCTCCCGTGGGGTATCGCGCAGGGGCGAGCATGAGTGCCCGCCCCTGCTGGTTAGTGTGTGTTCAGACGACTACCGTCTGCACGCTAGTCAACATTCGGCCAGGAACTAGGGCCAGATCTTCTTCGGGTTGCTGTCGGCAGCCGCACCAGGGTTCCAGGTAGCCGGATCGGCGCTCATGCACTGGTAGACCGCGATCTTGGGGTCGGCGCAGTCGCCGGTCGCGCTGCAGGTCAGGTTGCCGGTCAGGCCCTTGTAGTCCTTCGTGGCGGCCATGGTGTCGTGCAGTGCCTTGCGCGGGATGAGCAGCGAGCCGTCAGCGTTCTTGATCGCGACCTTTTCGATGCCGGCAAAGATGATGTTGGCCGCATCGTAGGCGTGGGCGTGGAACGGGGCTTCCGGCTTGATGCCGTACTTGGTCTGGTGCTTCTTCAAAAAGTCCCCGTAGCCGGCACCAAAGGCCGAAAAGTCCGGGCTGGACCAGTTCATGCCAAGAACCGCATCGCCCGCAGCCTTGAGCAGGTCGGGAGAGAACGTGCCATCGGCGCTTGCCAGTTGGACGTTCTCCATGCCCGGGACCTGTTTGGCCTGCGACGTGATCTGCGCGCCGGCGCCGATAAAGATCGGGTAGTAGAAGAACTCTGGCGCGGTGGCTGCAACCTTGGTGAGCATGGGCTTCATGTCGGTGTCAGTTGGCGAGATCGCTTCCTGGGCGGTGATGGTGCCTCCCAGCTTCTTAAACTCCTCGGCGAACACCTGCTGCAGCCTGTCCGCGTACAGGCTGCCGTCGTGGCAGGTTGCTGCCTTTTTGATGCCTTTCTCCCAGGCGTACTGGGCCATTTTCGCGCCCTGCACCATGTCGTTGTGGGCGGTTCGCATGTAGCACCAGTAGTCAGCCGGCCGGTCCGCTGCCGTCAGGTCCGGAGCGGTGTTGGAAGCGGAAATCATCGGGATGTCCTGCTTGCACATGATGGCCAGGGCAGCCCGGGCCTCGCTGGAGCAACTCGTGCCGACGACTGCGGCCAGCTTCGGGTCGGCGGCCAGCTTGGTGGCTGCCGTCTGTCCGCCCTCGGCGTTGCACAAAGTGTCCTCGCCGATTAGCTCGATCTTGTGTCCCAGGAGCATGCCTCCCTTGTCGTCGATGGCGATCTCGACGCCTCGCTTGGTGTCGTTGCCCAACGACGCATCAGCGCCGGACACGACCATCATGTAGGCGATGCGGATCGGTTCGTCCTTGCCCACGGTCACGCAGATGTCCCCTGCGGGGCACGCGGCTGCCGTCGTTCCCCCGCACGCTGCCAACAGGGGGGTCAGAATCGCTGCAATTGCCAGAAGCACAAATACCTTTCTCATCTTTGGAATCTCCTCCCTTGGTTTCTGAATCTAAAGTTGCATTCTGAGATCAACCTGCCGATGCGTGCCGTGGACCGATCACCTCCCTTCCAATACCGCAGCCGTCCCACGCGGCCAATGGTCTGCCCCTTGGCCTCTCAACCACACGAATAGCACGCATTGTACTTCAGGTCGCGACTTTTGTCAAATGCGCACCTGTCACCCTCGAGAAGTTTGAAACCTGCGCAAAGGTGACTATCTGTGCAGCCGCTTGAGCTCTTCCTCGATGAGCACGCGCCGCAGGATCTTGCCGACCATCGTCTTCGGCAGCTCCGAGCGGAACTCGAGGTACTTGGGCACCTTGTAGGGTGCCAGGTTCCGGCGGCAGTACTCGAAAATCTCTTCCTCTGTGGCCGTCTCTCCCGGCTTTAGTACTACGTACGCTTTCACCCGCTCGCCCTTTTCTGTGCCAACCGGGATGCCGGCCACCGCCGCCTCGAGGACCTTGGGATGCTCGTACAGCACATCCTCCACTTCGCGGGGATAAATGTTAAAGCCCCCGGTGCCCAGGATCATGTCCTTCTTCCGGTCCACGATCTGGAAAAAGCCGTCACTGTCCATTCGAGTCATGTCGCCGGTGTGCAACCAGGGTCCTGGGCCCAGCGACGGATGATCGCGCAGTACGTTCGCCGTTTCGGTGGGCATGTTCCAATAGCCCTTCATGACCTGCGGACCGCGCACGCACATTTCACCGATCTCGCCAGGCCCGAGGATGGTTTCCCCGGTATCCAGGTCCACGACGATCGCCTCGGTATCGGACACGGGCAACCCTATCCAGCTCCCCTCCTTTCGTTTGCCGTACATCGGGTTAACGTGGGTCACCGGCGTGGATTCGCTCAGGCCATACCCTTCT